>OKNF01000029.1_pt1 | contig 54557 bp, 45 predicted proteins | sample 1613121 | NCBI WGS metagenome assembly OKNF01 (sample SAMN04436838, study PRJEB24849) | human gut metagenome | biome: human gut; feature: NICU; material: stool | host: Homo sapiens | place: USA: Saint Louis, MO | collected 2011-09-08
CGCCAGGGAAGGCGCGGGCGGAGGCCCCAGGGATGGGTGCATGCCGTCCCGCCGAACGGCCAGCCTCTCTTCTGACCGGCACGGAGGCCTTCAGCAAACCGGCACCAAAGCCCCAGCAAACCGGCACCAAAGCCCCAGCAAACCGGCACCAAAACTACTTAAATTTTCGCTCTTTGCGGATCAGATCCCAGGCCGCCTGAATCTCCTGCGCCTTCTGCTTCGCCATTTCCATCATCTCTGGCGGCAAACCTTTCGCCACCAGCTTATCGGGATGGTGCTCCGCCATCAGCTTGCGCCAGGCGCGCTTAATCGTCATATAGTCATCGGTTGGCTTCACGCCCAGAACCTTGTAGGCAGCCTCCAGCGTCGGCCCCTGCTGCGCGCCGTAACGCGGGCCGCCCTGCGACGCGCCGCTCCAGGCGCGATCGCCGCCAAACTGCTGTCCGCCTTCCATCATCCGCAAGAACTGTTCGAACTGCACGCGTGAAATCCCTAATTCTTCCGCGATCACATACAACACCTGACGCTCATTGGGATGCAGCAAACCGTCGGCAAACGCCGCCTGAATCTGGATTTCCAGAAACATCCGAATCAAATCGAAACGGCCAAAACAGGCGCTGCGCAGCTCGCGTAGTTTGTTACGCAACGGATAATCGCTCTGCTTGCCTTCACGAAACGCCTGCTGCGCCTGCGTACGCGCCGCGCCGTGCAGCTGCATGCGATCCATCTGCAACGAGGCGATCTGAATATCCGCTTCGGTGACGCGCCCTTTTGCCTTGCTTAAATGTCCCATCACCTGAAAAGTGGTGCGGAAAAAAATTGTCTGTCGGGTCTGATTATTGGAAAAATATGCCCTGCTCTGCGTTTCGCGAATTTTATCGACCAGATGGCCGAGCAGCAGACCAATCACCAGTCCCCAAAAGCCTGCGCCGGAAAGCAATCCCAGCACCAGACCAATTACTTTTCCCCAATAGCGCATATACTCCTCAATTCGCCATGCCGAAGAATAAAAATTGCATTATCATACCTGTCATTTATCTCACTGCCTAACGGCAACGCGGACAGGCAAGGATTAACACTGGCGCAACGCAGTTCAGTACGTTAGTCTCTGACCGTTTTGTCGGCATGATGCCAGTAATTACGGAATTCTCGATACCGCGTATGAAAAAACGTATACCCACACTGCTGGCCACGATGATTGGCGCAGCGCTTTACAGTCAGCACTCCCTCGCCGACGATCTGATGTCGCAGTGTATGCTGGGCGTACCAAGTTATAACCGTCCCCTGGTGCAGGGCGACGCGAATCAACTGCCGGTAACGATACATTCTGATAACGCCAGGGGTAACTACCCTGACGACGCGGTATTTACCGGCAAAGTCGACATTCAGCAGGGCAACAGCCGTCTACGTTCTGACGAAGTGCAGCTGCATCAACGCCAGCAGCCGGGCCAGACCGCGCCGGTCCGTACCGTCGATGCGCTGGGTAATGTGCACTATGACGACAACCAGGTCATCCTGAAAGGCCCGAAAGCCTGGTCAAACCTGAACACGAAAGACACCAACGTCTGGAACGGTGACTACCAGATGGTAGGACGTCAGGGCCGCGGCACCGCCGATCAGATGAAGCTGCGCGGCAACAACCGCTACACCATTCTGGAAAACGGCACCTTTACGTCATGCCTGCCCGGCAGCAACAGCTGGAGCGTGGTCGGCTCGCAGGTGATTCAGGATCGTGAGGAACAGGTAGCGGAGATCTGGAACGCGCGCTTTAAACTTGGCCCGGTACCGGTCTTCTACAGTCCTTATCTGCAGCTACCGATCGGCGATCGCCGCCGCTCTGGCTTCCTGATCCCGAACGCGAAATACAGCAATAATGACGGCTTCCAGTTCGCGCTGCCCTATTACTGGAACATCGCGCCGCAGATGGACGCCACCATTACGCCGAACTATCTGAGCAGGCGCGGCCTGCAATGGCAGAATGAGTTCCGTTATCTGACGCAGGCTGGCACCGGTCTGGTAGAGTTCGACTATCTGCCGAGCGACGACGAATACAAACGTGACGAAGCGGCGCGTAACTCCAACGGCGGCGACGCCAACCGCTGGCTCTTTTTCTGGCGTCACTCCGGCGTTTATCAGCAGCACTGGCGTTTTAACGCCGACTACACCAAAGTCAGCGATCCTTACTACTTCCAGGATCTCGACTCGAAGTACTACTCCACTACCGACGGCTACGCCACGCAGAAATTCAGCGTCGGCTATGCGGATACCAACTGGGACGCCACGCTCTCCAGCAAAGACTTCCAGGTATTCGACACCAACCGCTCGCGAAACGTTTACCGCGCACAGCCGCAGTTTGACTTTAACTACTACAAAAATGACGTTGGGCCGTTCGATACCCATCTCTACGCACAGGCGGTGCAGTTCACTAACGTGAACAAAGATTTGCCGGATGCGGTGCGCCTGCATCTGGAACCGACGATCAACCTGCCGCTGGCTAACGACTGGGGCAGCCTGAACACCGAAGCGAAACTGCTGGCGACTCACTACCAACAGAGCGACGTCGACTATTACAACTCCAGAAATCCAAATAACCAGTTAAAAGAAGATGTGAACCGCGTGATGCCGCAGTTTAAAGTCGATGGCCGTATGGTGTTCGATCGCTCGATGAACTGGGCGGAAGGCTATACCCAGACGCTGGAGCCGCGCGTTCAGTATCTTTACATTCCCTACCGCGATCAGAGCCATATCCAGGCGTATGACTCCACGCTGCTGCAAACCGACTACACCGGTCTGTTCCGCGACCGCACCTACAGCGGCCTGGATCGCATCGCCTCCGCTAACCAGGTGGCCAGCGGTCTGACGACGCGTATTTATGATAACGATCTGGTTGAACGTTTTAATCTGTCCGTAGGTCAAATCTACTCGTTTACCCCGTCGCGCACCGGGCTGAACACCACCAGCGATGAAGATGACACCGGCAGCCTGATTTGGGCCGGTGACACCTGGTGGCGCGTCAGCGATCGCTGGGGCGTCCGCGGCGGCGTTCAGTATGATACGCGTCTGGATAATGTTGCGCAGGGCAACGCGGTGCTGGAATATCGCCGCGACGCCGACCGCATGGTGCAGCTGAACTACCGTTACAGCAGTCCGGAATATGTGGCCAGCGCCTTGAGCAACAGAATTTCAGCCAGCAACAGAACGATTTACGAGAATGGCATCTCGCAGGTCGGCATGACAGCCAGCTGGCCCATCGCTGATTCCTGGGCGATCGTAGGCGCTTACTACTACGACACCAAGGAAAAACAGCCTGCCGATCAGCTGGTCGGATTGCAGTACAGCTCCTGCTGCTACGCTATCCGCGTGGGTTATGAGCGCAAAATCAACGGCTGGGAAAACGACAACAGCAAGTATGAAAACCAAATCTCATTCAACATTGAGTTGCGTGGCCTGAGTCCGAACTATGGGCTGGGCAGCAACCAAATGCTACGTCAGGGCATTCTGCCTTACCAGCGCGCTTTCTGATGTTGTAATGTTTGACAGGCAAACCCGCAGTGCGGAAAGAAAAATGGAAAACGTATGAAGAACTGGAGAATGCTGATACTGGGTGTTGCGCTGGCCGCTAACACCGCGATCGCAGCCCCGCAGGTAGTTGATAAAGTCGCCGCCGTGGTCAATAACGGCGTCGTTCTGGAAAGTGACGTTGACGGCATGATGCAATCGGTAAAAGCGCAGGCGCAGCAGGCTGGACAGCAACTGCCGGACGACCGCACGCTGCGCCACCAGATTGTCGAACGCCTGGTGATGGATAACATCATCCTGCAGATGGGCAAACAGATGGGCGTGCAGATTAGCGATCAGCAGCTGGATCAGGCGATTGCCAATATCGCCGCGCAGAACCGCATGTCGCTGGATCAAATGCGCAGCCGTCTGGCCTACGATGGCGTCAACTATAACGCCTATCGTGAGCAGATCCGCAAAGAGATGCAGATTGCCGAAGTGCGCAACAATGAAGTGCGTCGTCGCGTCACCATCCTGCCGCAGGAAGTGGACACGCTGGCGAAACAGGTCGCTGCGCAGAACAGCCAGGGCACCGAGCTGAACATTAGCCATATCCTGCTGCCGCTGCCGGAAAACCCGACGCAACAGCAGGTTGACGACCAGGAGAAACTGGCGAAACAGCTGATGGGCGAACTAAACAGCGGCGCCGATTTCGGTAAGCTGGCGGTCACCTACTCCGCCGATTCCCAGGCGCTGCAGGGCGGCAACATGGGCTGGGGCAAAATTGAAGAGCTGCCGACACTGTTCGCTCAGGCGCTTAGCACGGCCAAAAAAGGCGATATCGTCGGTCCGATCCGCTCCGGCGTCGGCTTCCATATCCTGAAAGTCAACGACCTGCGCGGTGAGAGCCAGAATATCTCCGTAACGGAAGTGCATGCGCGCCATATTCTGCTGAAGCCGTCGCCGATTCTGACCGACGCGCAGGCGCGCCAGAAGCTGCAACAGATTGCCGATGACATCAAAAGCGGCAAAACCAGCTTCGCCGCAGCAGCGAAACAGTTCTCCGACGATCCGGGTTCCGCCAACCAGGGCGGCGATCTGGGCTGGAACTCTCCAGAAATTTACGATCCCGCCTTCCGCGATGCGCTGCTGCGCCTGAGCAAAGGCGAAACCAGCCAGCCGGTGCACTCCTCTTTCGGCTGGCATCTGATTCAGCTGCTGGATACGCGCAAGGTTGATAAAACCGATGCGGCGCAGAAAGAGCGCGCCTATCGTCTGCTGTTCAACCGTAAGTTTGCGGAAGAAGCGCAAACCTGGATGCAGGAACAGCGCGCCAGCGCCTACGTTAAAATTCTGGACGCCAATGCGCAGTAACGCTCGTGTTGTCATCACTCCCGGCGAACCCGCCGGGATTGGTCCCGACGTCGCCCTTCAACTGGCGCAGCGCGACTGGCCGGTTGAACTGGTGGTCTGCGCGTCGCCGCAGCTGCTCGCCGAGCGGGCGCAGCAGTTGGGCCTGCCCCTCTCCCTGCGTGACTATCAGCCCGACGCGCCAGCGCAGCCGCAGCGCGCCGGCACGCTGACCGTGCTGCCGATCGCGCTGGCCGCGCCGGTCACTGCCGGAAAGCTGGAGGTCGCCAACAGCCGTTACGTGCTGGAAACGCTCGCCCGCGCCTGCGACGGCTGTCTGAGCGGCGAATTCGCCGCGCTGATCACCGGTCCGGTGCATAAAGGCGTGATTAACGACGCCGGCATCGCCTTCAGCGGCCATACGGAATTTTTCGCCGAGCGCGCCGCTTGCGATCGCGTCGTCATGATGCTGGCGACGGAGACGCTGCGCGTGGCGTTAGCCACTACGCATCTGCCGCTGAAAGCGGTCTCGGACGCCATCACCGAAGCCAGCCTGCATGAAGTGATTGGCATTCTGTATCAGGATTTACAGCGCAAATTCGGCATCGCCCAGCCGCATATTCTGGTCTGCGGTCTGAACCCGCATGCGGGCGAAGGCGGTCATATGGGCCGCGAAGAGATCGACACCATCATTCCGGCGCTGGAGAAGCTGCGTCAGCAGGGCATGAATCTGACCGGACCGCTGCCGGCGGATACGCTGTTCCAGCCGAAATACCTGCAGCATGCTGACGCCGTTCTGGCGATGTATCACGATCAGGGCCTGCCGGTGTTAAAATACCAGGGCTTCGGCCGCGCGGTGAATATCACCCTTGGCCTGCCTTTTATCCGTACCTCCGTTGACCACGGCACCGCGCTTGAACTGGCCGGCCAGGGCAACGCCGATGCGGGAAGCTTTATTACGGCGCTTAATCTCGCCATCACTATGATCAAAGAAGTCAATGAATAATCGCGTCCACCAGGGTCATTTCGCCCGCAAACGTTTTGGGCAGAACTTCCTTAACGACACCTATATTATCGAAAGCATCGTTTCGGCTATCCATCCTCAGCCCGGCGAGGCGATGGTGGAAATCGGTCCCGGCCTCGGCGCCCTGACCGAGCCGGTTGGCGAACGCCTTGACGCGCTGACCGTAATCGAACTGGATCGCGATCTGGCCGCGCGCCTGCAAACGCATCCGTTCCTCGGCCCGAAGCTGACGATTTACCAGCAGGACGCCATGACCTTCGATTTCGCCAGCCTGGCGGCGGAGAAAGGCCAGCCGCTGCGCGTCTTCGGCAACCTGCCCTACAACATCTCTACACCGTTGATGTTCCACCTTTTCAGCTATACTGATGCGATCAAAGATATGCACTTTATGCTGCAGAAAGAGGTGGTCAACCGTCTGGTGGCCGGCCCCGACAGCAAAGCCTACGGCCGCTTAAGCGTGATGGCACAGTACTATTGTCAGGTGATCCCGGTGCTGGAAGTGCCGCCGGAATCCTTTACGCCAGCGCCGAAAGTCGATTCCGCCGTGGTGCGTCTGGTGCCGCATAAAGCGCGCCCGCATCCGGTTACGGATATTCGCGCGCTGAGCCGTATCACCACCGAAGCCTTCGGCAAGCGCCGCAAAACGCTGCGCAACAGCCTGGGCCATCTGTTTAGCGCCGAGGTGATGGACAGTCTGGGCATCGACGGCAGCCTGCGTGCGGAAAACATCACCGTCGCCCAATATTGTCAGTTAGCGAACTGGTTAACTGCGCACCCTGAGTCGCAGGAGAGTTAAGGCATGAATGAATCGCCCCGAGTGTGTGTTCAGGTACAGAGTTTTTATGTCGAATCACAATCAGCCCCGGATGAGGAGCGCTACGTGTTCGCCTATACCATTACCATCCGCAACCTGGGGCGTGACAACGTGCAGCTGCTTAGCCGCTACTGGTTGATTACCAACGGTAACGGACGCGAAACCGAAGTTCAGGGCGACGGCGTGATTGGCGAACAGCCGCACATTGCGCCCGGCGATGAATATCAGTACACCAGCGGCGCGGTGCTGGAAACCCCGATGGGCACCATGCAGGGGCATTACGTGATGATCGACGATCGAGGCGAACAGTTTCATGTCGATATTCCCGTGTTCCGTCTTGCCGTCCCTTCGCGCATTCACTGATGAGAAACCCGGCTACGGCCGGGTTTGCCGTTTCTTATCCAGGTAACTATTTCATGAGTACATATCTGATTGGCGACATTCATGGCTGCTACGATGAACTGCAGTCTCTGTTGCAGCAGGTCGCCTTTGACGCTGAAAAAGACACCCTTTGGCTGACAGGCGATCTGGTCGCGCGCGGCCCCGGCTCGCTGGAGGTGCTGCGCTTTGTGCGCTCGCTGGGCAGCGCGGTGCGCATGGTACTGGGCAATCACGATCTGCATCTGCTGGCGGTCTATGCCGGCATTAGCCGCAACAAGCCGAAAGATCGCATTACGCCGCTGCTGGAGGCGCCCGACGCCGACGAGCTGATCAACTGGCTGCGCCGTCAGCCTTTGCTGCAGGTGGATGAAGAGAAGAAGCTGGTGATGGCGCACGCGGGCATTACGCCGCAGTGGGATATTGAAACCGCACAAATGTGCGCGCGGGAAGTCGAAGCGGTGCTTTCCAGCGACAGCTACCCGCTGTTCCTGAACGCGATGTACGGCGATATGCCGAACAACTGGACGCCGGAGCTAACCGGCCTGGCGCGCCTGCGCTTCAGCACTAATGCACTGACGCGCATGCGTTACTGTTTCCCTAACGGGCAGTTGGATATGATCTGCAAAGACGCGCCCGGCTCGGCGCCGCCGCCGTTGAAGCCCTGGTTCGCCATTGAAAGCCCGGTGGCACGCGACTACACCATTATTTTCGGCCACTGGGCCTCGCTGGAAGGCAAAGGCACCCCGGAAGGGATTATCGGCCTTGATACCGGTTGCTGTTGGGGCGGAACGCTAACGATGCTGCGCTGGGAAGATCGCCAGCTGTTTATTCAGCCGTCCAACCGCCAGCAAAGCGCCGAAGGCGACGATGTAGCGCCCGCTGCGCTGCGCGCTGAATAAGTACGGCCGGGCCGTCAGACGGCCCGGCGCTGCCTTCGTCAGGCGCCCAGCACGCCGCCATCTTCGCGGGTGATCATGATCACCGAGGAACGTGGCCGCGGGCTGTTGTTCGGGAAGTGCGAATCCCCTTCTTCTCCCGGATGCTGTACGTTAACGAACATCGTTTTATAGTCCGGCGTGAACGTAATGCCGGTCAGCTCGCATGATTTCGGCCCCACCATAAAACGACGAATTTCACCGCTCTCCGGGTCACCCACCAGCATCTGATTATTGCCCTGCCCCTGATAGTCGCCTTCATTGCTGTATTTGCCGTCGGTGAGAATCCATAGCCGCCCGGCGCCGTCGAAGCCTAAACCGTCAGGGCTGTTGAAGGTGTTTTCAGCGGTGATATTGGGCGTGCCGCGCTGTACGCCCTGCGGATGAGCGATCGGGTTGCCGCACAGCACGAAGATATCCCAGTTGAACTGCTGCGCCGTGGCGTCGCCTCCCTCATCCCAACGGATAATCTGACCATATATATTGTCAGGGCGCGGATTGGCCGCATCTACCGGCATCTTTTCATTGCCACGCTTGTTGTTATTGGTCAGCGTGCAATAGGCGCGGCCGTCATGCGGGTTAACGGCGATCCACTCCGGACGATCCATCCGCGTGGCCTTTACCACCTCCGCCGCTGCGCGAGCGTTAATCAGAATGGCCGCCTGATCCTGAAAGCCGTTCTCCGCCGTCAGGCCATTCTGTCCATGCGTCAGCGCCAGCCAGCGACCCGTGCCTTTCAGCGGCGTGCCGTTTTTGTCTCCTTCAAATACCGCCACATAGAGCGTGCCCTCATCCAACAGGGCGCGATTCGCCGTCGGGTTAGCGTGGTCGACTTTACCGCGTGACACATATTTATAGATATATTCGCCGCGCTCGTCGTCGCCCATATAGACCACCAGCTCGCCGCTTTTCGCCACCGTGACCGCGGCATTCTCATGCTTAAAGCGGCCCAGCGCGGTGCGCTTGATCGGCACCGAAGCAGGATCGAGCGGATCGATCTCCACTATCCAGCCGTGACGGTTGAATTCATTAGGGTTTTTCGCCACATCGAAACGCTCGTCAAAATCGGACCAGTTGCGCTCTGGCTCGTTCGCTTTCAGCGTATAGCGTTTCTGCTGGGCGCTGGGGCTGAAATCGGCTGCTTTGGTGCCGAAATAGGTGTCGAAGTTCTCTTCGCAGGTGAGATAGGTGCCCCACGGGGTTTTACCGTTGGCGCAGTTGCCGAAGGTGCCCAGCACCGTTTTGCCTTCGGGATCGGCGGTGGTTTGCAGCGCCGCGTTGCCTGCCGCCGGGCCGGAAAACTGCATCGGCGTATTGGCGGTGATGCGGCGGTTATAGCGTGACGGACGCACCACATGCCAGCGGTTCCCTTCGCCGCGCGCCACCTCAACCACAGAAACGCCGTGCGCGGCCTGCGATTTTTTTACATCTTCCACGCTGGTCGCTTTGCTGCCGCCGTGCGCGAACAGGTACTGTTCGTTGACGTACTCATTGTTAATCGCCATTACGCCACGATTATCGTCGATGGCGAAAAAGCTCATGCCGTCGTTATTGTCGCCAAACTGTTTTTCCTGATCGGCCGCACTGTTGTTGCCCTGCGGATCGAAGGGCGGCGCACCGTCTACCAGCGGCTCGCCCCAGGAGATCAGCACTTCGGCCCGATAGCCGGGCGCAATAGCGATTTCATCGGCAGTTGAGGCGGGAATGCCGGTGAATCCCAGCAGCGGACTGTTGGTCGGCGCAGAAGTGACCTGCGCGAAGGCGGGCAGGCTGACGCCGCCGCCGAGAAAGCCAGCGAGCCCCAGCGCGCCGCCGCCGGCCAGCAGTTTACGACGTGTTGGATTGAGCAACGAATCGCTGTTAAGCGCAAGAATTTTATCGGTCATTTTGCATTGCTTCCTTTATGGTGTCCCAGAGTGGAAGCAATGCTAGAGGTCAAAAATGACAGCCATGTTACAACTGGCTAACAGAAACGGTTAATGTGGGCGATCAGCGGCGCTCGAGAATTTCAAAGCAGTAGCTGTGGGAGTTTTTCTCATCGGCATCATGAAACTCGCTGAAGACCGACTGCCACTCGTCCGGCTCATAGTCGGGAAAGTGCGTGTCGCCTTCCACTTCAGCGTCGATATGGGTCAGATAGAGACGATCGGCGCGATGCAGCATCTGCTCATAGATACGTCCACCGCCAATAACCATCACCTCTTCCACATCACCCGCCGCCGCCAGCGCCTCATCCAGCGAGCTGACCCAGGTGACGCCTTCGGCCTGCGCCGGCTGGCTGCTGACGACGATGTTCTGCCGTCCCGGCAGCGGACGGCCAATCGATTCCCAGGTCAGACGGCCCATAATGACCGGCTTATTCAGCGTATTACGTTTAAACCAGGCTAAATCCGCAGGCAGATCCCACGGCATAGCGTTTTCCATCCCAATAACGCGATCGGCTGCTAAAGCCGCTATCAGGCTTATCATCATAGGTTCTCTACAGGGTGTAAAATTGGCGCCATCATACGGAAAGGCGAAACTTTCGTCGATAGGCGGATGAAGGGATTTACGTAAAGGTTGTAAAGAGCCTTTTACCGTTGGCTAACGTAACAATCGAACGCGACAGGTTAGCCCTCTCCTCTTATTGAAGGCGGCGTGTTCAGGGTGAGACACGTTAGGTCGCCGCGACAGGTTTGCTGTTAATCAGGCTTTGTTTATTGGAAAGACGGTGCTTATTGTTAACAGTTGGGATTACCGCTCAGCGTCACGCTATTTGTAGAGCGAAATCAGATAATTTTTTTCGCGCTAATAACCTGTTTGTTATAGTTTTGCGATTTATTTATGCCATTGCCGCTGAAAGTTATTAGCTTTATTAATAAGTGACGCCAGGCGAACGCAAAAATGGAAAACCCTACTTGATTATTTTTCAAATAGCGATAACGTTACTGACTGAATATAACTTTACGTGATCTTTTCTTGCTTCAGGAAATAACAGACGTTTTTATGAAAGTGTCTTCCAGCCGGAAAAAATCAATAAAGATGATCATTATTTCTTAATAAATGTTTAAGAATAACAGACCCAATTTAGTAAGCAGAACCGGCGCATGCGTAAGCGGCGCGCTGCCAGAAAAAACGCGTGACGTCTGACGGTATCGCAGCTGAACATACCCAGCTTCATACAGGCGCAAAATGCCATTTAAAGCATACGCTTTTCGCAGCATAAGGATATTCAGGAAAGCTGATATGGACAGGCGATATATCTTTTTTAATACTGGGATCGGCTTTTGGTCCCTGGCATTGGTAACCAGCTTTTCCTCTTTCAACTGGACAGGGATATTTGGCCTGCTGGCGGCAGGTTCGTTTTTACTTTATGCATTGCAATGGAAGGTATCGAAAATGTTCAAAAAACCCGTTAAACCCGTAGATACAGAAACCGTTCAAACTATGGCGCCGGTTGAAAAAACGCTTCCGCAGCCGGAAGAAAAAATCAGCAATACCGTTATTGCCCGTGAGGTCTGCTTTGAAGGCAATATTACGGCTGTCGGCCAGGTTTACGTCTATGGCGAAGTTAAAGGCAACATTACCGCCAGCGAGGGGATAGTAAAAGTCATGCGCAACGGCCTGGTGCATGGCGATATCAACTGCCATGAGCTGCTTGCCGACGGCAATATTCAGGGCGAATGCAAAGCGGAATCGATAGAGATTGGCGAGCATGCCCATGTTCGCGGCACGCTGAATTATGCCACGCTATCGGTGAAAAAAGGCGGTCTGTTTGTCGGTAATGCCGAAACCACCAGAGCGCCTGAGCGTGCCGCTAACGTGATCGGCATTGCGCCCGCGCCTGCCATTTCCGATAAGGAATTACCCCCTACGCAGAAAAAAAGCAAAGCCAGCCACGCCTGAACCGCTATGCGGCAGCGCAATGAGCGTTAAAAAAAGCCTGAACGCCAGCGATGACGTTCAGGCTTTCGTCAGTTAACGGCGCCAGGCCGTATAGCGATTATCAGAAATCGTAACGCAGGCGCACCAGGTTCATATCACCCAGGTCGTCGCTGCTGGAGGTGAAGACGTGCTCATAATCGATACGGAAGCCGTAATCGAGCTGTAACGTCACGCCAACGCCGTTATCGATGCGCTGGTAATCGCGGCCGCTGGTATATTCCAGACGATCGCCCATCACGTAAGGCTGCACCGATTTCACCGCATAACGCTGCACCGGAATGGTGTAGCCAACGAAATATTCCACGCCCCACGCTTCATTAGCGAAGTAGTTATCGACGCTGCGTTTCTTGCTTGGCGAGAAGTTTTGATACCAGCCGCCGCCCAACGCCAGCGTCCAGTTGTCCGGCTTCCAGCTCAGCGAGGTGCCGACGATATTCTGATCGTAACCTTTGCTGTCGCCGTTGCCTGGGTTGCGCATTTCAGCACGGGTGTAGTTCCATGCGGTGCCCCAGGTCAGATCCGGCGTCAAATGGTAATCCACGCCCAGCGAGCCACCGCCCTGACGCTTGTAGCGCAGGCCGTTGCCTGGCAGGTACTCAGTGTCTTCCAGTAGCCAGGAGGCGTAAAGATCGGCATCGCCGAAGCGATTTTTATACTTCAGCTGTTTACGCGCGCGGTAGGTGCCGTCGTAATCGCCGTTGATGCCGATATTTGACGCCTGGGCCAGCATATCGTAATCCCAGATATCCGTTTTGGCGCCGACGACGTCATAGTAAACGCTGTTCTGCTGACCAAAGGTTAGCTGGCCCCAGCGCTGACTTTTAAAGCCGGTGTAAAGCTGGCGGCGCGAAGTGTCGTGCGCGCCTTCGGCGTAGTGGTTATCCCAGTTGAACAGTGCCGGAATATTCACGCCCAGCTCGTAATAGCCCAGCCAGCTGATATCTTCGGTCAGATAATATTCCGCACCGAAGCGGAAACGCGTGCCGCCATCAAAGCCGTTGCGCTTATAAGAGCCGCGATCGCTGTCGCCGGTGATATTGTTGAACTGCGGACGGATGCTGCCGCCCACCGCAAACTTCAGACGGCTTAACGCATCGTCCGGTTGCGCATCTTGTTTAATCAGGGTAATTTCCGCCTGGCTGGCGAAAGGCAATGCAGCGAGCAGGCCAACGCCACAATAAAATGCAATAACGCGCTTAGAAAAATTCATTCTTTATCCTTAAACATCCTGACAGACCCGGCGCGATAAGGTCCATTACCCTCTCGCCAGTCAAAGTCCGCGTCCTTTACGGCGCGTAAATCGCACCCATAAAAAAACGGCTCCCGGAAGAGCCGTTATCGGTTAAATCAGCGACTTATTTAGCATTAATTTGCGCGTGCATCTCCTGAACGGAAATCACTTTCTCCGTCGGGTCGGCGTTCAGCGCCATGGCGGTCGCGAATCCGCCGTTCAGCGTGGTGTCGTAATGCACTTTATATTGCAGCGCGCTGCGGCGAATCACGCGTGAATCCTCAATCGCCTGGCGTCCGGCGGTGGTGTTGACGATGTAACTGTACTCACCGTTCTTGAGGCGATCCTGAATATGCGGACGACCTTCATGCACCTTGTTCACCAACCGCGGGTTAATGCCTGCCTCGCCCAGCACAACTGCGGTGCCGTGCGTCGCGTCCAGTTCAAAGCCGAACTTCAGCAGCTTAGCCGCCAGGTCGACGATGCGTTTCTTATCGCCTTCCCGCACTGACAGCAGCGCGCGGCCCTTTTTCTTCATATTGGACTGTGCGCCCAGCATCGCCTTGGCGAACGCCTCGGCAAAGGTGCGGCCGACGCCCATCACTTCACCCGTTGAGCGCATTTCCGGTCCAAGAATCGGGTCGACGCCAGGGAACTTGTTGAACGGCAGCACGACCTCTTTCACCGAGTAGTACGGCGGGATCACTTCTTCAGTAACGCCCTGCTCCACCAGCGTTTTGCCCGCCATCACGCGCGCGGCTACTTTCGCCAGCGGCACGCCGGTCGCTTTGGAGACGAAAGGCACGGTGCGCGCGGCGCGCGGGTTGACCTCAATCAGGTAAACCTCGTTATCCTTCACCGCAAACTGCACGTTCATCAGGCCGCGGACGCAGAGTTCGAACGCCAGCTTTTCTACCTGCTGACGCATCACGTTCTGAATATCCTGGCTCAGCGTGTAGGCAGGGAGCGAGCAGGCGGAGTCGCCGGAATGCACGCCAGCCTGTTCGATATGCTCCATGATGCCGCCGATCAGCACGCGTTCACCGTCGCAAATCGCGTCGACGTCCACTTCCACCGCATCGTCCAGGAAGCGATCCAGCAGCACCGGCGCATCGTTGGAGACGGAAACCGCGGTCTGGAAGTAGCGCTTCAGATCCTGCTCGTCGTAGACGATTTCCATTGCGCGGCCGCCCAGCACATAGGAAGGACGCACCACCAGCGGATAGCCGATTTCAGTCGCTTTCTGCACCGCCTGCTCCAGCGCCGTTACCGTGGCGTTGGCTGGCTGTTTCAGGCCGAGACGGTCAACCGCCTGCTGGAAGCGTTCGCGGTCTTCCGCGCGGTCGATGGCGTCAGGGCTGGTGCCGATAACCGGCACGCCTGCCGCTTCCAGCGCGCGCGCCAGCTTCAGCGGGGTCTGGCCGCCATACTGCACGATCACCCCTTTCGGCTGCTCGATGCGGACGATTTCCAGCACATCCTCCAGCGTCACCGGCTCGAAATAGAGACGGTCGGAGGTGTCGTAATCGGTGGAGACGGTTTCCGGGTTACAGTTGACCATAATGGTCTCGTAACCATCTTCGCGCAGCGCCAGCGCGGCGTGGACGCAGCAGTAGTCAAATTCGATGCCCTGGCCGATACGGTTTGGTCCGCCGCCCAACACCATGATTTTTTCGCGATCCTGATTCGGGTTCGCTTCGCACTCTTCTTCATAAGTAGAGTACATATAGGCGGTATCGGTGGAGAACTCGGCGGCGCAGGTGTCAACTCGCTTGTAGACCGGGTGCAGGTTGTACTGCTGGCGCAGCTTGCGCACTTCCGCTTCGCTGACGCCAGCCAGCTGCGCCAGACGCGCGTCGGCAAAGCCTTTGCGCTTCAGCGTGCGCAGGAAATCTGCGTTAAGGCCATTAACGCCTTCCTGCGCCACGCGCTCTTCCAGGCGCACCAGTTCTTCAATCTGCACCAGGAACCAGCGGTCGATATTGGTCAGGTTGAACACGCCATCCACCGACAGTCCGGCGCGGAATGCGTCGGCCACATACCAGATACGCTCGGCGCCTGCGTCTTTCAGCTCGCGGCGGATGCGGGTCAGCGCATCGGCGTCATCCAGATGGACTTTCGGATCGAAGCCGTTCGCGCCCACTTCCAGCCCGCGCAGCGCTTTCTGCATCGATTCCTGCAGCGTACGGCCAATCGCCATCACTTCGCCCACCGATTTCATCTGGGTGGTCAGGCGATCGTTGGCGCCGGCGAATTTCTCAAAGTTAAAGCGCGGAATTTTAGTGACGACGTAGTCGATTGACGGCTCGAACGAAGCCGGAGTCAGGCCGCCGGTGATGTCGTTCATCAGCTCATCGAGCGTATAGCCTACCGCCAGCTTCGCCGCGACTTTAGCGATCGGGAAGCCGGTGGCTTTGGAGGCCAGTGCGGAAGAACGCGATACGCGCGGGTTCATTTCGATAATGATCAGACGGCCATTTTTCGGGTTCACCGCGAACTGTACGTTGGAGCCGCCGGTTTCGACGCCGATTTCACGCAGCACCGCCATCGAGGCATTACGCATGACCTGATACTCTTTATCGGTCAGCGTCTGGGCTGGCGCAACGGTGATGGAGTCGCCGGTATGGATGCCCATCGGATCGAAGTTTTCGATCGAGCAGACGATGATGCAGTTGTCGTTCTTATCGCGCACCACCTCCATCTCATACTCTTTCCAGCCAATCAGCGACTCGTCAATCAGCAGCTCATTGGTCGGCGACAGATCCAGGCCGCGCTCGCAAATCTCTTCAAACTCTTCGCGGTTGTAAGCGATGCCGCCGCCGGTGCCGCCCATCGTAAAGGAAGGACGGATAATGCAGGGGAAGCCGACATCTGCAGCGACTTTCAGCGCCTCTTCCATATTGTGGGCGATGCCGGAGCGCGCGGTGTCCAGGCCGATCTTCTTCATCGCCTTATCGAAACGCTGGCGGTCTTCCGCTTTATCAATCGCGTCGGCGGTGGCGCCGATCATCGTCACGCCGAACTCCGCCAGCACACCCTGACGCTCCAGCTCCAGCGCGCAGTTCAGCGCCGTCTGGCCGCCCATGGTCGGCAGTACTGCGTCAGGGCGCTCTTTTTCGATGATTTTGCGGACCACTTCCCAGTGAATCGGCTCTATATAGGTGGCGTCCGCCATTTCCGGGTCGGTCATAATGGTCGCCGGGTTGGAGTTGACCAGAATGACGCGGTAACCCTCTTCACGCAGCGCCTTACACGCCTGCGCGCCAGAGTAGTCGAACTCGCACGCCTGGCCGATAACGATCGGACCGGCGCCCAGAATCAGGATGGATTTTATGTCGGTACGTTTTGGCATGGTTACTCTTCCTCTCCTGAAATGGATTACTGGCCGGCGCGGGCGGCTTCAATCAGTTCGATAAAGTGGTCGAACAGCGGAGCCGCATCGTGCGGGCCTGGGCTCGCTTCCGGGTGTCCCTGGAAGCTGAACGCCGGTTTGTCTGTGCGATGAATGCCCTGTACCGTCTGGTCAAACAGGGAAACGTGCGTCACGCGCAGGTTGGCGGGCAGGTCATTTTCATCAACGGCGAAACCGTGGTTCTGCGCGGTGATCATCACGGTGTTGTTATCAAGGTCTTTTACCGGATGGTTGCCGCCATGATGGCCCAACTTCATTTTTACCGTTTTCGCGCCGCTGGCCAGCGCCAGCAGCTGATGGCCCAGGCAGATGCCGAAAACCGGAATATCGGTTTCCAGAAAACGCTGGATGGCGCGGATGGCGTAGTCGCACGGCTCCGGGTCGCCAGGGCCGTTCGACAGGAAGATGCCGTCCGGGTTGAGCTTCAGCACCTCTTCAGCCGGCGTTTGCGCCGGCACCACCGTCAGACGGCAGCCGCGATCCACCAGCATACGCAGGATATTGCGCTTCACGCCGTAATCGTAAGCGACCACGTGATAAGGCAGTTCAGCCTCCTCTTTCGCCGCCGGCAGTTCGCTTTCCAGCGTCCAGCTCCCTTGCAGCCAACTGTAGCTTTCACGCGTACAGACTTCTTTCGCCAGATCCATGCCTTTCAGGCCAGGGAACGCCTGCGCTTTTTGCAGCGCCAGCTGTGCATCCGGCGCGTCGCCCGCGATGATGCAGCCGTTCTGCGCGCCTTTTTCACGCAGCAGACGCGTCAGTTTGCGCGTGTCGATATCGGCGATAGCGACGATGTTATTGCGCTTCAGGTAAGCCGACAGACCTTCTTCGCTGCGGTAGTTGCTGGCGATCAGCGGCAGGTCACGAATAACGAGCCCTTGCGCATGTACCTGAGAGGATTCTTCATCAGCGGCATTGGCGCCGACATTACCAATATGGGGATAAGTGAGAGTGACAATCTGGCGGGAATAGGAGGGATCTGTGAGGATTTCTTGATAACCGGTCATTGAAGTATTGAAAACTACCTCTCCCACCGCCGATCCCGTCGCCCCAATGGCCCGACCGTGGAATTGGGTTCCGTCTTCCAGAACCAAAATCGCTGACTTATTCAAAACGTCCTCCAGGGAATAAACAGTCATAATATTTGCATATTAATTCAGAACGCATGGTCGAATCAATGCAAAAACCGCCTGACCGGTCGATTTTTGGCAAATTGCGCGCATTCTAATGATCGACCTGGGCATTGTCTACCCTGAAGGGCACTTTTTATTGCTTTTTTACCTGTCCCATATAAAACAATCAGGATTAGCCTTAAAAAGGAGGCATTTCATGGCAGGAAAACCGTTTGCATAGCTGAAGATAAAGGAAAGACATCCCGGAGACGGTAAAAAGTGGACCAAATGGTCAAAATTAGCGACAGGAACGGAAAAAAAACGTAACAAACACCACATTACAGGCATTAAATAAAAAAATAACGCTAAAATTCTCATTTTATAAATAAACAAAAAGGGTGGAATTTTCCACCCTTAGTATCAGCAACTTACACAACAAAGAAAGATACCCTGACGTATCTACCTTTAGATATCTTCCAGTTCAAGCACATCTCTCATATCATAAAGCCCCGATTTTGAGCTATTTACCCATATCGCGGCGCGTACTGCTCCTTTTGCAAACGTCATACGGCTGGAAGCCTTATGGGTAATCTCTATGCGCTCGCCGATATCCGCAAACATCGCGGTATGCTCTCCCACGATATCGCCTGCACGCACGGTGGCGAAACCGATGGTTTTTTCCGCACGCTCGCCGGTATGCCCCTCACGGGCATAGACCGCATGCTGCTTTAAATCCCAGTTCATAGCATCCGCAATGGCTTCGCCCATCGCCAGTGCGGTGCCGGATGGCGCATCGACTTTATGCCGGTGATGCGCTTCGATAATTTCGATGTCGGCATAGTCGCCCATCACTTTCGCCGTCTTCTCCAGCAGCTTCAGCATCAGGTTGACTCCGACGCTGAAGTTCGCGGCGAACACAATGCCAATCTCCTGCGCGGCCTGCTGGATCGCCGCCTTTCCCGCCTCATCAAAACCGGTGGTGCCGATAACCATGTTCTTTTTATGCTGACGGCAGAAATCCAGATACGCCAGCGTCGCTTCCGGGCGGGTGAAATCGATCAGGATATCGAAATCATTAACCACCGCATCCAGACTGTCGCTAACCGGTACGCCCAGCGCGCCGATGCCCGCCAGCTCGCCCGCGTCGCTGCCAACCAGTGAGGAGCCTTTACGCGCCAGCGCGGCGCCGAGTGAAACGCCCTCAGCCTGCTGAATGGCCTGGATTAACTGTCGGCCCATGCGTCCAGGGGCGCCAACAATCGCTATACGGCATTGTGTTTGTGTCATCGCTGTTTTCTCAATTCAGGTTTCGCTTACTCAGCCAAACAGGTTAATCTCCGATGAGAGACTCTACCAGTGCTGCGCGGCGATAATAAGAAATTTGCGCCAGCATTCGGACGTTATTAGCGAGTGAAATCAACAGGACAGATCGCTGATGCCGTCGGGGCAAGCAGCTGAGCGGGAAAAGAAGCTGGGGAATAGAAAAGCGCATAAAGAAAGCCCGGAAGGTGAAACCGTTCCGGGCTAAGAGAATTAATCGACCTGGCGCGCTTCGAGACGCAGCTCTTTCGGCACTTCGAAAACGATGTTTTCTTCACGGCCGCTTAGCTCGATCACCTCCTGGCCGCCAAACTGCCGCAGCCGCTGGATCACTTCCTGCACCAGGATATCGGGCGCGGAGGCGCCTGCGGTAACCCCGACGCAATCAATGCCGTCCAGCCAGCTTTCCTGAATATCCTCTGCGGAATCGATCAGCTGCGCGCGCTTGCCGGCGCGCTGCGCCAGCTCAGCCAGGCGGTTAGAGTTAGAGGAGTTTTTCGACCCCACCACTAATACCACATCTGCCTCTGCGGCCAGGCTACGCACCGCTTCCTGGCGATTAGTCGTGGCATAACAGATATCATCCTTACGCGGCCCGACTATCTGCGGGAAACGCTGGCGCAGCGCATCAATAACGGCTGATGTATCATCAACCGACAGCGTGGTTTGCGTCATAAAGCACAGGTTGTTTTCATTCTTCACCTGCAGCGTAAAGACATCTTCCGGCGATTCCACCAGATACATGCCGCCCGCCGGATTGCTGTACTGCCCCATGGTGCCTTCCACTTCCGGGTGGCCAGCGTGACCAATCAGGATCGCTTCGGTGCCCTTGCGACTGGCGCGCGCTACTTCCATATGCACTTTAGTCACCAGCGGACAGGTGGCGTCGAACAGCATCGTCAGCTGGCGCGCTTTCGCTTCCGCGCGCACCGCCTGTGACACGCCGTGCGCCGAGAAGATCAGAATGGCACCGTCCGGCACCTCTGCGATCTCCTCGATAAAAATGGCGCCGCGTTCGCGCAGGCTGTTCACCACGTAGCGGTTATGCACCACCTCATGACGCACGTAGATTGGCGCGCCGTACATCTCCAGCGCGCGTTCTACGATACTGATGGCGCGATCGACGCCGGCGCAAAAGCCGCGCGGATTCGCTAACAGGATTTTCATGCGTCACTCTCCAGCGCCGGGTCGATCTCCAGCACCTCGACATCGAAGTGAACGGTGCGACCGGCTAACGGATGGTTAAAGTCAACGGTAATCGAGTCACCCGCGATTTCGCGGATAACGCCCGGCATTTCACTGCCGTCCATACCGGTAAACAGCATGATGGCGCCGACTTCCGGCTCGCCCGTCTGAATAAAATCGCGTCGTGAGAAGTACTGAATCAGATCGGGGCTGACGCTGCCGAACGCCGCTTCCGGCTCCAGCGTAAACGCTTTTTTCTCGCCGACGCGCAGTCCGAGCAGCGCCGTTTCCAGCGCGTCAGAGAGGCTGCCGTCGCCAAGGCGAAACAGCGCCGGTTTGCCGTTGGCGCGCGTCGATTCCGCCGTCGAACCATCTTCCAGCTTTAACGTGAAGTGCAGCAGCACCGCGCTATCGCGCTGTACAGAGTCGGTCATGCCTTGCCCTTTTGCTTCGCCTGTTTGCCGGAAGGGGTAAAAAAGCCCTCCAGCACGATCAGCGCGGCGCCGACGCAGATGCCGCAGTCGGCAATATTGAAGGTGGCGAAATGCCACCCGCCAATATAGAAGTCGATGAAATCGACGACAAAGCCGTGCCAGGCGCGATCAAACAGGTTGCCCAGCGCGCCGCCGATAATCAGCGCGTAGGCGATATTGTTAAGTTTCTGGCTGGCCGCTGTGCGATACATCATCACCAGCAGCGCCACAACGATAGCGATAGCGATGCCGGCGAAGAACCAACGTTGCCAGCCGCCCTTATCCGCGAGGAAGCTAAACGCCGCCCCGTAGTTATGAGCATGAAACAGATTAAAAAACGGCATTACCGGCATCGTTTCGTGCAGCGCAAGGTTATCCAATACCCATTGCTTACTGGCGAAATCGACGGCGATAACCACCAGCACCAGCCAGAGCCAGCGCAGTCCGGTTGCAGAAAGTGATTTACGCATCAGGCAAACTTACGCTCTTCGCCATTACCGGCGACGTTAGTGACGCAGCGTCCGCAAATATCCGGGTGCGCGGCGTCCAGGCCAATATCGGTAGTGTAATGCCAGCAGCGCGGGCATTTCTCCCCTTCCGCTTTATGCAGCGCAATTTTCAGACCTTTTAACGTCTCGCTCTGCTGCGCTTCTTCAGGCGCCAGCGCGTAGTCCGCCACCTGCGCGCCGGAAGTCAGCAGCACGAAGCGCAGCTCGTTGCCCAGCGCGGTCAGCTTTTCGGCCAGCGCGGCGTCGGCATACAGCGTGACCGTCGCTTCCAGCGAGCCGCCGATGCGCTTGTCGCCGCGCGCCTGCTCGATCACCTTGTTGACTTCGCCGCGCACTTTCAGCAGCTCAGCCCAGTAGCTGTCGTTCAGCGACTCATTGTCCGCCAGACCGAACAGGCCGTCGTACCACTCTTCGGTGAAGACATACTGCGCGCGTTTGCCCGGCAGGTAGCTCCAGATTTCGTCGGCGGTAAAGGACATGATCGGCGCCATCCAGCGCACCAGCGCCTCGGCGATATACCAGAGCGCGCTCTGGCAGCTGCGACGCGCCACGCTGTCGCTTTTCGCGGTGTACTGACGGTCTTTGATGATGTCGAGGTAGAACGACCCCATCTCCACCGAGCAGAACTGCATCAGGCGCTGCACCACTTCATGGAAATCATAGTTTTCGTAAGAGTTGATGATGTCCGCCTGCGCCGCCTGCGCGCGGCCCACGGCCCAGCGATCCAGCACCACCATCTCTTCCGGCTTCACCAGATCGGTTTCCGGGTTAAAGCCGTTCAGGTTGGCCAACAGGAAACGCGCGGTGTTGCGGATACGACGGTAGGCGTCGGCAGAGCGCTTCAGGATCTCGTCCGATACGGCCATTTCGCCGGAGTAGTCGGTCGAGGCGACCCACAGACGCAGAATATCCGCGCCCAGCTTGTTCATCACATCCTGCGGGCTGACGGTGTTGCCCAACGATTTGGACATCTTGCGGCCCTGGCCGTCGACGGTGAAGCCGTGCGTCAGCACCTGACGGTAAGGCGCTTTGCCTTTCATCGCCGTGGAAATCATCAGTGAGGACATGAACCAGCCGCGGTGCTGATCCGAACCTTCCAGATAGATATCGGCGCTGTGGCCGTGGAATTCCGGGCGCACGTCGACCACCGACGCGTGCGTCGATCCAGAGTCGAACCAGACGTCCAGCGTATCCGGCACCTTGCGATAATGATCGGCATCGTCGCCCATCAGATCGCGCGGATCGAGATCCCACCACGCCTGAATGCCGTCCTGCTCAACGCGCTTCGCCACTTTTTCCATCAGCGTCAGGGTATCCGGGTGGAGCTGTTCGGTTTCGTTATGCACGAACAGCGCCATCGGCACGCCCCAGGTGCGCTGGCGAGAGATACACCAGTCAGGACGGTTTTCCACCATCGATTCGATGCGCGCCTGACCCCAGTCCGGGATCCACTGCACGCCTTTGATCTCTTTCAACGACTGCGCGCGCAGCCCTTTCTGATCCATGCTGACGAACCATTGCGGCGTCGCGCGGAAGATGATCGGCGTTTTATGCCGCCAGCAGTGCGGATAGCTGTGATGCAGCTTTTCAACGTGCAGCAGCGCCGCTTTGCTGCGCAGCAGCTCGACGATCATATCGTTGGCTTTGAAAACGTTCACGCCGTCCAGTTCAGGGTAGGTGCCTGGCAGATAGCAGCCGTCCGGCCCTACCGGATTAGCGGTTTCCAGACCATATTTCTGACCGATCACATAGTCATCCGGGCCGTGGCCCGGCGCCGTATGCACCGCGCCGGTACCGGCATCCAGCGTGACGTGTTCGCCCAGTACGACCGGCACGTCAAAAGCGAGGAACGGGTGCTGGAAACGCATCAGCTCCAGCGTCGCGCCGGTCGTGCTGCCTAATACCGTCCATTCGCTGACGCCAGCGCGCTTCATCACGCTTTCCACCAGGTCTTTCGCCAGGATCAGCGCGCGGCCTTCGATCTGCACCAGCTGATATTCGAACTCTGGGTGCAGCGAGATGGCGCGGTTGGCCGGCATGGTCCACGGCGTGGTGGTCCAGATCACCAGCGAAATCGGGCCTTGTACGCTGCTCGCGCCGAATTTCGCGGCGACCGCGGCGGCGTCGGTGGCGTTGAACATCACGTCGATAGACGGCGACGTTTTGTCATAGTATTCCACTTCCGCTTCCGCCAGCGCGGAACGGCAGTCGAGACACCAGTGCACCGGCTTCGCGCCTTTATGCAGGTGGCCGTTGCCGATGATTTTCGCCAGCGCACGGATGATGTTGGCTTCCGTCTGGAAGTTCATCGTGAGATAAGGATGTTCCCAGTCGCCCAGCACGCCAAGACGTATAAAGTCGGTTTTCTGGCCGGCGACCTGCTCAGCCGCATATTTACGGCAGGCTTCGCGGAATTCGGCGGCGCTGACTTTCTCGCCCGGCTTGCCGATCATTTGCTCGACCTTATGTTCGATCGGCAGACCGTGACAGTCCCAGCCCGGCACGTACGGCGAGTCGAAGCCCGACAGACCTTTGGATTTGATAATAATGTCTTTCAGAATCTTATTGACTGAGTGACCAATGTGAATGCTGCCGTTCGCATAGGGAGGGCCATCGTGCAGAATAAAGGTTTTTTTCCCTTTTTTGGCTTCGCGGATGATGCCGTACAGATTGTCATCATACCAGCGTTGCAGCATACCCGGTTCGCGTTTGGCGAGATCGCCACGCATCGGGAACCCCGTTTCCGGCAAATTCAGGGTAGATTTATAGTCACTCATCAGATTCTCGATTCCGTGTTTCGGTTGTTACACCGGTGTTTTAAGCCCGAAGAATGCGCGGGCCGTCACCACATCTTTAGCAATTTGCTCTTTAAGCGCATCCAGGGATGGAAAACGCTGCTCGTTACGTATTTTTTGGCGCAGCACCACGTCGATATGGCGTCCGTACATATTCATCGCCGTATCCAGCAGATGCACCTCCAGCTGCTGACGCAGGCCGGCGACCGTTGGCCGCGTTCCGATGTTCGCCACGCCAGGCAGGGGATGTTCGCTTAAGCCGTGGACTTCTACGGCATAAACGCCCTTTACCGGCGAAACAATGCGCCGCAGCAGAATATTCGCCGTAGGGAAACCGATGGTGCGGCCCAGGGCATCGCCATGCACAACACGGCCCGACAGGGCGAACGGGTGCCCCAGAAGCGCCTCGGCCAGCGTCAGATTATCTTCCGCCAGCGCCTGGCGAATCGCCGTGCTGCTGATGCGTCTGCCGCCTTCACTGAAGGTTTGGGTGCTGATGACGTCAAAGCCATACTCCGCGCCCGCCTTCTGTAATAACAGGAAATCCCCTTCGCGACCAGCGCCGAAACGGAAATCATCACCAACGGCGAGAAACTGTACGCCCAGCTTATCGACCAGCAGATCGTTCACGAAGCTTTGCGCGCTAACCGCGGCGAAACGGCGGTCGAAGCGTACGCACAGCACGGCGTCGACGCCCTCCTGCGCCAAGTATTTCAGTTTATCACGCAGACGCGTCAGGCGCGCCGGCGCTTTATCGGCTGCGAACAGCTCAAGCGGCTGCGGCTCGAACAGCATAACCATCACGGGCAGGCCGCGACGCTGTCCCTCTTCGCGCAGGCGAGCCAGCAGCGCCTGATGGCCACGATGCACGCCATCGAAATTGCCGATAGTCAGCACACAGCCGCGATGCTGCGTCCGAAGATTGTGAATGCCGCGTATAAACTTCATGGCTGACTCAAGTTGGTGGAAATCAGCGGATTATACCTTGTACAACCGCCAAGGTTAACCCGTCGCGGCGCCTTTCCGTCGTTCTGGCGACGATTTCCTTGCCGCAGAGCCTGAGCGCCGGGAATAGCGCTTTTTTTCTTGCGAAATACTGTATTCAGCGAAGGGAAACTGGTAGAATCTTGCGCCATCAATTACGTAACCGGGCGTTGTTTGTAAAACGGCGCTTATTTGCACAAATCCATTGACAAAATAAGGCGTAAAAGGCATAGTCCTCGGCCTTTGATTTGTCCGTATAGAACATATTTGGGAGTTGGACCTTGGCTAATATCAAATCAGCTAAGAAACGCGCCGTAACATCTGAGAAACGTCGCAAGCATAACGCAAGCCGTCGTTCCATGATGCGTACTTTCATCAAGAAAGTATACGCAGCAGTTGAAGCTGGCGACAAAGAAGCTGCACAGAAAGCATTTAACGAAATGCAACCGATCGTGGACCGTCAGGCTGCTAAAGGTCTGATCCACAAGAACAAAGCTGCACGTCATAAAGCAAACCTGACTGCACAGATCAACAAACTGGCTTAATCGCCGCTTGTTAATCAGCTTTGAAAGAACCGGCCATCTGGCCGGTTTTTTTTTGTCTGCGATTCAGGCGAATCACGAATCCCAAATGGCGCCGTAGGCCGCAATCCCCTGCGCTTCGCACCCTTCCACCACATAGTCGGTCAGCGGCCGGTTAGCGATACAAATCACCGCCTCCGCATCGATCTCCTTCACCTTTTGACAGGCCAGCGAAAGCAGGTCGGGCTTGCCGTGGGCGTCGGTATCCCAAATCAGCACGCCGGGATGCGCCGCGATAATCTCATTCACGAAAGCTTCGCCGTAGGTCACGATTGGATTGCGCGTTGACCAGATGAGTTTGCAGGGCCGCGGATTGTTCACCAGATGCGGCAACAACGGGCCAATGCCGCTGCCGGTCGCCACGTAAACCACCGAGTTGAAAATTTTGTTCATGCTGCCGACGCCAGGGGTAGGAATGCCCTTAAACCAGACGTGCGAAGGCGGGTTATCAATAAAGCGTCCGGTCCAGTCGCCGGCGCGCGAGATCAGCATCCGGCAGCCCGGTCGAGTCACCAGCGGAATATTAGCGAACGCATGCCATTCCGTCAGCGGATCGAGGCTGATGGGCAGCGTCGATCCCGGGAAGGGATCGTGCGGTAGCGCAAACTCAATAATGACGGCGTGCGAGGAAGGCCGCGTCACTTTCACCGGCACGCGTCGCAGACGCAGCCAGGGCAGGATGATGCTGCAGGTAATGGTCAGCAGTCCCCAGAAGGCGAACGCGTGACTGACGTGATGCCAGCGCCATTCTCCATGGTGGCTGTCGCGAATAAACCACAGCACCTGCAGCCAGGAGCATGCCAGCGAGCCCCAGCCGACGTAACGGTGCATATGCTCGAACAGGTTATGATAGCGCCGCCTTACCTGCGGCAACGCGGTGAGGCAGATCAGAGTGAGCATTATCACCAGCAGCGCGTTAATCGTCAGCAGCTCCGTTGACAGGCCGCCCTGCGCCCGCTGCTGATAAAACGCCGCCAGGGTAAACAGCAGCAGCCAGATGCAGCTAAAGGTGGCGCAGCCGGAGTGCAGCCCGCCAAACTGATAGACGTTTGCCAGATGCCGACGCAGCGCCAGCGGCCAGTGCGTCGGCACCCGCCAGACCAGCTGAAACAGTCCGTTAATCAGATATTGCTGACGAATAAGCACCGTAACGCAAAGATTAGCGATCACCATATTGCCGAAGTTGCCTGTGGAAATATGGTTCTCGTTCCACCAGCTGCCGCTGGCGAATGCCCAGCTCATTATCGATAAATTGATCATGCTGACCGTAATAAACAGCATTTGATAATGAGACAGTGCGGGGAAAGAAAATTGCCGTGTTAATCCCGGGTGGGGAACGTTTAAAACAGACGCCGTTTTATTCTTTTCGTTTTGCATATTTGCTCCTGAGATGACCTTATTCCGTCCGTTGGATGGACGTCATAACACCGCCGTCAGCGCGCCGGGGAGGTATGGGGTCCTCAAGGTTGTGGGTTATCAGGGCGTAGCGTAAAGAAAGGTAAAATGGCAGTAAATGAATATTGAAAAAATGAGAATTTTGCCTAATTGCCAATGGATGAAGGAAACCAGACAAAACTGCAAAAACTCTGTTAACAGGTGGATCGAAAGTCGTAGCGAAACAATCTGTTTTTCCACCTGCTGTAATAAAGAAAATAAAGGCCGCGCGGAAAAGAGATCCCGCTAAATGATAATTCGTTATCAACCGCAAAATAATGCGGAAAAATCATGATTGCAAATACGCTGCACGGCTGGATGCTGGATCATGCGTTCGGCGAAAATCACATAGTATTCTTCCATCACCTCTTCCAGCCTTCCCACCTCCTGAATGTCGCTGTCGTGATAAATATCCTGACCGTAAAGCGTGGGCGCGACAAAAATGGCATGATTAGCGGCGCCGAAGGCTTTCATCAGCGCCGCATCGTCAAACTCGCCGAGAATCTCTACCTGCAGCGCCTGCGCGCTCAGCCAGCGCTGCAGCTGACGGCCCAGCATAGAGCGCCGTCCGGGGATCAACAGGCGCCGCTCCTCAAGACAGGCGGGAAACGGCCGCTGCGGCAGCGGCGGCGTGCACCAGAAGCTGACGCCGCATTCGCCCAGCTTAACGGAGAACAGCCCCTCCTGCTGGGTAGAATCTACCGGACAGTCGGACAGGATCATATCGAGCTTATGCTGGCTAAGCTGTTCCAGCAGCATTTCATGGGTCGATTCGAAACAGCGTAAATGGATGCGTTCATCATCCTGTACCGCCGTTTCCAGCACTTTACTCACCAGCCGCTTCGACAGCGCGTCCGCCACGCCGACATCAAACAGCAGGTTGGACTCCTTGCGGTAGTTCACGATGTCCATCATCTCCTGGCTGAGCGTAAACATGCGATCGGCGTAGCGGAACACCAGCTGCCCTAACTCAGTCGGCACAATACCCCTGCCCTGTCGCCTGAACAGCTTGCCCTGCAACCGTTCCTCAAGCGCCTTAATCTGGCCGGTGATAGTCTGCGGCGTGAGAAAAAGCGTCTCCGCCGCGCTGACAATCGAACCCTGCTTGCAAACCTGCCAGAAATAGTAGAGGTGGTTATAGTTAATCTGCGACATCAATGACTCCTTGTGCTAAGCCTCAGCATCATCCTTCCCTGCGGCCTGCCAGCTATGCGCTTAACGCAATCTGTTACGCAGCAGCAGATACCCTACTACCGCCGAGATCAACGAACCGCTCAGGATCCCCAGCTTCGCCAACACGATCAGCTCAGCGCTCAGATCGCCGTAGGCCAGCGAGGCGATAAAAATCGACATGGTAAAGCCGATGCCGCACAGCACGCCGATGGCGGCGATATCGCGCAGCGAGCTTCCCTGCGGCAGTTTCGCGATGCCCAGGCGAATACCCAGCCAGCAGAAAAGCGTAATGCCCAGCGGCTTGCCGATAAACAGACCAAGAATAATGCCCAGCGGCAGCAGCGAGAAGATATCGCTCGCCGATACGCCATCCAGCGCGACGCCCGCGTTGGCAAAGGCGAACAGCGGCAGAATCAGCCAGGTGACCCAGGGATGCAGTCCATGCTCCAACACGCGCGCCGGCGATTTCCCCTCTTTTTCCGCCAGGGGAATAAAAAAGCCGATAATCACGCCCGCCAGCGTCGCATGTACGCCTGACTTCAGCACCGCTACCCACAGCACCGCGCCCACCACCATATATACCGAGGTGCGTCGCACGTCAAAGTAGTTCAGCAGCGCCAGCGCCACGATAGCTGCGCCAGCCACGGACAGCGAGAGCAGAGAAAGATCGCTGGTGTAGAACAGCGCAATGATCACTATCGCCCCCAGGTCGTCGATAATCGCCAGCGCCATCAGGAAGATTTTCAGCACCGCCGGCACCCGGCTACCCAGCAGCGCCAGCACGCCGAGCGCGAAGGCGATATCGGTAGCGGTGGGAATCGCCCAGCCGCTGCGCGTCGCCTCATCGCCGCCGTTAAACAGCAGGAAGATCACCCCAGGCGCCACCATGCCGCCAAGCGCGGCGATCAGCGGAAATATCGCTTTTTCACGGCTGGCGAGCGCACCAGAAACCATCTCCCGCTTCACCTCCAGCCCGATCGACAGAAAGAAAACCGCCATCAGCGCATCGTTGATCCACAGCAGCATATCCTTATTGATATGCAGATCGCCAAAACGAAGCTCTACCGGCATCGCCAGCAGCGAGGCGTAAAAATGTTGGGTCGCATCCATATTCGCCAGCAGCATCGCTAACGCCGCCGCCACGATCAGCACAATGCCGCCCGACGCCTCATTGGCAAAAAAACGCTTAACCATCCCGATCTCCTCATCCCGATACGATTGCTTTTGCTGCTAAGCATACGTCTTTTAATGATTCGGCAATAACAGGTTATTTTGCGGTTATTGCTCGGTAAAAACGAACTATTCGCTTGTTACGGCGCCGTGGTGCAAAGATATGGGCCAGCGCTGAATCATAGTAAAGCGTGAAAGATATGCAGGGATGGAAGAGGAACAGAGGAGAAACGGAAGATAAAAAAACGCCCCTGGACGGGGCGTCTGGAGGCGATGCGATTAACGCGTCAAATCGTCGAAGAATTTTTTCACGCCGTCGAAAAAGCTTTTCGAGCGCGGGCTGTTTTTCTCACCGCTTGGTCCGCCAAAGCTCTCTTCAAGCTCACGCAGCAGCGATTTCTGTTTTTCGCTCAGGCTGACCGGGGTTTCCACCACTACGCGGCACAGCAGGTCGCCCTGATTACCGCCGCGCACCGATTTAACCCCTTTGCCACGCATGCGGAACAGCTTACCAGTCTGCGTTTCCGCCGGCACTTTCAGCTTCACGCGGCCATCCAGCGTCGGGACTTCGATTTCGCCGCCGAGCGCCGCCATCGCAAAGTTGATCGGCACTTCGCAATAGAGGTTATTGTCTTCACGCTCGAAGATCGGGTGTTTTTTCACCGAGACCTGAACATAAAGATCGCCCGCCGGCGCGCCATGCTCGCCCGCTTCGCCTTCGCCGCTCAGGCGAATACGGTCGCCGGTATCCACGCCAGCCGGAATTTTCACCGACAGCGTTTTCGATTTTTCTACGCGGCCATGTCCATGACAGGCGTTGCAGGGATCTTTAATGATAGAGCCGCGACCATGACAGCTGGGGCACGCCTGCTGTACGGTGAAAAAGCCCTGACGCATCTGCACCTGGCCCGCACCGTGACAGGTCGGACAGGTCTGCGGCTGCGTGCCGGATTTCGCGCCGCTGCCGTGGCAAACGTCACATTCCTGCAGCGTAGGGATACGGATCTCTTTGGTCACGCCGCGGACCGCTTCTTCCAGCGTCAGCTCCATGTTGTAGCGTAAATCGGCGCCACGGGCCGCGCGCTGCCGACGGCCGCCGCCAAAGATGTCGCCAAAGACGTCGCCAAAGATATCGCTGAAGTCCGCGCCGCCGCCGAAGCCGCCGCCAAAACCACCGCCGCCCATGCCGCCCTGTTCAAAGGCCGCATGGCCGTACTGATCGTACGCGGCGCGTTTCTGCGCATCGGTCAGGACTTCATAAGCCTCTTTGACTTCTTTAAATTTGGCTTCGGCTTCCTTGTCGCCCGGATTGCGGTCAGGATGGTACTTCATCGCCAGGCGTTTATAGGCCTTTTTGATTTCACGCTCTTCCGCAGACTTCGGGACGCCTAAAATCTCGTAATAGTCTGTTTTCGCCATTGTTATCTTTCCTGCCCTTAACATGCGTGCACGGGCGTGGAGAAACTCCTACGCCCGTGCTGGTTACCAGCGGTTGTCAGGGCAACCGCCGCGCCCGGTCAGGGGCAATTATTTTTTGTCTTTCACTTCTTCGAATTCAGCGTCGACAACGTCATCTTCTTTTTTAGCAGAAGCGTCAGCGGCGTCAGCCGGCTGGCCCTGCTGCTGAGCGAACTCCATCAGCTTGCCGGAAACCTGCACCAGCGCCTGGATTTTCGCTTCGATGTCCGCTTTGTCTTCGCCTTTCAGCGCGGTGTTCAGATCGTTTAGCGCGGATTCGATCGGCGCTTTATCCTCGGCGGAGATCTTGTCGCCCGCTTCGTCCAGCTGCTTACGGGTGCTGTGGGCAATCTGGTCGCCCTGGTTGCGCGCCTGCACCAGCTCTTCGAATTTACGGTCGGCTTCCGCGTTCGCTTCCGCGTCGCGCACCATTTTCTGAATTTCATCCTCATTCAGACCAGAAGAGGCCTTGATGGTGATCTTCTGCTCTTTGCCTGAGTTTTTATCCTTCGCGGAAACATGCAGGATACCGTCGGCGTCGATATCGAAGGTGACTTCGATCTGCGGCATGCCGCGCGGCGCCGGTTGAATGCCGTCCAGATTAAATTGACCCAGCGATTTGTTATCCGCTGCGCGTTTACGCTCGCCCTGCAGCACATGGATGGTTACCGCAGACTGGTTGTCTTCAGCGGTAGAGAACACCTGGCTGTGCTTGGTAGGGATGGTGGTGTTTTTCGCAATCAGCGACGTCATCACGCCGCCCATGGTTTCGATACCCAGCGACAGCGGGGTCACGTCCAGCAGCAGTACGTCTTTCACGTCGCCCGCCAGCACGCCGCCCTGTACCGCAGCGCCCACGGCTACCGCTTCGTCAGGGTTAACGTCTTTACGCGGCTCTTTACCGAAGAATTCAGCAACTTTCGCCTGCACCATCGGCATACGGGTCTGACCGCCGACCAGAATAACGTCGTTGATGTCAGACACGGAGAGGCCAGCGTCCTGCAGCGCGACTTTCAGCGGCTCGATAGAACGGGCAACCAGATCTTCCACCAGCGATTCCAGTTTCGCACGGGTCACTTTGATGTTCAGGTGTTTCGGGCCGGTGGCGTCCGCCGTGATGTACGGCAGGTTAACGTCGGTCTGCTGAGCGGAAGAAAGCTCGATTTTCGCCTTTTCAGCCGCCTCTTTCAGACGCTGCATCGCCAGCGGATCGTTGTGCAGATCGATGCCCTGATCTTTCTTAAATTCAGCCACCAGATAGTTAATCAGACGGCTGTCGAAGTCTTCGCCGCCCAGGTGGGTATCACCGTTGGTCGCCAGAACTTCAAAGGTTTTTTCGCCGTCCACTTCATCGATTTCGATGATAGAGATATCGAAGGTACCGCCGCCCAGGTCATAGACCGCGATAGTACGGTTGCCCTGCCCTTTGTCCAGGCCGTAAGCCAGCGCAGCAGCAGTCGGTTCGTTAATGATGCGTTTTACTTCCAGACCTGCGATACGGCCGGCGTCTTTGGTCGCCTGACGCTGAGCATCGTTGAAGTAGGCTGGTACAGTAATAACCGCTTCCGTTACCGGTTCGCCCAGGTAATCTTCAGCCGTTTTCTTCATTTTTTTCAGCACTTCCGCAGAAATCTGCGGCGGCGCCATTTTCTGGCCTTTCACGTCAAGCCATGCATCGCCGTTGTCGGACTGAGTGATTTTGTAAGGCATGATTTTAATATCACGCTGTACTTCTTCGTCCTGGAAACGACGACCAATCAGACGTTTGATCGCAAACAGGGTATTCTGCGGGTTCGTCACAGCCTGACGTTTAGCAGGCTGACCAACCAGCGTTTCACCATCCTGTGTATACGCGATAATTGACGGCGTGGTGCGGTCGCCTTCGGCATTCTCCAGCACGCGCGCTTTGGTGCCGTCCATAATGGCAACACATGAGTTGGTTGTACCAAGGTCAATACCAATAATCTTACCCATCTAAACGTCTCCCACTTGAATTCATTGCAAATCAGGTTATGCACACTTAATGCGGGCGGTTTTTGCCGTTTCAACTCCCGGCGCCGCGCTTTTTTTCCGGGTACATAACCTCGGATGCCAAATAAGATGGGGCCATCCCTGACGGCATCAAGGGCCAGAAGAAAAAAAATTCGGTTTTACCACTCTTCAGATCAACGTTTGCCGGACGGCTGCTCATTATGATGCCGCGCGTACTGGCCAGGACGGCCGGTCTTTACTGCTTATCTATTCAATGACTTTACATTTTTTAAATGCAGAGGATTTATGCATAACAATAAACTGGCAAATCCTGGCCCACTCGGCCTGATGGGATTCGGGATGACCACCGTCCTGCTGAATTTGCACAATGCGGGCTTTTTTCCCCTGACTTCCGTCATTATCAGCATGGGACTGTTTTTTGGCGGGTTGGCGCAGATTTTCGCAGGCCTGCTGGAATATAAAAAGGGCAATACCTTCGGCCTCACGGCCTTTACCTCTTACGGCTGCTTCTGGCTGAGTCTGGTCGGCGTCCTGCTGCTGCCGGCCATGGGACTGGCGGAACCGACCAGCGCCGTTTTCCTTGGCGTATGGCTGGCGCTATGGGGTGTTTTTACGCTGTTTATGTTTTTCGGCACGCTGCGCGCAAACCGGGCATTGCAGTTTGTTTTCGCCAGCCTGACTGTGCTGTTCGCGCTGCTGGCCATCGGCAATATTACCGGTAATAAAGCGCTGCTGACCTTTGCGAGCTATGAAGGCATCTTGTGCGGCGCCAGCGCCATTTATCTGGCGATGGCGGAAGTCATCAACGAGCAGCTGGGTTGTAAAGTACTGCCGATCGGTGAGACGGCAACCTGCTAAGGCTAAAAGCCCTGCCCGGAACGGCAGGGCTTTTTTTAACCGCAGATATCGGCGCGTTGGGCGAACGGCGCGCCGTCACGATCGCGTTTGAGCCAAACGCCCAGCAGCAGGCCGATAATGGCGAGCGCCAACACATACAAGGCGGGCGCCAGCGGCGTCAACGTCATCATCAGAGTGACGCAAATCGGCGTCAGGCCGCCGAAAATCGCGTAAGAGAGATTGTAGGAAAAAGAGATGCCGCTAAAACGTATCGCCGCCGGAAACGCGCGCACCATCACGAAAGGCACCACGCCGACAACCCCAACGCTCAGCCCCGCCGCCGCATAGGTGACAAACAGCGCCGTAACGGAACTGGCGGCGCTGGTGAAGAACAGCCAGCTGCATAATGCCAGCAGCAATGAGCCGCCAATCAGCGTGCGCGCAGCGCCGAAGCGATCGGCCAGCAGCCCATAGATAATGCAGCCCAGCAGCAGCATCACGGTAGCCAGACTGTTAGCCTGTAACGTGAGCGCGGCGGAGAGGCCATGCTGCTTTTGCATCAGCGCGGGCGCCATCAGAATCACGACCACAATGCAGGCGGAAAGCAGCCAGGTCAGCAGCATGGAAATAACTACAGCGCGTTTGTGATGCTGTAAAACGCGACGCAGCGGCAGCGCCTCAGAGAGCGCCTTGCGCGCCTGCATCTGCTGAAACACCGGTGTTTCATGCAGCCAGCGGCGCAGATACATCGCCACCAGCCCAAACACGCCGCCTAAAAAGAAGGGAATACGCCAGCCGCCGCCGACGAGCGTCGCAGGCGAAAGTGTGGTGTTAATCAACGTAGCGACAAGCGATCCCAGCAGAATGCCGGCGGTCAAACCCGCGGTCAGCGTGCCGCAGGCGATACCGATGCGTTTTTCCGGCACATGCTCCGCGACAAAAACCCAGGCGCCCGGCACTTCGCCGCCAATGGCGGCGCCCTGCAACATGCGCATCAGCAAAAGCAGCAATGGCGCAGCAATCCCAATAGCATGGTAATCGGGCAGCATGCCTATCGCCAGCGTCGGCAGCGCCATCAGCAGAATGCTCAGGCTGAACATCTTTTTCCTTCCGACCCGATCGCCAAAGTGCGCCATTACAATGCCGCCTAACGGACGCGCCAGATAACCGGCGGCAAAAATGCCGAAAGTTTGCAGCTGGCGCAGCCAGTCGGGAATGTCGGGCGGAAAGAACAGTTCGCCTATCACCGCCGCGAAGAAAACGAAGATAATAAAATCGTAGAATTCAAGCGCGCCGCCGAGGGCAGCCAGCGACAGCGTCTTGTAATCCTGCCGGTTGAGCCGGCGGGTCTGTTGATGATCCAGCATTGCGTGCGCTTCCAGAGGGTTGAAAAAAGTTGGCGTTTGGCTGTAAAACAACCGTTACTATAACGTCAACTTTTCTCGACACCAGCGACGCTGGATTTTATGCCTTAAAAAGCGGATTTTCAGGTATTTGTATCACGTCGGGCGCTTTTCGGACGAAATGCTGCTACCACCTGCGGGTCCGTTTCAATATACGGGCCTTCCAGCAGCTGAATGCAGTACGGCACGCTGGCGAAAATGCCCTGTACCACTACTTTTCCTTGTTCATCCTTCAGCCCTTCCAGCGTCTCTTTGATCGATTTCGGCTGGCCCGGCAGATTCAGGATCAGCGACTGTTTGCGGATCACGCCGGTTTGACGCGACAGGATCGCCGTTGGCACAAAGTGCAGGCTGATTTGACGCATCTGCTCGCCGAATCCCGGCATCACCCGATCGGCGACGGCCAGCGTGGCGTCCGGCGTCACGTCGCGACGGGCCGGACCGGTGCCGCCGGTGGTCAATACCAGATGACAGAAACGCTCATCCACCAGCTCGCAAAGCGCTTCTTCGATCAGCGGCTGCTCATCGGGCACAAGACGCGTTTCAATAACAAAAGGCGTAGTCAGCGCGGTAGAGAGCCAGCTTTCCAGCGCCGGAATGCCCTGATCCTGATAAATGCCGTTAGCGGCGCGATCTGAAACGGATATAAGTCCAATGCGTAAGGTATTCATAATGTTAGTCATGACAGGTACCGCCGCAGCGCGATCGGTAAGGGTTTGGGATTGTCGCCAAGGATACTACAGGGAGAGAAAAGTTGCCTGTCCTGCGCTGCCGCAGCCGGTTTTTCGACTGCGGCAGCGTCTGATTACAGCAGATCTGCGATCATTTTTTCCAGTTTGCCCTGGTCAACCGCAAAGTTGCGGATGCCCTGCGCCAGCTTATCTACCGCCATCGGATCCTGGTTATGCTGCCACAGGAATTCCGCTTCGGTCATTTTCGCCGGTCGCGCTTTCACTTCGCCGCTGAAGGAGAGTTTACGCTCAACGCTGCCTTCGGTCTCGGCCAGCTCTTTCAGCAGAGACGGAGAGATGGTCAGGCGGTCGCAGCCGGCCAGCTCCAGAATTTCGCCGACGTTGCGGAAGCTGGCGCCCATCACCACGGTCTCATAGCCGTGCTGTTTGTAGTACTCATAGATTTCGCTGACGGAGACCACGCCCGGATCTTCATGCGGCGCGTACTCTTTCTTGTCGGTATTGGCTTTATACCAGTCCAAGATACGGCCCACGAACGGAGAGATCAGGTAAACGCCCGCTTCGGCGCAGGCGCGCGCCTGAGCGAAGGAGAACAGCAGCGTCAGGTTACAGTTGATGCCCTCTTTTTCCAGCTGCTCGGCGGCGCGAATGCCCTGCCAGGTGGAGGCGAGCTTGATCAGGATGCGATCGTTGCTGATACCCGCATCGTTGTAGAGTTTAATCAGGCTGCGCGCTTTAGCGATGCTTGCTTCGGTATCGTAAGAGAGACGGGCGTCAACTTCGGTAGAGATGCGGCCTGGGATCAGTTTCAGAATTTCCAGACCGATGTTTACCGCCAGCTTGTCAGAGGCGTACTGAATTTGTTCTTCTTTATTGCTGCTCTGCTGACGCGCCCAGCTGATAGCTTCGTCGATCAGTTTGCGGTATTCCGGGATTTGTGCGGCGTTAAGAATCAGAGAAGGGTTCGTGGTAGCGTCCTGCGGCTGGTACAGCTTCATCGCTGCGATATCGCCGGTATCGGCAACGACAGTCGTCAGCTGACGTAAAGAAGTAAGTTTATCCGTCATGATGGGTTCTCTTGATATGTCACTGTCAGGGGTAAAGTCTGTTGCGATAATATCATGCGCAATCCGACGCGCAATGCGCGGATGATGCAAATCGCACAGGCCAGACCGATAGTAATGATTTGCCTGAGCGCAGCGCTTTTTTGCTAACATCGGCGGCGAGAACCGAGAAAAGAGAACAGAACCTGCGGGTTACGCTAAGGAATTCCCTATGTTGATGGTCATATCGCCAGCCAAGACGCTTGACTACACGACGCCGCTTGCGACGCAGCGCTATACGCAGCCCGCGCTGTTAGAAAAATCACAGGAGCTGGTCGCCGTGGCGCGACAGCTGTCGCCCGCCGCTCTCGCCTCACTGATGAGCATCAGCGACAAACTGGCGCTGTTAAACGCCGAACGTTTTAACGACTGGCATCCGCAGTTCACACCGGAAAATGCGCGCCAGGCGATTCTGGCTTTCAAAGGCGATGTTTATACCGGCCTTCAGGCGGAGCGTTTTAGCGAAGCGGATTTTGATTTCGCCCAGCAGCATTTACGCATGTTGTCAGGACTGTACGGCGTGCTGCGTCCGCTGGATCTGATGCAGCCTTACCGTCTGGAAATGGGAACGAAGCTGGAAAACCCGGCGGGAAAAGATCTTTACAGTTTCTGGGGCGAAACCCTGACGCAGACGCTGAACGCGGCGCTGGCGGCGCAGGGCGACGATCTGCTGATTAACCTCGCCTCGGACGAATACTTCCGCGCCGTGCAGCCGAAAAAGATCAACGGACGGATTATCAAGCCGGTTTTCCTTGACGAGAAAAACGGCAAATTCAAAGTCATCAGCTTCTATGCCAAAAAGGCGCGCGGCCTGATGTGTCGCTACATCATTGAAAATCGTCTGAGCGACGCGCAGCAGCTGACCGAATTCGATCGGGAAGGCTACTTCTTCGATGCGGCGAGCAGCCGCGGCGACGAGCTGGTGTTTAAGCGCCACGAACAGGCGTAAGCGCCACGCAGCAAAAAGCCGCCCCGAAAGGCGGCTTTTTTATCGCTGCCTTTTACAGCTGCGTTAAGAAAAAGCGCAGCTCAGTAAAGTCAGGCTTCATCTCATGCGAGAGCAGCGGCAGTTCGGCGCGCTCCGCCAGTTCCGGCGGCAGCGGCAGCGTCTGCTGCAGAATTTCCTCGACGCTCTCCTTAAACTTCGCCGGATGCGCGGTGCCGAGGAACAGGCCGAACTCGCCCGGCTGCAGCTGATCGCGCAGCATGCGGTACGCGATAGCGGCATGCGGCTCAGAGATATAGCCCAGCTGCGCCAGCTCGCGCATGGTGCTGCGGGTCGTCTCATCATCCACCGCGCCGAAGCCGAGATCGGTCAGGCGCCAGGTTTTACGGCGGAACAGCTCCTCCACGCGCGGCCAGTTGTTCGGCTGGCTGACGTCCATCGCGTTCGACAGCGTGGCGACAGTGGTGTTCGGCTGCCAGGCGCCGCTGGCGAGAAAACGCGGCACGGTGTCGTTGCGGTTAGTGGCGGCGATAAAGCGTTTCACCGGCAGCCCCAGCGATTTCGCCAGCAGGCCCGCCGTTAAATCGCCGAAGTTGCCGCTCGGCACCGAGATCACCAGCTGATTACGCTTTTCCTGCGGCAGCTGCGCTACCGCCTCGAAGTAGTAGCAGATCTGCGCCAGCAGGCGGCTGATGTTGATGGAGTTCGCCGAGTTCAGGCCAATCGCTTTTTTCAGCGCTTCATCGTCAAACGCCTGCTTCACCAGCGCCTGACAGGCGTCGAAATCACCGTCGACAGCGATAGTGTGGATATTGCCGCCCAGCGTACAGAACAGCTTCTCCTGCAAGGGGCTGATTTTGCCCTGCGGATAGAGGATGACCACGCGCACGTTTTCCATGCCGTAGAAAGCGTGGGCCACCGCCGCGCCGGTATCGCCGGAGGTCGCGGTGAGAATAGTGATTTGCTCATCCGTGCCGCTGATGTAAGAAAGCATTTGCGCCATAAAGCGGCCGCCGAAATCTTTAAACGCCAGCGTCGGGCCGTGGAACAGCTCCAGGCAGGCGATATCTTCCGTCACCTGCGCCACCGGCGCCGGAAACGCGAACGCCGCTTTTACGCGCTCCGCCAGCTGATGCGCAGCGATTTCGTCGCCGATATAAGCGGAAAGAATCTTGCTGCTGCGGGTGACGAAATCCATCTCCAGCATGGCATCGATTTCGGTCAGCTCAAATTCCGGCAGCTCCAGTGGAAAGAACAGCCCCTGCTGCTTGCCCAGGCCCTGCTTGACGGCCTGTGCGAAACTGACCTGCTCGTTGTGATCCTTAAGATTGTAGAGTTTCATGCGTTATCCCAGTTTTCGTGCGCCCGCCGTGTCGGCACGGCATATATGGACGAAGCCTTCATCATTTTGCAGATAGTGTTGTTGCAACCAGTCCGCCATACGCTGCGCTGTTTCCATATTGTCGCAAACCGCGAACAGCGTCGGGCCTGAACCGGAAATGCCGCAGGCCAGCGCGCCGATATCCTGCGCCGCCTGACGCGCGTCGGCGAAGCCCGGCAGCAGCTTAGTACGGTATGGCTCAGCAATCACATCGCGCATCAGTTTCGCCGCCAGCTGCGGCTGCGCGGTATGGCAGGCGTGAATGAAGCCCGCCAGATAGCGCCCGTGCTTAATACAATCCTCTTTGCGATACTGCGCCGGCAGGATCGCCCTCGCCTCTGCGGTGGAGACCTTAATACCGGGATAGGCCATCACCCACAGCCAGTCGTCAAAACAGGGCACCGCCTGGCTGATAATGCCGTTCTCTTCCAGCATTAGCTGCAGGCCGCCCAGGAAACAGGGCGCCACGTTGTCATAATGCACGCTGCCGGAGATGCGTCCTTCCAGCTCGCCCATTAGCGTCAGGAGCTGGTTATCATCCAGCGGCCTGCCGCAGAATTCGTTCATTGCCATCAGACCGGCGACGACGGAACAGGCGCTGGAGCCGAGGCCGGAGCCTATCGGCATATTTTTTTCCAGCGTCATGCGCACCGGCACGGTTTTGCCGATCGCTTCGCAAAAGCGCGCCCAGCACTGGTAGACGATATTCTCTTCCGTCTTCGTCGGCAGCTTGCTGACAAAACGCCCCTGATTCACCAGGCTGAATGTTTCCGCCGCTTCAACGGTGACGCAGTCGCCCAATAGCGAACCGTCCACCGGCGACACCGCCGCGCCCAATACGTCAAAGCCGACGCTGACGTTGCCGATTGAGGCCGGCGCGTAAATTTTCACCATGTTTAAACTCCTAACTTCCATGACAGCGTGCGCAGCAGATCGGCGAACACCCCGGCGGCAGTGACGTCATTGCCAGCGCCGTAGCCGCGCAACACTAGCGGAATCGGCTGATAGTAACGACTGTAAAACGCCAGCGCATTCTCGCCGTTTTTCACTTTATACAGCGGATCGTTGCCGTCTACCGCATCGATCTTCACGCGGCAACGCCCGCCCTCTTCTATCGCGCCGACAAAGCGCAGCACTTTGCCCGCCTCGCGCGCCGCCTGCACCCGGCTGGCGAAAGCGTCATCCAGCTCAGGCAGACGCTGCATAAAGGCGTCGACGTCGGCGATGGCGGTAAATTCCGGCGGCAGCAGCGCTTCGATGTCGATATCGCTCAGCTCCAGCTGATAGCCTGCCTCACGCGCCAGAATCAGCAGTTTGCGCGCCACATCCATACCCGACAGATCGTCGCGCGGATCCGGCTCGGTAAAGCCCATCTCGCGCGCCAGCTTCGTCGCCTCGGACAGCGACATCCCTTCATCCAGCTTACCGAAAATAAAGGAAAGCGATCCAGAGAGAATCCCGGAGAAACTGATTAGCTCATCGCCCGCATTGAGCAGATTTTGCAGGTTTTCAATGACCGGCAGACCGGCGCCGACATTGGTGTCGTAGAGGAATTTGCGTCGCGACTTTGCCGCCGCCGCGCGCAGCTGCTGATAGTAATTCCAGGAGGAAGTGTTGGCCTTTTTATTCGGCGTGACGATATGGAAGCCTTCCGCCAGGAAATCGGCATATTGATCGGCGACCGCCTGGCTTGAGGTACAGTCGACGATCACCGGGTTCAGCAGATGATACTCCTTAGCCAGCCGGATCAGACGCTCAGCGTTGAACGGCTCGCTGGCTTCGCGCAACGCGCCCTGCCAGTTGCTGAGATCGATGCCGTGCACGTTAGTCAGCAGCGCTTTTGAATTGGCGATGCCGCAGACGCGCAGATCGATATGCTTGTTCTTTAGCCACGCCTGCTGACGGTGCAGCTGCTCCAGCAGCGCGCCGCCGACGCCGCCGACGCCGACCACGAAGACCTCAATCACCTGATCGGTGTTAAACAGCATCTGGTGCACCACGCGCACGGCGGTGGTGGCGTCATCATTATTGACCACCACGGAGATTGAGCGCTCTGACGAGCCCTGGGCAATAGCGACGATATTGATATTGGCGCGCGCCAGCGCCGCGAAGAATTTCGCGGAAATGCCGCGCTGGGTGCGCATGTTGTCGCCGACGACGGAAACGATAGCCAGTTGCTCCATCACATCCAGCGGCTCCAGCAGGCCGTTTTTCAGCTCCAGATAAAACTCATCTTCCAGCACGCGGCGCGCGCGCGCCTGCTCGTTCTGCGGCACGCAGAAGCTGATGCTGTATTCGGAAGAAGACTGCGTAATCAGCACAACGGAAATGCCGGCGCGCGACATCGCGGCGAAGACGCGCGCCGCCATGCCGATCATGCCCTTCATGCCGGGGCCGGAGACGTTGAACATCGCCATGCTGTTCAGGTTGGTAATGCCCTTCACCGGATTGACGTCATCGCTGACGTCGCCGCCGATCAGCGTGCCTGGCGCCTGCGGGTTAGCGGTATTTTTAATCAGGCAGGGGATCTGGAACTGAGCGATTGGCGCGATGGTGCGCGGATGCAGCACTTTCGCCCCGAAGTAGGAGAGTTCCATCGCCTCCCGGTAGGACATCGATTTCAGCAGGCGGGCGTCCGGCACCTGACGCGGATCGCAGGTATAGACGCCGTCGACGTCGGTCCAGATTTCACAACAGTCGGCGCGCAGGCAGGCGGCCAGCACGGCGGCGGAGTAGTCAGAGCCGTTGCGCCCCAGCACCACCAGCTCGCCGCGTTCGTTACCGGCGGTAAAGCCCGCCATCAGGATCATGCTGTCGGCCGCAATATGGCTGGCGGCGATGCGACGCGTAGATTCGGCGATATCGACTGTCGATTCCAGGTAGTGGCCGTGCGCCAGCAGCATACTGACCGGATCGATAACGCTGACGCGATGGCCTCGCGCCTGCAGCAATGCTTCCATAATCGCGATAGAGAGCTTTTCGCCACGACAGATAATCGCCGCGTTGACGCTGTCGGGACACTGCCCCAGCAGGCTAATGCCGTGCAGCGTCTGCTTCAGCTGCGCGAACTCTTTATCGACCAGCGCCTGCATCTTCTCCAAGGCGAAGCCCGGCTGCGCAGCCTGTAGGCCCTGTAGCAACGAAGCAAAAATCTGTTCGGCGTCGCTGATATTCGGCGCGGCATCCTGACCGCTGATGGTTTTCTCAATCATGGCCACCAGATGGTTAGTGATTTTAGCTGGCGCGGAGAGTACGGTGGCCACCTGTCCCTGTTGCGCGTTGCTTTCAAGTATGTCGGCAACACGCAGAAAGCGTTCCGCATTTGCCACTGAGGTTCCACCGAATTTCAGCACTCGCATCGTTTAAAGATCTCCTGAATTTAAGCCGAAAAAAAAGCCCGCACCTTGTCAGGTGCGGGCTTTTTCTCTTTTTTCCTGTATGCGTCAGCCCGCACCGTTACCTGTGGTAATGGTGGTAGTAATAATGATGGTGTTCAGGCTGTTTGTACGCATGTGATTTTGTCTGTCTGTTTCGCGTCTGTCTGCTTTTCAGAAGTAAAGCAATTGCCGAATGAAGTCAATGGATTTATCGGCAACCCACGGCGAAACGGACAACAGCGGAAAGGCCGAATTCCGCTTCCCGCCGGGCTAATCTATTATCTGGCCCCTTAATTCCGGCATCATTATCCAGCTTTCAGCGATCAGACCAGATTTTCCGCTAAAGATTTTTTTCAATATCGTGCAACAACCGGTGGAGCATCGCGCTGTCGCGCTGCTCCAGTAGCCCGATGCGCTGCTGGAGCCAGTCCGCCAGTTTTTCATCGTCGGCGACATTCAGCCGCTCCAGCAACGCCGTCACACGCTGGCGCAGCGCGTCCAGCTGCTGGCCGTCCGCCAACGCAGGCACCGCAGGCGCTACCTGCATCAACGCAGAGAGTTGATAGCAGTACACCATTACCGCCTGCCCCAGATTCAGCGAAGGATAGTCGTTCGCCATTGGAATGCCGGTCAACAGATCCACCTGCGCCAGCTCGTCGTTGGTCAGCCCGCTATCCTCCCGGCCAAACACCAGCGCCATGCTGCCCACCCACTGCTGTTTTTCACGCAGAATAGTTTCTACCTGCTGCGGCGTGGCGTAATAGCGGAATTTCGCACGGCTGCGCGCGGTAGTGGCGACGGAAAAATCGATATCCGCCAGCGCAGCGGAAAGCGAGGAGTAATGTTGAATATTATCAATAATCTCGCCTGCCCCATGCGCCACAATGCGCGCCGCAGGCTGCCGCCAGGCATCGCTTTGCACAATGCGCAACTCAGAAAAACCCATAGTTTTCATCGCGCGCGCGGCGGCGCCGATATTTTCCGGACGGGCGGGAGAAACAAGAATAAGCGGAAAACGCATATAAACCCTGAAAGTAAACAAACTCGTAGCCGTTACTCTGACACGACGTCATGTTAAATAACAGTATCAATCACATAACAAATAAGTAACTTTACGCAGAAGGATAGTAAAATTTGGTTTTAACGCCTTTAAACAATTCAACTCATACAAACATTAATAACAAAGAAATATCATAAATAAGTTCTTATAAATCAAAATTGTATTTTAATAATTAACTTAGTAAACTTTCGCACACTATCAGGAGGCTGAGACCAGGGGTAAAGCCTGATTATTGTGAGCTAAGCTGGCATTCTGATGAGCATTTTTCACAAAAGTGTTAACGTGCTACACTTGATTTGATATAAGTCAACGAAGCGTTGTTTTAATGCTTATCGGTTGTACTCTGCGCTGTTATGTTGCTGTTAATACAGTTAGGATAACGGCCATTTGGCACTGCCGGGGCATGCAGGATTCATCCTTATGGCTGAGCTGACAATGTTGTTGACGTTGATGGATGGTGCATCAAGAACATAATTCTGTACTTCGGTTATCCGGCAAACATCATTTCCGGCGTTAACGCAGTACATCCTGTTTCCGATTTTGTTGGCAAATTTTAGGTAGCGAACTCATGCAGATCCCGCATATTCTTATCGTTGAAGATGAACTAGTCACGCGCAACACTCTAAAGAGCATCTTTGAAGCTGAAGGCTACGAAGTGTTCGAAGCGACGGATGGCGCAGAGATGCATCAGGTATTGACCGATAACGATATTAATCTGGTGATTATGGACATTAATCTGCCAGGTAAAAATGGTCTGTTACTGGCGCGTGAGCTACGCGAACAGGCAAATGTCGCACTGATGTTTTTAACCGGCCGCGACAATGAAGTGGATAAAATTCTTGGCCTGGAAATTGGCGCAGATGACTATATCACCAAGCCATTCAACCCACGTGAATTAACCATTCGCGCGCGCAATCTGCTTTCCCGCACTATGAACCTCTCCGCCACCAGCGAAGAGCGCAAGCAGGTCGAAAGCTATAAGTTTAATGGCTGGGAGCTGGACATCAACAGCCGCTCTCTGATCAGCCCGAACGGCGAGCAGTATAAGCTGCCGCGCAGCGAGTTCCGCGCCATGCTGCACTTCTGCGAGAACCCGGGCAAGATTCAAACCCGCGCCGACCTGCTGAAAAAAATGACCGGCCGCGAGCTGAAGCCGCACGATCGTACGGTTGACGTGACTATCCGTCGTATTCGCAAACATTTCGAATCGACGCCGGATACGCCGGAAATTATCGCCACTATTCATGGCGAAGGGTACCGGTTCTGCGGCGACCTGCAGGAATAAACAAACAAACGGCGAGTCTCCTCGCCGTTTCTTCTTTTAGCGTCCCCACGGCATAATCGGCACGGCGCTCAATGCATTCTTCGGCGAACCTTCCACCACCTTATCCGAATATGAGAGATAGATCAGCGCATTGCGTTTCTGGTCATAAAAACGCACCACCTGCAGCTTCTTAAACAGCAGCGAGGTTCGCTTGCGGAACACCGTTTCGCCCTGCGCTTTTCCCTGCGCGATGCGGTCGCTAAGCGTAACCGGTCCCACCTGCTGACAGGAGATCGCCGCGTCGGAAGTATCTTCCGCCAGCCCCAGCCCGCCTTTAATCCCGCCCGTCTTTGCCCGGCTGATATAGCAGGTCACGTTTTGCACATCCGGGTCGTCAAACGCTTCAACCACGATCTTATGATCCGGGCCAAACATCTTAAAGACGGTATCCACCGAACCGATCTCTTCAGCGCCGACGCTGGCGGTAAACAAAGTCGCCATTGTAATTATTAACAATTTTTTTATTATCATACCGTTACCATTATATATTATTAGTTTCGTTAGCTATTACGCTCCGCTAAGGATAAGCGCTGCTAATTTTCCCGCTCTCCCTTTGCAAGGATATAGCACAATCTAACAAGTAAAACCTTCGGCGTTTTTTGCGCATTTAGTGCTATGATCCCGCGACTTTGCGTTGCCTGCGCCAATCTAAGTACAAGAGGATGTTTTATGGACCAAGCTGGTATCATTCGCGATTTGCTTGTCTGGCTGGAGAGCCATCTCGATCAGCCGCTGTCACTGGATAACGTGGCGGCGAAAGCGGGTTACTCCAAATGGCATCTGCAAAGAATGTTCAAAGAAGTGACCGGTCATGCGATTGGCGCTTATATTCGCGCCCGACGCCTGTCGAAAGCGGCGGTGGCGCTGCGGCTGACCAGCCGTCCTATTCTCGATATCGCGTTACAGTACCGCTTCGATTCACAGCAGACTTTTACGCGCGCCTTTAAAAAGCAGTTTGCTCAAACGCCCGCCTGGTATCGTCGCGCTTCCGAATGGAACGCTTACGGCCTGCGCCCGCCGATTCGCCTGGATGATATGCCGCTGCCTGAAGCGCACTATGTGACGCTGCCGGAAACGGTGCTGATAGGGCAAACCCAGAGCTATACCTGTACGCTGGAGCAAATTTCCCGCTACCGCGACGAGATGCGCGTCCATTTTTGGCAGCAGTTCCTGCTGGAAACCGACACCGTGCCGCCCGTGCTGTACGGCCTGCATCAGGTGCGGCCGAGCCAGGAAAAGGATGACGAGCAAGAGATCCTTTACACTACCGCCGTGCCGTCTGAGCAGCTGGCGAAAACCATGCAGTCGGGGCAGACCGTTCTGCTGGAAGGCGGCGATTACGTACAGTTTAATTACGAAGGTCCGCGCAGTCAGCTGCAGGATTTCATTCTGATGCTGTATGGCACCTGTATGCCGACGTTACAGCTAACGCGTCGCCAGGGTCAGGATATCGAGCGCTTTTACACGCACGGCGGCAAAAAGCGCGCCGAGCCGCCGAAAGAGATCCGCTGCGAATACCTGATTCCCATCGTTCGTCGCACCGCCGACTGAAACAGTACGGGCCCGCTTAATGCGGGCCCGTTAGCTTAACGCTGCAATTCATCCAGCGCAGGCAGATCGAGATGCGAAACGTCGCCCGCCGTCTCAACCACCCATCCCGGCGCCAGCCAGGCGCTCTGCTGATGATCGACGCGTGAAATGGAACAGTTACGTAGCCGCAGGCGGCGTTCGGCGTGCGCGGGCAGCCCCAGCAGCGTGCCGATCAGCACGCCCAGCGCGATACCGTGGCTGACCAACAGCGGTCGGCTGCCGGCCGGCAGAGCCAGACAGGCGTTAAGCGCCTGCTGCATGCGCGCCGCCAGCTCAGCCATACTTTCGCCTTCAGGAATACGGCCATTCGCCGTACCGTTGACCAACGAGCGCCGCCAACCTTCTTCTTCTTCGCTCAGCGAATCGATAGGACGCTGTTCCAGCACGCCCATATTCAGTTCGCGCAGCCGGGCGTCCAGCGTCACGCTGCAACCGCAGGCGTCAGCGATAATTTCCGCCGTGCGCCGCGTACGGCCCAAATCGCTACCGATTACATGGGTGATGCCAAGCGATTTAGCCCGCTCCCCCACCTGCCGAGCCTGCTGCTCTCCCTTTTCAGTCAGTGCGCTGTCAGACTGTCCCTGAATGCGCCTGGCCGCGTTCCACACCGTTTCCCCGTGGCGAACAAGATAGACCTGTAACATGCGTTTTTTCCGTTATACTGCGTCAAAATTGCGTAGAAGGTTCAAGTAATTATGCACCATGTTGTTGCTGCTACCATCAATCCGGCAAAAATTAACGCCATTTCTCAGGCTTTCAACGATGTGTTTGGCGAAGGATCCTGCCATATCGAGGGCGTCGAGGTCGACAGCGGCGTGGCCGCCCAGCCGCTTACAAATACAGAAACGCGAACTGGCGCACGTCAGCGCGTGATGAACGCGCGAAAGGTCAGACCGGAAGCAGACTTTTGGGTCGCGATTGAAGCGGGCATAGAAGGCGACGACGCCTTCGCATGGATGGTGGTGGAAAATCACCAGCAGCGCGGCGAGTCCCGCTCTGCCAGTTTTACCCTGCCGGCGGTGGTCATGGCGGGCATTCATGCCGGGCATGAGCTGGGCGAAGAAATGGCGCGTTTGACCGGCATCGACAATATCAAACATCAGGGCGGCGCAATCGGCGTCTTTACTCAGGGTCTGCTGACGCGCACCAGCGTCTATCATCAGGCGTTAGTGCTGGCGCTGTGTCCGTTCCATAATGCTATCTACAAACAGGCGTAATCCCTGCTATTTCTTGATCGACAGCTGCTCTTCCAGCCAGGCGGTTAGCGCAGGCGGCGCGGTGCGCAGGCTGTTGGAGCCGCGCGTAATGGTGGCGATGCCGACGCCGAGTTCATTTTTCAGCTCGCGCTGGCTCAGCTCGCCACGCAGCAGCTCCTCGATAATACGCAGGCGCGTGCCGAAGGCTTCGCGTTCATCCGGCGTCATCATCAGTTGCAGCAGCGGCAGTTGAAGATCCAGTGGGAAAGCACGCTCCAGCAGATTAACGAAACGGAGCCAGTTTTCATCCTGCGGGTGTTCGGTAACCGGGATCGGGGAATGTGAAGTCATGAAATTCTTCCGTACTCATTGGCGAGTACGGAAGAGTAGCATATTCAGTAGCGGCGCTTCCACTCGCTGTCAGACAGGATATTATCGGGCTGATCGAGTAAATAACGGTAGTAAGCGTCATAGGCCAGTACGTTTTTCACATAGCCGCGCGTCTCCGAGAAGGGAATGGTCTCAATAAAGGCGACGGCGTCGAGCTGCCCGTTGCTGACTTTTTGCCAGGTGCGCACCCTTCCCGGCCCGGCGTTATAGGCGGCGGAAGAGAAGATGCGATTCTGATCGAACTGCTGATAAACGTACTCCAGATATTGCGTGCCGATCTGAATGTTGGTTTGCGGGTCCAGCAGCTGACTGCTGTTAACGTAGCCCGGAATGCTGTACATCTTCACCGTATGGCTGGCGGTAGCTGGCATGATCTGCATCAGCCCCGACGCGCCGACCGGCGATCGCGCTTTCGGGTTCCACGCGCTTTCCTGACGAGCGATCGCCATGGCGTAGCTTGGCGGAATGCTTTTATCGCGCGTGTACTGGTTAAACTGCGTTTGCCAGGCCAGCGGGAAACGCTCGGTGAGGTGGTTCCACAGCTTGCCGGTAATGGTGGCCTGCACGCTGAGATCCCACCAGCCGTGGTTCAGCGCGTAGCGCGCCAGCATCTGCTGCTGTGAAGCGGTTTTGCTGGCGACCAGACGGCTCCATTCAGAACGCGCCAGGTTATCCATTCCCCAGTACATCAGCTCGCGCACACGGGCGATTTCCGGCCCGTTATCGAGCGAGCTGTCGGGACGCGGCGCCTCATCGACCCGCAGCGGATATTTCATCCCCAGACGCTGCGCCGCCACCATCGGATAAAAGCCGCGCGACTGCATCAGCTTATGCAGGATATCCTCCGCTTCCTCTTTGCGACCGCGTTCCAGCAGCAGATCCGCCTGCCAGTATTGCCACTCATCTTTCTCTTTGGCGTCCGGGTCGAGACGCGCGATCCAGGTATTTAATCCGCGTCGATCGTTGTTGCTCAGCGCCAGGCGCACGCGGCGTTCGATAAGAGAAGTAGAGCCGCTGCTCATTACGACATTATCGCGCCAGCGCGCCTGCTCGCTGGTGACGTCGTTGCCCATCAGCCGCCATGCCACCGCCTCACGTAATTCCTGCGCTTCCTGCTCGCTCATCTGCTGCAAACGCACCAGCGTCGGGATCATCGCCCGCGCGTTTTCCGCATCTTCACGCGCCACGCGCGCGAAAGCCAGCGAGGTCGCCTGACGGGTAAAGTCGGTCGGCCCGACGCTGCGGGCGAAGCCTTCTACCGTGGCGGGATCGTTTTGCAGCGCCATCACCGCATTCGCCATCGTTTGATAGTCGGACGGCAGCTGTTTGGCGAGGTAGTTCACCAGACTGCCGTTGCCCGCCACCATCGCCAGACGGATGCGCTCCAGCGTGGCGATCGGCGTCTGTTCTCCCGCCGCCTGCCAGACGTTGAACAGCTTATCGCAGGTGGACGGCAGCGCTGTGCCACGCAGCCAGATCTTCTTCGCGCCTTCCCAGGCGACCTGCTGCTGGCCGGTGGCCCATTTGGCATAGTACCAGTTACAGCGCGCGGCGACCGGCGTCGGCTCTTCCGGGCTGAATACCAGCAGGCCGCGCCAGTCTTCCCGCCGCGCCAGCTCGTTGACAAAGCGCGACGCCAGCGTGCGCACCGGCGGCAGCGTAGGATAGCGTTTAATAAAATCGTTGACCGCCAGGCCGGTTTCCTGATCGAGATGCTGCGACAGCTGGCGATATTCCAGATAGGGATAAAGCGGGTAATCCTTCAGCGTGGGCATCAGCTGCGCCACCACGTCCATCTGATTATTATCCCAGGCCTGTTTAATTTGCTGGTAGCGATTACGCTGTTCATCCAGCGAATCGGCCAGTGCGCTGCCGCTAACGGCAAGCAGGCAAATGCTGGCCAGCCAGTAACGCCATCTCTCCTTCCTGTGAGTCACCACACGCTCTCCTCTGTTGTTAACCGGTCCGGCCCTATGCCAGGCATTCTTCATGCTAACCAGGCCGCTGGCGTCGTGCCACGTTCTTCACAAAATTTACTTTTCTTCGATTTCACGCGGTACGGATCTTGTCGCACTGCGGCGGCTGACGCTCTGATTGTTTAGGGTTAACATAAGAGAAACAGACAAACAGGGAATGGCATCATGGAAACCCGGCGCGAAGAGCGAATCGGTAAACTGGCGCAGGCGATCAGGCGCATTGATAAAATTCATCTGAAAGAGGCGGCACGGCTGCTGGGCGTCTCGGAGATGACGATTCGACGCGATCTTAACGAACAGCCTTCTTGTCTGGTTCTGCTGGGCGGCTATATCGTCAGCGCCGCCAAAGGCGGACATGAGCACTATTTCGTCTCCGATCAACAATCGCATAATGTCGATAAGAAACAACGGCTGGCAAAGCTGGCGGCCAGCCTGATTAGCCCCGATGACACCGTCTTTTTCGACTGCGGCACCACGATGCCCTGGGTGATCGATGCGATTGACGACGCGCTGCCGTTTACCGCCGTCTGCTGCGCGATCAATACCTTTTTGTCGTTAAAAGAGAAGAAAGCGTGCCGCGTGATCCTCAGCGGCGGCGAATTTCATCCTGACAACGCCGTCTTTTCTCCACACGGCGCCGTCACGATTCTCGATGAGATCTGCCCTACGCTCGCCTTTATCTCAGCGGCAGGTCTGGATGCGCAGCAGGGCGCCACCTGCTACAACTTCAACGAACTGCCGATGAAGCAGCGCGCCCTCGCCCGAACGCAGCGCGCGCTGCTGCTGGCGGACAGCAGCAAGTACAACAAGGTGCTGCCGGCGCGCATCGGCGATCTCGGCCGCTTCGATACGCTCATCAGCGACAGCGCGCCGCCGGAACCGCTGGCGCAGCATCTGCGGCAATCCGGCGTGACCCTGCTGACGCCCTGAAACGACGCGCGTCGCTACGGTGGCGAAAAGCGAACAATCACCGGGATGACGGCTGTGATTAAGCAGGGAAAACCGCTAAACTTGCTGTTCTGAGCGGGCGATGACGCCCCGATTACCACACAGACCATAAGAGGCTCATTTCACGTGGCTCAATTCGTCTACAGCATGCATCGCGTCGGCAAAGTCGTTCCGCCGAAGCGTCACATTCTTAAAAACATCTCTCTTAGCTTCTTCCCTGGCGCGAAAATTGGCGTACTGGGCTTAAACGGCGCGGGTAAATCCACCCTGCTGCGTATCATGGCGGGCATCGATAAAGATATCGAAGGCGAAGCGCGTCCGCAGCCTGGCATCAAGATCGGCTACCTGCCGCAGGAACCGCAGCTGAACCCGGAACACACCGTGCGCGAATCGGTGGAAGAAGCGGTGGCTGAAGTGGTCGGCGCGCTGAAGCGTCTGGATGAAGTCTACGCGCTGTACGCCGAGCCAGAAGCCGATTTCGACAAGCTGGCCGCTGAACAGGGCAAGCTGGAAGAGATCATTCAGGCGCACGACGGTCACAACCTCAATGTCCAGCTGGAACGCGCCGCCGATGCGCTGCGCCTGCCGGACTGGGACGCCAAAATCAGCAACCTCTCCGGTGGTGAGCGCCGTCGCGTCGCGCTGTGCCGTCTGCTGCTGGAAAAACCAGATATGCTGCTGCTCGACGAACCGACCAACCACCTGGATGCGGAATCCGTTGCGTGGCTGGAACGCTTCCTGCATGATTTCGAAGGCACCGTAGTGGCGATCACCCACGACCGTTACTTCCTTGATAACGTGGCGGGCTGGATTCTGGAGCTGGACCGCGGCGAAGGCATTCCGTGGGAAGGCAACTACTCTTCCTGGCTGGAGCAGAAGGATCAGCGTCTGGCGCAGGAAGCGTCTCAGGAAGCCGCGCGTCGCAAATCCATTGAGAAAGAGCTGGAGTGGGTGCGTCAGGGCGCGAAGGGCCGTCAGTCCAAGGGCAAAGCCCGTCTGGCGCGCTTTGAAGAGCTGAACAGCACCGAATACCAGAAACGTAACGAAACCAACGAGCTGTTTATTCCACCGGGTCCGCGCCTCGGCGACAAAGTGGTGGAGGTCAGCAACCTGCGTAAATCGTACGGCGACCGCGTGCTGATCGACGATCTCTCCTTCTCGGTGCCGAAAGGCGCGATTGTCGGCATCATCGGTCCGAACGGCGCCGGTAAATCGACGCTGTTCCGCATGATGTCAGGCCAGGAACAGCCGGACAGCGGCACCATCACCCTGGGTGAAACGGTGAAACTGGCCTCTGTCGATCAGTTCCGCGACAGCATGGATAATGCCAAAACCGTCTGGGAAGAAGTCTCCGGCGGGCTGGATATCATGAAGATCGGCAACACCGAAATGCCGAGCCGCGCTTACGTCGGCCGCTTTAACTTTAAAGGCGTCGATCAGGGCAAACGCGTTGGCGAACTTTCCGGCGGTGAGCGCGGTCGTCTGCATCTGGCGAAGCTGCTGCAGGTCGGCGGCAACATGCTGCTGCTCGATGAACCGACCAACGACCTGGATATCGAAACCCTGCGCGCGCTGGAAAACGCCCTGCTGGAGTTTCCCGGCTGCGCGATGGTGATCTCGCATGACCGCTGGTTCCTTGACCGTATCGCCACCCACATCCTCGATTACCAGGATGAGGGCAAGGTGGAGTTCTTTGAAGGCAACTTTACCGAATACGAAGAGTACAAGAAGCGTACGCTCGGCGCCGAAGCGCTGGAGCCGAAGCGCATCAAGTACAAGCGTATGAGCAAGTAATGCAGAAAGCGGCCCACGGGCCGCTTTTTTTAACGGTAGAATTCTCGAAACGCCGCATTCTGCAAAGCGAAGTCGATAAAGCGCGCCAGCGCCGGCGAGTTTAGCTTACGTCCCGGCCACACCAGCCAGAGCTCGTTCCCTTCCGTTTCCCACTCCGGCAATACCTGCACCAGTTCGCCCTGCGCAATAAATGCTTCGGTAAGAAAACGCGGCAGCAGCGTAATGCCCGCATCGTTAAGCGCGCACTCACGCGCGTAGAGCAGATTATCCGTCAGATGCATGGACGGCAGCAGCCAGCGATAGTGTTCTTCGCCGCGACGCAACAACCACTCCGCCCAGGCACGATGGGCGATGCAACGATGGGCTGAAAGCTGCTGCGGATGGGTTATCACCGGCTTTTGCGCCAGATAGCGCGCTGAAGCGACCAACAGTCGTTCACACAGGCCAACGCGCCGACCGATTAGCGAAGAGTCTTGCGGCTTGCCGGTGCGCAGCGCCACATCAAAGCCTTCCTGCACCAGATCGCGCATATCATCAGAGACCGATACCTCCAGCGTCACATCCGGGTAGTGCTGCTGAAACTCGGCGTTGCAGCGCGCCAGCAGCGTCGCGCCGATGCCGGCGGGGCTGGTGATGCGCAGGCGGCCGCTTGGGTTGTCGCGCAGACGCTCAATCGCCAGATCCGCACGCTCGCTGGCCTGTATCATCTCCTGACAGTGGATAAGGTAGCGTTCGCCGGCAAAAGTCAGGTTAAGTTGACGCGTGGTGCGATTAAGCAGGCGCAGGCCAATCGCCTGTTCCAGCTGACTGATGCGCTGGCTTACGCTCGATTTCGGTAGCCCGGCGCGACGTGCGGCGGCAGTAAAACTGCCGCTTTCAGCGACCAGCGCGAACAGCGCCATATCCTGTAAGCGTTTTAAGCCCATTGTTCACCTGTTACGAACACTGTGTGAGTTATTGTCCATCTTATCACTTTCGGCTCACCCCTCTACACTTACCTTACCAACTGAGGAGAAGTGAAATGACTATGCGAGCGATTGCCGTTAACCCGGAAAACCCGGAACAGTTTATTGAAATTCAGCCGGAACAGCCGACGCCTGGCGAGTATGATCTGCTGGTGGAAGTGAAAGCGGTCTCGATCAACCCGGTCGATACCAAGGTCCATAAAGGCGTGCAGAAAAGCGGTCTGCAACAGCCACGCATTTTGGGCTGGGACGCCAGCGGCGTAGTGGTAGAAGTGGGCAGCAAAGTCACCGGCTTTAAGACGGGCGATGAGGTTTACTACGCGGGCGACGTAACGCGTCCGGGCAGCAATAGTACGCTGCATCTGGTGGATGCGCGCATTACCGGCCATAAGCCACGCACGCTTGACTGGGGACAGGCGGCGGCAATCCCGCTGACCGCATTAACCGCATGGGAAGGCCTGTTTGAACGCCTGCGTATTGAAGAAGCGACGGAAGAGCAAACGCTGTTGATTATCGGCGGCGCGGGCGGGGTCGGCTCGCTGGCGATTCCCTTCACCAAAATGCACAGCAAGGTGAAAGTGATCGCTACCGCCTCCCGTCCTGATTCCGTTCAGTGGTGTAAAGATCGCGGGGCGGATCTGGTGATTAACTATCAAAATATGCCGGAAGAACTGGCGCAGCACGGCATCCAGCAGGTGGACTACATTTTTTGCCTGAACGATACCGATGGCCACTGGGAGACTATCGGCAAGCTGATCGCGCCGCAGGGTCAGATCTGCACTATCGTTGAAAACGCGCATCCGCTCGATATGGATCAGCT
>OKNF01000030.1_pt1 | contig 54224 bp, 48 predicted proteins | sample 1613121 | NCBI WGS metagenome assembly OKNF01 (sample SAMN04436838, study PRJEB24849) | human gut metagenome | biome: human gut; feature: NICU; material: stool | host: Homo sapiens | place: USA: Saint Louis, MO | collected 2011-09-08
CGCCATTAAAGGCTTTAAAAAAGCGATGAAGGATGAGGATACGGCGGCCCCTGCTAAGGCTGAAGAGATGCCGGCAGAGCGCGTAACCCACAAAGAGTAATATTCGCGGCGGCATTAAGTTACAAAATGTAACTTGCCCCTCAGATTAAAAGCCAGCGGTTGCTGGCTTTTATTATGGGCGCTATTCTGCTTCTGCTTCTGCTTCTGCTGCCCCGGTTTCCCTTTATCCGCCAGGCTTATGTTATCCAGCGTTTTTATGCGCGCCGCTGGGCATTCGCTCATTTCCGACGCGCATAAAAAAACGCAGCCTGAAGCTGCGTTTTCTCAACGGCAAAAGAGAAGATATTACTTCACTTCCAGCCCTTTGGCTTGCAGGTCGGCGTGGTAGGACGAACGCACAAAAGGTCCGCAGGCAGCATGGGTAAAGCCCATCGCCATCGCTTCCTCTTTCATCTCATCAAACTCTGCCGGACTGACGTAGCGCTGCACCGGCAGGTGATGACGGCTCGGCTGCAGATACTGACCCAGCGTCAGCATCGTTACTCCGTGACGGCGCAGGTCGCGCATCACTTCGACGATTTCCGCGTTGGTTTCGCCCAGGCCCACCATCAGACCAGACTTAGTGGGAATATCCGGGTGCGCTTCTTTAAAACGCTCCAGCAGCTTCAGCGACCAGTCGTAGTTGGCGCCGGGGCGCACCTGACGATACAGGCGCGGCACGTTTTCCAGGTTGTGGTTAAACACGTCTGGCGGCGTTGCGGTAAGAATCTCCAGCGCGCGGTCCATACGGCCACGGAAGTCAGGCACCAGCGTTTCGATTTTAATCGTTGGATTTTTTTCGCGGATAGCGCTGATGCAGTCGGCAAAGTGCTGCGCACCGCCGTCACGCAGATCGTCACGGTCAACGGAGGTTACGACAACGTAACGCAGGCCCATATCGGCAATGGTTTGCGCCAGTTTGGCCGGCTCGTTGCTGTCGGGCGTTAACGGACGTCCATGTGCCACGTCGCAGAACGGGCAGCGTCGCGTACAGATAGCGCCGAGGATCATAAAAGTCGCGGTGCCGTGGTTAAAGCATTCCGCAAGGTTAGGGCAGGAGGCCTCTTCACAGACAGAGTGCAGACCGTTTTTACGCATCGCCGCCTTGATCCCCTGAATACGACTGGAGTCGGCAGGCAGCTTGATTTTCATCCACTCCGGCTTGCGTAATAACTCCTGACGCTCGGTGACCACGGTCTTCACCGGGATTAACGCCATTTTATCTGCGTCGCGATACTTAACGCCGCGTTCCATCTGAATCGGTTTACTCATAAGCGTGCAGTTTCCAGGTTGGATTGCAGTTTGAAAAGAGGCCGTAACTCAATGAGTCGTTTGCTTTTTCAACTTTATTTGAAAAAATCGCAAAAATTATATCATTTCAGCGCCTGACAAACAGCCTGCCGGACGGTGAAAACGTTGCAAAATTGTAAAGTCGCACGCACGGTTACAATACGTCGAGTCCGTCGTCGGGTTGCCAGCTGGCTGACGGGATCGCCAGCTGCTGTAAAAATTTCTCAATCAGCACCGGCTGCACCGCTGCGGGCGTAACGCCTTCGCGGAAGGCGCTGAGCTGCGTCATCTCCAGCCCGGCGTAACCGCACGGGTTGATGCGCAGAAAGGGCGCCAGATCCATCGCGATGTTTAATGCCAGGCCGTGAAATGAACACCCCTGACGGATGCGTAAGCCAAGCGAACAAATTTTTTTCCCCGCCACGTAGACGCCAGGCGCATCGGGACGCGCGTAGGCTTCAACGTCGTAATGCGCCAGCGTGTCCACTACCGTCTGCTCAATGGCGGTCACCAACTGACGCACGCCCAGCTTGCGGCGCTTCAGATCGATCAACACATACATCACCTGCTGACCGGGTCCGTGATAGGTGACCTGACCGCCGCGATCGCTCTGGACCACCGGAATATCGCCGGGCATCAGCAGATGTTCAGCTTTGCCGGCCTGGCCCTGAGTAAAAATCGGATGGTGCTCCACCAGCCAGAGCTCGTCAGGCGTATCGGCGTCGCGTCGATCGGTAAACTGGTGCATAGCAAGAGAGACAGGTTCCCAGGGGCGCAGGCCCAGCTGGCGAACAATAAGGAGAGGCTGCTGCAAAACGTGCTTCCCGCTTCAAAGAAAGAAAGAAGTATAACGCCAGCCGTGGGCGAGTACTACCCGCCCTGGCCGGTGTAGAAGTTACAACACCATGCGTACGATCTCAATTTTACCCAACTCTTCATAGAGCGTTTCGATCTGCTCGATATGCGTCGCGTTGATGGTAATGGAGACGGAATGGTAATTGCCTTTGCTGCTGGGTTTCACGTCGGGCGTGTAATCGCCCGGCGCGTGACGCTGCACCACTTCTACCACGTGATCAACCAGCTCCGGTTGCGCCAGTCCCATGACTTTGTAGGTAAAGGAACAGGGGAATTCGAGCAGTTCATTCAGTTTGGTTTTCATATGGACTCCGGTGCGAAAAAAGACTCCCGCCGTGGCGGGAGTGTACTGATACTCTGGTTATATGGGCAACTGACGCCAATATCAATGGCTGGAAGCCTGTTAGCCGAACCAGTGGTGGAACATCAGCTTGATATAATCAACGATACGGCTAAAGAAGCCACCTTCCGGCACTTCATTCAGCACCACCAGCGGACGCTGTTCAATGGTTTTACCGTCGAGCTGGAAATTGATCGTGCCGACCACCTGATTTTTCTTCAGCGGCGCGTGCAGTTCAGTGTTGCTGAGTACGTAGCTGGCCTTCAGATCTTTCATGCGGCCGCGCGGGATAGTCAGATACATATCTTTATCAACGCCCAGCTGAACGCGATCGCTGTTGCCGAACCAGACCGGCTCAGAGGCGAACTCTTTGCCCGCCTTCAGCGGCGCGACGGTTTCAAAGAAGCGGAAGCCCCAGGTCAGCAACTTTTTACTTTCAATTTCGCGGCCTTTGTAAGTATGGCCGCCCAGCACCGCTGAGATCAGACGCATCTGGCCTTCCGTCGCGGAGGCGACCAGGTTATAGCCAGCGGAGGCGGTATGACCGGTTTTGATGCCGTCCACGTTCAGGCTGGTATCCCACAGCAGGCCGTTACGGTTAGTCTGACGGATATTGTTGAAGGTAAACTCTTTTTCTTTATAAACCGCGTACTCTTCCGGCACGTCGCGGATCAGCGCCTGGCCGATTAGCGCCATATCACGGGCGGAGCTGTACTGGCCTTCGGCATCGAGTCCGTGAACCGTCTGGAAATGGGTATTCTGTAAGCCCAGCGCCTTAACGTAGTTGTTCATCAGGCCGACAAACGCATCCTGACTGCCCGCCACGTAGTCCGCCATCGCCACGCAGGCGTCATTGCCGGACTGCAGTACGATGCCGCGCGTCAGCTGGGAAACCGGCACGCGATCGCCCGGCTTCAGGAACATCAGCGAGGAGCCGCGGAACACCGGGTTGCCGGTCGCCCAGGCGTCCTGGCCAACGGTAACGATATCATCCTGATGAATTTTGCCCGCCTTGACCGCCTGTCCGATGACGTAGCTGGTCATCATTTTGGTCAGGCTGGCCGGATCGCGACGCGCGTCGGCGTTTTTCTCGGCCAGCACCTTTCCGGAGTTGTAGTCGATAAGGATATAGGCTTCTGCGTCAATATCCGGTACGCCAGGGATCATGGTCTTGATATTAACGTCTTCGGCCAGTGCGGCCTGACTCAGGCTCAGGGCAATCACGGTGCCCGCCGCCAGGCGCTTAAAATAGTGACAGGTTTTCAGCGTATTCATGTTAGAGACAACAACATCCGTGGAGGTTAGTGAAAAAAGTGCCTTACTATAGCAAAAGGCGTTTTTGCCGGCATCCAACTTCACGCTGACGCGATAAACAGGCGTTGCCGCCGCGTCAGCGCGAAGTGTCGCCGTTGTGCGTTACATACCGCCGGTTGCGGTAATAAAGGATTGCTGATTCGCTTCGCTGAGCAGACGATGCTGCAACGCCGCCGCCTCCTGGCGAGAAGCGAAGGGGCCCAGCTGTACGCGATAAAGTTTCCCGCTGGGCGCAACGTTGCCCGGCACGCCGAACTGCGATTTTAACTTATCGGTCCACTGGTTGGCGCGTCCGGCGTCGCTTAGCGCGCCGACCTGCACCACATAGTTGCCCGCTGCGGCAGGCGCGGCGGCTGAGGGCGCCGCGGACGGGGCGGCCACGGGCGCAGACGACGCTGGCGTTTCCGGCTCGCTGCCTTCCAGCACGCCCGGATGCAGCGGCGTCGGCGCGCCGAGGAAACCGCTGCTGCGTACCGGCGCGCCCATTTGGTCATCGCTGGTTAACGTGCTGTTGTCCACCGGCTGAATATCCTGCGGCTGAGCGGCAGGCGCGGCTGCGCCGCCGCCCATCACCATCATGCCGCCGCCGATATCGGGACGCGACGGCAGCGCGTAGCTCTGTTTCGCTACTACGGTGCCGATGGTGCCGGGACCGGAAAGGCTGCCGTCGGGCGCGACTTTAATGTAATCGATGCGCACGCGCGTATTGTTCGACATATTCAGCCGGTCGCCCGCCGCGCGTGACAGATCGATAATGCGTCCCGGCGTGTAAGGGCCGCGATCGTTGACGCGCACCACCAGCTGTCGGCCGTTGGCGAGGTTCGTCACGCGCACATAGCTGGGCAGCGGCAGAGTAGGGTGCGCTGCGGTCAATGCCTCAGGATCGAAGGCTTCGCCCGTCGCGGTACGGGTGCCGTTAGCCTCTTCGCCATACCAGGCCGCCAGCCCGGTTTCGCTGTAGTTGGAGGGATCTTTGATAATTTTGTAGGTCTTGCCGTTAACGCTGTAATCCTGGCTGGTAGCCGGATTGATCGGCTCGTAGCGCGGTTCAACGCCGCCAATTTCCACTACGGGGCCGTTATAGACCGGCTGCTGCGGCGCCGACGTCTGCTGTTCTGTAGTCGTACAGGCGGCTAACAGCAGCGAGGCTGCACCCACCCAAAGCCAATCCTTACGCATCGAAAGCCTCTTAAACGCTTTTAGACAACAATTTACGGTGTGTGTGGATCGACATCACAATGCCGAATCCCGCCATCAGTACAATCAACGCTGAACCGCCATAGCTCACCAGCGGCAAAGGTACGCCGACCACCGGTAAGATACCACTTACCATGCCGATATTAACGAAAACATATACAAACAAAATCAACATCAGGCCGCCAGCCATCACGCGACCAAAGGTAGTTTGCGCCCGTGCGGCGATAACCAGACCACGCATAATTAGCAACAGATAGAGCGCCAGCAGGATCAGCACGCCGACCAGCCCCAGCTCCTCCGCCAGCACGGCGAAGATAAAGTCGGTATGGCGCTCCGGCAAAAACTCCAGCTGCGACTGGGTGCCGTGCAGCCAGCCTTTGCCGCGCAGTCCGCCGGAACCGATAGCGATTTTAGACTGAATAATATGGTAGCCAGCTCCCAGCGGATCGCTTTCTGGATCGAGCAGCATCATCACGCGGTCACGCTGGTAGTCATGCATCAGGAAGAACCATAGCACCGGAATAAAGGCGGCAACCAGCAGAACGGCGATGCCGATCAGTTTCCAGCTCATGCCGGATAAAAACAGCACGAACAGGCCGGAGGCGGCGATCAGAATCGATGTGCCGAGGTCAGGCTGCGCCGCTACCAGCAGCGTCGGTACAAAAATCAGCACCAGCGCGATGCCGGTATTCTTTAACGTCGGAGGGCAGACATCGCGGTTGATAAAGCGCGCCACCATTAGCGGCACGGCGATTTTGGCGATTTCGGAGGGCTGGAAGCGCACCACGCCGAGGTCGAGCCAGCGCTGCGCCCCTTTACTAATATGGCCGAAGGCGTCCACCGCCACCAGCAGCACCACGCAGACCAAATAAAGATAGGGCGCCCAGCCTTCATAGACGCGCGGCGGCACCTGCGCCATCGCGACCATTACCGCCAGCCCCATAAAGATCTGGCCGATTTTACGCTCCATCATGCCGGGATCCTGGCCGCTGGCGCTCCACATGACGAACGCGCTATAAATCAGCAGACAGGCGATGATGATCAGGAACAGCGGATCGATATGTATCTTGGTCCAGATCGATTTTTTCTGGGGGCTATCGTTCATGGACATCGTTATTCACCTTCATAACCGGGCGGCGTCGGCGCGGCTTCCGGTAGCGCCGTATTGTTGTCGCCTAACATTATATGGTCGAGAATTTGACGCATTACGGTGCCTACCGCCGGACCGGCGCCGCCATTCTCCAGAATCATCGTCACCGCCACGCGAGGTTTATCATAAGGAGCGAACGCGGTCATCAGTTTATGGTCGCGCAGACGTTCGGCGATTTTGTGCGCGTTATAGGTTTCGTTCTCTTTCAGACCGAAAACCTGCGCGGTGCCCGATTTCGCGGCGATCTTATAGGGCGCGTCGGCAAAGCTCTTATGGGCTGTGCCGTTAGGCCGGTTCGCCACGCCGTACATGCCGTCTTTGGCGATTTCCCAGTAGCCGGAGTGAATATCGCCGATGGGCGTCGCCGGCGGCTGACGATAAGGCACCAGCAGATTATTCTCACGCGTGGCGCGCAGCAGATGCGGGGTTCTGATGATGCCGTCGTTAATCAGGATCATCAGCGCCTTGTTCATTTGCAGCGGCGTCGCCGTCCAGTAGCCCTGGCCGATGCCTACCGGAATGGTATCGCCCTGGTACCACGGTTTTTTGAAACGCTTCATTTTCCATTCGCGCGTCGGCATATTGCCGGGGTTCTCCTGCGGTAAATCGATGCCGGTGCGTTCACCGTAACCAAATTTATTCATCCACTCCGACAGACGATCGATGCCCATATCGTAAGCGACCTGGTAGAAGAAGGTATCCGCCGACTCCTCCAGCGACCTGGTGACATTCAGGCGGCCATGCCCCCATTTTTTCCAGTCGCGGTAGCGCTTTTCAGAGCCGGGCAACTGCCACCAGCCGGGATCGAACAGGCTGGTGTTGCGGTTGATCACGCCAGCGCTGAGCGCTGAGACGGCGACGTAAGGTTTCACCGTCGACGCGGGCGGATAGGCGGCCTGGATGGCGCGGTTATAGAGCGGACGGTTCTCATCCTGCAATAGCGCCTTGTAATCTTTACTGGAGATGCCGTCGACAAACAGGTTCGGATCGTAGCTCGGCGTGGAGACCATCGCCAGAATCTCGCCGGTGCGCGGATCGCTGACCACTACGGCGGCGCGGCTGCCGGTCAGCAGCGTTTCGATATACTGTTGCAGTTTAAGATCGATGGTCAGCCAGATATCGCGTCCAGCCTGCGGCGACTGTTCATGCAGCTGACGGATCACGCGGCCGCGGTTATTCACTTCCACCTCTTCGTAGCCGGTTTTGCCGTGCAGCACATCTTCGTAGTAGTTTTCGATGCCCAGCTTGCCGATATCGTGCGTCGCGGCATAATTCGGCCATTTGCCCTCTTTATCGAGGCGTGCGACATCGCGATCGTTAATCTTGGAGACGTAGCCGACGACATGCGTCAGCGTCTGACCGTAAGGATAGTAGCGCCGCTGGTAACCTTTCACCTCGACGCCAGGGAAGCGATACTGATTCACTGCGAAACGCGCTACCTGCACATCGTTCAGCGCCGTTTTCAATGCGATAGAGGTAAAGCGCCGCGAACGTTTACGCTCTTTCTCGAAGTTTTCAATATCGTCGTCGGTCAGATCGAGAATAGGGCGCAGATCCTGCAGCGTCTGCTTCAGGTTATCGACCTTTTCCGGTACCAGCTCCGCCTGATAAATCGTGCGGTTCAGCGCCAGCGCCACGCCGTTGCGGTCATAAATAATGCCGCGGCTCGGCGCCACCGGCACCAGCTTAATGCGGTTTTGATTGGAACGGGTGCTGTAATCTTCGAAGCGTAAAATCTGCAGGTGATACAGATTGACGACCAGGATGCCAGAGAGCAGCAAGATACCGACGAAAGCGAGCAGGGCTCGCCGTACGAAAAGTGTCTGCTCGGCAGTATAGTCACGAAAAGAGTTGCGTTGAGATTTCATCCGCTGTTCGGTTGTCCGGTTTGCCTTATCGGATTATTCACGGTGATAAGGATGATTCGCAGTAATGCTCCATGCACGATACAGGCTTTCTGCAACCAACACGCGTACCAGCGGATGAGGCAGCGTCAGCGCGGAAAGAGACCAGCTTTGTTCTGCAGCGGCTTTGCAGGCGGGCGCCAGCCCTTCAGGGCCGCCGATCAGCAGGCTGACGTCGCGGCCATCCTGTTTCCAGCGTTCCAGCTGTTGCGCCAGCTGCGGGGTTTCCCAGGGTTGCCCTGGTATATCCAGCGTGACAATCCGGTTGCCTTTGCCAACCGCCGCCAGCATCGCTTCGCCTTCTTTTTCGAGAATACGCTTGATATCCGCGTTTTTACCGCGTTTACCCGCTGTGACTTCGGTCAGCTCCAGCGGCATATCTTTCGGAAAGCGGCGCAGGTATTCCATAAAGCCGGTTTGAACCCAGTCCGGCATTTTGGTGCCTACGGCGACAAGCTGCAACTTCACTGCTTAGCTCCAGAGCTTTTCCAGCTCATACAGATGACGACTCTCTTCCTGCATGACGTGAACAATAACCTCACCGAGATCGACCACTACCCAGTCAGCGGCGTTTCTGCCTTCCGTGCCCAATGGAATCAGGCCGGCGGCGCGCGATTCTTCAACCACATGGTCGGCGATCGACATCACATGGCGAGAAGAGGTGCCGGTACAGATAATCATGCAATCGGTGATGCTGGATTTACCCTGCACGTCGAGAGAAACGATATCCTGACCTTTAAGATCATCAATCTTATCAATAACGAAGTCTTGGAGTGCTTTACCTTGCAAAAGGTTCCCCCTTGGGTAACTGTTTCTGTTGACTGCCAGGCGCGCCGAAACGGGGCGCCTGAAAATTTAGCGGCGCAGTATACCATGCGCTTAACAAGGGCGATATAAGCCCTGATGATTGATATAGTCGATTACTGCGGCGGGCAGCAAGTCATCGCAGGAGATGCCCTGATGACGGCGCTGGCGAATGTCGGTGGCCGATACCGGCACCAGCGGCGTATCCGCCAGCCAGATCAGGCCAGCAGGCTGCCGATGCAGCGCGTCGGCATCGTGGGTTTGATGCTGCGTCAGCCAGCGCTGTAGCTCTGGCGTCGGCATTTCGCTGGCATAGCCGGGACGCTGACAGACCAGCAGATGACAAAGATCAAGCAGCGACTCCCAGCGATGCCATTTATGCAGGCTGAGCAAAGAGTCCTGGCCGATGATAAAGGCCAGCGGCTGCGCCGCGCCGCGTTCCGCGCGCAGCTGTTCCAGCGTTTCCACCGTCCATGAAGGCGTTTGCCGCGCCAGCTCGCGCGTATCAAGATTGAACAGCGGACGATCGGCGATCGCCAGCTCCACCATTGCCACGCGTTGCGCCGCGCTGGCTTCTGGCTGTGGGCGATGAGGCGGCACATTGTTCGGCAGCAGCGTCACCTGACGCAGGCCGACCTGACGCGCCAGTGCCTCCACCGTTTGCAGATGGCCGTAGTGGATAGGGTCGAACGTGCCGCCGAACAGCGCCTGAAGTGAAGCCATTAAAATTCGCCTAATTCCGCCGGTAACGCTTTATTACAAAGCAACAGCGAGAGGGTTTCCAGTTCCGGCCAGAGGCGCTGACCATAATCCTGCTTTAATGTGATTTCCAGGCGGGTCAGTAGCTGAATCGCCTGCCGAATCTGCAGCAGCGACAGGCGTTGCAGCGCGTCGCTGAATAACGCGCGACGGTTTTGCCAGACGCGATGCTGATCGAACAGCACGCGCAGAGGCGCTTTATCCTGCTGACGCTGTAAGGTCAGCAGCAGCAGCAGTTCGCGTTGCAGAGTACGGATCAGGATCACCGGCTCGCTATCTTCCGCGGCGAGCTGTCGCAAAATATGCAGAGCGCGTTTGCTTTTGCCCGCCAGCAGCGCATCGACCCAGTGGAACGGCGTAAAGTGCGCCGCATCGCTGACTGCCTGCTCGACGCGCGGCAGCGTCAGTTTGCCGTCCGGCCAGAGCAGGGAGAGGCGTTCCAGCGCCTGAGACAGCGCCAGCAAATTGCCTTCGTAGCAGTAACACAACAGCTGACAGGCCGCCTCGTCGAGGTCGAGCTTCATCCCTTTAGCGCGCGCGGCGACCCAGCGCGGGAGCTGGCCATGTTCGGGCGTGGCGCAGGGCACCAGCACCGCCTGAACGCTAAAGGCTTTAAACCAGGCGCTGTTTTCCTGGGCTTTGGTTAATCTGGCGCCGATGATAATCGGCAGCATATCGCTGTGCAGCAGCGTGCTCAGCTTTTCCAGCTGGGCGGCGATCGCTGCGTTGGGGCCGTTTTCCGGCAGCGTCAGCGTCAGCGTTTGACGACTGGCGAACAGGCTCATCGACTGGCAGCTGCTGAAAACGGCGTCCCAGTCGGTACTGTTATCCAGCACAACGTTGAAGTGTTCAGTAAAACCCTGCTGCTGCGCACAGGCTTTAATCGCATCATGGCTTTCCTGCAGCAGCAGCGGTTCGTTGCCAATCAGCAGATAACAGGCGCGCAGCCCCTCGCGGAGCTGCGCGTGCAGTTGTTCAGGGTAAATCCTGATCATTGCAGACTGGTGGCTGAAGAGGATGAGACTTCCGGTGAATCCTCACCCGGCGCCAGCACATCAGGCTCTGGCAGGGTAGTTTTATCGTTCAGCTGAGCGGCATGCACCGTCAGCAGCTTACGCACCAGCTGTTCGGCCAGACGTTGACGCATTTCATCACGAATGATGTTCTGCTCGGCGTCTTTCGCCAGCGCTGCCAGCGGGTTATCGAAGAAGGAACGATAAACGGTAGCGCTGATCGGGTAGATACCCTTTTGCGGAATCACCACCTGCGCGCTGACCGACATCACCATAGAGTATTCCGCCGTTACGCCGTTCTGAAACACCGATGCGGTGTCGCGGCCCTGGCGTTCGCTGGAAAGGCGCAGCGTTGGCAGGTCGGTACGCGTACCGGCGTCCTCCGCCTCCACGATAGTGATATTGTTCAGGCGCAGCTGCTGACGCACCGTACGCGCCAGCGGACCATAGGGATCGCCGCTCTGCAATACCAGCGTGCGCAACTCATGGGGAACCTGAGTGGTGCTGCGCAGATGGAAGCCGCACCCGGCGGTGACAAGCACCGCCAGGCCGAGTAAAAAGGTAAAAATCGGATGTCGCACAGTTCCTCCTGAACTTAACCCACAACCAGGTTAAGCAGTTTGCCCGGGACGTAAATCACTTTACGAATAGTGACGCCGTCCAGGTATTTTGCCACCAGATGTTCCTGCGCGGCACGCGCCTGAACCTGCTCCTGAGTGGCATCCGCCGCCACGGTAATTTTACCGCGCACTTTGCCGTTAACCTGTACTACTACCAGCACGGAGTCTTCAACCATAGCGGATTCATCCGCAACCGGCCAGGGGGCGTTGTCGACGTCGCCTTCGCCGCCCAGCGCCTGCCACAGCGTAAAGCTGGCGTGCGGGGTGAACGGGTAGAGCATGCGCACCACGGCCAGCAGCGCTTCCTGCAGCAGCGCGCGATCCTGCTCGCTCTCCTGCGGCGCGCGCGCCAGTTTGTTCATCAGCTCCATAATGGCGGCGATGGCGGTATTGAAGGTCTGACGACGACCAATATCATCGGACACCTTGGCAATGGTTTTGTGCAGATCGCGACGCAGCGCTTTCTGATCGTCGGTAAGGCCGTTCAGATCCAACGCGGCGACAGCGCCTTTCTGGCTGTGGTCGTAAACCAGCTTCCAGACGCGCTTCAGGAAGCGGTTGGCGCCTTCAACGCCTGATTCCTGCCACTCCAGCGTCATTTCCGCCGGGGAAGCGAACATCATAAACAGACGAACCGTATCGGCGCCGTAACGCTCTACCATCAGCTGCGGGTCGATGCCGTTGTTTTTGGACTTCGACATTTTGCTCATGCCTGCGTAGATCACTTCGCGGCCAGAGGCGTCGACAGCCTTCACGATACGGCCTTTCTCGTCGCGTTCGACGGTGACATCTACCGGAGAGACCCAGTTGCGCTCGCCGTTGGCGCCGACATAGTAGAAAGCGTCGGCCAGCACCATGCCCTGACACAGCAGACGTTTCGCCGGCTCGTCGGAGTTAACCAGGCCTGCGTCGCGCAGCAGCTTGTGGAAGAAGCGGAAGTACATCAGGTGCATAATGGCGTGTTCAATGCCGCCGATATACTGATCGACCGGCAGCCAGTAGTTCGCCGCAGCCGGATCGAGCATGCCTTTATCGTAATCTGGGCAGGTATAGCGCGCGTAGTACCAGGACGATTCCATAAAGGTATCGAAGGTATCGGTTTCACGCAGCGCCGGCTGACCGTTGACGCTGGTTTTCGCCCACTCAGGATCCGCTTTAATCGGGCTGGTAATGCCGTCCATGACCACATCTTCCGGCAGCACCACCGGCAGCTGATCTTCCGGCGTCGGCATCACGGTGCCGTCTTCCAGCGTCACCATCGGAATCGGCGCGCCCCAATAGCGCTGACGGGAAACGCCCCAGTCGCGCAGACGGTAATTGACCTTGCGCACGCCGACGCCTTTTTCCGCCAGCTTATTGGCGATGGCGTTGAAGCCCGCTTCGTGATCGAGACCGTTAAATTCGCCGGAGTTGAACAGCGCGCCTTTTTCAGTCATTGCGGCGGCGCTGACGTCCGGCTCGCTGCCGTCCAGGTTCAGCACGACAGGTTTGATCGGCAGATCGTATTTAGTGGCGAACTCCCAGTCGCGTTGGTCGTGCGCCGGCACCGCCATTACCGCGCCGGTGCCATATTCCATCAGCACGAAGTTCGCGACCCATACCGGCACCTTATCGCCGCTCAGCGGGTGGATGGCAAACAGGCCGGTCGGCATGCCTTTTTTCTCCATGGTGGCCATTTCCGCTTCCGCCACCTTGGTGTTGCGGCATTCAGCGATAAAGTCGGCCAGCACGGGATTATTCATTGACGCCTGGGTCGCCAGCGGATGACCCGCCGCCACGGCGACATAGGTGGCGCCCATAAAGGTGTCGGGACGCGTAGTGTAGACGGTGACTTTCTCTTCGCTTTCCGCCACGTCAAAAGTGATTTCTACCCCTTCAGAGCGGCCGATCCAGTTGCGCTGCATGGTTTTGACCTGTTCCGGCCAGTCTTCCAGCTTGTCCAGATCGTTCAGCAGCTCATCGGCGTAATCAGTAATCTTAATAAACCACTGCGGGATCTCTTTGCGCTCGACTTTGGTGTCGCAGCGCCAGCAGCAGCCGTCGATAACCTGTTCGTTGGCCAGCACGGTCTGATCGTTCGGGCACCAGTTCACCGCCGAGGTTTTTTTGTAAACCAGGCCTTTTTCATACAGTTTGGTGAAGAACCACTGTTCCCAGCGGTAGTAGTCGGGTTTACAGGTAGCCAGTTCGCGACTCCAGTCGTAACCAAAACCCAGCAGCTTCAGCTGGTTCTTCATATAGTCGATATTGGCATAGGTCCAGGGCGCGGGCGCCGTGTTGTTTTTAACCGCCGCGCCTTCCGCAGGCAGACCGAACGCGTCCCAGCCGATCGGCTGCAGCACGTTTTTGCCCAGCATGCGCTGGTAGCGGGCGATCACATCGCCAATGGTGTAGTTGCGCACATGGCCCATATGTAGGCGGCCAGAAGGATAGGGCAGCATCGAGAGGCAGTAATATTTCTCTTTGCCTTCTTCTTCGGTCACTTTGAACGTCTGTTGGTCATCCCAGTGTTGCTGGACACGGGATTCTATCTCTTCCGGGCGGTATTGCTCTTGCATGGCAGCCTGTGGTCCTTTATGAATAGCGCGAAGCCTGAACTGTGTAGATTAAGATCCGCATAGCATAGCCGATAAGGCTTTGCCGCAACAACACCTGACGGCCGCCGTCGGTCCATTTCTCTGCAAGCTGGAAGAACGCCTGCAAAATTTTCAGCGAAACGCGGCGCGGGCGAAGCAAATCCGCGATAAGCGCTAGAATTAAACGGAGGTTCACCGCGGATAACAGGAGAAAATATGAATAAGGTGGCGCAGCATTATCATCAGCTGGTCTCTTCCCTGAGCGAGCGCTTGCTGCAGGGAGAGCGGGATATTGACGGCATGGTCGAACAGGCCCGGCAGCAGCTGATGATGGAAGGCGATTTATCACGCAGCGAAGTTAACGACGTCACGCGTGCGGTGCGGCGCGATTTAGAAGAGTTTGCCCGCAGCTATAACGAAAATGAAAGCGATCTGACCGACAGCGTGTTTATGCGCGTGGTGCGTGAAAGCCTGTGGAAAGAGCTGGCCGATATCACCGATAAAAGTCAGCTTGAGTGGCGCGAAGTGTTTCAGGATCTCAATCATCACGGCGTCTATCAGAGCGGCGAAGTGGTGGGGTTGGGCAACCTTGTATGTGAAAAATGCCATTTCACCCGCGCTATCTATACCCCGGAGACGCTGACGCTCTGCCCGGAGTGTGGGCACGACCATTTTCAACGTCAACCGTTTACGCCCTGAACGCAGGCGGCCTCAGGCCGCCGAAGGTAATTGACAACGTGCCATATCAGGCGTCATGGCTGATTCGCAAAGATGCAAAAAACGGCATCTCTGCCTGATTGTCCCGTGCCGTTTATGGCGCGGGATGCTTCGCTCACAGGTCTGTGACATCTATTGAAGTTTGTTAGCGGTCTGCGACGGCCGCAGGCCGCCTGTGATCTTAGTGCAGAATCTTCGCCAGAAAATCTTTAGCGCGGTCGGACCGTGGGTTGGCGAAAAAGGACTCTTTTTGCGTATCTTCGATAATCTTTCCTTCGTCCATAAAGATCACCCGGTTGGCCACCTTGCGCGCAAAGCCCATTTCATGGGTCACCACCATCATGGTCATGCCTTCATGAGCCAGCTCGACCATCACATCCAGCACTTCGTTAATCATTTCCGGGTCAAGCGCGGAGGTGGGTTCGTCAAACAGCATCGCCACCGGGTCCATACAGAGCGCGCGCGCGATGGCCACGCGCTGCTGCTGGCCGCCGGAAAGCTGGCCGGGGAATTTATTGGCGTGCGCCGACAGGCCGACGCGATCCAGCAGCTTGAGCCCTTTTTCGCGCGCAGCGTCTTTGTTGCGCTTCAGCACCTTTATCTGCGCCAACGTCAGGTTTTCGAGAATGCTGAGATGAGGAAACAGTTCGAAATGCTGGAAAACCATGCCCACTTTAGAACGCAGCTGCGCCATATTGGTTTTCTTATTGTTTAGCTGGATGCCGTTGACTTCAATCGTGCCCTGCTGAATTGGCTCCAGACCGTTAACGGTTTTAATCAGCGTTGACTTGCCGGAGCCGGAAGGGCCGCAGACCACCACGACTTCGCCTTTATTTACCTGAGTTGAGCAATCGGTCAGCACCTGAAAGTGACCATACCACTTTGAAACGTTTTTCAGGGTAATCATTTATACCGTCCTTTTTCTTTTTAGATAGCTGACCAGCGTTGAAGCACTAATACTGATAACGAAATAGACCAGACCGGCGAACAGGATCATCTCAACCTGCGTACCGTCACGTTCGCCGATAGAGGAAGCGGTGCGGAAGAAGTCGGCCAGGCTAAGGACATACACCAGCGAGGTATCCTGAAACAGGACGATGCCCTGTGTCAGCAGCAGCGGCACCATAGCGCGAAACGCCTGCGGCAGAATAATGAGCCGCATGGTCTGAAAAGGGGTCATGCCCAGCGCCAGTCCGGCGTTGCCCTGGCCGCGCGACACGCTCAGGATGCCCGCGCGGATGATTTCCGCGTAGTAGGCCGCCTCAAACAGCGAGAAGGCGACCATCGCCGATATCAGGCGAATGTCGGTTTTGGGCGACAGCCCCAGCACCTGCTGAAGAAAGCTCGGCACCACCAGATAGAACCACAGCAGCACCATTACCAGCGGTACGGATCGGAACAGGTTGACGTACAGCCGGGCGAACCAGCTGATCGGCTTAAAGGCTGAGAGGCGCATCACCGCCAGCAGGGTGCCCCAGATAATGCCGAACACCACCGCCGTTACGGTGATTTTAAGGGTAATCACCAGGCCGTTAAGCAAATAGGGCAGGCTGGGAATGATGGAACTCCAGTCAAACTCGTACATTATTTGCTCCCTGTATTGCCTGGCAGTCGCACCTTACGCTCTACCAGGCTCATCACCAGCATAATCACCAGGTTAATAGCGATATAGGCCAGGGTAATTGCGGTAAAAGATTCATAGGCATGCGCCGAATAGTCCAGCAGCTTGCCTGCCTGCGCCGCCATATCGACCAACCCGATAGTGGAGGCGATAGCGGAGTTTTTCACCAGGTTCAGCATTTCCGAGGTCATCGGCGGCACGATGACGCGATAGGCGTTAGGCAGCAGCACATACCGATAGGTTTGCGGCAGCGTCAGCCCCATTGCCAGCCCTGCGTTGCGTTGCCCGCTCGGCAGCGACTGAATCGCCGCGCGCACCTGCTCGCAAACGCGCGCGGCGGTAAACAGGCCGAGGCAGATGGTGGATGAAAGGAAAAACTGCAGATTAGGATCGAGTTCCGATTTAAACCACATCCCCAGATCTTCGCCCACCAGCTCCGGCGCCACCAGATACCAGAAAAAGAACTGCACAATCAGAGGAATATTGCGGAACAACTCGACATAACAGGTGCCGATGGCGGAAAACAGACGGTTGGGCGTGGTACGCAAAATGCCGAAAAAAGAGCCGACAAAGAAGGCGATAATCCAGGCGCAGACTGAGACGGCGAGCGTGGTTTGCAAACCTGACCACAGCCAGCCGAGGTAGGTGGTGTTGCCGAACGGGGCCTGTTCGAAAAAGATGCCCCAGTTCCAGTTAATACCCATAACTAACTCCGGTAAAAAAGGGTAGCTAAGCTACCCTGAAGATTGATGAGAGGCTTCTGTGGAACGCCTGTCGGGGAACGACCGACGGGCGCTGTCTGTCCGAGCCTGTTTTCAGCAATCGAGTGGGCGACGAATCGCCCCTGTTTTCGTTGTAATTAATTTAAAGCTTTATCATTCGGCGATTTGAACAGCGCTTTCATATCTTCGGAAAGCGCAAAGTTCATATTGAGATTTTTCGGCGGAATAGGCTGCTTGAACCAGGTATCAAACCATTTTTCCGCCTGGCCTGAGGTCTGCGCTTTAGCGATGGTTTCATCGACCAGCGTCTTAAACGCCGGATCGTCTTTACGCAGCATACAGCCGTAGGCTTCTTTCGATTGCGGCGTGCCGACAATTTCCCAGTTGTCCGGCTTCTTCGCTTTAGCGCGTTCGCCAGCCAGCAGAGCGTCATCCATCATAAAGGCCACGGCGCGGCCGGTTTCCAGGGTGCGGAAAGAGTCGCCGTGATCTTTCGCGCTGATAATGCGCATTTCCATTTTTTTCTCATCGTTGAGCTTGTGCAGCAGCACTTCAGAAGTGGTGCCGGAAGTCACAACGACAGTTTTGCCTTGCAGATCGGCGAAATCTTTAATTGGACTGCCTTTTTTCACCAGCAGGCGCGTGCCGATAACGAAAATGGTGTCTGAGAACGCGGCCTGTTTCTGACGCTCCAGGTTATTGGTGGTCGAGCCGCATTCGAAGTCATAAGTGCCGTTTTGCAGCAGCGGAATACGGTTCTGCGAAGTGACGGGCAGCATTTTCACCTGCAAATCGGGCTTGTTCAGCTTTGTCTTGATCGCTTCAACAATGGCGTTGGAGTAGGCCTGCGAGTAACCGACCACTTTTTGCTGATTGTCATAATAAGAAAAGGGAACAGAAGACTCGCGATGGCCGACCACGATAACGCCGTTATCATTGATTTTTTTCAGCGTGCCGGTGAGTTCTTCTGCCTGGGCTGCGCCTGCCGCTGCACTGAGCAACAGAAGAGACAGCGCCGCTTTACGCATCTGCATGTTCCAACTCCTTTGTCGTTTGGTCGCCTGATACAGGGACCGAGATAATGTTGTGTATGGCCTGCCGCTTTTCTTGTCGTGTCTTTCCAGAAAGGATCTGAATAGCTCTTAACATAGCGGAATGTTAACGTAATGAAACAAAAAAGTTTGTTTTTTGCGAAGCTCGCCGCACCAAATTAATGCATTTTTTTTCTGCCGCCCTAAAGCGGAGCAGGCACTGACCCTAATAAGTGCATTAGCAGCTGCGGCCGGACTTCAACCCGGTTAAATGCGGTTTCGCTACTCAGGTAATGCAAAGGCTGTGCCATCCACGTTAAGAGGCAAAGATGTCGTTTTGATGAAAACAGGCAGAAAAGAGGGAAGGAGAACAGGCGAAGCGCATTGGCTTCGCCTGTAGTCAGAACCTTAGCGACGCAGGCGACGCGCTGTAACGACCGACGCCAGCGTAAAGAACAGGGTCAGCAGCCAGACGGTAAGGTTGCCGGTGCGGGCATACGGCGTCAGGCCGGTTGTGGGCGCGACGCGTGCTTCCAGCACCTGACGCGTAAACTGCGGGATAATCTGCTGTACGGCACCGTCCGCGCCAACTACGGCGGTAACGCCATTATTGGTACTGCGCAGCAGCGGACGGCCCAGCTCCAGCGCCCGCATGCGCGCCATCTGGAAATGCTGCCAGGGACCGATAGAGTGGCCGAACCAGGCGTCGTTGGAGACGGTCAGCAGAAAATCGGTATCGGGGCGGAAATTATCGCGCACCTGCTGTCCCAGCACGATCTCATAGCAGATCGCCGTCGTCAGGTTATAGCCCGCCGCCTTCAGCTGCGGTTGAATATAGTCGCCGCGACTGAAAGAGGACATCGGCAGATCGAAGAAGGGCGCCAGCGGTCGCAGCAACGCCTCCAGCGGCACAAATTCGCCGAAAGGCACCAGATGATTCTTCTGATAACGGTTGCCGCCGTAATAGTCATAAGGTTTGTTGCCGCCCAGCACGATAACCGAGTTGTAATCGTAATAGCGATTGCTCTCCAGCCGGGAATCGACAATACCGGTAATCAGCGTGCTGTCGCCGCCTCGCATCGCGCTATCCAGCCCGTGTAAAAACGGCTGCTGGTTGACTTCCAAATCGGATATCGCCGACTCAGGCCAGATAATTAACGGCGCTTTGCCAATAAAAGGGCGGCTGCTGTCGCTGTAGATGCGCAGCGTATTGCGCAGCTGCTCTGGGTCCCATTTCAGCGATTGGGGGATATTGCCCTGCACCAGCGCGACATCCACCGCGCGCGTCGGCTGCGGCTGATACCAGTTGATATAGCGCAGCGGCCAGGGCAGCAGCAGCAGCGCCAGCGCCGCCAGCGCCGGCCACAGACGACGCTGCGCCAGCGCGCAGGTTGCCAGCCCGGCGATAATCATCAGCACGAACGTGACCGACTCCACGCCAGCCAGCGGCGCCAGGCCTTTCAGCGGGCCGTCGATCTGGCTGTAGCCGAACTGCAACCAGGGAAAGCCGGTCAGAATCCAGCCGCGCAGGAATTCGCTCACCTGCCAGGCGACCGGCGCCAGCAGTGTCAGCCTTAGCAGCGTGGCGCGCGGCGCGAGGCGATTGAGCACCGCCGCAAACAACAGCGGGTAGAGCGCCAGATAAGCGGCCAGCAGAATTACCAGCAGCACGTTAACCGGGCCGGGCATGCCGCCGAAAGTGGCGATGCTGACGTAAACCCAGTTAATGCCGCTGCCGAACAACCCGAAACCCCAGGCGAAGCCAATGGCGGCAGCCTGCGGCGTGGTGCGCTGCAATGTTAACGCCTGTAGCCCAATAAGAGAGATTAGGGCGGCAGGCCAGAAATCATAGGGGGAAAAAGCAAGGGTGCCGGCGGCGCCAGCAAACAAAGCCAGCAGCAGGCGAACCTGCTGACGGGCATAAACAGAGGCGATAGCCATAAATATGTTATTTATCCAGAATGGAGGCGATAGCCATTAATGCATTATTCATCCAGCGTAGGCAGCGGCGCATTTTCCGGTATTCTGACATGAACCTGGATGATACGACGACTGTCTGACATCGCGACTTTAAACTGATAGCCCTCAATCTCAATGCTTTCGCCGCGCGCCGGCAGATGACCGAAGCCCTGCATCACCAGACCGCCGATGGTATCCACCTCTTCATCGCTGAAATGCGTCTCGAAGACCTCGTTAAAGTCCTCAATCGGCGTCAGGGCGCGCACGGTAAAGGTATGGCGGCTCAGCTGACGAATATCGCGATCTTCTTCGTCGTCATACTCATCTTCGATTTCGCCGACGATCAGTTCAAGGATATCCTCGATGGTCACCAGACCCGATACGCCGCCGAACTCATCAATCACAATCGCCATATGATAGCGCTGCGAGCGGAACTCTTTCAGCATGCGGTCGACGCGTTTGCTTTCCGGCACCACGACCGCCGGACGCAGCACCTTTTCCATGCTGAAAGGTTCGGAGCCGCTGCTCATAAAGGGCAGCAGATCTTTCGCCATCAGAATGCCTTCCACGTGATCTTTATCTTCGCTGATCACCGGGAAACGGGAGTGGGCGGATTCGACGATAACTTGCAGGCACTCTTCCAGACTCTGATTACGCTTCAGGGTAATCATCTGGGAGCGGGGGATCATGATATCTCGCACGCGCTGCTCGGCGATATCCATGACGCCTTCCAGCATGTCACGCGTATCCTGATCGATCAGCTCGTTCTGTTCGGAATCACGAATAAGTTCCAGCAACTCTTCACGGTTCTTTGGTTCGTCGTGAAAAAGCTGGTTGAGAATGAGGGAGAAAAATCCCTTTTTGCTACTGGGACTGTCGCTGTTTTGTGAATGGTCGTCGCTCATGGCGTTCTGTTATGGGTCTCTCTTTATAAGAATCGGCCTGCCAGCGCTTCGCCGGCAGGGTCTGACAACAGGCTGCCTGTTACGGCGCCTCTTTCTCCGAAATGTACGGATCGGGATAACCAAGAGCAAGCATTATCTCAGTCTCCAGCGATTCCATCTCTTCGGCTTCATCATCTTCAATATGGTCGTAGCCAAGCAAATGCAGGCTGCCATGAATAACCATGTGCGCCCAGTGCGCCCCCAGCGCCTTCTCCTGCTCCTGCGCTTCCTGTTCAACAACCTGGCGGCAAATGATCAGATCGCCCAGCAGCGGCAATTCTATGCCGGCCGGCGCTTCAAACGGGAAAGAAAGCACGTTGGTGGGCTTATCTTTCCCGCGATAGGTAAGGTTAAGCTCATTGCTTTCCGCTTCGTCGACAATGCGGATAGTGACTTCGCTTTCCGGCTGAAACTGTGGCAGCACCGCCTCCAGCCAGCGGCGAAAATCCGCTTCGTCGGGAAGCCCTTCAGCCTGCTCGCAGGCAAGCTGTAAATCGAGAATAACCTGACTCATTTCTGTTCCTGTGCCGCCTGCATCGCCAGCGCTTCGCGCTTGCGTTCTTCCGCCTGCTTATCGCGGCGTTTTTGGTCCGCTTCTTCCCACGCCTCATAGGCGGTAACGATGCGGGCGACCACCGGATGGCGCACCACATCTTCGCTATGGAAGAAGTTAAAGCTGATCTCTTCGACGTCCGACAGCACTTCGATCGCGTGGCGCAGGCCCGATTTGGCGTTGCGCGGCAGGTCGATTTGGGTGATGTCGCCGGTAATGACCGCTTTCGAGTTAAAGCCGATGCGCGTCAGGAACATCTTCATCTGTTCGATGGTGGTGTTCTGACTCTCATCGAGAATAATAAAGGCGTCGTTCAGAGTGCGGCCGCGCATATAGGCCAACGGCGCCACTTCAATGACGTTGCGCTCCATCAGTTTCTCGACGCGCTCAAAGCCCAGCATCTCAAACAGCGCGTCATACAGCGGGCGCAGGTAAGGGTCAACCTTCTGGCTTAAATCGCCCGGCAGGAAGCCCAGCTTTTCACCCGCTTCGACCGCCGGACGCGTCAGCAGGATACGGCGTATCTCCTGACGCTCCAGCGCATCCACCGCCGCCGCGACCGCCAGGTAGGTTTTACCGGTACCGGCCGGACCGACGCCGAAGGTAATGTCATGGTCGAGAATATGGGCGATATACTGCGCCTGATTCGGCGTACGCGGCTTGATGACGCCGCGCTTTGTCTTGATGTTCACCGCTTTGCCATATTCCGGCACGCTTTCCGCCGTCTGCTCCAGCACGCGGCTCTCTTTGATCGCCAGATGAATCTGCTCCGGCTCAATGTCCGGGATCACGCCGCGCACCGGCGCGGTATCGACATAGAGATTACGCAGGATATCCACGGCGGCGTTGACGCAGATGGCGCGTCCGACCAGCTTAAAGCTGTTATCGCGGCGGCTGATTTCAATGCCTAACCGGCGCTCAAGCTGTTTCACGTTATCGTCAAACGGGCCGCACAGGCTTTGCAGGCGCTGGTTATCCGCAGGTTCTAACACTATTTCACGAGTTTCGATATTCAAACTAATCCTTTGGGTCGCTCAGGGCCAGGTTGAGAAATAACAGGGTACTTACGCCTGACAGGCAGGCTAGCCATAGCTGAAGTATTTATGTCATGACAGAAAGGCGCAAGCCATAAAGCGGATATTTGGGCGCGGCTTTCAGAAAGCAAGCGTAATGAAATGAAATAGTGCGGCGGGCAAGGGCGCCCGCCGCAGGTCGCAGTCGCATCAGGGCTGCCAGACGCCTACGCCGATTTCGTTCTCTTTGCGCGTGCGCGCGATGACCGATTCAGGGCTTTCCACTACGCGCAGACCCATCTGATCTTCGGTACGCACCACCACGCCGCGCAGCGAGTTGGTGTAAACGTCGACAATTTCCACATCGACGAATTTGCCGATCATCTCCGGGGTGCCTTCAAAGTTCACCACGCGGTTGTTTTCGGTACGGCCAGAGAGCTCCATCACGTTCTTACGCGACGGGCCTTCCACCAGGATGCGCTGCACGGTGCCAAGCATGCGGCGGCTCCACGCCATCGCCTGCTGGTTGATGCGATCCTGCAGGATATAAAGGCGCTGCTTTTTCTCCTCTTCGCTGACGTCGTCCGGCAGGTCGGCCGCCGGGGTGCCCGGACGCGCGGAGTAGATAAAGCTAAAGCTCATATCGAAGTTAACGTCGGCGATCAGCTTCATAGTTTTTTCAAAGTCTTCCTGCGTTTCCCCAGGGAAGCCGATGATGAAATCGGAGCTAATCTGAATATTCGGGCGCGCCTCTTTCAGCTTGCGAATAATCGCCTTGTATTCCAGCGCGGTGTGGGCGCGCTTCATCAGCGTCAGAATGCGGTCGGCGCCGCTCTGCACCGGCAGATGCAGGAAGCTCACCAGCTCCGGCGTATCGCGATAAACTTCGATAATGTCATCGGTGAATTCGATCGGATGGCTGGTGGTAAAGCGAATGCGATCGATGCCGTCGATCGCGGCGACCAGACGCAGCAGCTCTGAGAAGGTGCAGATGCCGCCGTCATAGGTCGCACCGCGGTAAGCGTTGACGTTCTGTCCCAGCAGATTGACTTCACGCACGCCCTGCGCCGCCAGCTGCGCGATCTCCAGCAGAATGTCGTCGCAGGGACGGCTGACTTCTTCGCCGCGGGTATAGGGCACCACGCAGAAGGTGCAGTATTTGTTGCAGCCTTCCATGATGGAAACAAACGCCGTCGGGCCTTCGGCGCGCGGCTCCGGCAGACGGTCGAATTTTTCGATCTCCGGGAAACTGATGTCCACCACCGGGCTTTTCGTGCCGCGTACGGAGTTGATCATCTCCGGCAGGCGATGCAGGGTTTGCGGACCGAAAACGATATCGACATAGCTGGCGCGCTGACGTATATGGTCACCTTCCTGCGAGGCGACGCAGCCGCCCACGCCGATAATTAATTCCGGGTTGCGCTCTTTCAGCGTCTTCCAGCGGCCCAGCTGATGGAACACCTTCTCCTGCGCTTTTTCGCGGATGGAACAGGTGTTAAGCAGCAGAATATCAGCCTCTTCCGCTACGTCCGTGAGGGTATAGCCGTGCGTACTATCCAGCAGGTCGGCCATTTTAGATGAATCGTATTCGTTCATCTGACAGCCCCAGGTTTTGATATGCAGTTTTTTACTCATCTAACTTGCCATTTATCAGTGCAGGAAGGATTGCAGGGCGCGTATTGTAATGCTTTGCTGCTGTTGTGACCAGTCTCGAGGCTTTTCTGTTTTTCGCGCGATTTCCGGTACACTTTATCTGACAGGTTCGCTGACCTGCCGCAGCGAGACGGCAGGGCACAGAAGGATACATTTATGCACCAAACGCATTTCGATATCGTCGTCGTGGGCGGCGGCATGGTGGGCGCGGCGTTAGCCAGCGGGCTGACGCAGCAGGGGTTTCAGGTAGCGGTGCTGGAGCGCGAAACGCCGCCTGAATTCAATGCGGAAGCGCCGCCCGACATTCGCATTTCCGCTATCGGCTGCGCCTCGGTGGCGTTGTTGAAGTCGCTGGATGTATGGCAACGCGTGGAGCAGATGCGCTGCGCGCCCTACCGCAAGCTGGAAACCTGGGAGTGGCAGACGGCGCGCGTGCAGTTCGACGCCGCGAGCCTGGGATTGCCGGAGCTGGGTTATATGGTGGAGAACAGCGTGCTGCAGCTGGCGCTGTGGCAGCGGTTGCAGGAACAGCCGGTCACGCTGTTCGCGCCGGCGAAACTGCAAACGCTTGAACAGCATAGCGGCGGCTGGCGGCTGGGATTAGCCGATGGGCAACAGCTGACGGCTCGTCTGGTCATTGGCGCCGACGGCGCAAATTCGCAGGTGCGTCAGCTGACCGGCATCGGCATTCAGGGTTGGAACTACAGCCAGTCCTGCATGTTGATAAGCGTTGAGCTGGATCATGACGCGGGCGACACCACCTGGCAGCACTTTACGCCGGACGGCCCGCACGCGCTGTTGCCGCTCTATGGCCGCTGGGCGTCGTTGGTCTGGTACGATCATCCGGCGCGCATCCGCCAGCTGCAGTCGCTGCCGCCGGAGCAGCTGCAAAAAGAGGTGGCGCGCTGTTTCCCGGCGCGGCTGGGCCGCTTTCGTGTTCAGCAGGCCGCCTCGTTCCCGCTGGTGCGTCGCCACGCCAACCACTATGTTCTGCCAGGGCTGGCGCTGGTCGGCGACGCGGCGCACACCATTAATCCGCTGGCGGGGCAGGGCGTTAATCTCGGCTATCGCGATGTCGACGCGCTGATCGATGTGTTAACCGAGGCGCGCGATCGGGCCGAGGAGTGGGCCTCCGAGCGCGTGCTGCAACGCTATCAGCGCCAGCGGCAGAAAGATAATCTGCTGATGCAGAGCGGAATGGATCTTTTTTATTTCGCCTTCAGCAATCGTCTGCCGCCGCTGCGCCTGCTGCGCAATATCGGGCTGATGGCGGCCGAGCGCGGCGGCCTGCTGAAGCGTCAGGCGCTGCGTTACGCGTTGGGATTATAAAAAGCATGACGGGCAGGCGATCTGCCCGTTGATTTTTCACAGTGCGCAGACGCAAAAAAGCCCGCAGAAGCGGGCTTTTTCACACTGTTTGGCTGGGGTGCAGGGATTCGAACCCCGGAATGCCGGAATCAGAATCCGGTGCCTTACCGCTTGGCGACACCCCAATAAATTGGGATAAACAGTTTGTAATTGGCTGGGGTACGAGGATTCGAACCTCGGAATGCCGGAATCAGAATCCGGTGCCTTACCGCTTGGCGATACCCCAATAATATGGTGGCTACGACGGGATTTGAACCTGTGACCCCATCATTATGAGTGATGTGCTCTAACCAGCTGAGCTACGTAGCCAGATTTACTGCTTTCTGGTGTGGCTGGGATACCTGGATTCGAACCAGGGAATGCCGGTATCAAAAACCGGTGCCTTACCGCTTGGCGATACCCCATCCGTTGCCGATGACTGAAATGGTGCGGGAGGCGAGACTTGAACTCGCACACCTTGCGGCGCCAGAACCTAAATCTGGTGCGTCTACCAATTTCGCCACTCCCGCAAAAAAGATGGTGGCTACGACGGGAATCGAACCTGTGACCCCAGCATTATGAGTGCTGTGCTCTAACCAGCTGAGCTACGTAGCCATCTTTTTTCGCGTTACCTTCATCGGCGTTGCGGGGCGCATTATGCGTATTGCGCTCAACAGCGTCAACAAGTTTTTTGCCGATTTATACCTTTCACGCGTCGTTTGACTGGCTTGTAACCAGCATGACGATAAAAACATCAATTCTTGATCGCAACTTCAGCAGAGGCAATAAAAAACGGGCCGCAGAGGCCCGCTTTTACAACAGCTTAAGCGTAAATCATTTATAGGCGGACTGGTGAACGCCTACCGCGCGGCCTGACGGATCGTCCATTTTTTTGAACGCTTCATCCCACTCAATCGCTTTGGCGGAAGAGCAGGCCACGGACGGACCGCCCGGCACACATTCCGCCGCGCTCGGCAGCGGGAACAGCTCTTCGAAAATCACGCGATAGAGATAGGCTTCTTTCGACGCCGGCGTGTTGTACGGGAAACGATAGTGCGCGGTTTGCAACTGCTGATCGGTGACCTGCTGCGCCGCCACTTCTTTCAGCGTATCGATCCAGCTGTAGCCAACGCCGTCGGAGAACTGCTCTTTTTGGCGCCACGCCACGCTTTCCGGCAGATAAGAGGAGAAGCATTCGCGCAAGATATGTTTTTCCATCTTGCCGTTGCTGCCGCACATCTTATCCTGCGGGTTGATGCTCATCGCCACATCAAGGAATTTCTTGTCCAGGAAGGGCACGCGCGCTTCCACGCCCCAGGCGGACATCGCTTTGTTGGCGCGCGCGCAGTCATACATATGCAGCGCCAACAGCTTACGCACGTTCTCTTCGTGAAACTCTTTGGCGTTCGGCGCCTTATGGAAGTAGAGATAGCCGCCGAACACTTCGTCGGCGCCTTCGCCGGAAAGCACCATCTTAATGCCCATCGCCTTGATCTTGCGTGACATCAGGTACATCGGCGTGGAGGCGCGAATCGTCGTCACGTCATAGGTTTCGATGTGATAGATCACATCGCGGATCGCATCCAGCCCTTCCTGCACGGTGAAATGAATTTCGTGATGCACCGTGCCGAGATGATCGGCGACGGATTTCGCCGCTTTTAGATCGGGCGATCCTTCCAGACCGATGGCGAATGAGTGCAGCTGCGGCCACCAGGCGTCGCTCTGATCCTGATCTTCCACGCGCTTCGCCGCAAAACGTTTGGTCACCGCAGAGATAATGGAGGAATCAAGACCGCCGGAGAGCAGCACGCCATACGGCACGTCGGACATCAGATGGCTTTTTACCGACTCTTCCAGCGCGTTTTTCAGCGCGGCGGCGTCAGTCACCTTATCCGCGACATTGTCATACTCCATCCAGTCGCGCTGGTAGTAGCGACGAATTTCGCCGTCGGTGCTGGAGAGGTAGCTTCCCGGCGGGAATTCTTTGATAGTGCGGCAGACCGGCACCAGCGCTTTCATTTCTGAGGCGACGAACTGGTTGCCATGCTCATCAAAGCCCATATAGAGCGGGATGATGCCGATATGGTCGCGGCCGATAAGCCAGCTTTTCTTTTCACTGTCATACAGAATGAAGGCGAACATTCCCTGCAGGTCGTCAAGGAAGTCGACACCTTTTTCCTGATACAGCGCGAGGATCACTTCGCAGTCGGAGCCGGTCTGGAATTCATAGCGGTCGCTCAGCTCTGCGCGTAGCGCCTGGTGGTTGTAGATCTCACCGTTAACGGCCAGAACATGGGTATGTGCGGCGTTGTAAAGAGGCTGCGCGCCGTTGTTGACGTCGACGATAGAAAGACGCTCATGCGCCAGAATGGCGTGGTCATCGGCATAGACGCCAGACCAGTCCGGGCCGCGATGACGCATTAAACGTGACAGCTCCAGCGCTTTCTTACGCAGCTCTGAAGGGTCGCTTTTCAGATCGAGTACACCAAAGATTGAACACATAACCTACTCCTGATCTCACCTTAACGGCGATGTTGTCATTGCATAATATTGGATAAGCAACGCCTGTCGTTGCGTGATGAATAAGAAAATGCGCTATTTGCTGCATACAATGCAAGCGTTTTCCTTTTTTCCTGATAAAAAGGTTGTTGCTCAAGGTGGAATGTTGAATATCATCTAATAAAAAGCGGTAAAAATTATTGGATCGGCAAAAAACAGCGGGGTGAGCTTAAAAAACGACCAGAATGGGGCGCAGGCGAAAAAAAACCAGCCGCTCAGGGCTGGTTTGCGCTGTCACTCTTCAAGCAGACGTTGCAGTAAGGTGCCGTTCAGCATCGCTCGCTTCGCCAGCGCAAAAGCGCCGATCGCTGAACGATGATTCAGCGCTGAACGCACCACCGGCAAGTTTTTGTGAAACGCCTTCAGCGTCTGCGTGTTAATACAGCTTTCAATAGCGGGGAACAGTACTTTTTCCGCTTCGGTGATCTCGCCAGCCAACACAATTTTTTGCGGGTTAAACAGGTTGATGGCGATGGCGATCGCTTTACCGAGATAGCGGCCGGCATGCTCAATGACTTCTGTCGCCAGCGCATCGCCCCGATTCGCCGCTTTGCTGATGGCCTGAATCGAACAGTCATCCAGCGTAAGCGTGCTGGAATAACCCTGCTGAAGCAGATGGCGCACCCGATTTTCAATCGCGCTGTTGGCGGCAATGGTTTCCAGGCAGCCAAAATTGCCGCAGTGGCAGCGTTCGCCTAACGGATCGACCTGGATGTGGCCTATTTCGCCAACGTTACCGTTGCTGCCCAGGAAGATTTGGCCGTTAGCGATAATGCCCGCGCCCGTGCCGCGATGTAAACGCACCAGAATAGAGTCCGCACAGTCGCGGCTTGCACCAAAATAGTGTTCCGCCAGCGCCAGGCTGCGGATATCGTGGCCGACAAAGCTGGTCACGTTGAACCGCTGACGCAGGTTGGCGACCAGCGGCCAGTTATTGACCGTAATATGCGGCATATAGCGGATGATGCCGTTATCAGGATCGACCAGACCGGGCAGGATAACAGCGATGGCGATCAGCTCGCGCATCTTACGCTGGTGGGCCGCGCAAAAATCGGCAATAGCGTTGAACAGTGCCTGCTCCAGCGTTTCCTGCGTCCGCTGCGGCAGCGGGTAGTGCTCTTCCGCCAACGCTTTGCCGCTTAGATCATACAGCGTCACCGTGGCGTCATTGCGGCCAAGACGGACACCGATGGTGTGAAAGCCGCGGGTTTCGGTAATGATGGAAATTGCGCGGCGGCCGCCGGTGGACGCCTGCTGATCCACCTCTTTAATCAGGCCGCGTTCAATCAGCTGGCGGGTAATTTTTGTGACGCTGGCGGGCGCAAGCTGGCTCTGTTCCGCAATCTGGATACGGGATATCGGCCCCTGCTGGTCAATCAGGCGGTAGACCGCTGCACTGTTTAACTGTTTTACGAGGTCGACATTTCCTATTTGTGCCTGGCCGCCAGTGGTCATCAATGATTACTCGCTGAAGACGTCGTTACCGTTAACGATAGTCTTGATAATGTGAAAATCGCGCGTAAACAGCGTCAGGTTCGCTACTTTTCCAGCTTCAATCGATCCTAACTGCTTATCTACGCCCATCGCGCGGGCTGGATAGAGCGTCGCCATTCTCAAGGTTTCATCCAGAGAAATGCCGACATGTTCAACGCAGTTACGCACCGCTTCAATCATAGTCAGCGCCGATCCGCTCAGCGTTCCGTTTTCGTCAACGCACAGCCCGTCCCGATAGTATATTGTTTTGCCAGCAAAAATGAACCGATCAATGTTCGCACCAGCTGGCGCGGTCGCGTCGGTCACCAACACCAGCTTATCGCCTTTAATGCGTTTGGCGTTGCGTACGTTGGCGTAATGCACATGCAGACCGTCGGCGATAATGCCGCAGTAGACTTCCGGCGTATCAAGCAGGGCGCCGAGCAGCCCCGGTTCGCGTCCGGTCAGCGTCGGCATCGCATTATATAGGTGGGTCGCAAAGCTGACGCCAGCGGCGAAACCGCTGCGTGCCTCAGCATAGGTAGCGTGAGAGTGACCGGCGGAAACGATAATGCCGGCGTCGCGCAGCTGGCGGATCACTTCCGTACCGGCCATTTCCGGCGCCAGCGTCACTTTCGTAATCACATCCGCGTTATCGCACAGGAATTTCACCAGCGCGGGCTCAGGCTTGCGAATCAGCTCCGCGTGGTGCGTGCCTTTTTTCGCGACGTTAAGCCAGGGACCTTCCAGATGCAGGCCCAGCGCCTGATGCTGATGATGCGTCAGCCAGCTGCGCATCACTTCCACCGCGCGGATCATCAGCTCATCGGAACTGGTGATAAGGGTGGGCAGGAAGCTGGTGCAGCCCGATTTCTCATTGGCTTTCTGCATGATGGCGAGCGTTTCAAGGCTCAGCGCGTCGAGACTGTCATTAAACTGGACGCCGCCGCAGCCGTTTAACTGAACGTCGATGAAACCGGGAGAGACCAGCGCGCCGCTCACGTCGCGCTGTTCGCATTCCGCGGGCAGTTCGCTGGTAGGGCAGACGCGCTCAATCAGGCCGTCTTTAATCACAACGGCATGATCATCCAGAATTTCATGACCGGTAAACAGGCGGCCATTCACTAAAGCGTACATAATATTCTCCCGACTAAAGCGGCATCTGCCCGGCACGCTGGCCGGACAGGTTGTCAAATCACTGTTTATAAACCCTGCATATTTTCCGCTTCCATCTCGCGGAAATATTTAACCGTTTTGACCTTCAGCTCCATGGTGGAAGGCTCATCGCAAACCACAACGGCTTTCGGGTGCAGCTGCAGGCAGCTAATGGTCCACATATGGTTAACGTTGCCTTCTACCGCTGCCTGAAGCGCCTGCGCCTTAACATGGCCGGTCACCAGAATCATCACCTCCTCCGCATCCAGCAGCGTGCCGACGCCGACCGTCAACGCATATTTCGGCACCTGATTCACATCGCCGTCGAAGAAACGCGAGTTCGCCACGCGCGTGTCGTGCGTCAGCGTTTTAATACGGGTGCGGGACGCCAGCGAAGAGGCCGGTTCATTAAAGGCGATGTGTCCATCATTGCCGACGCCGCCCATAAAGAGATGAATTTTTCCATAGGCGCGAATCTTCTCTTCATACTGGCGACATTCTGCGTCAATGTCCTCAGCATTTCCATTAAGAAGATTAATGTTTTCGCGAGGAATATCAACATGATCGAAAAAATTGCGATACATAAAGCTGTGGTAGCTTTCCGGATGCTCTTTCGGCAGGCCGACATATTCATCCATATTGAAGGTGACGACATGTTTAAAGCTAACCTGGCCCGCTTTATGCATTTCGATAAGATGCTTGTAGGCTTCGAGCGGCGTGCCGCCGGTAGGAAGGCCAAGAACGAAAGGACGTTCTGCCGTTGGTTTAAAGGCGTTGATGCGGTTTACAATGTGGCGTGCGGCCCATTTGCCTACCTGGGAAGCGTTCGCCAGAGGAATCAGTCTCATAGTTTACCTCGTTTAAGCAGTTTTCAAACCGGTGGTGGACGGTTGTGCCAACAAACCTAAGCGTAGGGTGACTTTGCTGCCCTGACAGCAAAGGAGAGCGCCGTCCTGATATTTCAGATCATAAAATAAGTGGCGGAGGATAGCCAGTGGTACGGCGACCGCAAATAAGATTATGGTGATAAAAGTCACAGACAGAGCGCGTTTAATTTGCGTAGCGAATTAAATTATTTTTACACTGCACCTTAAAGCAGCAAATTTCGTCAGGTGATCTGAGGAATGTGATAATAACAGTAACAACCTCAGACGCCTTTTTGATTCTCACAGGGGGAAATAGTGAATATTCTCAGTTATTTGCAGAAAGTAGGGCGGGCGCTGATGGTGCCGGTGGCTACGCTGCCGGCCGCCGCGATACTCATGGGCGTCGGCTACTGGCTCGATCCTGACAGCTGGGGCGCGGGCAATGCGCTGGCGGCGCTGCTGATCAAGTCGGGCGGCGCAATTATCGAAAACATGGCGGCGCTGTTTGCCGTCGGCATCGCTTACGGTATGTCGAAAGATAAAGATGGCGCCGCGGCGCTTTCCGGCTTCGTCGGTTTTCTGGTCGTCACCACGCTCTGCTCGCCAGCGGCAGTGGCGATGATTCAGCATATGCCGCTGGAGCAGGTGCCCGCCGCCTTCGGCAAAATCAACAACCAGTTTGTCGGTATTCTGGTCGGTATCCTCTCCGCTGAGGTTTACAACCGCTTCAGTCACGTAGAGCTGCCGAAAGCGCTGTCGTTCTTTAGCGGACGCAGGCTGGTGCCCATTCTGGTCTCCTTCCTGATGATTCTGGTTTCCTTTATTCTGATGTACGTCTGGCCGGTGATCTTCGATGCGCTGGTGAACTTCGGCGAACATATTCAGAAGCTGGGTTCAGTCGGCGCTGGCGTCTATGCCTTCTTCAACCGTCTGCTGATTCCGGTTGGTCTGCATCACGCGCTCAATTCAGTATTCTGGTTTGACGTGGCCGGCATTAACGATATCCCGAACTTCCTCGGCGGCGCGCAGTCTATCGCCAGCGGCAAAGGGATTGTCGGCGTCACCGGACAGTATCAGGCCGGTTTCTTCCCGATTATGATGTTCGGTCTGCCTGGCGCGGCGCTGGCGATTTACCAGTGCGCCCGTCCAGAAAACCGCGCCAAAGTCGGCGGCATTATGATCGCGGCGGCGTTTGCGGCCTTCTTTACCGGCATTACCGAACCGCTGGAATTCTCCTTTATGTTCGTGGCGCCGGTGCTGTATGTCATCCATGCGGTGCTGACCGGCATCTCCGTCTTTATCTCCGCCAACATGCACTGGATCTCCGGCTTCGGCTTCAGCGCCGGTCTGGTAGATATGGCGCTGCAATCGCGCAACCCGCTGGCAACGCAGTGGTATATGCTGATCCCGCAGGGTCTGGTGTTCTTCGTCATCTACTATCTGGTGTTCCGTTTCACCATCAAAAAATTCAACCTGATGACACCGGGCCGCGAGTTGGCGGTGTCAGGCGATGAAAGCGATGGCTACGATGTGAACGTGGAGAGCGGCGTAAGTGGCGAAACGGAAACCGAATCGCTGGCGCGTCGCTATATCAGCGCGGTGGGCGGCTCCGATAACCTGACGCACATCGATGCCTGTATCACCCGTCTGCGCCTGAATGTGAAAGACAGCGCTACGCTGAATGAGGGGCTGGCTAAACGTCTTGGCGCGTCGGGCGTAATCCGTCTGAATAAACAGAGCGTGCAGATTATTGTCGGCACCCAGGCGGAATCGATCGCCTCTGCGATGAAAAAAGTGTTGGCGAAAGGCCCGGTAGCAGCCTCAGGCGCGGCGGCGCCGGTCGCTGATGCGGTGAAAAGCGCGCCGGTCGCTGCGCCAGCAACGACCGCGCAGCACGCCTTCGCCAAGCTGCTGGCGCCGGTGAGCGGCGAAATCGTGGCGCTGGATCAGGTACCGGACGAGGCGTTTGCCAGCAAAGCGGTGGGCGACGGTCTGGCAATCAAGCCTACCGGCAACATCGTGGTGGCGCCGACCGCAGGCACGCTGGTGAAAATTTTCAACACCAATCACGCGTTCTGCCTGGAAACGGCGGACGGCGTGGAGATTGTGGTGCATATGGGGCTGGATACTGTTGCGCTGGCGGGCAAGGGCTTTAAGCGTCTGGCGGAAGAGGGCGCGACCGTTAGCGCCGGTCAGCCGGTGCTGGAAATGGATCTTGATTTCCTTAACGCGAATGCCCGCTCAATGATCAGTCCGGTAGTGGTCAGCAACATCGACGACTTCGCTGGCGTGGCGTCGCTGGCGACGGGAACGGTGGTTGCAGGCGAAAGCAAACTGTACGAAATCCGCAAATAACGCCCCCCTGGCATTAAACCTCTCTAAGGCAGGAAGCGATTCCTGCCTTTTTTCTGCCCTGGCGCCAACAAACGGTTGGTTCCCTTGCGCGCGTTGTGGATCATAATCCGTTATTTCATGGTTAAACCAACCAGACATTTTGTGTTGAGGATACAGTGATGAGTGAGGCTGAAGCCCGCCCAACTAACTTTATTCGTCAGATCATCGACGAAGATCTGGCGAGCGGCAAGCACAGCAGTGTGCATACCCGCTTTCCACCGGAGCCGAACGGCTACCTGCATATTGGTCACGCCAAGTCGATCTGCCTGAACTTCGGCATCGCCCAGGATTATCAGGGGCAGTGCAACCTGCGCTTTGATGATACCAACCCAGCAAAAGAAGATATCGAGTTCGTTGAGTCCATCAAGCGTGACGTGCAGTGGCTGGGTTTCCAGTGGAGCGGCGAGGTCTGTTACTCCTCTAATTATTTCGACCAGCTTTATCAGTACGCTATTGAGCTGATCAATAAAGGCCTGGCCTATGTCGACGAGCTGTCGCCAGAGCAGATCCGCGAATATCGCGGCACGCTGACGTCGCCGGGTAAAAATAGCCCTTACCGCGATCGCAGCGTAGAAGAGAACCTGGCGCTGTTTGAAAAAATGCGCAACGGTGAATTCGCCGAAGGCGCGGCCTGCCTGCGCGCAAAAATCGATATGGCGTCCAACTTTATCGTAATGCGTGACCCGGTGCTGTACCGCGTTAAATTCGCCGAACATCATCAGACCGGCAACAAATGGTGCATCTATCCGATGTATGATTTCACCCATTGCATCTCCGATGCGCTGGAGGGGATCACCCATTCGCTCTGTACGCTGGAGTTCCAGGATAACCGTCGTCTTTATGACTGGGTGCTGGACAACATCACCATTCCGACACATCCGCGTCAGTATGAGTTTTCGCGTCTTAATCTCGAATACGCCATCATGTCCAAGCGCAAGCTGAACCTGCTGGTGACCGAGAAGATTGTGGAAGGCTGGGACGATCCGCGCATGCTGACCGTTTCCGGTCTGCGTCGTCGTGGCTATACCGCCGCCTCGATCCGTGAATTCTGCCGTCGCATCGGCGTCACCAAGCAGGACAACATCGTTGAAATGGCGTCGCTGGAATCCTGTATTCGCGACGACCTGAACGAGAACGCGCCGCGCGCGATGGCGGTGCTCGATCCGCTGAAGATCGTGATCGAAAACCTGCCTGCCGGACATGAAGAGATGATTGAGATGCCTAATCATCCCAACAAGCCGGAAATGGGCCAGCGCACAGTGCCGTTCAGCCGTGAAATCTGGATCGATCGCGCCGACTTCCGCGAAGAGGCCAACAAGCAGTACAAACGTCTGGTATTGGGTAAAGAAGTGCGTCTGCGCAACGCTTACGTTATTCGCGCCGAGCGCGTGGCGAAAGATGAAGAAGGCAACATTACCTGCATCTTCTGCACCTGCGACGTGGATACGCTGAGCAAAGATCCGGCAGACGGACGTAAAGTAAAAGGCGTGATCCACTGGGTTTCCGCAGAACATGCGGTGCCGGCCGAATTCCGTCTTTACGATCGTCTGTTCAGCGTGCCGAATCCGGGCGCGGCGGAAGATTTCCTCGCCACCATTAACCCGGAATCGCTGGTGATCAAACAGGGCTTTGTGGAGCCTGGCCTGAAGCAGGCGGAAGCGACTTCGCCTTACCAGTTTGAGCGCGAAGGTTATTTCTGCGCCGACAGCGTCTATTCCAGCCCGCAGCATCTGGTGTTCAACCGAACCGTTGGCCTGCGCGACACCTGGGCGAAAAGCGGCGAGTAAAACCGCGTAATTGTCAGCAAGGCGGCTCAACGAGCCGCCTTTTTTACGCCTGTCGTCCCATCGGGCGAGAAGGGCGCTCCCGTTCCGCTGGTAAACGTCAGGTTTCCGCCGATGCCATTCCGCCATTAGCCTGCGCCACATCAAAATCGTTCCTTGTTATGTACTAGTTCATGAGTTCACTCTGAGGTAGAATGTCTGCCTGAGCGGTGGTTCTGCCAGACAGAACGCCAGCTGAATATAAAATGAACAGATATCATTCTAAGGACGCGTTATGGGAACAGCGGTTTCCGCCAGCAAACTCCCTTCTGTACTTTGGGGCACACTGATTATTACCGGCACCGTGGTCGGCGCCGGCATGTTTTCCCTGCCGGTAGTGATGTCCGGCGCCTGGTTTAGCTGGTCGGCGGCAATGTTGCTGCTCACCTGGCTCTGTATGCTGCTTTCCGGACTGATGTTTCTGGAAGCCAGCCTGCATTATCCCACCGGCGCAGGTTTCGACACCCTGACGCGCGATCTGCTGGGGCGGCGCTGGAATCTGATTAACGGCGCTTCAATCGCCTTCGTGCTGGGCATTCTGACCTACGCCTATATCTCCGCAAGCGGCGCTATTTTGCAGCATACCTTCGCCTCGCTGGGCATGCCGGTGTCGGCCCGAATCGCCGGGCTGGGCTTTACGCTGCTGGTGGCGCTGTTTGTCTGGTTGGGCACTGCCGTCGTCAGTCGCGTCACGCTGATTTTTCTCGGCGCGAAGGTAATCACTTTCTTCCTGCTGTTCGGCGGCCTGTTGGGGCATGTAAAGCCTGCGCTGCTGTTCCCCAGCGGCGGCGAGGAGGCGCGCTATCTGCGCTATCTCTGGATGGTGGTGCCTTTTTGCCTTGCCTCGTTTGGCTATCACGGTAATATTTCCGGCCTCATCGGCTATTACCAGCGCGATGGCAAAAAGGTGGCGTGCTGCCTGTTGCTGGGTACCGTCGCCGCGCTGGCGATCTATCTGGTATGGATTATCGGCACCATGGGGAATATTCCGCGCGCAGATTTTATCGCCATTGCCCAGCGCGGCGGTAATATCGATGCGCTGGTGGAAGCGCTGGGCGGCCTGCTGCAAAACGCCTCGCTTAGCGCGCTGCTGACCATCTTCTCCACCTTTGCTGTCGCCAGCTCGTTTCTTGGCGTCACGCTGGGGCTGTTTGACTATCTTGCCGATCTGCTGAAATTTAATAACGGCGCGACAGGCAGGCTGAAAACCACGCTGGTCACCTTTGTCGTGCCGCTTGTCGCCGCGCTGATCTGGCCGAACGGTTTTCTGTTGGCGATCGGCTATGCCGGGCTGGCAGCCACCATCTGGGCGGTGATTACCCCGGCGCTGCTGGCGTACCGCGCCAGACAGCGTTTCCCTGAAGCGCAGGGCTGGAAACTGAAAGGCGGCCTGTTTCCCCTTGTACTGGTGCTGCTGTTCGCCGCGCTGAACATTGTGGTGTCGCTGCTCAGCTACGTCGATCTGCTGCCGGTATACGCCAGATAATTCATTCCTGCAGGACAGGCGTTTTGTCCTGCATTTAATTATTTTTATATGCCGCAAAAGCGTTAATTGAATATCCTTTAGATTTTAATTAACGTAATAACTATTTTATTACTGGTTAATAAAATAAATAGGAAGCTCATATTTATATTGCGATGAGTCTTTGTCTGTTTATCCCGCCATTATTTATCTTTTTTATGTGTTCCGGGTCATAATTTAATAACTCAGTCACTCGTTCCTGTTGATAATTCGCGTTGCGAAAAATATCCTTGAATTTGTCAGGGTACGCTTTGATTACCCGCTTTTTTTATTGTTTTCGATTTTTCCGTCAAAGAGGAATAACCTATGCGCACCTTAACAGGCGGGCGTAAGGGGCTATGCTGGGCGCTATCCGTGCTTACCGCGCTTGCCAGCTTTATTATTACGCCTTCGATTCACGCCAGCGGTTTTATCGATGATGCTTCATTAAACGGCGCTGTATATTACTGGCAGCGACAGCGTGACCGTAAAGAGATGAATAAAGAGAGCGAACATTACGGTCAATATCAGCCCAATTTACATCACGCCACCGTTAACGGCAGCCTTGATTTTAATTCGGGTTACGCTGCCGATATTATTGGACTGGATCTCGCGCTGTTTGGCGCGATTGAAATGAGCAATAGCGGCCCGGCAACGCCGAATGAAATTGGCTTCAGCCGGGCAAAACATCGCTGGGAAGAAGAGTGGGGAGGCGATCGTAGCGGCGCCAGCCTGTATAAAGCCGCGCTGAAAATGAAGGCTGATGATTACTGGCTGCGGGCTGGCTATATTCAGCCGCAGGGACAGACGCTGTTCGCGCCGCACTGGAGTTTTCTGCCTGGCACCTATCGCGCGATAGAAGCCGGCGCAAGCAGCGATTTTACCGATGCGGGGAGGCTGGACATCTCCTGGATGTGGACCGATCGCTATAAAGCGCCCTGGTATCGTAATTTCTATACGTTTCGTAAAGCCGATGGAAAAACCGGCATCCCCTGGATGCAGGCGATCGGCGCCCGCTACGATTTTAAAAACCAACTGATCCTGGAAGCGTCATGGGGGCAGGCGGCGGATTATATGGACCAGTACTTTGCCAAAGCCTCCTGGAGCATGCCGCTGGGCGATCGCGCTCTACGCACCAGCTACCAGTTTTATGGCGCAAAAGATCACGAAAGCGGCGGTGCGGCAAACAGCAATGATGTTTATGACGGCCTGGCCTGGCTACAGGCGCTGACGTTTGGGTATGTCTGGGGCCCTTTTGATTTACGCCTGGAAGGAACCTGGGTGAAGGCGGAAGGCAATCAGGGCTTTTTTCTGCAACGGATGACGCCTTCCTGGGCCAGTTCTAACGGGCGGCTTGATATCTGGTGGGATGCGCGTTCGGACTGGAACGCCAACGGTGAAAAAGCGCTGTTTGCTGGCGTCACGTACGACCTGGCGGGTTGGAATCTGCCCGGTTGGGCGATTGGCACATCGTATGCCTGGGGATGGGATGCGAAACCCAGCACCAGTCCGCAATGGGATCAAGGCCAACGGCTGCGTGAATCCGCCTGGAATCTTGATCTGCTCTACACCATCCAGCAGGGCAGGGCAAAGGACACCCTGTTTAAGCTGCACTTCACGCGTTACGACAATCACAGCGATATCGCCAGCTATGGCGGCGGGTTCGGCAATATTTTCCAGGATGAAAAAGATGTGAAGTTTATGATTATCGCGCCCTTCACCCTTTTTAAACAGAGCGGGCGGTAGACGCCGCCTTAACAAACGGCTGTATCGGTAATCGCCTGAGGCTGTTCGGAAGCCCACGCGACAGGGAAGCATAAGGGGAAAAAATGAAATGTCTCACGTTGTCAGCATTAATCATCGCCGCACTGGCGGGATGCAGCTCGTCCGGCATGCAGGCGCAGCGGGTTGTGGATCAGATAAGCCAGTTCGACGTGCGTTATCAGGTCACGGATAATCTGGCTAACCAGCATGGCGTCGACTGCGCTGCGCTGGGGGCGGACTGGGCCGCCTGTAATCGGGCGACGATCACGCTGACCAATAATGGCCCTGCGCTGAAAAGCCGCAGCTGGGCTATTTATATGAGCCATGTCCATGCGACGCTGAAAGTGGAAAGCGACAAGTTTAAGCTGACCCATTTGGTGGGCGATCTGGTGAAGCTGGAGCCGACGGAGAAATTCACCGGACTGGCGGCGGGCGAATCGGTGGATATTCCGCTTATCAATGAGTACTGGCAGCTGTTTATTACCGACGTCATGCCGCGCTGGTACGTGACGGCGGATAATGCTGAGCCGCGCATTATCGCCAGTACCGATACCGAAGATCTGACGCAGTTCGTTGCGCCAGTCGGCCCCCACTGGAAGCGCATCGCTGACGATAAAAACCTGTTAATGCAGCCTGCCAGCCGCTTTGTTAAAAATGGCGATATTCATCGGCTCCCCGCCGCCGCGCTGCGCGGGCAAATCACGCCGACGCCGTTAAGCCTGACGGTTCATCAGGCCGATCTCGACCTCAGCGGCGGGATCGCGTTTGATCTTGCTGCGCTGCCTGCGGATCAGGCGGCGGCAGTGCGCAACCTTCGCCTTGATGAACGTCAACGCCAGCAAGCGGGGCGTGCCGCTGACGACGCGTATCGACGCTGCCCAGTTCGCCAATGCCGGGGCGGTAAGCGGGGCGTATCGTCTGCGCATTACGCCGCAGGAAATCGCGGTTACCGGCTATGATCGGGCAGGGCTGTTTTACGGTTTGATGTCGGTAATCTCTCTTCTGCCAGCCGGAGGCAAGCCGGTTGTCGCCACGCTTGATGCCTGGGACGCGCCACGCTTTGCTTATCGTGGCGCTTTTCTGGACGTGGCGCGCAACTTTCACAGCAAACAGGCGATCGTGCGTCTGCTGGATCAGATGGCCGCCTGGAAACTGAATAAATTCCATTTCCATCTCAGCGATGATGAGGGCTGGCGCATTGAAATCCCCGGTCTGCCTGAATTGACGGAAATCGGCGCGCGTCGCTGTCACGATCTCAGCGAGCAGCGCTGCCTGTTGCCGCAGCTGGGGTCCGGCCCTTTCAGCAATAATAACGGCAGCGGCTTCCTGAGCCGAAGCGATTATATCGATATCATTAAATACGCCCGGGCGCGACATATTGAGGTCATCCCGGAGTTCGATATGCCCGCGCACGCACGTGCGGCGGTTATCGCTATGGAAGCGCGCTATCAGAGACTGATGCGGCAAGGAAAGGAGCAACAGGCGAACGAATATCGTCTGCTTGATCCATCGGACAGCTCTAATACCACCTCCGTACAGCTATACGATCGCACCAGCTATCTCAATCCCTGTATGCCGTCCAGCCTGCGATTTGTCGATAAAGTGATCGCTGAAGTGCAGGCGATGCACCAGGCGGCGGGACAGCCGTTAACAACCTGGCACTTTGGCGGCGACGAGGCGAAAAACATTCGATTTGGCGCGGGCTACAGCGACATAAAACAGCCGAAGCCGGGCACCGGCGTTATCGATCAAAGCAAAGAGAACCGCCCGTGGGAAAAATCATCCGTCTGCCAGACGATGATCGCCGCAGGAAAAATGAAAGATTTGGATCATCTGCCCAGCGACTTTGCGCTGGCCGTCAGCCGCCAGCTGCGGTCACACGGCATTCAACGTATGCAGGCCTGGCAGGATGGCTTGAAACATGCGGACAATGCCGCAGCGTTCGCCACGCCGCAGGTCGCGGTAAACTTCTGGGATACGCTCTACTGGGGCGGGTTCGACAGCGCTAATGACTGGGCGAACAAGGGCTATGATGTGATTATCTCCAGTCCCGACTATGTCTATATGGACTTTCCGTATGAAGTGAACCCGCAAGAGCGCGGTTATTACTGGGGCACCCGTTTTAGCGATGAACGTAAAATGTTCAGCTTTGCGCCAAATAACCTGCCGCAGAATGCGGAGACCTCTGTCGATCGCGACGGTAAACCTTTCAGCGCCCGCTCTGACAAGCCCTGGCCCGGCGCCTGGGGCCTGTCGGCTCAGCTGTGGAGCGAAACCGTACGCACCGATGAGCAGATGGAATATATGATTTTCCCACGCCTGTTCGCCGTCGCCGAACGCGCATGGCATCGTGCCGAATGGGAGCAGGAATATCAGCCGGGACGGGAATATGTCGGCGGCGTAACGCAGCGGGTCGATCGCGCCGCGCTCAACCGCGACTGGCAGCGTTTCGCCAACCTGTTAGGACAACGCGAACTGGCGAAGCTGGACAGAGCGGGCATCGCCTGGCGTCTGCCGGTGCCGGGCGCGCGCATTCATAACGGTTTTCTGGAAGCGAATATCGCATTGCCGGGCCTGGCTATCGACTACTCGCTGGACGGCGGACAAAGCTGGCTGCGCTATGATGAAGACAATAAACCCCGAATTGAAGCGGGCAGGAGGGTAGAGGTGCGCAGCGTCAGCCCGGATGGGCAGCGCGTCAGCCGCAGCGAAGCGCTTTAAGCCTGCGTTGTGGTAAACGGCTTGTGGGCCAAAGCACCATCCCAGCCATAAAAAAAACCGGCGCGTCGGCGCCGGTTTTTCATTACTGCATAGCACAATTGATTATTTATCGTGTAAAGAGTCGTCTTCGCGACAGTCGCCCAGCGCGCAATGACCATACAGATAGAGGCTGTGGTTGGTCAGTTTGATGCCGTGACGCGTGGCGATTTCACGCTGGCGGGCTTCAATGGATTCATCGCTAAACTCAATGACTTTGCCGCAGTCCAGGCAGATCAGATGATCGTGGTGATGCTGCTGAGTCAGTTCGAAAACGGACTTGCCGCCTTCAAAATTATGACGCGTGACGATACCGGCATCATCAAACTGGTTCAGCACGCGATATACCGTCGCCAGCCCAATTTCTTCACCCATATCAATCAGGCGCTTGTACAAATCTTCCGCACTGACGTGATGGCACTCAGGTTCCTGAAGCACTTCCAGGATTTTTAGTCGCGGAAGCGTAACCTTCAGGCCGGCCTTCTTTAATGCGGTGTTATTGTCAGTCATGCGGATATTGTCCTGTTACTTTGCTAGTCACAATGTGGCTGAACAGCCATGAACATCGGTCGACGCTAAGTTAATAGCGTCTCATTATAGAACTGATGCTTCGAAATGAAAACCGTAAGGGGATGCGTGAAGTCGCAAGTGGAAGTATGAAAAGATCGCTACGTCCGGCGTTGTTCATGCTCATTAATGCTGCGTTTACATTTCGCTTAATCCTGCCGCTTTACAGCACGACGGCAGAAAAGCGTGTGACCGATACGGGTATTCTACCGACTCACTGGTAAAATTTTCAAACCCGTACCTATCATTCCTATAGGAAAAACCTGTTACGCAATGTGATACAGCACACAATAAGCCGTAAAATCAGGCTTCCAGAATTTCCTGCAGATGCAGTTCTTCATAAATCTGCTTCACCCACTTCTCGACGCGTTCGTTGGTCAGCTCAGGCTGACGGTCTTCATCGATCGCCAGGCCAAGGAAGTGCTTGTCGTCGGCCAGGCCTTTAGAGGCTTCGAAGTGGTAGCCTTCGGTCGGCCAGTGGCCAACAATCACCGCGCCGTTCGGCTCGATGATGTCACGAATGGTGCCCATCGCATCGCAGAAATATTCAGCGTAATCTTCCTGGTCGCCGCAGCCAAACAGCGCCACCAGCTTACCGTTGAAGTCGATCTCTTCCAGCGTCGGGAAGAAATCATCCCAGTCACACTGCGCTTCGCCGTAATACCAGGTTGGAATGCCTAACAGCAGGATATCAAACGCTTCCAGGTCTTCTTTACTGCTCTTGGCAATATCATGCACTTCGGCAACATCGCTACCGAGTTGTTTCTGGATCATCTTCGCAATGTTTTCTGTATTGCCGGTATCGCTGCCAAAGAAAATGCCTACGATTGCCATGAGTTTAATAACCTCTTGAAACTTAAATATATGGTAACTGCCCGTGGTATGCAGATTACGGCAATAATAGCAGAGACCGAATGGAGGCGGAACTCGTAAAGCCGCTGCATTTGTTCCTGAGTGCGCTTCTTCCAGCCGTTTAAAGCGCCTTTAACTGGGCGAGGATCATCTCTTCAATCAGCTCGCTTCGGCTTACGCCGCGCTCGGCGGCCATCGCGTTAAGCGCTTCCACCGCTTCGCTGTTCATCTTCAGTTCAACGCGCCGCAATCCGCGTACTTTGTCACGTTTCAACTGGTTGCGCTTGTTGATACGAAGTTGCTCATCACGCGACAGCGGACTGGTTTTCGGGCGTCCCGGGCGACGTTCATCTGCAAACAGATCGAGCGTGGTCCGGTCCGTATGTTCTTTTGCCATAGAATCGTGATACTGAATGGGCTGCGCGTTTGCGCCGCGCATGGTGACGTTTTGGGCCGGTTTGCCGCCGTTTTAGCAGCGGCAAAATTTTAGCGCGCCATCATACCCTGCGAAAAGTTTGAGAACAATCATTGTCGGCCTGTTAACGCTTTGCTTTTACAGCGCTAAAAAACGCCGCACCGCGCGCAATACTACATCGGGCTTTTCCGCATGCACCCAGTGCCCGGCGCCGGCGATGACATGCGCGCGCGCCTGCGGGAACTGCGCCAGCAGCGCATTGCGATGAATATCATCCAGATAGGGAGAAAGCCCCCCGCGGATAAATAGCGCCGGGCCTGACCAGGAGGGCACCGTTTCCCAGCCGGAGATAGCCGAATAGTTAGCCCACAGGGCAGGAACATTGAAGCGCCATTCGCCTTCAAAGAACGACTTCAGCAGGAACTGGATGACGCCTTCTTCTGTAATGACCTCGCGCATCACTTCGGCCGCCGCGCTACGCTGCGTCACGCCTGCCGCCGTCACCGCGTTCACTGCGGCGAAAATCGCGTCGTGACGGCGGGTCTGATAATCCACCGGGGCGATATCGATCAGCACCAGCTGTTCGATGCGTTCGGGCGCCAGCGCCGTCATGGTCATGGCGATTTTGCCGCCCATGGAATGACCGATAACCGTCACCTTATCAATGTCGTGTCGATCGAGCGTTTCCAGCATATCCTGCGCCATCGCGCGGTAAGACATCTCTTCGCTGCGCGGCGACAGGCCGTGATTGCGCACATCAACCTGAATCAACGGCCGATCCGCCTTTAAGCCGCGCGCCAGCACGCCCAGATTATCCAGGCTGCCGAACAGGCCGTGAATCAACAGTACAGGGGTGGCGTCCGCGACGGACTGCTCAGTTTGCAGTCGAGTATTCAAATTCATGGCAAAGTTCTTACAGTTGAAAGGAAAGCTTAGGTTATCATGGTTTTCACTATCCCTGCCGATCGGTCAATGGTTGTTTGCCGGGGGGCTTTGCGGCATATTCTGACTTTTGCCTGCAAGCGCCAACGTCGCTACCGACCCGCAGGATTTAACTTTATAATCCTTATGTTAGAACGCCGACGCAGACTGTTTCGCTTTTTTTAGCGTCCGCTCGCCGCGCCGGGTTCTGCCACAAGCAATTACCGTACGGATGAAGATGAAAACGATTGAAGTCGACGAAGAGCTATACCGCTACATTGCCAGCCACACGCAGCATATCGGTGAAAGCGCCTCGGATATTTTACGGCGTATGTTGAAATTTACCGCCGGTCAGAGTGCTCCGGCAGCGGCAGCTGTCCCGTCTGCCGCCCCGGCTCCGGCAATGGCTGTCAGCGTCAGTCAGGAAAATGAAGCGAGCAAACCGGCTCCCCGTTCACAGGATCGGGTGCGCGCCGTGCGTGAGCTGCTACTCTCTGATGAGTACGCCGAGCAGAAAAAGGCGGTGAACCGTTTTATGCTGATTCTGTCGACACTCTATAATCTTGATCCCAACGCATTTGCGGAGGCCACTGCTTCGTTGCAGGGACGCACCCGCGTTTACTTTGCCGGCGACGAACACACACTGTTGCAGCATGGCACCCATACCAAGCCGAAGCATGTGCCCGGCACGCCGTACTGGGTGATCACCAACACTAACACAGGTCGCAAATGCAGCATGGTGGAACACATTATGCTGGCAATGCAGTTCCCGCAGGAACTGACTGATAAGGTTTGCGGCACCATTTAACTGAAGCGTCAGGGAGAAGCGCCAATGGCCAATCACCCCCGTGCCGGGCAGCCAGCCCAGCAGAGCGATTTGATTAACGTTGCACAATTAACATCTCAGTATTACGTTCTGCAGCCAGAAAAAGGAAATGCGGAACACGCGGTGAAGTTTGGCACCTCAGGCCATCGCGGGAGCGCCGCGCGTCGCAGTTTCAATGAAACGCATATTCTGGCCATTGCGCAGGCGATAGCGGAAGAACGCAAGAAAAATGGCATTACCGGGCCTTGCTACGTCGGTAAAGACACGCATGCGTTGTCAGAGCCCGCCATTATCTCCGTGCTTGAAGTGCTGGCGGCCAACGGCGTTGATGTGATTGTGCAACAGGATAACGGCTATACGCCGACGCCGGCGATCTCCAACGCGATTCTTGAGCACAATAAAGCGGGCGGCGCGCAGGCTGACGGCATTGTGATTACGCCGTCCCACAACCCGCCGGAAGATGGCGGCATCAAATATAATCCGCCTAACGGCGGCCCGGCCGACACCAATGTCACCAAAGTGGTGGAAGATCGCGCCAACCAGCTGATTCAGGGCGACCTGAAAGAGGTGAAGCGTCTGCCGCTCGATCAGGCGTGGGCCAGCGGTCATATCCAGGAAAAAGATCTGATCCAGCCGTACGTTGAAGGACTGGCGCAGGTAGTGGATATGGACGCGATTAAAAAAGCAGGCCTGAAAATCGGCGTCGATCCGCTTGGCGGCTCCGGCATGGCGTACTGGAAGCGCATCGCTGAACACTACCAGCTCGATCTGACCATCGTTAACGATGCGATCGATCAGACTTTCCGCTTTATGCATTTAGATAAAGATGGCGCGGTGCGCATGGACTGCTCGTCCGAATGCGCAATGGCGGGCCTGCTGGCGCTGCGCGACAAGTTCGATCTCGCGTTCGGCAACGATCCTGACTACGACCGTCACGGTATCGTCACGCCGGCTGGCCTGATGAATCCGAACCACTATCTGGCGGTGGCGATCAACTATCTGTTCCAGCACCGCCCGCAGTGGGGCAAAGAGGTCGCCGTGGGCAAAACGCTGGTTTCCAGCGCCATGATCGACCGCGTGGTCAACGATATCGGTCGCAAGCTGGTGGAAGTGCCGGTAGGCTTTAAATGGTTTGTTGACGGCCTGTTCGATGGCAGCTTCGGCTTTGGCGGCGAAGAGAGCGCCGGCGCCTCTTTCCTGCGCTTCGACGGTACGCCGTGGTCTACGGATAAAGACGGCATTATTCTCTGCCTGCTGGCGGCGGAAATCACTGCGGTCACCGGCAAGAATCCGCAGCAGCACTACGACGAGCTGGCGCAACGCTTCGGCGCGCCGAGCTACAACCGTTTGCAGGCTTCCGCGACGTCAGCGCAGAAAGCGGCGCTGTCTAAGCTGTCGCCGGAAATGGTCAGCGCCGACACCCTGGCGGGCGATCCCATTACCGCACGTCTGACCAGCGCGCCGGGCAACGGCGCCGCGATCGGCGGTTTGAAAGTGATGACCGAAAACGGCTGGTTCGCCGCGCGTCCGTCCGGTACGGAAGACGCCTACAAAATCTACTGTGAAAGTTTCCTCGGCGCGGAACATCGCGAAAAAATCGAGAAAGAGGCGGTAGAGATCGTCAGCGCGGTGTTGAAAAACGCCTGAGTCTGAAGGTGAAAAAAGGCGCTGATCTTCAGCGCCTTTTTTATTGGCCGCGCGGCGGGTCAGGGCATAAAACGATAGCCGATGCCGGTCTCCGTCAGCAGATGCGCAGGACGCGTAGGGTCCTGCTCCAGCTTCTGTCGCAGGTGTCCCATATAAATGCGCAGGTAGTGGCTATGCTCAACGGCGTTCGGGCCCCAGACATGGTTCAGCAGTTGCCGCTGGGTCAGTACTTTGCCGGGATTATTCAACAACAGCGCCAGCAGGCGAAATTCGGTTGGCGTCAAATGCACGGTTTCGCCGTCGCGCGTAATATGATGCGCCGCCAGGTCGACCTGCACCAGACCAAACTGCACGACGCTGTTCGGCGTTTGCTGACCGGCATAACGACGCAGCGCGACGCGCACCCGCGCCAGCAGCTCCCCCACGCCAAACGGCTTCGTCAGAAAATCATCCGCGCCGGCGTCCAGCGCCACGATTTTATCCTGCTCATCGCTGCGCGCGGAAAGCACAATGACCGGAATGCTGCTCCACTGCCGCAGGTCGCGGATAAAATCGATGCCGTCGCCGTCGGGCAGTCCAAGATCGAGGATCACTAAATCGGGTTTGCGCGTCGCGGCTTCGATCAGACCGCGTTGCAGCGTATCGCTGTCGTAAACGCGCAGCGCCTCGCTTTCCAGCGCTACGCGCAGAAAACGGCGGATCTCTTTTTCATCTTCAACAATCAGTACGCTGGTCACATCCACGACTCTCCATCGCCACGCCAAAATGACGAAAGCAGCACTTTAACAAAACCCGTTGCGTTTTGCGTCTGCTTCCATCTGCGGCCTGAATAAACATACATGCTGTTTATATTTAACATTTTTGTAACTCAGTTACGTTGTTTATACGCTGCTGCGCTTTTTTTCCGCAATTTAGTGGTCGGATGAGTAGTAAAATTACACAATCAGGCTTATCATCCTTCTTAAGAACGTTGCTGTTCATTCATCTCAGGAGGCCCAGGTTATGTATGCTGTTTATCCCCTGCCTAAAATTATCCTGCGCCGCGCGGCGGTGTTGTTGATAGGCGTGCTGGCGCTGCCGGTTATGCTGTTTCGCCGCGACAGGGCGCGTTTTTACAGCTATCTGCATCGCATCTGGAGTAAAACCAGCAGCAAGCCGGTCTGGCTGGCGCAGGCGGAAGCGGCAGGCGGCGATTTTTACTGACCGCCATGCATGTCGCAGGCCGTTTCGCCAGAAATGGTTATCTTATCATCCTGCCTTTCGGTGGGATTTTTTTTGTCTTAACGCCCGGCCTGGCTGGATTTTAAGTGCGCCGCATCCCGGCTTCAGCTACACTTAAAATTATACAAGCTTTAAGAGGTTGTACAAGTATGAGCGAGAAAATACCGGTAGGAATCAGCGCCTGTTTGCTGGGAGAGAGCGTCCGTTTCGACGGTGGCCATAAACGCCTGACCTTCGCTACAGACGAACTCGCCCCCTATGTCCGCTATGAGCCGATCTGCCCGGAAATGGCGATCGGTTTGCCGACGCCGCGTCCGGCGCTGCGCCTGGTGAAAAAAGAGGATGAGGTCGCGCTCTGTTTCAGTAAAACCGGCGGCGAAGAGATCACCTCGCAGATGCAGGATTTCGCTACGCGTAAAGTTGCCGGTCTGCATCATCTCTGCGGCTATATTCTCTGCGCGAAATCCCCCAGCTGCGGTATGGAGCGGGTGCGCATTTACGAGCCTGACAGCAACAACAACCGCAAAGAGGGAATTGGCATCTTCACCCAGGCGCTGCAACGTGAAATGCCCTGGCTGCCGATGGAGGAGGATGGTCGTCTGCATGACGACGAGCTGCGGGAAAATTTCGTCAGCCGTGTCTATGCGCTGCATGAGTTTAACCAGCTCTGGAAAGAGGGGCTGACGGCGCATGGCCTGATGGCGTTTCATACCCGCTATAAATTGCTGTTGCTCGCGCACTCGCAGCAGGAATATCGCCAGCTGGGCCCTTTTGTCGCTTCTATGCACACCTTCGATTCGCTGGACGCGTACGCGACGGAATACCGTAACCGCTTGATGCATTTGATGTCGCATCGCGCCTCACGGCGTAATCACACCAACGTTTTGATGCACGTTCAGGGTTATTTCCGCCGTCAGCTTACCTCCGCGCAGCGTCAGGAGCTGGCGTCGTTGATCGATCGCTACCGTCAGGGCCTCCAGCCTTTACTGGCGCCAATTACGCTGATCAAACATTACATGAAAGAGTATCCGCACGAATGGCTGTCGCAGCAGCGCTACTTTGAGCCCTGGCCTGAAGCGTTGCGCTTACGTTACGGTCGTTGAGAGAACAGGAGACAGAATGGCCACTCATCTGGTCTGGCTGCGCAACGATCTACGCCTCAATGACAACAGCGCGCTCTGGGCTGCCTGCCGCCGCCGTGAGGATCGCGTTATCGCGCTATTTATCGCCACGCCTGAGCAGTGGCGGCGGCATAATATGTCGCCGCGTCAGGCCGACTATATCTGGCGCAGCCTGCAATTGTTGCAGCAGGGATTAGCGGAGAAGGGCATCGCGCTGCACTACCATCAGTGCGACGATTTCAACGCCGCCGTCAGCTATTTGCAGCAGTTTTGCCGTGAACGGCAGGTGAAGGCGCTGTTTTACAACTATCAGTATGAGTTCAACGAGCGGGAAAGGGACGCGGCGGTAGAGCGTCTGTTGCCGCAGCAGGGCGTGACGGTACAGGGATTCGACGACGGCGTTCTGCTGCCGCCGGGCAGCGTGCGCACCGGCAATCAAAAAATGTATAAGGTGTTTACGCCGTTCAGCAGGGCCTGCCTTAAGCGCCTGCGCGACGATTTGCCGCCCTGCCTGCCAGCGCCGGAAGCGCGCGCCGACGCGACCGCTGACGAACCGTCGACGCTGACGCCTTTCGATTACCCGCGACATTCCATTGACGAGCAACTTTTCTCGCCCGGCGAAGCCGCCGCATTGCGCCGCCTGCGCGAGTTTTGTCGCCAGCAGGTAGCGGATTATCCTGCGCGGCGCGATTATCCGGCGTATGAGTCCACCAGCAGGCTTTCTGTTTGCCTGGCCGTCGGCACGCTGTCGCCGCGCCAGTGTCTACATCGTCTGCTGCGCGAACAGCCGCACGCGCTGGAGGCGGGGCCGGGCAGCGTCTGGCTCAATGAGCTCATCTGGCGCGACTTTTACCGGCACTTACTGGTCGCTTTTCCGGCGCTGTGTAAAAACCAGCCGTTTATGGCATGGACCAAACAGCTCGCCTGGCAGCAACGGCCTGAGCAGTTTAACGCCTGGTGCGAAGGAAAAACCGGCTTCCCGATTGTGGACGCCGCGATGCGCCAGATGAACGCTACCGGCTGGATGCATAATCGCCTGCGCATGATTACCGCCAGCTTTCTGGTTAAGGATCTGCAGATCGACTGGCGGCGGGGCGAACGCTATTTTATGTCGGTGTTGATTGACGGCGACTTAGCCGCTAATAACGGCGGCTGGCAATGGGCGGCTTCCACCGGCACTGACGCAGTGCCTTATTTTCGCATTTTCAACCCAACCACGCAGGGCGAACGCTTCGACAAGCAGGGCGAGTTTATCCGGCGCTGGCTACCGGAGCTGGCGGCGGTGCCGGACAGCGCCATCCACGACCCGCACGGCTGGGCAAAGAAAAATCATCAACGGCTCGATTATCCGCAGCCGATCGTGGAACATAAGGCAGCGAGACAACAAACCTTAGCGATTTTTGAAGCGGCGCGGAAGGCGTCGCCTGTGATATCCCCGGAGCAGGTGAATGAACAATTTTGAACTGGAGCAGATCGTCAACCAGCAGCTTAACAGCGCCGCGTTTAGCGACTATGCGCCGAACGGTTTGCAGGTTGAAGGACGCGAGCACGTCAAAAAGATTGTGACCGGCGTAACCGCCTGTCAGGCGCTGCTGGATGAGGCGGTGCGGCTGCAGGCGGATGCGGTGATGGTGCATCACGGCTACTTCTGGAAAAACGAGGCGCCGGCGATTAAAGGCATGAAGCGTCGCCGACTGCGCACGCTGCTGGCGAACGACATTAATCTCTACGGCTGGCATCTGCCTCTCGATGCGCATCCTGAGCTGGGTAACAACGCGCAGCTGGCGCAGGCGCTTGGCATCCATGTTCAGGGCGACATTCAGCCGCTGGTGCCGTGGGGCGAACTGCAAGAGACGCTGAGCGGCGAGGCGCTGGCGGCGCGCATCGGCGAGGCGTTGGGACGTCAGCCGCTGCACTGCGGCGATAACGCGCCGGCACAGATCCGTCGTATCGCCTGGTGCAGCGGCGGCGGACAGGGCTTTATCGACAGCGCGGCGGCGTTCGGCGTCGACGCTTTTATCACCGGCGAAGTGTCGGAACAGACGATTCACAGCGCCAGAGAAAACGGCCTGCACTTTTTCGCCGCCGGGCATCACGCCACCGAACGCGGCGGCATCCGCGCCTTAGGCGAGTGGCTGGCTGCACAGCATCAGCTGGATGTCACCTTTATCGATATCGATAATCCCGCCTGAAAATCGGCTTTTCTGCTTTACGGCGGGAGGCTTCCCGCCGTCATATCCGCATCACATATCCATGCAAACCGGTTGACACTCAGCCAGCATCCCCGCATAACTATTTGTTCAAAATGAATAAGTCATAATATTCCGTTATGTCAGGAGGTGAGTTTTGCAAAGGGCACGTTGTTACCTGTTGGGGGAACGCGCGGTCGTGCTTGAGCTGGAACCGCCCGTCTCGCTGCTGAGCCAGCAGCGAATTTGGGGATTAACGCAGCGGCTGCGTGACTATCCGCAGGTGCTGGAAGCGATCCCCGGAATGAATAATCTGACGGTGGTGCTGCGCGATCCGCAGCATCAGGCGCTGGACGCCATCGAACGTTTGCAAACCTGGTGGGAAGAGAGCGAAGCCGCGGTGCCTGAGTCGCGCGAGGTCGCGATTCCGGTCGTTTACGGCGGCGAGGCCGGGCCCGATCTGGACGTCGTGGCGCGCCACTGTCAAATGACGCCGCAGCAGGTGGTCGAGGCGCACGCCGCCGTCCTGTATGACGTCTATTTTATCGGCTTTCAGCCCGGATTCCCTTATCTGGGCGGGCTGGACAGCCGTCTGCATACTCCGCGTCGCGATGAGCCGCGCGTACAGGTGCCAGCTGGATCGGTGGGCATCGGCGGCAGTCAGACCGGCATTTATCCTCTCGCTTCGCCCGGCGGCTGGCAGCTGCTTGGCCGCACCACGCTACCGTTATTCGATCCGCAACAGCAGCCGCCGACGCTGCTGCGCCCAGGCGATCGCGTCCGCTTTGTGCCGCAGAAGGAGGGCATATGCTGAACATCATTCGCGCGGGTATGAGCGCGACATTACAGGACGGCGGACGCAGCGGCTGGCGACAGTTCGGCATCAGCAGCGGCGGCGTGCTGGACGATCCGGCGATGCGCACGGCGAATCTGCTGGTGGGCAATCCGCAGCAGCAGGCGGTGCTGGAGATTACGCTTGGGCAGTTTTGCGCCGAGTTTGGACGCGACGGCTGGTTTGCGCTGACCGGCGCGGGCTGCAACGCCGATCTGGACGGCCAGCCTGTCTGGACCGGCTGGCGGACGCCGGTTAAAAAGGGGCAGCGGCTGACGCTCTCGATGCCGGTGCGCGGCATGCGCAGCTATCTGGCGATCAACGGCGGCTTTGCGGTGGAACCCTTGCTTGGCTCCTGTAGCACCGATCTTAACGCCGCTTTCGGCGGCTGGCAGGGGCGGCGGCTACAGGATGGCGACGTGCTGCCGCTGGCGGCGCCGACGCGTGACTTCAGCAAAAAAGCGGGCGTGCGCCAGCTGCTGTGGGGCAACCGCCTGCGCGCGCTGCCAGGCCCGGAATATCATGAGTTCAGTCGCGAATCGCAGGAAGCGTTCTGGCGCGTTTCCTGGCGGCTCGATCCGCAGAGCAACCGCATGGGTTACCGCCTGCAGGGGCGGCCTCTGGCGCGCGACAGCCGACGCGAGCTGCTCTCGCACGGCCTGCTGCCCGGCGTGATTCAGGTGCCTCATAACGGCCAGCCGATCGTGCTGATGGCCGATGCGCAGACCACCGGCGGCTATCCGCGCATCGCCTGCGTGATCGAAGCCGATCTTTATCACCTGGCGCAGATCCGCCTTGGTGAACCGATCCATTTTATCCACTGTACGCTGGAAGAGGCGTTGCAGGCGAAACAGCAACAGCAGCAGGTTCTTGAACGCATGTCATGGGGGCTGGAAGATGAAAATTGATTTAAACGCCGATTTAGGCGAAGGCTGCGGCAGCGATCGCGAACTGTTGCAGCTGGTCAGTTCAGCAAACATCGCCTGCGGTTTTCACGCGGGCGACGCGCAAACCATGCTGCAATCGGTGCGCTGGGCGCGAGAGTTTGGCGTGGCGATTGGCGCGCACCCCTCTTTCCCCGACCGTGAGAATTTCGGCCGTAGCGCCATGCAGCTGCCGCCGGAGACAGTCTACGCACAGGTGCTCTATCAGATCGGCGCGCTAAAAGCGCTGGCGGAGAGCGAAGGCGCAAGCCTGACGCACGTTAAGCCGCACGGCATGCTCTACAACCAGGCGGCGCGCGATGCGCAGCTGGCGGATGCCATCGCGCGCGCGGTTAAGGCCGCAGGCGGCGATCTGCTGCTGGTGGGGCTGGCGGGCAGCGAGTCGGTACGGGCCGCGCAGCATTACGGCCTGCGCACCCGTGAAGAGGTCTTCGCCGATCGCGGCTATCAGGCGGATGGTTCGCTGGTGCCGCGCGGCCAGCCTGGGGCGATGATTGAAGAAGAAGAACAGGCGATTTCTCGTACGCTTTCGATGGTTCAGCATGGCAAAGTCGAAAGCGTGACGGGGGAGTGGGTTGCGCTACGGGCGCAGACCGTTTGCCTGCACGGCGATGGCCCGCATGCGTTGGCCTTCGCTCGTCGTCTGCGCGACGCTTTTGCCGCGCAGCATATTTTGGTCAGCAGCGACTGCTGACAGCTTGCCCCGGCCGTGCCGGGGATTTCATCAGGAGAAAAACATGCAACCTCTGGTTAATTTATGGCCGCTGCTTGGCATCGCAGCCATCGTGGTCGGTTTTTTACTGCGATTCAACCCGGTGCTGGTGGTGATCATTGCCGGCATCATTACCGGCGTGGCGGCGCATATGCCGCTGGCCGATATTCTCGAAAAGCTGGGATCGGGCTTTCTCAGCACGCGCAACCTGCCGTTTATTTTGCTGTTGCCGCTGGCGGTTATCGGTCTGTTGGAGCGGCATGG
>OKNF01000031.1_pt1 | contig 53965 bp, 47 predicted proteins | sample 1613121 | NCBI WGS metagenome assembly OKNF01 (sample SAMN04436838, study PRJEB24849) | human gut metagenome | biome: human gut; feature: NICU; material: stool | host: Homo sapiens | place: USA: Saint Louis, MO | collected 2011-09-08
TGATGACGCAATTGGGAAGTATCGAAGGCGCGGTACTCACCCGCGCGGTGCGCGCCGGACAGCCGCTGACGCAAAATCAGCTGCGCAAAAGCTGGCGCGTCAGCCGCGGCGAGGAAGTGGACGTGATTGCCTGGGGCGATGGCTTTCATATCTATGCCAAAGGCAAAGCGCTGGATAATGCCGCAGTGGATGAAGCGGTGCGGGTGCGCATGAAAACGGGCCAGTTGGTCAGCGGCAGTGTGAATAAAGACGGCAGCGTACGGATAAATTTGTAGTTTCATCTTTAGTTATCCGGGAAAATACCGATATTGATAATAACGGCAAGATAACCAACATACAGGTTTCGGAGAACAAATAATGAGCATTAACCAAACGCTGAAAACGCAACCTGTTACGCCCGCCCAAATTCAGCAGGAAGTGAAGCTCACTCAACGCAACCTGGCGGACAGCGCAACAAAATCTACCCCGGCGTCGCAGCAGGGCACCGACGTTAAACTCAGCGCTTTAACGCAGCATATTAAACAAGACGACTCTCAGGACGTGGACAGCGTGCGCGTCGAGCAGATTAAACAGGCGATCCGCAACGGCGAACTGCATATGGATTACGATAAAATTGCTGAGTCGCTGTTGCAGAATATCCTTGAAGACTGGTAATAAAAGCGAGCATGGACACTTTACAGGCCACCTTAAATAAATTGCAGGAAACGCTAAACGAACTGGATGTCGTGCTGGTGGAAGAGGTAAAACAGCTCAGCGGCGCGCAGATTAATCCGGTTTCGCTTCAGCGCATTTCCGATATGAAAAGCCGCCTGCTGTCGACCGTCGCGTATTATGACGAGCAGCGAAAACAGCAGGAAGATTCTTTGCAACTGTTCGCGCCCTATCCGCAGCAGCCGACGCTGGCCGCGCTCTGGAACGACATGGTGCCGACGATTAAAAGAGCCAGCGAGATGAATCAGCAAACCAGCCAGCTGCTGGAAATGCATATGCAAAGAGCGCGCAATTTAATCCGCGCGATAGATAAAACGGCGGCGGCGCCAGGCCTGTATACCGCGGGCGGGCAGTCGGATAATAACGGCTCCACGCGCGCTTACAATATTACTATATAAACAAAGCATCCTTCTCTCTGATGTAATTTGCCGGCTTTCTTAACAGAAAGCTTTTTTTTCGCGGCCGCCGCGACGCTATTGCTGCGCTGCGATCCGTTCTGCCGTCGCCAGTTTTAGCTTGCCGCTGCGCGCGCATCTCCCGCCCAAATTGGTCCGACCAAACCCACTGCTTTGTGACAAATCTTCCAGCCTCAAATGAAAGATTTAGCGAAATATTGCATTCGCCCCCGCACCAGATAAACAATTATTTAACATTTATATTCCTTTTGGTCTGGCCAGCCTTACGGCTGCGTGCTGTCTGACTGCGGCGCTGTCGATCTCTGCCGCCTGAAGGCAGGCCCCTTCTGGAGAATCAGGATCATGCAAAACTGGCAGCAACTTTACGATCCGCTCGATAATATCTGGCTGTCGAGCCTGATTGCCGCGCTTCCCATTATCTTTTTCTTTTTCGCGCTGACGAAGCTGCGGCTGAAAGGCTATCTCGCAGGCACCATTACAGTGCTGATCGCGCTGGCCGTGGCGCTGCTGTTTTACCGTATGCCCGTCGACCAGGCGCTCGCTTCTGCCGTTTATGGTTTCTTCTATGGGCTGTGGCCCATTGCCTGGATTATTGTCGCCGCGGTATTCGTCTACAAAATTACGGTGAAAACCGGCCAGTTCGACATTATTCGCAACTCGATTTTGTCGATTACCGAGGATCAGCGCCTGCAAATGTTGATCGTCGGCTTCGCTTTTGGATCGTTTCTGGAAGGCGCGGCGGGCTTCGGCGCGCCGGTGGCGATCACCGCCGCGCTGCTGGTCGGTCTGGGCTTTAAGCCGGTCTACGCCGCCGGGCTCTGCCTGATTGTGAATACTGCGCCGGTCGCCTTTGGCGCCATGGGGATTCCGATTATCGTCGCCGGGCAGGTCACCGGCGTGGATGCGATGGAGATCAGCCAGATGGCGGGACGTCAGCTGCCGTTTCTGACGATGATCGTACTGTTCTGGGTTATGGCGATCATGGACGGCTGGCGTGGGGTGAAAGAGACCTGGCCTGCGGTAGTGGTTTCCGGCGGCTCTTTCGCCATCGCGCAGTATCTGACCTCCAACTTCCTCGGCCCGGAGCTGCCGGACGTGATCTCCGCGCTGGTCTCTCTGCTCTGCCTGACGCTGTTTCTGCGCGTCTGGAAGCCAGCGCGTATTTTCCGCTTCGACACCCAGGAGGGCGCTAACGGCGAAGCAAGCCGGGTTACCCGCTACAGCACGGCGCAGGTTATCCGCGCCTGGATGCCGTTCCTGTTTTTAACCCTGACCGTCACCCTGTGGAGCATCCCGCCGTTTAAGGCGCTGTTCGCCCCCGGCGGCGCGCTTTACGACTGGGTGTTCTCGTTCGCCGTGCCGTTCCTGCATCAGCAGGTGATCAAGATGCCGCCGGTGGTCGCCGCCGCCACGCCGTATGCCGCCATCTATAAGCTCGACGGGTTCTCCGCCACCGGCACCGCGATTTTTATCGCCGCGCTGCTGTCGGTAATCTGGCTGCGCATGCGGCCCGCTCAGGCGCTAAGCGCCTTTGGCGAAACCCTGCGCGAACTGGCGCTGCCGATCTACTCCATCGGCGCGGTGCTGGCGTTCGCCTTCGTCTCCAACTATTCGGGCCTTTCCACCACGCTGGCGCTGGCGCTCGCCCACACCGGCAACGCCTTTACCTTCTTTTCACCGTTTCTTGGCTGGCTCGGCGTGTTCCTGACCGGCTCCGATACCTCCTCAAACGCCCTGTTCGCCGCCTTGCAGGCGACCACCGCGCAGCAGATCGGCGTGCCGGAGGTGTTGCTGGTCGCCGCCAACACCACCGGTGGCGTCACCGGCAAAATGATTTCTCCGCAGTCGATCGCCATCGCCTGCGCCGCGGTGGGGCTGGTCGGCAAAGAGGCCGACCTGTTCCGCTTTACCGTTAAACACAGCCTGATTTTCACCTGTATCGTGGGCATTATCACCTCGTTACAGGCCTGGGTATTCCCATGGATGATCCCGTAATGCATGAAGAACGACGTCTGGCCGAGAGCCTGGCGGAACGCCTGCGAGCGTTTATCGACCAGCAGCGGCTTCAGCCCGGCGAACGGCTGCCGGCAGAGCGCCAGCTGGCGCAGCAGCTGATGGTTTCCCGATCGTCGCTGCGCGAGGCGCTGCAAAAGCTGATCAGCGAAGGCGTGCTGGTCAGCCGACGCGGCGGCGGCAATTTTATCGCCGAACGTGCGGCGGACTGGTCGGCAGCGCGGCTGGTGATGCCGCTCAGCACGCTGCTGGCGGACGATCCCGGCTACCGTTATGACGTACTGGAGGCGCGCATCGCCATTGAAGCCAGCACTGCCTGGCACGCCGCGCGCCGCGCCACGGCGGAAGACAAAGCGCATATCGAGCGCTGCTATCAGATGATGCTGCAGGTCAGCGACCGCGACGACCCTGACCTGGCGGCGCATTCCGACGTGCGCTTCCATCTGGCGATCGCCGAAGCCGCCCACAATCTGGTGCTGTTACAGGCGATGCGCGGCCTGTTCGATCTGTTGCAGTCGTCGGTGATGCAGAGCCGCCAGCGGATGTATACCGCGCCGGAGATTTTTCAGCAGCTGGCGGTGCAGCATCAGGCGATGTGTCAGGCGATTATCGCGGGCGACGCCGAACGGGCGCGCAGCGCCACCATCCACCACCTTGAATTTGTCGACGCCACCATGCGCAACCTGCATGAGGAAGAGGCGCGACGGGCGCGCAGTCTGCGCATTCCAGACAGTAAAGCGTAAGCGAGGAAGACCGTGATTATCTCATCAGCAAAAGATTACCGAGCCGCAGCGAAAGCCAAAGTGCCGCCGTTTCTGTTTCACTACGCCGACGGCGGCGCCTATGACGAGTACACCCTGAAACGCAACAGCGAAGATCTGGCGCAAATCGCGCTGCGCCAGCGCATTCTGCGCAATATGTCTTCGCTGAGCCTGGAGACGCAGCTGTTCGGCGAAACGCTGTCGATGCCGGTGGCGCTGGCGCCGGTGGGATTGTGCGGCATGTACGCGCGCCGGGGCGAGGTGCAGGCGGCGCGTGCGGCGGATAAAAAAGGTATTCCTTTTACCCTCTCCACCGTGTCGCTCTGCCCGATTGAAGAAGTGGCGCCGGCGATGCAGCGCCCGATGTGGTTCCAGCTTTACGTGCTGCGCGACCGCGGCTTTATGCGTAACGTGCTGGAGCGGGCACAGGCGGCAGGCTGCTCGACGCTGGTGTTCACCGTCGATATGCCGGTGCCGGGGGCGCGCTACCGCGACGCGCACTCCGGCATGAGCGGCCCGAACGCGGCGATGCGCCGCTATATCCAGTCGGCGTTCTATCCGCAGTGGGCGTGGGACGTCGGCATTTATGGCCGTCCGCACGATCTCGGCAATATCTCCGCTTATCGCGGCGAGCCGACTCACCTGGAAGATTACATCGGCTGGCTGGGCAATAACTTCGACCCGTCGATCTCGTGGAGCGATTTGGAGTGGATTCGCGACTTCTGGAAAGGGCCGATGATCATCAAAGGCATTCTCGACCCGGAGGATGCGCGCGACGCGGTGCGTTTCGGCGCGGACGGCATTGTGGTCTCTAACCACGGCGGCCGCCAGCTGGACGGCGTGCTCTCGTCGGCGCGCGCGCTGCCCGCCATCGCCGACGCGGTAAAGGGCGATCTGGCGATTCTGGCGGACGGCGGCGTGCGCAGCGGGCTGGACGTGGTACGCATGATCGCGTTGGGCGCGGATACGGTGCTGCTGGGGCGCGCGTTTCTCTACGCGCTGGCGGCGGCGGGCGAAGCGGGCGTGACCAATCTGTTGAACCTGTTTGAAAAAGAGATGCGCGTGGCGATGACGCTGACCGGCGCGCGCTCGATTGCGGAAATCACCCGTGATTCGCTGGTGCAGGCGGTAGCGCCGATGCAGCCCGACGCGCTGGCGCAGGCGGTGGCCAACGACTAAGGCAAGAACGCGGCGGGCAAGCGTAAAAATCACCACGGCCACCGGTTCGGCGGCCAGGCGTAAGGGTTAATGCCTCTGCCAGCGCAACGTCAGCCAGGCTCAGCCCGCCAGCAATAAGAAAAGCGGGCAAGCATCACGTAGAAACAGAAAACCCGGCGTCGCCGCCGGGTTTTTATCTTGTCTGCTCAGGCTTTCGCGATCAGAACTGTTCCCAGCCGCCCTGCGAGCCGGACGCGGCGACCGGCGTCGGCGCCAGCACGCGCGAACGCGGCGCGCTAACGCCCGGGCTGCGCTCAACGCCCTGCGGCGCGGTTTTGAACACCGCAACCGTCTGCTCCAGCTGCCTTGCCTGATCTTCCAGCGACGAGGCGGCGGCAGAAGATTCCTCGACCAGCGCGGCGTTCTGCTGCGTAGTCGTATCCATCTCGGTCATCGCCTGGCCGATTTGCAGAATGCCGCGGCTCTGCTCCTCAGAAGCGCTGGCGATCTCGTTCATAATGCCGCTCACCTGCGAGACGGACCGCACGATATCGTTCATCGCCTGCCCGGCACTGCTGACCAGTCGTGAACCGTTATCCACCTTTTGTCCCGCTTCTTTGATCAGCGTTTCAATTTCACGCGCCGCCGTAGCGCTACGCTGCGCCAGGCTGCGCACCTCGCCCGCCACTACCGCAAAGCCGCGCCCCTGTTCGCCAGCGCGCGCCGCTTCCACCGCCGCGTTCAGCGCCAGGATATTGGTCTGGAAGGCAATTCCGTTGATTACGTTGATAATATCGGCGATTTTACGCGAACTGGCGCTGATATCTTCCATTGTCACCACCACGTCCTGCACGATTTCACCACCGCGTCCGGCGTTATGGGAGGCTTCCTGGGCCAGTCTGCTGGCCTGGTGTGCGTTGTCGGCGTTCTGCTTCACGGTAGACGTCAGCTGTTCCATGCTGGCGGCGGTTTCCACCACTGCCGCAGACTGCTGCTCAGTGCGCGAGGAGAGGTCAATATTGCCTGCGGCGATTTCCGCCGAGGCGCGCGCCACGTTGTCCACGCCCTGACGCACCTGAAGAATGATCTCTTGCAGGTTCTGGTTCATGCGCCCCACTGCCTGCATCAGCAGTCCTGGCTCATCGCCTCGCTGCGTATCGATGCGCGCGGTCAGATCGCCGGAGGCGATTTTATCGGCGACCAGCAGCGTCTCCCGCAACGGCTGCGTAATATTGCGCGTAATGCGCCAGGCGATCAGCAACCCAACCAGCACGCCGAGCGCGACGGCGATATACATGACAGAACTCGCTTCGGTAATGGTGAGCGTCGCCTGTTCAGTCTGGAACTGGTAGAGCGCATTTACCGCCGCGTTGAGTTTTTCCGCCGCGCTGGTCAGCACGCCGGACTGACTTTCGTGATGCGTAAAGAGGGTATGGTAGTTATCCAGCGTTGCGTTCAGGCGCCCAGCCTCCAGCGAAACGCCTGCGACCCAGCCCGTTTCGAGACCCGGCACGCTGTTTTTCAACAGTTCGCCCTGTTCCGCCACCGCGCTCAGCGCTGCCGCTATCGCCGCTTTACGCGCATCGTTCGGCTGGGTGATAAAATCGGGCCACAGCTTCATCACGCGCTGAATAGCGGCGTCCAGGCGGGAAGCCGCCAGCGCTTGCCCCGCATCCACGGCCTGACGACTCAGCGTCTCGCTTTTGCGGTCGTAGTCCGCCAGCGTATCCAGCTCCATTGCTTTCAACTGTTCGCTACGCTGGTTGATGAAAGCGACAAAGCGCGTTTTTTCCGTCAGGTAATAAGCCAGCGTCTGTTTAATGCTTTCCAGCCGCGATCTGCCTTCAGGATCCCAGCCCATCTGGTTAAGCGCGTCGCTTAGCTGTTCAAACTGCTGTAACGCTTTTGTATTCTGTTCGCCATAGCGGCTTTCGCCGGTGAACTGCAAAAGCGTGCGGTTAAAACGCGCCTGATTTAGCTGCTGCACCATCTGCACGACCAGCTGTTGCTTTTGCACATTTTCCCCGATAGTGGAAAGGCCGCGAATTCCGGCGACGGCAATCACCAGGCTGATCAACAGCACCAATATAAAGCCTGAGGTGAGCTTTTTACCCACGCTTAGATGATTAAAACCTGAAGTCCACGCTGACAAACTGCTCATAACTCACCTTGATAACAGAGAAAGGAAGATAGTGCTGCTATCGGCATGGTTAAGCATTGCTTTAGTGAATTTACAAAGCAGCGCGCTGATTAATCTATGTGCCGCCTCTTGAGAGGCGCGATAAAAGCTGGACGGCATCAATGGTCACACGCAACGTTAACAACAGAATTCAAAGTTAGTCACCCGTTGTTAACCATAAAGTTAGCTAAACCATTAGTGCATAGCCTGTTCTTTAGAAAGCGTGGTCAGCTAAGCAGTTGACCACGCGAGAGATTGTGCCGCCAGGTCGGCGGCACGGCGCTCAGTTCAGCATACAGTTGCCGTCCGGGCGCATTTTTTCCGGGCCGGGGCGATCGAGCATCTCGCACAGGATAATTTCAATGCCGTTGCATAACGCATTCAGCGGCAAATCGTTCGGCGAACTGCCGAAGGGATCTTCCAGCTCCTCCGCCAGCGACTCCAGCGACAGAAAGGTGTAAGAGATAAATACCGACACCAGCGGCGTCAGATAGTGCAGATCGGCCACCAGCGCAAACGGCAGCAGCGTACAGAACAGATAGACCGTCCGGTGCAGAATCAGCGTGTAGGCGAAGGGAATCGGCGTGTTGGCGATGCGATCGCAGCCGCCCAGCACGTCCGACAGCCGGTTCAGGTTGGCGTCGATGCTGCTGTAAAGCACGTCGCTCAGGCGTCCGGCCCGGCGCTGCTCGCCCAGCCAGTCGCCCATGCAGAGCAGCAGCCGGTTGGTGGGCTGCGGGCTGTTCTCCACCTGCGCCAGGTAACGCGCGGGCATCAGTCGACGCAAATCATCCCGCCCGTCGGTATGCCGCAGCTGGTGCTTCATGCTCCAGGCGAAGGCGATCAGCATCTGGCTGAACTGCTGAATCTCCGCCTCATCGGTCAGCACGCTTTTTATCTGGCGCAGCAGCGAGCGCTGAGCGATCAGCAGCGCGCCCCATAGCTGACGCGCCTCGGTGTAGCGCGCATAGCTGGCGTTATTGCGAAAGCCGAGGAAAATGGCGATGGCGATGCCCAGCAGGCTGAAAGGCGCGGTCGTCAGATGAACGCCGAGCTGTTCATACCACTGAAAGCAGATAACCGCGATAACCGACATCACCAGGTTCAAACTCAGGCGGAACAAAATATCCGGCAGCACCGAGCCGTGCCAGACAAAGAGACGGAAAAACCAGTGCTGATGGGGACGAACAATCATCAGGCCACCTCGTTTTCGAGGCGCTGACGACGGCGCAGCCCGGGGAACCAGTGCATCCACAGCCCGACCACCACCAGCGTGCCGATGCCGCCGATAGCCGCCGCCGGCACCGCGCCCAGCCAGGCGGCGAGCATGCCCGATTCAAATTCGCCCAGCTGGTTGGAGGTATTGATAAATATCGAGTTCACCGCATTAACGCGCCCGCGCATCTCGTCAGGCGTATCCAGCTGCACCAGCGCGCCGCGAATGACCATGCTGACCATATCGAAGCCGCCGGTGGCGAACAGCGCCAGCATCGACAGCCAAAGCTGCGATGAAAGCGCGAACACCAGCGTCGCCGCGCCGAAACCGGCGACGGAGATAAACATAATCATGCCGACGTGGCGCTCCAGCGAACGATGGCTCAGCCAGAAGCCGACCAGCAGCGCGCCGACCGCCGGCGCCGCGCGCAGCAGCCCCAGACCAAGCGGCCCGGTGTGCAGAATATCCTGCGCATAAATCGGCAGCAGCGCGGTTGCGCCGCCCAGCAGCACGGCGAAGAGATCGAGCGAAATCACGCCCAGCACGTCGGGACGTTCGCGAATAAAGCGTACGCCGGCGAACAGCGTTGAGAGCGTGGCGGGCGTGCGCGGCGGCTGCGCCTGTTCATAGCGCAGGCGGCTGACCATCACAATGGAGATCAGGTAGAGCAGGGCGGTGACCATATAGACCACTGAAGCGCCCGCCACATAGAGCAGGCCGCCCAGCGCCGGTCCCATGATCATTGCCGCCTGGCCGCCGACGGCACTGGCGGCGGTGGCGCGCGCCAGCAGACGCGGCGGCACCAGCGCAGGCAGCATCGACTGCATCGCCGGCGCCTCCATCACTTTCGCCACCGACAGCACGAACACCAGCCCCAGAATGGTCCAGACCTCGCTGTGGTGCAGCAGCGTCAGCGCCGTCAGCGCTACGATAGCCAGCCATTCAATCAGCTGAGAAAAGAAGACGATGCGGCGGCGATCGCGTTGGTCGGCGATGTGGCCCGCCCAGAGCGCCAGCGTCACGGAAGGAAGGAACTGCACCAGCCCGATCAGGCCGAGATAGAACGCTTTGCCGGTGATGGCGTAAATCTGCCAGCCGACAATGATAGATAACATCTGGAAACCAAAGCTGGAGCAGGTGCGCGCCAGCCAGAACGCAACGAACGAGCGGTGCTGTAACAGCGAATCCGCCCGCGAATCAGCAGGAGAAGCCATAACCATCCCAATAACAGCAACGAAACAGGCCGCAGAATCGCGACGCCGGGAAAGGTGCCCCCGATGATATTGTTCTGTTAGGGACACCGAACACAGACGATGCGGCAACCTGGCAGGTGAGCCTCTGTTTTACAATACTTGACGAAAATTTGGTAGTACAAGCCGTGCGAAGCGCAACGAGATTGACTAGCGCCGACGCGGTAAAAGCGGGAAGCGCATCATGTCGCGCTTCCGCGCCCAGGCAAAGCGCCGTTCATTGCCGAACCAACGGGCTGACAATTCAAAGATTCAGACGCCTCCGTTGCCGGAGGCGCGAGGCGGCTCAATATTCGTTGCCGATAACGCGGCCGCGATAGCTTTCCCAGTTGAAAGAGACCCACAGGCTCTGGCCAAGGCGCATGCGATCCATCACGCGCTCGCCCAGCAGTTTTACCATTTCCGCATGGTTGAGGTTAGTAAGCATGCCGGTAGGACGCTTCGAGGAGGAACGTCGGTCGACAATCTGGTTGATAATCACTTTTTCATAGCGTGATTCGGTCTGCATGCCGATCTCATCAATCACCAGCAGATCGACAGTGCTGAAATCGTGCAGCAGATGTTCTTCCGTGCGGTCGCCGCCGCTGAAAGAGCCTTTAATAATCGACATCAGATCGGCGACGGTGACGATCAGCACGCTTTTGCCGCGCAGGATCAGGTGGTTACCGATCGCCGCCGCCAGATGGTTTTTGCCGGTGCCGGGACGGCCGGAAAAAACAAAGCTGGCGATGCCCTGGTCAAACTCGTCAGCGTAGCGGCGTGCCTGCTCCAGCGCCTTACGCTGACCATCGTTTTCCACGCGGTAGTTATCGAACGAGCAGTTCATATGCAGCTCTCGGATGCCGGAGCGACCGAGGATGCGCTGCATCTTCATGGCGCGGTTTTCGCGCGCGATCGCCTCTGAGCGCAGCCGCCCCTGCTCCTGATTCCATGCCAGTAGCTCTTCGCCGCTCTGAAACTTTGGCTTGATATGGTCAGGCATCAGCCGGTGCAGACGGTTAAATAACTCAGCGGGCGTTTTCATTATTCACCTCGGAAACCATCGGGAATCGATTGATCGGGTTCAGGCAGCTGGTTGACGTCGCGCTGCGCACGTCCGCCGTTCGCCGCCCGGCTCTGCTGTACGCTGCGCGCCAGCTTCTGCTGCCACTGAACGTGATGAAAAGGTCGGCCGTCAGCCTGCCACCAGGTAATAAAGGACGCCAGCTCGGCGGGGGTTACCGGTTCGCTGAGCGCAATGCCCCAGATGGCGGCCTGACGCTGAAAATCGGCGTCGGGCCGCCAGCCGGCGTACATCATAAATTTGCCCGCTGGCGCGGCCATCGCCGCTGGCTGTGCCGCTGCGTCATGATAGAGCTGTTCATCCAGCGCCACATCGCTTTGCGGCTGTCTTGCCGCCGCCTCCAGCTCCAGCAGCTGCGCCAGTCGATCGGGAGAAACCGCATACAGCACCGGCGCGTTGTTATCGAACACGGCGACCGCGCCCGATTCCGCCGAGGAGAGCGCGCCGATCGGGTCCTGGCGAAACGCCTCAAGGCCAATGACGGTGGAGGTTAAAATCTTGACAGACATGGTAAATCCCGGATTACATTGCAGGCAAAACGTAACGGGCCGCCGCAGCAGCCGTGATTGCCTCTAGTCTATCAAGTTTAGCGCCCGGAATCGCCTCTTCCTTAGTGCTGCGTCTGCCAGGCGATGCCCGGTTTATCCTGTTTCATATGGCGCAGATCCCACAGGTAGCGCACGCAGGAGAGTAGACAAAAACTGTAGCCCAGCAGTTCGGTGCCCTCTTCCGCCATGTTTTTTACCGTGCGGTTATAGCCGTCGAGCATCAGGGTTTCCCACAGCTCGTGCATGCCGAACAGACGGGAATAGACAAGGATAGTCAACAGACCGGCGGCCATCATGTTCCAGCTGGGATGCTGTAAAAAATTCACCAGGCCAGAAAGCGTCGCCGCCGGATGGCGCGCCGCCAGAGCCAGACAGACGATGGCGACCGCCAGCGCGAACCAGACCCACGCGCCGTGAAAAATCTCATCAAACAAGAAATCCATCTCACGAATCAGCATACAGGCGAAAAAGCCGCCTTTAAGCACCAGGCTGTAGCGCAGGCTGCTCTGCCGGACGGCGTAAAAGAAGAAGGAGATCGCGATGCCGCCAAGGATCACTTCCTGAAAAATCTCGGTAAAGGAGGTTTCATGCAGCGCATCCCGCATCCAGTTTACATCAATGAAAACCAACCCCATCATCAGTGTCAGAAAGAGCGCGCAGCCCATAAAAGCGGCGAATTTTACGGTAATCTTTTTTATATCGTCGGACGTATAATTTCTCTGAAAATGATTAGCGTGCTGATTATATGCACAGTCAATCAGTATATTTCTCATTTCATGCCTTCAAACCGGGCGCAGGCGGCATGGCGCCTGCATCGGCAGGCAATAACCCTTGTAAAGAAGGGCTAAGCACGCAAAAAAGTCGGTGCTGGAAGAAAGCGCACAAATATGAAATCGCAAGGGTGGTGACATGCGCGAATCTGTTAGTACTATCAAGCTGACGCCTTCATCAGCATGATAAAATCACGGTTTTAGTCATTTGAAAGCACGGGAAAGCACAATGCAACGATGCAACTGGGTATCAGACGATCCGCTTTATCAGCGTTACCACGACTGCGAATGGGGCGTGCCCGAAACGCGTGGCGCGGCGCTGTTTGAAATGCTCTGTCTTGAGGGTCAGCAGGCGGGTCTTTCATGGATTACGGTGCTGAAAAAGCGCGAAAACTATCGCGCCGCTTTCCACGGCTTCGACCCGCATAAGGTGGCCCGGATGGATGAAACGGATATGGCGCGGTTAATGCAGGACCGCGGCCTGATCCGTCATGCAGGGAAACTCGCCGCGATTATCGCCAACGCGCGCGCTTATCTGGCGATGCAGGCCAGCGGCGAAGATTTTTCGCAGTTTATCTGGTCTTTTGTCGATAACCAGCCGCAGGTAAGTCATTTCATCGAATCACGCGAAGCGCCAACGCAGACGCCCGCTTCGCTGGCAATGTCAAAAGCGCTGAAAAAGCGCGGCTTTAAATTTGTCGGATCGACCATTTGTTACTCATTTATGCAGGCGTGCGGGCTGGTTAATGACCACATAACAGGCTGTTTCCGCCATCCCGTTAATACCTCTTCGTAGAACTTTACAAATCTGAGGAAATTCCTGGATATTTCCTGCATCTTTACGCGGCATAATTGCCGCCTTCAGCAGGTGCGGGTGCGCCTGTAGGAAGCTTTTTAAAGGATATAAAGATGAAAAAAAGCATTATTGCCCTGTCACTGTTAGTAAGCGGCACAATTGCCCTTTCCGGCTGTACCACCAATCCTTATACCGGGGAATCTGAAGCGGGTAAATCCGGCATCGGCGCCAGCGTGGGCGCGCTGGTTGGCGCAGGCGTTGGGGTTCTCTCTTCTTCAAAGAAAGATCGCGGCAAAGGCGCGCTGATCGGCGCGGCTTCAGGCGCGGCGCTGGGCGGCGGCCTGGGTTATTACATGGATGTGCAGGAAGCCAAACTGCGTGAAAAAATGCGCGGCACCGGCGTCAGCGTCACGCGCAATGGCGACAACATCATCCTGAACATGCCTAACAATGTAACGTTCGACAGCAGCAGCAGCACGCTGAAACCGGCTGGCGCGCAGACGCTGACCGGCGTGGCGATGGTGCTGAAAGAGTACCCGAAAACTGCCGTTAACGTGATTGGCTACACCGACAGCACCGGTACGCGCGCGCTGAACATGCGTCTGTCGCAGCAGCGCGCCGACAGCGTCGCCAGCGCGCTGATCCTGCAGGGCGTCGCCAGCACTCGCGTACGCACCGGCGGCATGGGCCCGGATAACCCGATCGCCTCCAACAGCACGGAAGAGGGTAAAGCGCAGAACCGTCGCGTTGAGATCACCCTTAGCCCGCTGTCATAAATCTGCTTTATTTATCGGGGCAGTTCGCTGCCCCTTTACCGCCACGCCGCACCCTTTTTTCCGGCCAGCTTGTTCTGAGCCAGCTACGATGCTAACCACCGGCATCTGGCTGTGTTAGTCTCTCACCGAAATCCCGGAGTAAAAGAAAGACATGAAGCATAAGGCCGCACGCGCCACCATCAATGATGTTGCCAAAGCAGCAAAAACCGGCAAAACCAGCGTTTCCCGCTACCTCAATGGCGAACATCATGCCCTGTCGCCCGATTTGAAACAGCGTATTGAGCAGGCGATCGCCGCGCTTGACTACCGGCCCAACCAGATGGCTCGTGGCCTGAAGCGCGGACGCACGCGACTTATTGGCCTGATTATCGCCGATATTACCAATCCTTATTCAGTGGATGTGCTGTGCGGTATCGAAGCCGCCTGCCGCGCGCGCGGCTTTACCCTGCTGGTCTGCAATACCAACAATGAGATTGACCAGGAGCAGCACTATCTTCAGCTGCTAAGCAGCTATCAGGTAGAAGGCATCGTGGTCAACGCCGTCGGCATGCGCGAAGAGGCGCTCAACCGTTTGCAGCAGTCGCTGCTGCCGATGGTGCTGATCGACCGAAAAATTCCTGATTTTTCCTGCGACGTCGTCGGGCTGAATAATGTGCAGGCCGCCAATGACGCAACCGAGCATTTAGTGAAGAACGGCTACCGCGCGTTGCTGTTTCTCAGTGAGCCGCTTGGGCTGGTCAATACCCGGCTGGAGCGTTTGCAGGCGTTCCGCCAGTGCTGCGCCGGCCACACCGGCGTGCTCTGCGAAAACGCCGAGGTGGCGCTTAGCGACGCCGCGGCGATGGATCGCATTATCCTCGATTTTTACCGCCGTCACGCCGACCGGCCCGCCGCGCTGCTGGTGGCGAACGGCGCCCTGACACTACAGGTGGCGCGCGCTATGCGCCGTCTCGATCTGGACTGGGGCCGCAAAATGGGCTTGCTGGGCTTTGACGAACTGGAGTGGGCGGAGCTGGCGGGCGACGGCATCACCACTTTGAAACAGCCGACCTGGCAGATCGGCTATGCGGCGCTGGAGCGTGTGATTCAGCGCATTGAAGGCGAAGCGACGACCATAGAAGAACAAACCTTTCACGGCGAGCTGGTCGTGCGCGGTTCGACACGCCCGCTCGCCTGATCTTTCCACTTTTCCTTCTTGCGCCGCCTTTTGCAGGCGGCCTGTCCATCGCCGTCCAGCGCTTTTCGCATAATTCAGACGATCCCTGGCGTCAAATAAGTACATCGTGAGCGCGATCATAATTTCATACTTCCCTCCTTTGCTTTGGAACCGGTTCCATTTAGTTTTTCTTTATCGCGGTTCTATCTGTGACCGCTCCCGGAGGAAGAGTGAAAAGAGAAATCGTAGTGGTGTCCGCGGCTTACGGGCATCAAAAAGTCGCAGAGCTGGGCGGCCAGCGCGCGCTGCTGCCGATTATTGCTGAAGCAGGCGCTGACGGCGTGGAAATTCGTCGCGAGCTGTTTACCGAGTCAGAGCTGCAACAGCTGCCGCAGCTCGCCGCCGCCATTGCTGAACACCGGCTGAACGCCTTCTATTCTGTGCCCGACGCGCTGTTTACCGCGCAGGGAGAACTGAATCCGCAGCTGGGCCGTTATCTGCAGGAAGCGGATCAGCTGGGTGCCTCTCTGCTGAAGCTGTCGCTGGGCCACTATCGTCCCGGCGCCGAAGCAGGCCTCGCATCAACGCTGACGGCCAGCAAAGCCAGGCCGGTGGTGGAAAACGATCAGACCGAATACGGCACGCTGGCGGCGATCGCGGCATTTTTCGAGCAGTGCGATCAGACCGATATGACGTTCGATATGGCCAACTGGATCTGGACCGGCGATGACGCCTCTGCCGCTGCGCATCGCCTTGCGCGCCACGTCAGCTATATTCATGTAAAAGCCGCTATCCCCCATGGCGACAGCTTCCGCGCAATTGCGCTCGACGAAACCGACGGCAGCTGGCGCGCGCTGTTAAAACAGCTGCCTGCCGATGCGCCGCGCGGCATTGAATTTCCGCTACAGGGCGATGACCTGGTTGCCGTGACGCGCCACTATGTCGATCTGCTGCGCGAGGAGTAAATCATGAACAGCCATACTCACCAAAACGGTACGTTGGATGTGGTCACTATCGGCGAAGCGATGGCGATGTTCGTCGCCGCCGAAACCGGCGATCTGGCCGCGGTCGACACCTTTATCAAACGCATCGCCGGAGCGGAACTGAATGTCGCTATCGGCCTCGCGCGGCTCGGTCTGAAAGTGGGCTGGGTCAGCCGCGTAGGCGATGACGCTTTTGGCCGCTTCGTCCACCAGCAGCTGGAAAAAGAGGGCGTCGATCATCAACGCGTGCTGACGGATAAGCGTTACCCTACCGGCTTTCAGCTGAAGTCGAAGGTGGAAGACGGCTCCGATCCGGTCGTGGAGTATTTTCGCAAAGGCTCCGCCGCCAGCCACCTTTCCGTAGCTGATTTTGACCGCGACTATTTTGGCTCGGCGCGCCACCTGCACCTGAGCGGCGTAGCGGCAGCGCTTTCCGGCAGTTCGCTGGAGCTGCTGAACCACACGGCGCGGGAGATGCGCGCCATGGGCAAAACGTTCTCATTCGATCCTAATCTGCGTCCGGTGCTGTGGCCGAGCGAGCAGGAGATGGTGAAACAGCTTAACCAGCTCGCTTTTATGGCGGACTGGGTGCTGCCAGGTGAAAAAGAGGGCCTGATTCTGACCGGACATCGCCAGCCGGAAGCGATCGCCGATTTCTATCTCGATAAAGGGGTGAAAGCGGTCATTATCAAAACCGGCGGCGATGGCGCCTGGTACAAAACCTCTGACGGCGACAAGGGCCAGGTGGAGGCGGTACGGGTGGAAAATGTCGTCGATACCGTCGGCGCGGGCGACGGCTTCGCCGTTGGCGTGATCAGCGCGCTGCTGGAAGGCAAACCACTGCCTCAGGCGATCCGTCGCGGCAATAAAATCGGCTCGCTGGCGATTCAGGTGATCGGCGACAGCGAAGGCTTGCCGACGCGCGCCGGTCTCGGCGAAGAGTAAGCAATAACCTCTTACGTACCCTTATAACGATGCAGATCGGTGACGCCGTCATCAGTATATGCGCTCCCAAGAGAGGATAAGCTCATGAATAAGCAGACAATCGCGCCGAAACGTTGGTGGTATATCATCCCCATTATCTTTATCACCTACAGCCTGGCGTATCTGGACCGTGCGAATTTCAGCTTCGCCTCCGCCGCAGGCATCAATGAAGATTTAGGCATTACCAAAGGGATGTCCTCGCTGCTGGGCGCCCTGTTCTTTCTCGGCTACTTTTTCTTTCAGATCCCTGGCGCCGTCTATGCCGAACGCCGCAGCGTGAAAAAGCTGGTGTTCTGCTGCCTGGTGATGTGGGGCGTCTGCGCCTCGCTGACTGGCGTGGTAAGCAATATTCCGATGCTGGCCGCCATCCGCTTTATCCTCGGCGTGGTGGAAGCGGCGGTAATGCCGGCGATGCTAATCTATATCAGCAACTGGTTTACCAAATCGGAGCGCTCGCGCGCCAATACCTTCCTGATCCTGGGCAATCCGGTCACCGTGCTGTGGATGTCGGTGGTCTCCGGCTACTTGATCAACGCTTTCGGCTGGCGTGAGATGTTTATTTTTGAAGGCATCCCGGCGGTGATCTGGGCGGTATTTTGGTGGTTCCTGGTGCAGGATAAACCGGCGCAGGCGCGCTGGCTGAGCGAAGATGAAAAGACCGCGTTGCAAGAGCAGCTGCGTAAGGAGCAGGAAGGCATTAAGGCGGTGCGCAACTACCGCGAAGCCTTTAAGTCGCGCAACGTTATTCTCCTCTGTATGCAGTATTTCGCCTGGAGCATCGGCGTGTATGGCTTTGTGCTGTGGCTGCCTTCCATTCTGCGCAACGGCACGCAGATGGGAATGGTCGAGGCAGGCTGGCTCTCCGCCGTGCCATATCTGGCGGCAACCGTGGCGATGATCGTGGTTTCCTGGGCCTCCGACCGCATGCAAAACCGCAAGCTGTTTGTCTGGCCGCTGTTGCTGATCGGCGCGCTGGCGTTCCTCGGCTCATGGCTGGTGGGTTCGAATAATTTCTGGCTCTCCTACAGCCTGCTGGTGATCGCCGGCGCCGCGATGTACGCGCCTTACGGCCCCTTCTTCGCCATTATTCCTGAAATGCTGCCGCGCAACGTCGCCGGCGGCGCGATGGCGCTGATCAACAGCATGGGCGCGCTGGGCTCTTTTGTCGGCTCGTGGATTGTGGGCTACCTTAACGGAGCCACCGGCAGCCCGGCCGCTTCCTATATCTTTATGGGCGTGGCGCTGCTGGTCTCCGTCTGGCTTACTCTGATTGTGAAACCGGCGGAGAACAAACAGCCCCCCTCGCCGGAACGCGCGGCCAGGCACGCATGACTAGTCGCGCGTAAGGTCCGGCGCATCCGGACTCTGCCTCAAATTGCCGATCGCGTCCGTTGACGATCGGCAATTATCTTTTCTGTTTACCGCTCAAGCGGATGGAGCCTGACATGAAGCCTGAAGTGCTGTTATACAAATCCCTTCCCGACGATTTACGCGCCCGCCTCGATGAGCATTTCACCGTGACGGCGATTAACGGCCTCTCGCCGGAAACCATTGCGGAACATGCGGAGGCGCTGGCGCGCGCAGAAGGCATGATCGGCTCCAGCAGCACGGTGGATCAAGCGCTGCTGGAGAAAATGCCGAAACTGCGCGCCGCCTCGACGATCTCCGTCGGCTATGACAATTTTGATGTGGAAGCGCTGAACCAGCGCGGCATTGTGCTGATGCATACGCCGACCGTCCTGACCGAAACCGTCGCCGATACGATGATGGCGCTGGTGCTTTCCAGCGCGCGGCGCGTGGTGGAAGTGGCGGAGCGGGTAAAGGCGGGCGAATGGCGGCGCAGCATTGGTCCCGACTGGTTCGGCATCGATGTGCATCACAAAAAAATGGGCATTCTCGGCATGGGCCGCATCGGTCTGGCGCTGGCACAGCGTGCGCATCACGGCTTCGGCATGCCGATTTTATACAATGCGCGCAAGCATCATGAGGAAGCGGAGTCGCGTTTTAACGCGCAGTATTGCGATCTCGATACCCTGCTGCGCGAGTCCGATTTTCTCTGCATCAGCCTGCCGCTGACGGAACAGACTCACCATATGATCGGTCGTGAGCAGCTGGCGAAAATGAAGCCGAGCGCCATTCTGATTAACGCGGGCCGCGGGCCGGTCGTGGATGAACAGGCGCTGATCGCCGCGCTGAAAGATAAAACCATTCACGCCGCAGGCCTGGATGTGTTTGAACAGGAGCCGCTGCCGGTTGATTCCGAACTGTTGACGCTGCCGAACGTGGTGGCGCTGCCGCATATTGGTTCCGCGACCCATGAAACGCGTTACGGCATGGCGCGCGACGCCGTAGATAATCTGATCGCGGCGCTGGCGGGCAAGGTAGAGAAGAACTGCGTCAATCCGCAGGTGCTGCGTTAAATCGCTATGCGGCGATCATGGCAACGCGGCGCGTGGTTTGCGGCCGCAATGTTAATGCGACCGCAACCGTTCGGCAGAGCGCGTGGTTTGCGGCTGCGATGTCAATGCGACCGCAACCGCTCAGCAGAGCGCGTGGTTTGCGGCCGCCATATTGCGTCGGCCGCAACCGCTCGCCTTACTCCACCGCGATCGGTTTTTCATCCAGCTGTGGCGCGTTGTCGCCCTGTAGCGTTTTAACCCGTTGCTCTACTTTTTGTACTGCCTGCGCATCTTTTAACAGCGTGTAGGTCAGCGTGAAAGCCTGGCTTTGCCCCGGTTGCAGCTGTTTTACCCTTCCCTGCTCTTTCTCGATGGTAACCGGATAGGCGTAGTTAGTGCCCGGTTCAATGCCGGTAACGTAGCCCTGATTCAGGGTGTCGGTATTCTTCCATAAGGTCAACAGCGGCAGCTGACGAGTGTCGAATTCAATTGCCGCGCCCTTGTCTCCCTTGCTGTTGATCACCGCCGCGACCGTCTTGCCTTCGTTATCCGCCAGCGGCGTCAGGTTAAATACCATCTCGTCAAAGCCTTTGGTCGGCGCGCCGTAGATATTCCAGGTTTTTAAGCCATTTTTCGCATAGTCGTTAAAGGGCGAAACACTTTTTACCGGCGCGATAAAGCGAGCGTCTTTCTCCAGAATCGGCGTGCCAAAGTTGCTGTGATAGATAATCTGGTAATCTTGCGGGTAGTCGCTCTGGTTGGTCAGCTCATCATGAATGGTGAAGCTGTCGCTGCCTGGGACGTAACGCAGTTCGGTCCAGGTGCTGAGCTTCGCCTTTTTAAAAGTATGCTCTTTCAGCAGGCCGCGAATGCGAATTTCATGCGGGGCCTGCTCATTAACTATCACCTCCACGCGCGACGCCGGGGTATTGCCCGCTTTGCCGTGCAGCGTGTAGAGCACGCCGTCTTTGGTGACCGGATGACCAGTCCACTCAAAGCCGCAACGCACCATCATCTCGTTAAAGCCGTCCAGCCAGCCCAGCCCGTTACGGCTTTCCAGACGGATATAGGCCGGATTGACCACCTCATCCACTGGTGAATCCCAGCCCATGCGCACGCCGTGTCCGTTAACATGCAGCAGATCCATGCCGCGGCTGGGGCTAAGCGCGATCGTCAGGCCGTTTTCGCTGCGCAGGGTAATCACTTTCGACCCTTCCTGCTTGCCACCGTGCAGAACTTTTTGCTCAATGCTGAAAGGCTGACCGTCCAGCTTCAGCTGTTGGCTGCTGATGCTCCAGTTGCCTTCCTCCATGCCGCTTTCAGCATCCGTCAGCAACCACGACTGCGCCAGCGCCGGCGTGGAAAACATCATCGCTACCGTCATCACCACCAGAGAGTTGTTCATTTTGTGATCCTTTAGCTGAATTGATTTAGCAAAACAGCCAGCAGGTTACAAATGCGCCTGCTGAAAAACCGTGATGGCAGTCACCTGGAGATTTTTAGCAGATGTTTCAGTAAAGAAACGAGATTGTTAACTCATTTCTATCGGACTTATTACATTTTTCAGCAAAAATTTGTGATCGCTATTTGATGCAGCTTGATACGTTTCAGCCTGCATCTGGCGCGTATCGCGCCTCGCTGCATCGGCCAGAAGCCGTCCTTAACAACGCGGCGATAATCAGCCGCTCCGCCTGCCTGGTATCTCAGGTTTCGCTTTTTCACAGCCTTTGCCGCAGGCGAGGCGTCAGGCAGGCGCTGTTTGCATCATGGCATCGCTGGCGGTAAGGTGTCCCACACCTGCCAATTACATTTGATTTACAGCTATGAGCTTTTCTCTCTTTGGTGACAAATTTACCCGCCATACCGGTATTGCCCGTTTAATGGAAGATATGGGCGAAGGGCTGCGCACTCCCGGCGCGGTAATGCTGGGCGGCGGCAATCCAGCGCAAATTCCGGCCATGAACGACTATTTTCATCAACTGCTGATGCATATGCAGCAGGAAGGAAAGCTGACCGACGCGCTGTGCAACTATGACGGCCCGCGCGGTAAGGCGGTGCTGCTTGAAGCGCTGGCTGCGCTGCTGCAAAAAGAGCTGGGCTGGCAGATTTCAGCAAAAAATATTGCCCTGACCAACGGCAGCCAGAGCGCCTTTTTCTATCTGTTTAATCTCTATGCCGGTCGCCGTGCCGACGGCACTAAAAAGCGCGTGCTGTTTCCATTGGCGCCGGAATATCTCGGCTATGCGGACGCCGGACTGGATGAAGATCTGTTTGTCTCCGCCCGCCCTAATATTGAGCTGCTGCCGGAAGGACAGTTTAAATACCATGTCGATTTTGACCATTTGCAGATCACCGACGACACCGGCCTGATTTGCGTATCGCGCCCGACGAACCCTACCGGCAACGTCATTACCGATGAAGAGCTGCTGCACCTGGATATGCTGGCGCAGCAGCACGATATTCCGCTGCTGATCGATAACGCTTACGGCTTGCCTTTCCCCGGCATTATCTTTACCGAAGCGCGACCACTGTGGAACCCGAACATTATTCTCTGCATGAGCCTGTCGAAGCTTGGGCTGCCCGGCGCGCGCTGCGGCATTATTCTCGCTGATGAAAAGGTGATCGACGCCATCAGCAATATGAACGGCATTATCAGCCTGGCGCCAGGCAGCGTCGGCCCGGCGATCGCGGTAGAGATGATCCAGCGCGGCGACCTGCTGCGCCTGTCGGAAACGGTGATCAAGCCCTTCTATCAGCAGCGCGTGCAGGAAACCATCGCCATTCTGCGCCGCTATCTGCCGGAAGAGCGCTGCCTGATCCACAAACCGGAAGGCGCTATTTTCCTCTGGCTCTGGTTTCAGGATCTGCCGATCACGACCGAACTGCTCTATCAGCGACTGAAACAGCGCGGCGTGTTGATGGTGCCGGGCCACTTCTTCTTCCCCGGCCTGGCGCAGAGCTGGCCGCATACCCATCAGTGCATGCGTATGAATTACGTGCCGGATAACGCGACGATTGAGAAAGGCGTAAAAATTCTGGCGGAAGAGATTGAGCGCGCCTGGAGCGAAGTTGCGCGCTAACCAACGCGGCGGCAGATCGCAAAAAATGGCTGCCGCCCTGTTGTCTTCGGCACGGTTTTGGCCGGGGTAAAAGACCAACCTATAAAAAGCCCAGCCTGCGAAATGCGCTGGGCGTCAGCGGCGCTTTCTCCCGCGCGCTTTTCCCGTCACGGCGTTTTCGGCTGTCGCCGCGCATTTGTCTCCCTCCATATCATTACGATCTGTATATATCAAACAGCGACATTTATGAGTAAGTTAATGAAAAGGTGATTTTTCGTTAACGCTTTTCTCATTTCTTTTTTCGGCGCTAAGCATTCGTTCCCGGCTCTGACTGACCGTTTCCCGCTGAGCTGAAAGCGATGCCGCCGTTTTTCATCTGACAGGCAGGAGAAAACATGGCTATCAAAGATCTGTTGCTGGCGCTCTGCGTGGTGGTGGCGTGGGGCGTGAATTTCGTCGTGATTAAAGTAGGGTTGCACGGGATGCCGCCGTTTCTGCTGGCCGGGCTGCGTTTTACCCTGGTGGCGCTGCCCGCGATCTTTTTCGTGCGTCCGCCGCGTATTCCGCTGCGCCTGCTGCTGCTGTACGGGCTCACTATCAGCTTTGGTCAGTTCGCCTTTCTGTTTTTAGCCATCAATCTTGGCATGCCTGCCGGGCTGGCGTCGCTGGTATTGCAGGCGCAGGCTTTCTTCACGCTGTTGCTTGGCGCGCTGCTGCTGGCGGAAAAGCTGCGGTGGTACCACATCGCCGGCATCGCCATCGCCACTGGCGGCATGGTGTTGCTGGCGACGGCAGGACAGAACGCGTCCGCCGTGGGCGGCGTGACGCTGACCACCATGCTGATGACGCTGGCCGCCGCGCTCTGCTGGGGCATGGGCAATATCACCAACAGAGTCATTATGCGTAGCGGAAGCGTACCGATTATGTCGCTGGTGGTCTGGAGCGCGCTGGTACCCATCGGGCCCTTTTTCGCCTGCTCCTGGCTGTTTGAAGGGCGCGACGCCATCGCTGAGAGCCTGATGCATATTCAGTTAACCACGATACTGGCGCTGATTTACCTGGCGTTTATCGCCACGGTAGTAGGTTACGGCATCTGGGGTTCGCTGCTGGGCCGCTATGAAACCTGGCGCGTGGCGCCGCTCTCGCTGCTGGTGCCGGTGGTAGGTTTGTTGAGCGCGGCGCTGTTATTGGACGAAACGCTTTCCACGCAACAACTTATCGGCGCGGCCGTTGTCGTAGTTGGGTTGGTGATGAATGTCTTCGGCGGGCGCTTGAAACCGCTGCGCGCTATCCGCGTTCAGCAGGAATAACGACGTAGCCGGATGAAGATATAACAACGCCGCGTTTCCGCGGCGTCAGGGTGCTGATGAACGGGCTAAAGATTAGCTGAGAATTTCGATGCGGCGCGGTTTCATCTCTTCCGGCACGATACGTTCCAGATCGATGTACAGCAGGCCGTTTTCCAGACGGGCGTCGCGGACCACGATATGGTCAGCCAGCTGGAATTTACGTTCGAAATTGCGTTCGGCAATGCCCTGATACAGGTATTTACGCTCTGTCTGCTCTTCAGGATGAGCGCCGCGCACGATCAGCATGTTGTCGTGAGCGGTAATATCCAGCTCATTCTGCGCGAAGCCTGCCACGGCAATGGTGATGCGATAGTGGTTTTCAGCCACCAGCTCAACGTTGTACGGAGGGTAGCCGCCATTGCTTTGGTTCTGGTTGGATTCCAGCAGATTAAACAGACGATCGAAACCGATAGCGGAACGATAGAGCGGAGAAAGGTCGAAGTTACGCATAATACAAAGCTCCTGAATTTCAGCGAGTAGGTTAATCGCAGCCTTCCGTCACGGACAGGCTGTCCGGTCACGCTGGCGAACCCATTCGGCGAATGCCGCGCTGACCGTGATAAGAAAATGGGGGTAGCTGCCATTCTTTCAAGTAGCCATTTGCAATTTTTTTAAGCAAAGCACAGAGAATGTCATACACTCAGGGGAAGATATCGTCATGCATAAGGCGCGAGTCACCACAGAGTGACCGGGACCTTTTCCCCGCCGCGGACGAAGACACTCAGCCAGGCGTTCAGCCATGACTGAAGGGATGAAACAGATGAAATTAATACAAAAATACCGTTTGGCGGGGCTTCTGGCCTGTAGCGCATTAATCACTACTTCTGGCTGTTCCAGCATGATGTCACATACCGGCGCCAGCCAGGGTTACTATCCCGGCACCCGCGCCAGCGCCGAAGTGCTTACCGACGATAAGAGCAGCTGGGTGATGAAGCCGCTGGCCCTGATCGACCTTCCTTTCTCTGCCGTGCTGGATACCGTCCTGCTTCCCTGGGACTATATGCGCGCCGACGACTGCCAGGCTATCGATTCGCCGCGGGCGCGCGTAATTGAAGCAGAGCGGCTGGCGAAAACCCAGGAAAACCTGGCGCAGGCCGCGCCGCTGGCGATTAACTCACCGCAACCGTAAATATCTGCCGATAGCCGTCAACATCCTGCATAAAGGCGATCTGACGGCCATCGGGCGAGAATACTACCGCGTCGCCTGACGGTGGCATGGCGTTGCGCGGCGTCAGTCGGCGCATTTCACCGCTCTGGCTGTCGCACAGCATCACGCTGTTGTCGCAGATAAACGCCAGTTGCCCGCCCGCCGGATGCCAACTAAACGCCGACTGAATATCGTGCGCGCTCCGGGTAATCTGACGCGGTTCGCCGCCGCAGGGCGAAATGCTCCACAGCTGCACCACGCCCGCCTCGTCACGCATCAGAAAGGCGATTTCGCTGCCGTCCGCGTTGCTGCGCAGCCAGTGGCGCGGCTGCGTCGCAAGGCCGGGATAGCGGCGCTGATGGGTAAAGGTCAGTCGACGCTGCGTTACGTCGCGCGGCGGTGCAGGCAGTTGGGTTTCCGTCCCTTCCAATGGCGCGTCGCCCGGCTGCGCATAGTCGCTCAGCTTTTCCGGCAGATCGGCCACAAACACCTCCGGCACGACATCGCCGTTCTCCGCCCGCGTATCGCCGATAAACGCCAGCGCCCAGCGCTGGCGGCTGCCGTCCGGGCGACGGTAGCCCTGCGCGCCAATCCAGCCCTCCTCATAAGCGCGGCTGATTTCATTGCTGCCGGGCTGCGGCGACGCGGTGGTTTTGCTCACCAGTACGCAGAAATGGCTGCCGTCATATTCCCGCGGATGCTGCTTCGCCGGGCAGACAGCATGCAGCGGAACGGCGACGCCAACGTTACGTAAATCCTCCCGCGTGTCCCACTCGTGCATCACATGATCGTTATAGGTAAAGCTGAGGCGGCTGCCGTCCGGGCTGAAGACATGGACGTGCGAGCCGCCGCGCAGCGCGCCCGGCGTAAAAGGCGGCGTGATATCGCAGGCGTCGAGGTTCTCCGCCGCGCCGTTCTGAATTATGACGCCGCGACGATGATGAAAGTCATAGCGCCAACTGGCATCAGGATGTTCCGGTCCATGAATGCAGACATAGCGCGGCGGCATATCGGGGCTGGCGGTCACCACGCCGACGTGCGCGCCATTGCGCGCCTGATAAAGGATCTCCGTCGCGCCGCTCTCGACGTTGACGCGCTCTACGGTCAGGCCGGTAAAGGAGGCGCCGGAAGGACGCACGTCATACACCAGCCACTGACTGTCGGCGGTCCAGACGTTGATGTTGGTCAACTGATGGTTGCGCGGGGCAAAGGTAAGCTGCTTTTCGCTCATGGTTTACAACACAAATTTTTCGATAGCGTGCGCCACGCCATCTTCCGCGTTGGTTTTAGTCACAAACTGGCTGACGGCGATTACCGAGTCGATGGCGTTGCCCATCGCTACGCCGGTGCCGGCATATTCTATCATCGCCAGATCGTTTTCCTGGTCGCCGATGGCCATGATTTCATCCTGCGTCAGATGCAGCTGCTGCGCCAGCGCATGTACGCCGGTGCCTTTATTGACCTTTTTATTAAGAATTTCCAGGTAGTAAGGGGCGCTTTTCAGGATGGTGTAATTCTGCTGCGCCTCCTGCGGCAGGCGGGCGATAGCCGCATCCAGCAGCTGAGGCTTGTCGATCATCATCACTTTCGGGAAAGTCAGCGAGCGATCCATCTCCTCAACCGCGCGGTAACGCACCGGAATGCCGGTCAGATACGCTTCGTGGATGGTGTATTCGCTGATGTCTTTATTCGCCGTATAAAGCGACGATTTATCCAGCGCCTGGAAATGAACGCCCAGTTCGCGTGAGAGCTGTTCAAACTTCAGATAGTCGTCAAAGGAGAGCGTGGTTTCCGCGACGCAGTCGCCGTTGATCGCACGCTGCACCAGCGCGCCGTTATTGGTGATGCAGTACTGGCCTTCCTGTTGTAAATCCAGCTCCATCAGATAGCGTTCTACACCGATATAAGGACGTCCGGTGGTCAGCACGATATGCACGCCCTGATCGCGCGCCAGGCCGATGGCCTCTTTTACGCGCGGCGAAATCTGGTGCTGTGGGTTAAGCAGCGTGCCGTCCATATCAATCGCAATCAATTTTATCGCCATAACGTCCTCATCAGTTTTCGATTTGCTTTAATGCTAGCGCGATCTCGCTCACGGTGACCAGCTTGTTTCTGCATGGAAGGGAGAAATGGGAAGGAGGCTGACGTTACGACAGAGGTGAATCCTGGGCTGGTGCCGGTGCCACCATCGGCAACATTAACAACTGAAATACGGCGGCTCCGATGAGAAAAATGATGAATATGCTGGCAGCCTTCGCAGAATTTGCAGGCGATCTCGCTTATTTCCCACGACTGTTTCGCCTTATCTGGCGCCAAACGGCATGAGTAGCACTCACTTTGAAACGCTTGAATTGCGTTATGAGGCGATCAACTGAACGTATACCGAAGGAAACGTTATCTACCGTGATTCATGGAACGATCGTTGTTGTGCCTGATAACGCAGGAAATCAGAAGAGCAAACGCCTCCTCTGAGCTAACGAAGAGAGAAAATGGTCGGCTTAAGAACGATCGCATCTACGCCTGACAATCGCAGGTGAATAGTAGGGTCCGGCAGCAACGGCGTGCCATCCATAGCGAAAGTAATAAATAATGGGCTTAAGCGTCTTCAGGATGACAGAATGCGCTTTCATCCTGGCGCGATCCCCAGGGAAACCGTACTCACGATACGGCAAGCGGGAAGAATGGAAGCACCGTTTCAACACGCCGCAGCATGATGAAACGGTGTAAAAACACGCAGATTAACTGAACAGTTTGCCTTTCAGCAGGTCCATCCCTGCGGCCAGTAAATCGTTGTCGGCTGATTCATGTACTTCGCCTTTAGGCGAAAGCGCATCGATGATATTCGGCAAATATTGCGCCAACAGCGAAGAGGCCGCCTGGGTATCAATGCCTAATTTTGCGCCAAGCTGAGCCAGCGCCGGGCTGCCGAGGACGGCAAGCACCTGCTCGGCGCTGAGGAATTTGTTCGCCTCCGCGCTGCTCAGCCATGTCATCACGATTTCGCCAAAGCCGCCATGGCGAAATTTTTCCAGCAGCGCCTGGACGCCGCCCTGCTGGTTAACCCAGCTTAAAATAGCCTGATATTTAGCCGCATCGCCGTTCAATAACATACCGGCAACCTGATCAAACAATCCCATTTAATGCTCCTTAATTACGCTTCTAACGTCCTGTTACAGCCAACGGCTGGATAAAAAAAATGCCGCGCAGACGCACGGCATAGATACTTCGGTTAAATATCGATATTCGCCGCTTTCAGGGCGTTCTCTTCGATAAAGGCGCGGCGCGGTTCAACCGCATCGCCCATCAGCGTGGTAAACAGCTGATCGGCGGCGATCGCATCTTTAATCGTAACACGCAGCATGCGACGGCTGTCCGGGTCCATAGTGGTTTCCCACAGCTGTTCCGGGTTCATCTCACCCAGACCTTTATAGCGCTGTACTGCCAGGCCGCGACGCGACTCTTTCACCAGCCACTCCAGCGCCTGCTCGAAGCTGGCGACCGGCTGACGGCGCTCGCCGCGTTCGATGTAGGCGTCTTCTTCCAGCAGGCCGCGCAGTTTTCCACCCAGCGCGCAGATTTTGCGGTATTCCGGGCCCTGGATAAACTCGCTGTCCAGCGGATAATCGGTATCCACGCCGTGCGTGCGCACGCGCAGCACCGGTTCGAAGATGTTCAGCTCGCGGTTTTCACGCACGCTGGCGACATAGGTACTGCCGTGCGTTTCTCTTTCGTTCAGCAGCGTAACCAGCGTCTCGATCCAGGTCGTCACCGTCTGCTGGTTGTCCAGGCTTTCCAGCGTCGGATGGTAAACCAGCGCGTTAAGCAGCGCGAGCGGGAAGCGGCGCTCCATACGCTTGATCATGCGCTGCGTGCTGTTGTAGTCGGAGACCAGGTTTTCCAGCTGTTCGCCGCCGAGCGCCGGCGCGCTGGCGTTGGTGTGTAGCGTCGCGCCGTCCAGCGCAATGGCGATCTGATACTGATCCATCGCCTCATCATCCTTGATGTACTGCTCCTGCTTGCCTTTTTTCACCTTGTAGAGCGGCGGCTGCGCGATATAGACGTGGCCGCGCTCAATGATTTCTGGCATCTGACGATAGAAGAAGGTCAACAGCAGCGTACGAATGTGCGAGCCGTCGACGTCCGCATCGGTCATGATAATGATGCTGTGATAGCGCAGCTTGTCCGGGTTGTACTCGTCGCGGCCAATGCCGCAGCCCAGCGCGGTGATCAGCGTAGCGACTTCCTGTGACGCCAGCATCTTGTCGAAGCGCGCCTTCTCCACGTTCAGGATTTTACCTTTTAGCGGCAGAATCGCCTGGTTCTTACGGTTACGGCCCTGCTTGGCGGAACCGCCTGCGGAGTCACCCTCCACCAGGTAGATTTCCGACAGCGCCGGATCGCGCTCCTGACAGTCGGCCAGTTTGCCCGGCAGGCCCGCCAGATCCAGCGCGCCTTTACGACGGGTCATTTCACGGGCGCGACGGGCTGCTTCGCGCGCGCGCGCCGCATCAATAATTTTGCCGACCACGATTTTCGCATCGGACGGGTTTTCCAGCAGGTATTCCGCCAGCAGTTCGTTCATCTGCGATTCAACCGCCGATTTCACCTCGGAAGAAACCAGTTTGTCTTTGGTCTGCGAGGAGAATTTCGGGTCCGGCACCTTCACGGAAACGACAGCGATCAGCCCTTCGCGCGCGTCGTCGCCGGTAGCGCTGACCTTCGCTTTTTTGCTGTAGCCTTCTTTATCCATATAGGCGTTCAGGGTACGCGTCATGGCGGCGCGGAAGCCAGCCAGGTGCGTGCCGCCGTCGCGCTGCGGAATGTTGTTGGTGAAGCAGTAGATGTTTTCCTGGAAACCGTCGTTCCACTGCAATGCCACTTCCACGCCGATACCGTCTTTCTCAGTAGAGAAGTAGAAGACGTTCGGATGGATCGGGTTTTTGTTTTTGTTCAGGTATTCAACGAAAGCTTTGATGCCGCCTTCGTAGTGATAGTGGTCGCTCTTGTCAGTACGTTTGTCTTCCAGGCGGATAGAGACGCCGGAGTTCAGGAACGACAGCTCGCGCAGACGCTTCGCCAGAATTTCATATTCGAAATCGGTGACGTTGGTAAAGGTCTGATGGCTTGGCCAGAAGCGCACGCGGGTACCGGTCAGATCGGTTTCGCCGGTGACCGCCAGCGGCGCCTGCGGCACGCCGTGAACATAGGTCTGCTGGTGCACTTTGCCTTCGCGGCGAATAGTCAGCTCCAGCTTTTCAGACAGCGCGTTAACTACAGAAACGCCCACACCGTGCAGGCCGCCGGAAACTTTATAGGAGTTGTCGTCGAACTTACCGCCGGCGTGCAGCACGGTCATGATCACTTCCGCCGCCGACACGCCTTCTTCCGGGTGAATCCCGGTAGGAATGCCGCGGCCGTCATCCTGCACCGATACGGAGTTATCCGCATGGATAGTCACGACAATCTCTTTACAGTGGCCTGCGAGCGCTTCGTCGATGGCGTTGTCCACGACCTCGAATACCATGTGATGCAGACCGGTGCCGTCATCCGTATCGCCGATATACATTCCCGGGCGTTTGCGTACCGCATCAAGCCCTTTCAGGACTTTGATACTTGAGGAGTCATAAGAATTCGACATCAACGTTTCTCGCTCATTTAATCTTCAGGTTGAACCGCTATTTTACCCTGTTCTACGCGGAACATCTTGCCCTTTTCGTCAGTCATATCGATGACGTGATCGGCGCCGATAGCGCTAACGAAAACCTGGGCGCGCGTGGCTTTCAGCCGGTCCGCCAGCAGGCGGCGTCGGCTTTCGTCCAGCTCAGAGGCAAAATCATCGATCAGATAGAGGCAGCGGCGTCCGCTCTGGCGAGTCAGAAACTCGCCCTGCGCCAGACGCAGCGCGCACATCAGTAATTTCAGCTGTCCGCGAGACAGTAAATCTTCAACCGGCGTCCCGTCGGCGCGAATACGAAAATCCGCCTTGTGGGGACCGCTGGCGGTATAGGTCAGCGCCCGGTCGCGCTCAAACTGTCTTTGCAGCAGTTCGGCGTAGTCACTCTCTTTGTCCCAGCCGCGCTGGAAGGAAAAATCCAGCCCGAACTCAGGTAAAAACTGCGCGCAGGTGGCGGTAATATCCGCCGCGATCGCCGCGCTGTATTCGGCGCGCCATTGGCTGATCTGCTCAGCCAGCGGTGCCAGTTCGCGATCCCAGGGTTCGATTTGCTGGTAACGCGTCACCTGCCGCAGCGCCGCGTTGCGCTGCTTCAGCAGCCTTTTCAGGTTGCTCCACGCCAGAAAAAAGCCAGGCGTATTGTGAAAGCAGCCCCAGTCGACGTAGGCGCGGCGAAATTTCGGGCCGCCGTTCAGCAGCGTAAAGCCTTCCGGCGTAATCAGCTGCATCGGCAGCAGCTGCGCCAGCTCCGCCACTTTATGCCCGTCGCTGCCGTCAATGCGCACCTTGCTGTCGCCGGCGCGATTTTTTGTCAGGCCGACCGTGGTTTCGCGCTCCGCGCCGTCAATGCGGCCATGCAGGATAAACGCCTCCTGTTCGTGGCGGATAATGCGCCCCGCTTGCAGACTGCGAAAAGCGCGCCCGTGGCCCAGGGTGTATATCGCTTCCAGCACGCTGGTTTTTCCGCTGCCGTTAGCGCCGATCAGAAAGTTAAAGCCCGGCGCCAGCGCCAGATCGGCTTGTTCGATATTACGGAAGTCTTGTATCAGCAGGCGGGTTAAAGCCATGAAATAATCCAAAGAGATGGCGTGACAGCAGGCGCCGTTATTCTGCGGCAGGCGTTTCTCAGGCCGGGAGACGAGCCAAACATGAGTAAATGCTTACTGGTCATAACAATATGGGGGCGTTCGGGCATTTTACAAGCCGCGCCTGCGCACTGGAGAACGACGTGTCAGCGGCTCTCCAGCTCGCAGATGAGTCGCCAGACGTCACCCGCGCAGCCGCGCTGACAACGCCTGCGTTACCCGTCAAAGACGCATCGGCATCACGACATACGCGGCGCTTTGACTCGCCTCATCTTCAATCTGTACGCTGGATACCGAGTCGGTCAGCAGCAGACGCACATTTTCGCACTTCAGCGCGTTCAGCACATCCAGCACGTAACTGACGTTAAAGCCGATCTCCAGATCGCTGCCGCCATAGGTGACGTCGAGGATCTCTTCCGCTTCTTCCTGTTCCGGGTTGTTCGCCGTAATACGCAGCTGGTTTTGGCTGATATAGAGTCGAACGCCGCGGAATTTCTCATTCGACAGAATCGCGGCGCGGGCGAACGCCTGCTTCAGCAGATCGCATCCCGCCTCCAGCGTTTTGTCCGGGTTTTTCGGCAGCACGCGACGGTAGTCTGGAAAACGACCATCCACCAGCTTGGAGGTGAAGATAAAGTCGCCGACGTGCGCGCGAATGTTGCTGCCGCCAATCTGAATTTGCAACGGCGTGTCGCCGCCGTCCAGCATACGCACCAGCTCGGTGACGCCTTTACGCGGCACGATCACCGAATGGTTCGGCAGCGACTGGCCGACCGGCATCGAACAGACCGCCAGGCGGTGTCCGTCGGTCGCGACGGTGCGCAACTCTTCACCTTCGGTTTCAAACAGCATGCCGTTGAGGTAATAACGCACATCCTGATGCGCCATTGAGAACTGCGTCGCCTCAATCAGGCGCTTTAGCGTCGCCTGCGGCAGAGTAAACTCTACCTCGCTCTGCCAGTCGTCCAGATTCGGGAAGTCGCTGGCGGGCAGGGTGGAGAGCGAAAAGCGGCTGCGGCCGGAGCGCACCAGCATTCTGTCGCCTTCCAGCACCACGCTGATCTCGGCGCCTTCCGGCAGACCACGGCAGATATCAAGGAACTTACGCGCCGGCACGGTAGTGGCGCCTGGCTCATGCGGCTGCGTCAGCGCGACGCGCGCCACCATCTCCATCTCCAGATCGGTGCCGGTCAGCGACAGGCTGCCGTCATTCACTTGCATTAACAGGTTGCCCAGAATCGGCAGCGTCGGACGACCGCCTAACGGACCGCTCACCTGCTGCAGCGGTTTAAGTAATTGCTCGCGTTCTACAATAAATTTCATAGCGTCAGGAAGATAATGTTCTGATTAAATTTGAAAAATCTTCTTTAATGTCGTGACTTTCTTCGCGTAGCTGCTCGATTTTACGGCAGGCATGCAGCACGGTAGTGTGGTCGCGACCCCCGAAAGCGTCACCGATCTCCGGCAGGCTGTGGTTGGTCAGCTCTTTCGCCATCGCCATCGCCATCTGGCGCGGGCGCGCCACGGAGCGCGAACGGCGTTTAGAGAGCAGGTCAGCCACCTTGATCTTGTAATACTCCGCCACCGTCTTCTGAATATTGTCGATGGTCACCAGCTTTTCCTGCAGCGCCAGCAGATCGCGCAGCGCCTCGCGCACGAAATCGATAGTAATGGCGCGGCCGGTAAAGTTGGCGTTGGCGATAACGCGGTTCAGCGCCCCTTCCAGTTCGCGCACGTTGGAACGCAGGCGCTTGGCGATAAAGAAGGCCACTTCGCCGGGCAGACGGATGTCGTTCTCGTCCGCTTTTTTCATCAAAATCGCGACGCGAGTTTCCAGCTCAGGCGGCTCGATGGCCACCGTCAGCCCCCAGCCGAAGCGGGATTTCAGGCGATCTTCCACACCGTTGATCTCTTTCGGATAACGGTCGGAGGTCAGGATAATTTGCTGATTGCCTTCCAGCAGCGCATTGAAGGTGTGAAAAAACTCTTCCTGCGAGCGCTCTTTATTGGCGAAGAACTGAATATCATCGATCAGCAGCGCGTCGACCGAACGGTAGTAGCGCTTAAATTCTTCAATGGCGTTGTTTTGCAGCGCCTTCACCATATCCTGCACAAAGCGCTCGGAGTGCATATAGACCACTTTCGCATTGGGCTTGCGGGCGATGATGCCGTTGCCCACCGCGTGCAGCAGGTGCGTTTTGCCGAGGCCGGTGCCGCCATAAAGGAACAGCGGGTTATAGGCGCCGCCGGGATTGTCCGCCACCTGTCGCGCCGCCGCGCGCGCCAGCTGGTTGGATTTACCCTCGACGAAGTTATCAAAGTTATGTTTGGCGTTGACGTTGGATCGCCAGGAGCGCTCGGCCGGCGCGGGCACGCTATCCCAGCTGGGACGCGCCGCAGGCTGCACCGGCGCCACGCTGGCGGCGACCGGCGCGGCGAAGCTGGCGTTGCTGGTCACGGCCGGCTGCGGAATCGACTGCACCACCGGCTTGCTGCCGACTTCAAAACGCAGCTGTGGAGCATCCGCGCCGCAAAAATCGTTAAGCAGGCCATTGATATTATTGAGATATTTATCTCTTACCCAGTCGAGCACGAACCGATTCGGGGCATATAAGGCCAGCGTATTGTCGTTCAGTTCAGCCTGTAGCGGACGTATCCACATGCTGAATTCAGTGGCAGGTAGTTCATCCTGCAAACGGGCAAGACACTGTTGCCAAAGCGAAAGTGACACGGCGGACTCCACTCGAACAAAATCGATAAGAAAATAGGCGCTGAAACAGATCAATCATCATTGTTGACGCATGCCAGTGACAGACATACGAACCGCTGTCCGCGGTTGCTCCGATCCCGATCGCAGAGTGGATCGTTAGCGGAAGGGCGGATCATAGCGCAAAGCGAGACAGAGATCTTCACTTTCTACACAGTTTTGATCCATTTTATCCACAGGCATTGAACGAGGCTAAGTTTACGCCAGGCTGGACGAAAGGCACTCAGGATCGGTCGTTTTGATGCAAATATTCAGCGTCCGTCACGTTATTATCGCAACGGCGGTGCAAACGATCGCCAGAAGATCCTGAGCGATCCTTGCGCTTTAGCGCGGACGCCGTATAATTCCCGTCCCGGCGTGATGCGCCTTGTCGATTTCGACAGGATTTGCAGGTCGATTCGGGCAGCCAGGCGCGCGCAGCAAGCGAAGTAAATTGACTCCGGACTGTACAATTATTACAATCCCGCCTCTTTATTAAAGATACACTGAGGCGTCGGTCGTTTTACTGAACCGGGTACGACGCGTCACCACGTGAAATTTTTCAAGTTTAGGTAGAAATCGCCATGAAACGCACTTTTCAACCGTCCGTACTGAAGCGCAACCGTTCTCACGGCTTCCGTGCTCGTATGGCTACTAAAAATGGTCGTCAGGTTCTGGCACGTCGTCGTGCTAAAGGCCGCTCTCGTCTGACCGTTTCTAAGTAATAAAAGCTAACCCATAAGTGGTTAAGCTCGCATTTCCCAGGGAGTTACGTTTGCTAACTCCCACTCATTTCACTTTCGTCTTCCAGCAGCCACAACGGGCTGGCACGCCGCAAATCACCATCCTCGGCCGCCTTAATTCGCTGGGGCATCCCCGTATCGGTCTTACCGTCGCGAAAAAAAATGTTAAGCGTGCGCATGAGCGTAACCGGATCAAGCGATTGACCCGCGAAAGCTTTCGCCTGCGCCAACACGAACTCCCCGCAATGGATTTTGTGGTCGTGGCCAAGAAAGGGGTAGCCGACCTCGATAACCGTGCGCTAATGGAAGCGTTGGAGAAATTATGGCGTCGTCACTGTCGCCTGGCTCGCGGCTCCTGATTGCGCTGATTCGCGTTTATCAACGCGTCATTAGCCCGCTTCTGGGACCTCACTGCCGGTTTACCCCAACCTGCTCGCAATATGGAGTTGAGGCATTGCGCAGGTTTGGAGTGATAAAAGGCAGTTGGTTGACGCTCAAACGCGTATTAAAATGCCACCCTTTAAACCCGGGTGGTGACGATCCGGTGCCGCCAAAAACCGACGATAACAGAGAACATTAACGATGGATTCGCAACGCAATCTTTTTCTCATCGCTTTTCTGTTCGTGTCTTTCATGATCTGGCAAGCCTGGCAGACGGACCATGCTCCGCAGCCTCAGCAAACTCAGACCACGCAAAACACGACAGTAGCCGGTGATGCCGCTAATCAGGGTGTGCCTGCCAGCGGTCAGGGCAAAACCATCACCGTTAAGACTGATGTCCTGTCTTTGAACATCAATACCCGCGGTGGCGATGTGGAACAGGCGCAGCTGCTGACTTACCCGGACAAACTGGGTTCTTCTCAGCCTTTCCAGCTGCTGGAAACCTCCTCAGCCTTCCTGTACCAGGCACAGAGCGGCCTGACCGGCAGAAACGGGCCGGACAACCCGAATAACGGCGCGCGTCCGCTGTTTACTACCACGCAGGATCACTTCGAACTGGCTGATAACCAGAGCGAGTTGCGCATCCCGATGACCTTTACCGCGGAAAACGGCGCCGTCTACACCAAGACGTTCGTGCTGAAGCGCGGCGAATATGCCATTAACGTCGAATATCAGGTGAACAACGCGACTCAGCAGCCGCTGGAAGTAGCGATGTTCGGCCAGCTGAAACAGACTATCGATCTGCCGAAGCACCGCGACACCGGCAGCAACAACTTTGCTCTGCATACTTTCCGCGGCGCCGCTTACTCCACCAGCGACGAGAAGTATGAGAAATATAAGTTCGACACCATCGCCGATAACGAAAACCTGAGCACCACCACCGCCAACGGTTGGGTGGCGATGCTGCAACAATATTTCGCTACCGCATGGGTGCCGCGCACCGCAGGCAACAACACGCTCTATACCAGCAATCTTGGCAATGGTATTGCGGCCGTCGGCTATAAATCCGCGCCGGTGACGGTTGCGCCAGGCAGCCAGCAGACGCTGGCGGCGACGCTGTGGGTCGGCCCGGAAATTCAGGACAAGATGGCGGCCATCGCGCCTCACCTTGATCTGACCGTGGACTACGGCTGGCTGTGGTTTATCTCTCAGCCGCTGTTTAAGCTGCTGAAGTTCCTGCACAGCTTTATCGGCAACTGGGGCTTCTCCATTATCGTCATCACCTTTATCGTGCGTGGCATCATGTACCCGCTGACCAAAGCGCAGTACACCTCCATGGCGAAGATGCGCATGCTGCAGCCGAAGATTCAGGCGATGCGTGAGCGTCTGGGCGATGACAAGCAGCGCATGAGCCAGGAAATGATGGCGCTGTATAAGTCGGAGAAGGTAAACCCGCTGGGCGGCTGTCTGCCTCTGGTTATCCAGATGCCGATCTTCCTTGCGCTTTACTACATGCTGATGGGCTCGGTAGAACTGCGTCATGCGCCGTTCGCGCTCTGGATCCATGACCTGTCCGCGCAGGACCCGTACTATATCCTGCCGATTCTGATGGGCGTAACGATGTTCTTCATTCAGAAGATGTCGCCGACCACCGTAACCGATCCGATGCAGCAGAAGATCATGACCTTTATGCCGGTCATCTTTACCGTCTTCTTCCTGTGGTTCCCGTCAGGTCTGGTGCTTTACTACATCGTCAGCAACCTGGTCACCATTCTCCAGCAGCAGCTGATCTATCGCGGTCTGGAAAAACGCGGCCTGCACAGCCGCGACAAGAAGAAAGCCTAACCGTCGGAGTCAACGTGACCTCCGGCAGTATCAAGCAGGGGCGGGATTTTCCCGCCCCTGCTTATTTGTTGCTTTCCGGTCATCAAAATTGACGCCGGGGGTGGTAAATCCGGCGACAGTGATTATTATCAGGCGGTCAATCGACCGCCTTCGTTTTACAGTATTGAGAGAGTTTCCATGAGCCACAGCGATACCATTGTCGCCCAGGCCACACCGCCAGGACGCGGCGGCGTGGGCATTCTGCGTGTTTCCGGCAGCAAAGCGGCAGAGGTCGCCCGGCAACTGTTGGGCAAACTGCCGAAACCGCGTTACGCCGACTATCTGCCTTTTAAAGCGGCGGACGGCAGCACCCTCGACCAGGGCATCGCGCTATGGTTTCCGGGGCCTAACTCCTTTACCGGCGAGGATGTGCTGGAGTTACAAGGACACGGCGGCCCGGTGATCCTCGATCTGCTGCTGAAGCGCATCGTGGCGCTGCCCGGCGTGCGCATCGCTAACCCAGGCGAGTTTTCGGAACGCGCGTTTCTTAACGATAAGCTGGACCTGGCGCAGGCGGAGGCGATTGCCGACCTGATCGATGCCAGCTCCGAGCAGGCGGCGCGCTCCGCGCTGAACTCGCTACAGGGCGCCTTCTCTACCCGTGTTAATCATCTAGTGGAAGCGCTCACTCACCTGCGAATCTACGTGGAAGCGGCTATCGACTTCCCGGATGAAGAGATTGATTTCCTGTCCGATGGCAAAATTGAAGCGCAGCTAAACGCCGTGATGCAGGACCTGAACGCCGTGCGCGCCGAGGCTCGCCAGGGCAGCCTGCTGCGTGAAGGGATGAAAGTGGTGATCGCTGGACGCCCCAACGCCGGTAAATCGAGCCTGCTTAATGCGCTGGCCGGTCGCGAAGCCGCTATCGTTACTGATATCGCCGGCACCACGCGCGACGTGCTGCGCGAGCATATCCATATTGACGGCATGCCGCTGCATATCATTGATACCGCCGGTTTGCGCGACGCCAGCGATGAGGTTGAGCGTATCGGCATCGAGCGCGCCTGGCAGGAGATTGAACAGGCGGATCGCGTGCTGTTTATGGTTGACGGCACCACCACCGATGCTATTGAACCTGCTGCCATCTGGCCCGATTTTATTGCGCGTCTACCCGCTGCCTTACCGATCACCGTGGTGCGTAATAAAGCGGATGTCACCGGTGAGCCGCTGGGTTTAACAGAAGTAAATGGTTACTCACTTATTAGACTGTCAGCGCGTACCGGCCAGGGCGTCGATGTGCTGCGCGACCATCTGAAACAGAGCATGGGCTTTAATGACAATATGGAAGGCGGCTTTTTAGCGCGCCGTCGTCATTTACAGGCTCTGGAGTTAGCGGACACTCACTTACAACAAGGTAAAGCGCAGCTGCTGGGCGCATGGGCTGGCGAGCTATTGGCGGAGGAATTGCGGCTGGCGCAGCAGGCGCTAAGCGAGATTACCGGCGAGTTTACCTCCGACGATCTGCTGGGGCGTATTTTCTCCAGCTTTTGTATTGGTAAATAGTTTCTGCCAACGTTTTTCGCATAGCCAGCGAGAGAACAATATAAAAAAGGCGCCGGAGAGTATGATTTATCCGGCGCCTTTTTATTTTTATTGCAGATTCATCAGAAGGTGTACTTAGCCCCTAACATCAGGCTGGCGTCCTGGTAATGATAGCGGCCATGTTGCAGAGCCACGCTGCCATTAATATGGAAGTTATCGCTTATCTTCCCTTCCACGCCGGTTTTAAGCTCCGCTAAATTTCTGCCGCTATTTTGCTCAACGTCAACCTGATTGAGATTGACCCGGAAAGGGTCGCTGTTATACAGCCAGTTAAGTTCTACATAGGGCTTCAGATTGCTTTCTCCGGGCTGTTTAGACTCGGTGATCCAGCCACGTACCCCGATACGAGATATCACATTAGTGTTTTTATTAGCCACTACCTGCGTACCGTTTTGTTCAACCAGATGCACGGTTTTAAGGCCGTTAAAGATAAACTGCGCATGCGGTTGCAGATAAAAACCGTAGGTACGCTGGTTTTTCCCGGTGCGCTCAAGCGCTTTCCAGCCGTAGCCAGCTTCCAGTGAGGCACTGACGCCCTGAGTATGATATTTCTCAGTCCACAGCCCTTCCCCTGATACGCTACTGTTGAACCAGTTATATTGCACCCAACTATCCAGCCATAGTCCGGTATTTCTGTCCTGATTAGCGAACCAGGTAGCGTAAGCGCCCACGCTATAGCCTGAAATACTGCTGTCGCTGGAATAGTGGTTCACCGTTGAGCGAATATTTGTTGACTGATGTCCATAACCAAACATCGGTCCAATATGTAAACTTCCGCCACCCAGCTCCTGCTGAATCAGATCGCCGCCCAACTGTATGGTATAGCGGTTACTCTGAGCTTCCAGTTGGTCTGCCATGTAGGTACGATTATGGCCACCCGCCTGGCGCAGCCATAAACTGGTCTTGTGCTGCCCGTCAGCAGACTGGCCCTCATTACCAAGACGATCGTGCAGGCTGAGATTAAATAACGTAGCGGCCGCCGCACTGTTAGCAATATAACCACCCGCTTCAGGACGAATAACGCCGTTACGCGTAAGGTCAATCGGCGGCGTCGGGGTTGGTTCCGGTGTCGGGGTTGGTTCCGGTGTCGGGGTTGGTTCCGGCGTCGGGGTTGGTTCCGGTGTCGGGGTTGGTTCCGGCGTCGGGGTTGGTTCCGGTATCGGTTCCGGCGTCGGTTCCGGCGTCGGTTCCGGCGGCGCCGGTTCCGGATTCGGCTCTTCTTGCCAGTTCGCTAAATACCAGTTTTTAGCATCTGCTCCCTGGCCGCGTCCTAATTTATATTCATAAGCACCAGCAACAATACGGCCTTTCTGTACGAATTCACCATCAGACGCCCCTTTTACCTCTACCAGCTCGATACCGTTAATGGTTTTCGCGCCGATGCCGCCAACGTTAAGCACTTCAACATTCGTGGAACCTGAAGTATCACCTTTAACGATCAGCTTGTTGGTTGCAGAGTTGTCATCATTCACAACCGTATTGAAAATTATCGTACCGTTGTTGCCTTGATAATTACCCTCAACAGTTAACACATCATTAACAGCCCCCGATTTAAAAGCCACGGTGCCTTCGTTAACCAGGTTCTGAACGGATGAAGAGCCGGTCATTTGCCACAGACTGCTGGAATAAACACCAACATCCGCGTTATTTACCGTGCCGGTAAGCTGTGAAGTTTCACGCAATACCACAGAGCCATAGCTGTCAGGATCGACATAAACATCCCCATTCAGAGTGGAATTATTTATGGCTTCTAATTCAACGTGAGATGGATAAACAATGGATTCCTGCTCATCGTTTAAGGTAAAGACGTTTAATAACTGGCCGTTGCCACCTTCTATTACAGAGCCATTGCGGGCCTGCATTTTAAGGGTTGTCGCTGTAGCCCGGATAGCTTCTTGCGTCGCGCTGGTAAGCTTAACCTTATCAAGGTTTACCGTATTGAACAGCGTGTCGGAATAGCCACTGGCAGTCAGTGCGGCTGCGTTTCCTTCGCTAGTTAGCGTACTGTTATCAACGTTAATGTTTCCTGCACGAACAGATAAAGCGCTCGCCTCATTGCCATGTGTTGTAACGGTAACATTGCTGGCCGTCACGGTAGATTGAGGATAAGCGACAATACCACTGGCAAAAGCGCCATGAGTCTTGATAGTACTGTTAGTCAGATCTATTTGGCCGTTCTGAGTGGCACTAAATACCCCCATGCCTTTTTCACCGGTAGTCTCGATGGTGAGATTGTTGCCGGTAGAGTGATTTTCCGCATAGAAACCGTAGCTGCTAACGCCAGAGGTAGATAATGTCACGCCTTCCGCCGCCGCAGAGCCAAACTGAGCATTCAATGCATGAGATCCATTACCAAGCGTAGTCAGCGAAGCATCATTAATTTTCAAATCTGTATTGCCAGCGAGCCAAACCGCATCCGCATTATTACCACGGGTGGTATAACTGCCATTATTAACCGTAACGCTGGCGTTGGTATTAATATCCAGAGCCCTGGCGCTGGTACCACTAGTACTAACGATATTATTATTCAGCTCTGCTACTGCATTGCGAATAAGCAGCCCCAAACCGTCTTCCGTCTCAATAGTGCTATCTGAAAGCGTACTTTTTAAAGCACGATCCTGCCCCCAGTCGCCTATACGTAAACCGCCCCCCTTACCTTTTGCAGTAATCGTTAAGTTATCTGCTGTCAGCTCACCCAGGTTTTGCTGGATCGCATAGTTGCCGGAGCCACTACTGACGTTAAATGTACTATTACTAATCTGGGCTTTAGCATCCTGGTGACTTAACGTAATCCCCGTAGTAGTAGATGTGCCATTAATATTAAAATGTAGCCCATCCGCCACCAGATTTGATTGATCCTTTAGCTCAATACCATAGCTGCTTGTACCACCCAGGGTAATGGTCGAGTTAGTAACATTAAGCGTGGAATTACCATTAGCCGCAATACCATGCGAGGAATTAGCACTATTATTAATAGTGGTGTTATCCATATTAAGCGTACCCGATGATACTTTGACCCCGGGAGAAACTTGCGCATTAGTTTTCAGGCTGGCGCCATTTAAGGTAAGCGTCCCTTGATTTTGTACCAGTGCAGCAGGGGTTGTTTTTCTATTTGTCGTGAATTCCAGGGGGGAATTAACAACCAGCTCACTTCCCTCGCCAGAAACAAAAAGAGGATAATCTCTTTCCTCCTGGCTGGAATAGCCCGATGTTACCTCTGTCCGTTTTCCGCTACTTTCATTCCAGATTGACGCACTGTTAACGGAAAAAGGTACCAGAGTGATAAGCAAACAGGTCTTACCTACCCTCCAGTCTGTAAGTGGCTGGAAACGCAAATATTTTCGGCTCATAGTTATTCCCTTAACTTTATATCAGCACCCACAAATTTAACAATCAGATTGATAGCAGATTGACAGCAATTAATCTGTTAAACCGTGGTTATCCTACAGCCTGCATATTACAAATTTCAAGTTTAAATTTCCATCCATTACATATAATCAACGGTATAAGTTACCCGACCTGTTACTTCGCCAGGCATAACTTTCCCGCCAGTTTTATAATAGACCGCTCTTAAAGGAACGTTTAATACTTCACTACGATCGGAGAAGTTACCCACTTTAAACCATGCTTTATCTGGCGTTTCGACATATTCACCCGCACCGTTCTGGTGTAGTAGCTGGAAACCAATACCTTCCGCCACCTCACCTGAAGTACTATTAAAGAATTGATAAACGCCGCTACCTTCCAATCCGCTTACAGCTGTACCGCTGAAGGACATATTAATGGAAAGCGTACTCCATAAATCCCCGTTACAGTTCAGGCCTACGGAAAAATCTGTGGTATGCGTATCTACTCTACCGTTACTCTTAATTTCAGAAATATCTAACATTGGTAACGTTTGAGTTATATTAGGCGTCACTGTATTACAGGTGAATTCGGTAAATGTAAGCTTTTTCGCATTCGTTGCACGATAACGCAAGTAGCTTGTGCCTGCATCCCCAATTGAAAATAGCCAGATATCATTACGCAACGGTGATAACTTAATATTTTGTGATGTTTTCACCAACTCAACACGTACAGGAACGGTGAGTTTTGTATAATATTTTGTTGGTAATCCGTTGGCAAAATAGATATCGGTTGTGGTACCACTCTCATAGCTTTGTGCAACGCTGCTTCTGTCGCCATTTATGGTGATATAAAATGTCAGCCCGCTATCCTTGCCTAAAGTATTCTCTATATTATCCCTGTTAACATAGATCATCTTTACTTCAGGAGGAATGGTTTCGGTCTTGATGTCGATCGCACACCACAGCTCCAGTTCCATATCTTGCTGATAAATAGTTGTACCGACAGGAACCGAAGTAGGTATTTGATTCGGCAGCTCATTAAAATCAAAAGCGATGTTAGAGTTAGTTACATTAGAATCAGGACCGCAGTGAATAATAGCATAACTTTTATTGCACATAAAAGCAGATGCAACTAACAGGAATAACGCACCTGCCTTAAATTTCTTCTTTTTTATTATATGTTTCATTTTTATCTCCAAAGCTCAACGCTGGCGTCTACTGCACCACTTTCGCTAATGCTTCTTGCGCAGCGGTAGGCATAGGGTAACGGCATGTGGTATCGAGCCGTTGGTACTGGCGCTGTTTTTTACCTGTACTTTCCGGCAGGTTAACATCAAACCGGCAGGTATAACGGCTGGATGGTCCCCAACTAACTTGTAGATGGTTAATATTTTCATCTAAACGGATATACATTTGTCCGCCCTGTGCAACAACCCCAACATCGCGTCCATCATCTGTTGTTACGCTGGCACCAAACGGTAACGCTTCACCGTCCGGTAACTGCGCGCGGATTAATACCGCCTGCCCCTGTTTGGTTGGATAATTAACTTTTACTATCGCTCCCGCACGCGGCACAACCTGCTTAACGCTGGTCTCCAGTTCGACATCCAGCGGCATTCCTTCCGGATTTATTGCGATTTTGTTGATGTGATAAGGCGTTAAATAAGGAACAAGCGCATAGCCAGAGTTATTAACCACAACGCCTGGATAGCCTTCAACTGTCGCGCCCTCCGCACCTTTAGCCTGAACAACAGCTAAGGTATCACCGGTATAAGGGCTGGCAATAAACGCTCCCGGTAAAGCCACAAAACTACCATTCATACCGGCAGTATAAGAGTGATAGCCCTTCCCTTTGGCATAGCTACCTTTTAACTGCGTATTATCCAAACGATAAGAGCCAGAAAGATTTCCTGAACCTTCACCGTTTTCATCGCGCGCCAGACCAACGTTATAGCTGAACTGATCTTTTTCACCAAGCATGCCACTTAAGCCAATCTGGCTTGATACGCCATTATCGCTACGGGTGGTATAGCTATTGATATAAGGCGCGTGGGCACTACGACCAAGCGGCATAGAGAAAGAGAGAAGGTATTGTGTTTCTGAATAGGATCCCGTTTTAGAACGATTTACGCTAAACCCATAGTTTATAGCGCGATAATTATTGGTATATCCCACCTGATACTGCACATCGCTGCCCGCTTTATTCCAGTAATTTTCAATGTAACCACTGGTATAAAAATTGCCGCCTTTCTCTCCCAGACGCTGGTTTAACGTTACAGAGAAACGGTTTTGAGGGCGGTTTAATAAATTGCTCCACTCGCTCTTATTTTGTTTGTGATAATCAACTAACTGTACGGCATTGTTCAGATCGAGATAGCCGGATGAAGAAAAGCGATAGGCAGCAAGTGAAATACTACTGCTGGTAGCACTAATAAACTTGCTATAGCTGGCCCGGATACTTACGCCATTCTGATCGGAAGTACCATCATCAAACCTGGCGCCGGTAACATCCAAAGCAAAAGCGCCGACCGATGTGCCAATAGCCCCACCGATCAACCCAGCCAAATAATCTCCAGTGCCCAACAGCCCGCCATAACTGGTAAGCCAGTTATTGACGCCATGTTGCAGGGTCGTCTGGAAAACTTTAGGCGTATAGCTCACACCCTGGTTACGTAAAGTCCCTATCAACGTACTGTAGCGCCAGGTGCCCGGACGGATCATTTCAGCCACGGAAGCATAAGGGACAACAAAAGATGATTCCCGTCCGTCAGACTCCGTCACGGTAACGTTAAGATCGCCGCCATAGCCGGAGGGGTAAATATCATCTATAGCAAACTCACCCGGCGGTACGGTCGTTTCATAAATCAGAGAGCCGTTCTGCTCAATGCGCACACGGGCGTTGGTTTGCGCAATACCGCGAACCACAGGCGCATAACCGCGCTGAGAATCAGGCATCATTTGCTCAGAGGTGGCAAGCTGCACCCCTCTGAACATAAATGAGTTAAACATCGTCCCGGAGCTGTTGGCGTCGCCAATTAGCAACCTTGAACGAAGCGGCGTGATATCGCGCTGTAAGTTATTTCTAAAAACGGAATAGCTACTGCCGTTATTTTTGTTCCATCTCCATGCGCCTGAATGACGGAACATCCAGCCGTTGATATTGATGCCACCGCCTAACTTACTGTAGAAAGATTCCGAGTCATAGTTACCCGATTTCTGCTTAAAGTAACTGTTATCGTAGGTAGCATATAAGGCGTTATTACCATCTTCCCATAAGCTTGGATCAACCGAACCACGCGCGGCACGGTTGATATAGGCCTGAGGAATATTAATATTCAGGCGCATGTCGGAAAGCAACATCTCTGCGCTCGATGATGGCTGCAAGGTTTCTAAAGCCGTACAGCTATTTTCCTGACGTAACGCACTCATCTGTTCCGTTGAAATTTTGCCTGTACGCAATCCGGTTAGCGCCACCAGCGTTGGGGTAAAGCAAACGATCGACTTCCCTTTAACCTCGCGCACGGTAACATTTTCCCTACCAAGCAGTCTGTTATTTAAATAAATATCTGCCGCATAGGTTCCCGCCGGGACTTTATATTCGCCATTAAATTTAGATACATCTATATGACCACCAGCTGCCTGGTCAAGAAAAATAGGGTCAAAAGCAACTTCAGCTAAAGCATCATCAGCATAAAAAGCGCATGAAATAACGGATGCAACCCACCATGCAAGCAAGTTGATTTTTTTATGATTAAAGCAATCTGGAAGGTGACAAATAAATGACATAAAAATGCCCTTTTACTAAGTTAATTATTACGCTAGCTAGATTCCTCTTTCAACTGAAATGCTGGCACCGTAATCATTAATATAAAAATATTTGAATTTATTTATTGTGGAATTTTTACCCGCAAAGGTATAAGTGGCCTTACCAAAAGGATCGATCATTTTTCCATCAGCTCTGACAGATGATTTTCCTGTTCCGGCATAAACAGAAGAGACGGAAACGTAAAAAGGCGAATTATTTTCTGCTTCAAGAATTAGTTTTTTATTATCGCTTATTACACGCCAGGTCAATTTTTCTGCCGCTTCTGCTGCTGAAAGGCTCTGAAGCGCTTTTGGCCTGAAAAATAATTTTATCCGCGTACGTATCGCCATCTGTAATTGGTTGCCCGTATCACCAGAGGCTTTAGGCGGAATGTCCAGAACATTTAGCCAGTAAACCGATTCCCTGTCAGACGGAAGGTTGAATCCTTCACCGGTAAAATTGATTCTTAACGTTTGCCCCTGATGCGGTTCAATACGCGTAACGGGTGGGAGAAGAATGAAAGGAACTTTAATTTTATTGATTTCCTCATTCTTGTCTCCACTATCAATCCACGACTGAACCAGGGAAGGATATTCATTCTGATTATCCAGACGTGCGGTAACTTCTTTTTTCCCTTCAGGATAGATAACGCGCGTACTATTAATAACAATTCCAGCCCAAGCGGAAGTTGCATTTAATAACAGCCCGGAAAAAAGCAGTAAGAGAATTTTTATTTTCATTCCTGATGCTGTTCCTGATATTTAAATAAACAGATGAATAAATGCAAGGAGCAAAGCTCCCTGCATTTTCAATAAATACCCGAATATTAATTATTCGTAATCGATAGAATAAGTTACAGAGGTAGCCAGCTCACCCGCAGTTGATGCGCCAGTTGCATAGTAACGAGCTGCGTAAACCAGATCGGCAGCACCGTTTACCAACGCAGTTGCAGCGTTGCTACGCTGGCTGGTGTTACCAACATACAGAGAGTTATCTTTGGAATCCAACAGTTCAACCTGAACGTTTTTCGCGCCAGAAGTGTTGGTGTTGTTCAGACGACCAGATGCTGCATCAACAGTCGGACCATGTTCGAAGTAAGCACGCACGCTACCTTCCTCAGGGTCGCAGTTAGTCAGGTTCATGGTGAATGCAGTGTCACCAGCAGTTTTACCAGCGGTAGCCAGCTCGGAAGTCGGCAGTTCAGGCAGAGTAATTACGGCATCCGGAGTACCGCCGTTAACTTTAACAGTACAGGTAGACTGAGTCAGTTTACCATTGATAGTAATGGTACCTACTGACGCCATAGCCGGAAGAGCTACAGCAGAAACAGTCAGCGCAACAATAGTTCCTAATAATGTTTTTTTCATTTTAAACTCCGTTTATTTCAAATATAAGCGAGATGCCCACAGGACAACTCGCTTTTCCCCATTTATGACTATAAATAAAAGAATAAGACAAAATTCTGTTATGCTTATTCAATTATTCAATCATAAATTAATTATTTCTCGCTGATAGACGCGGCGACCAGAGATCCAGCGACTACCGTTCCTACCACACCGACGATAGCAGCCGCAGCGGCGAAAATACCCACAAACAGCTTACCGAAGTCGCTTCCTTTACCATAGGAAGGTGATTCAATGGTGCTTGGATTAACCCAGGTATTTTCCTGATCTGGTTGCTTTGGGCGAAACAAATTAAGAATATCTTGCGTTAAATTACCACCGCTAACCATTAATTTTTCGTTATTTTCAAGAATGCGCATTACGAACCTCTTTTTCTGTTAATTTAGGTTATCAAACATAAACCAGTTAAGTGAAAGACTTCTGCGCTAAACAACGAGGCCAAGTTTAGATAAAAATAGAAAATTCCACATCTAAATTTGAATTACTAACTATTTTCCCTACAAATAATCATAATTTGTTGTTGGCTAAAAGGGGGACCCGCATACAGAAGGGTCCCTCTGATTCAACCCACACGCATATCTTTAACTGGATTAAAGATATTTTAAGGGAAGTTTTTCTTATTTCGGCAGCGGAGAAACCAGGTCAAAGAATTGTTCCGCAGTGTTATTAAACCACTCCAGTGTCTTGTCCCAGTCATTTACTAAACCATAAAGACCACCCTCAAGCATGCCAGCGAGTCCAACAATCACAACGCCGCCCAGAGCGCCAATAATACCCACGCCCAGAATACCGCCAGCATTACCACCAATAGTTGCGCCTTTAAGTATGCCAGCCATAAAGCCGGTCATACCACCGATAACCATTGCGCCGAGGCCGCTCCAAAAATCGCCGCCTGAGACTTCATTAATTTCCATTACGGTTAACTGCCGCATAAAAGTTCCTTTTAAATTCTGGTTAAATTCACAATCAAAAATACACTATTACGCCAGTAATAACTGGTAACCAAATATTAAACAATGGATCTTATTTCAACAATAGTAAACAATCCATTATTAATTACTTGTACCCTAACTAAAATACTTTTGCTTTTGTTTTTAGGAAAAAACATTTTCCCTAAAAAACCATTCCTTAATAGCAGGCAACCCTGTAGCCGCCCGCTATATACCTTTTAGCTTTCCTTTTTAGTCAAAATGTTATATTGGCTTTTATCCATTTCCGTTGCGCCGCCTTTGTGCAGCAATATGATCCTGTCGGCACTTAAAATTGTTTCAGGTCGGTGGGCTATTATTATTCTGGTTACGGGCATATTTCTTATTTCTGCATTAATACTGCGCTCGCGTTCAACATCCAGATGGCTTGAGGCTTCATCCAGAATAAGCAGATCCGGCTTACGGTAGAGCGCCCTGGCCAGTAACACGCGCTGTATCTGCCCTCCGGATAATGAAGAACCCATATCACCTACCAGACTATGGTAGCCCATCGGCATCGCGGTAATATCGTCATGTATCTGCGCCATTCTGGCGACATTCTCAATTTGCTCCTGATCGGGCATAGCATCAAAGAAACAAATATTGTCGGCTATAGAACCGGCAAATAGAATATCATCCTGCATTACGCAGCCAATGCGATCGCGATAGTGGCGCATCCCCAGCTTTTTAATATCTATGCCATCAATCTCTATGCTGCCGGATTCCGCCTTCAGTAAGCCCATCATCAGCTTGGCAAGCGTGGTTTTCCCTTGTCCGGAAGGGCCAATAATAGCGACAGATTCACCGGCTGCGATGGAGATATTGCAGTTTTGTATGACGTAAGGTTCCGTTTCACCATAGCGAAAACAGAGATTTTTAATCGTCAGCGAAGGCGCCGCGTTGCCACTATGCGGAACTGCAGGTAGCAGGGTTTCCATATCTTCTTCCTGCTCGGTTAATACAATGTCAGCCAGACGCTCGCCATGCAGGCGCAGCATGGTGAAATCAATAACCGCATCGACCAGCCCAGAAGCACGACCAATAAACTGATCGGAGAAGCTGATAAAGGCGACCATCATCCCGCTGGTGAAGTTGCCTTCCAGCACCTGCAGGGCGGCCATCCATATCAGAACAATGCGCCCGACGCCGGAAATAGCGCCTTGCACAGAGCTGAATCCTATCGACAGGCGCTGGATCGCCACGCCTTTATTAGTGCTTTCCACCAACGCATTAGCGTAGGTAGCGACGCGGATCTCCTGCTTGTTATTCAGCTTAACCGCCTGAACGCCGCGAATAGACTCCAGCAGCTGCGACTGCGCGCGCGCCGATGCGGTGATCTGATCTTCATTCGCCTGACGGAAAGGGCGAAAAGAGATCCAGCGAATGAGGACGTAGGCCACCAGCAGCGCGATGACCAGCCATGCAAGCTTCATGTTGTAAATGAACAGCATACCCAGCGTGACGATCGCCATGACGCCGTCCAGAATAGAACTGATAAAGCGCCCGGTGAGCGTGCTTTGAATCGTGCCAATCGATCCGAAACGCGACAGTACGTCGCCAACGTGCCGCGATTCAAAATAGGACATCGGCAGGCCGAGCAGATGGGAACAGACGTTCGCCGTCCACTGTACGCTAAGCAGGCTGGAAAACCAGGTGGTAACCCAGGAGCGCAGCGCGGATATCGAAACATTCAATAACGTCACGATAATAAAGCCGCTGCCCAACAGCGTCAGCAAATCGTAGTCGGCCGACACCAGCACCTGATCCATGACCCACTGCATGTAGAAAGGCATCAGAATCCCGAACAGCTCCAGCGCGATCGACAAAATCATGACCTGCGTAAAGGCGGCCCGAATGCCGGTCACGTTGCCGATCAGCTTTAGCATGGAAATCGACTGCTTTTCCTGCACCTGGGTAAAGGTCGCACCCGGCAACAGCTCCAGCGCGACGCCGGTAAAACTGCGCGAAACCTCGTCCATGGGAACGTCACGCTTGCCCCGAGCCGGGTCATGAATGGTTATCTTGTCCTTCGAAACGCTTTTCAGCACCACGAAGTGGTTCATTTCCCAGTGCAAAATACAGGGACGGCGCAGTTTGCCCAACTCATCAAGCTCCAGGCGTAGCGCGCGCCCCGCCATGCCCATCTGATGCGCGATAAGCATAACATCCGCCAGCGTCGCGCCTTTCAGCGAGGTAGGGAATCGCTTACGCAGCGTAACCATGTCGATGCTGTGACCGAAATAGTTAGCGATCATCCCGACGCAGGTGAGACCGCATTCCGTCGCCTGGGTCTGCTGCATGACAGGCAGTTTACGTCGCCAGCCAAAATTCAATGCTTCTAAAAACTTCATAGATAAAACAACTCCCTGTCGTTAATTCATGGCCGGTTCAATTAATTGCTCGCCCGCTGCCCTAGCGCATAGAGCGGTTCCAACACCCATTCGTAAAGGTGCCGGGTATCGATAAGGAAGTCCGCTTCCAGCGCGCTGCCGGGGCGCAGCTTTTCCTGATGGCCATAGACATTGATATCCTGTTTATCCAGCGCGACGACCACTCGGTAATGTTGCTCCTGGACATTGTTATTGCCGGTAAGCGTGGCCACTTCCTGCGGTGAAAGCGCGACGCGCGAAACTTCCACCACCTTGCCATATTGCTGACCGAACTTCTGGAAAGGGAAAGCCTGATAGCGCAGCACGACTTTCTGTCCGGGTTTGATAAAGCCGATGGCCCGGCTGCTGACCATAATGCGCGCCTGCAGGTGCCCTTCATCAGGCAGAACGGAAAATAACGTCTGGCCCGCGCTCACCATTTGGCCGGTTTTAGCCATTACAGATCCCACCAGGCCATCTATCGGCGCGCGCAAAACGATGGAGCGTCGGGATTCGTTTTCCGCCATAGACTGCTCCAGCTCGGAAAGGCGCCGCTCAATGTCGTTTTGTTTATTGCGGTTGTTTATCGGCAGCTCACGCAGCTGTTGGCGTGTCTGCGCCAGCTGTTGATCGATATCAATACGCTGACGCGCGATATCCTGCATGCGCGCGTCGGCATCAATGACCGCTGCTTCCTGTTGCTCCACCTGACTGTTAGAGGCATAGCCTTCTTCGCGCATCAGGTTCAGCTTTTTCAGCTGACGACGCGCCAGGCTAGCCTGACGGGTGCGCTGATTTTGCTGTACTTCAAGCTGTTGCAGTTGCGAACTGAGCAACCTTTCGCGCTCCTGAAGCCCTTTTATCGCTTCGGCGAACAGCTTTTCCTGATCTTCGAGATCGATCCGCAGGCGTTCACGTTGCAGCTGCAGCTGCTGGGCCACTTTTTCACGGGTTTGGCCCAACGCCGTAAAGACTTCGGAAGAAACCGTGGCGATAGCGTCGCCTTTTTTAACCTGCTGCCCCTCTTCGACGTTAATATCAATTACAGTACCGGCCGCCATGGAAGCGACATTCATAATCCCTTTCGCCGGCATTAGCTGCCCGATGGCGGTTTCCCGCTTGGTATAGGTGCCGAAGGTGAAGAAAGCGGCGACCGCGATCGCTATAATCCCTACCAGGGAAATAATCAGCCACCGATAAGGCGGGCAATATAAAGCCACGGTGCCGATCATAGAGGTTTTATTCGCCTCTAACGCTTCCTGGCGAAATAAAGATTCACTCATTAATTAACTTCCTTTTTGCGCTAATGGGTAACGTTGATCGTCGGGACAGTGAAATTGCGCTAATACTGAATAATCCAACTCACCTAATTCCATCGAAAGTTTTAACCTGGCGTTTAAATAGTCATACTGAACCTTGGCCATTTCCTGTAGCGTTCTGTAATAGCCCTGTTCCGCATTTAACTCATCGATAATGGTTCTTAAACCCACTTTCCGGCCATAGGTGGTCGAATTCACTTTATTTTTTGCCGACGTGAGCGCTTTCTCTTCAGCCAGATATTGACTCTGGCCATTTTTCAGCTTCAGCCAGGCCGACTGCGTCTCCTGACGTGCTTTGCGCCGCGCATCCTCCAGCAGGTCTTTACCCTGCTCGCGGCGCTGCGTGGCCTCAATCGACTGAGAGATTTGCGCGCCGCCGGAGAACAACGGCACCGAGACATTCACACCGATAGTGCTGTTACGCGTTTTAGAGGTGCTGCCCAGCAGTGTGTCAAAAATATTGTTGCTTTCCGAACGGCTCCAGTTAGTCCCATAGCCAGCCTGAAGCGTGACGACCGGCAAATGCGCACCATGAGCGGCAATCACATCGGCTTTCGCCTGCGCCAGCTGGAAAAGCGCGGCGCGCACGTTGAGATTATTTTGCATCGCCTTCATTTGCAGCGCCTTGTCATCACGAGGAAGCGGCGCACGGATCAGGCAGGACATATTGACCGGCTGGACTTCATCCGGATTCAGGTTGGTAAGACGCGAAAACACCATGCTGGCTTCTTCGAGCGCATTGCGGGCGGCAATTTCATCCGCCACGGCCTTATCATAGTTAGCCTGCGCTTCGTCCCGCTCCAGACGGGTGCCTTCGCCCACTCTGAGCGCCACCTGCGTCTGACTTAGCTGTCTGCTGTAAGCGGCTTTGGCGTTCAGGGCGCTATTGAGCACTTCCCGTTGATATATCACCCGGAAATAGGCTTCAGAGACGTTGGCGATCAGATTTTGCTCCGCCTGCATCAGGGTGATGTCGGCATAATCTGCAATTGCTTCACCCCGTTTCCAGGCGGCATATTTAGAGATATCGAACAGCGGCTGCATCAGGTTTACGCTGAAGTTGTGACGCGTGACGCCGGAGGCGTAATAGGCTTTCGGCTGATCCTGTTTGTTGTACGCCGCATTCAGGCTGATTGTTGGTAGCAGGCCGGCGAAACCCTGGACATTTTTTTGACTGTCGGCTTTTTGCGCATGCCGTGCAGCTTGAATTTCGCTGTCATACAGGCTGGCCGCCAGTACCGCTTCCTGCAAATTGACACCGCTGGCGCTTTGAGACGTTATGCACAGCGCGACGCAAACGCATGCCGTAACGGCGTTGAATTTCCGAAGATTCATTACCAAAATCCTTTTCTGATAAGAATGCAAAATCAAATAATATTATTCATACATGCGTATTGAATTAGCTCACTGTTATTACTTACATTAAGCTTTTTCATAGCGTTATATTTTTGCGTGGCGACAGTACTCACAGCGCGATTTTGCTTTTTGGCAATATTGGAAAGGGAAAGCCCCATCGAATAAAGACGAATAATCTCCCACTCTTTGGCTGTTAAACGATCGTTTTTTTCAACTTCATTCTTAACAATGTTATTAATAAATTTTGACAGGTAAACACCGTTGTGATTTTTGACAAAAATTTCAGTTAACGCTTTTTTTATTTCGCTTACGGAATCGTATTTGCTGATAATCGCATCGGCTCCGTAGCTGATGGCTTTTTTCAAAATAGGTAAGTTATCGTATTCAACATACAGTATTACTTTTGCACCCGGAATGGCGCGTTGAATAGCACGGATTTTGCCTATGCCATAGAACTGTCGGTCATCATTGCAGTAAGACAGATCCGTAATAATGGCGTCTATCTTGTGGCTGCTGGCAGAAATATTATTACCGCCTACATTTAAAGAAAAATCGGGTAATGACTCCAACTTATTGATAGTGTTTTATGTTCAGATAATGCCCGATGAC
>OKNF01000038.1_pt1 | contig 48846 bp, 39 predicted proteins | sample 1613121 | NCBI WGS metagenome assembly OKNF01 (sample SAMN04436838, study PRJEB24849) | human gut metagenome | biome: human gut; feature: NICU; material: stool | host: Homo sapiens | place: USA: Saint Louis, MO | collected 2011-09-08
TCCCAGGCCTTCACCGCCACCTTGCCGTTGGTCTCCGGCGCCAGCGTCAGGATCATCTCCGCCGCGTCGATGGCGCTGTTGATCATCGGCTGACCTTTCGCCGGGCCGTCCGGCTTGACGTAGTTCAGCTGGCGCAGCAGTTCCACTTCGTTCGCCGTCTCCCAGTTGATCCCTTTGCCGCCGTTGCCGATTTTCTCCAGCAGCGGGCCGACAGAGGTAAAGCGATCCCAGGTAGCGGGATAGTCGCGCTCAACGACAATAATATTCGGCGCAGTTTTACCGGGGATCAGGTCGCACTCGCCTTTATGCCACTCTTTAATTTCATAGGGCTGCGCCAGTTCTGCGGGCGAATCGTGCTGAATCGGCTGCAACACCACGTCGGTTTCCTGTCCGAGATGGCCGACGCAAAGCGTGGAGAAAGTTTTGGCGATATCCTTGTAAATCTCCCAGTCGGTGCGTGATTCCCAGACCGGATCGACCGCAGCGGAGAGCGGATGAATAAACGGATGCATATCCGTGGTGTTCATATCATCCTTCTCATACCAGGAGGCGGTCGGCAGCACCACGTCGGAGAAGAGACAGGTGGTGGACATGCGGAAATCGAGCGTCACCAGCAGATCGAGCTTGCCCTCCAGCGCTTTCGTCTGCCACTCCACCTCTTCCGGGATAGCGTCGCCCTTGCCGACGCACTCTTCCCCCTGAATGCCGCTGTCGGTGCCGAGCAGGTATTTCAGCAGGTATTCATGGCCTTTGCCCGACGATCCGAGCAGATTGGAGCGCCAGATAAACAGGTTGCGCGGATGGTTATTGCCATCGTCCGGCTGCTCGCAGGCGAAGCGCAGCCTGCCGCTTTTCAGCGCCTCTACCGTATAGTCCACCGGCGACTGGCCCAGCAGCTTCGCCTGCGCGGCGATGCGTAGCGGATTGGTATTCAGCTGCGGCGCCGACGGCAGCCAGCCCATGCGCTCGGCGCGCACGTTGAAATCGATCAGCTGGCCGCTGAAGCGCTCCTTCTGCGCAATCGGCGACAGCAGCTCGCTGATGCTCAGCTTTTCAAAGCGCCACTGGCTGGCGTGAGCGTAAAAATAAGAGGTGCTGTTCATCTGGCGCGGCGGACGGTTCCAGTCGAGCGCGAACGCCAGCGGCATCCAGCCGGTCTGCGGGCGCAGCTTCTCCTGGCCGACATAGTGCGCCCAGCCGCCGCCGGTCTGCCCGACGCAGCCGCAGAACACCAGCATATTGATCAGGCCACGGTAGTTCATATCCATGTGATACCAGTGGTTGAGACCGGCGCCGACGATAATCATCGAGCGTCCGCGCGTTTTGTGGGCAGTCTCGGCGAACTCGCGCGCGATAGTCTCCAGATGCTGACGCGGCACGCCGCTGATCTGCTCCGCCCAGGCGGGCGTATAGGCTTTTACGTCGTCATAGCTCTGCGCGCAGTTGGCGTCGTCCAGTCCGCGATCCAGCCCATAGTTGGCCAGCAGCAGATCGTAGACCGTCACCACGCGGCCCGCCGTGCCGTCCGCCAGGGTGATATGTTTCACCGGCAGCTGATGCAGCAGGATCGGGTCCTGTTTCACATGGCGGAAGTTAGGGCTTTCATTGCCGCCGTAATAGGGAAACGCCACCGGCGCCACGTCGTCGCGGTGGTCAATCAGGCTGAGACGCAGCGTTACCTCCTGGCCCGCCGCCAGCGGTTCCAGGTTCCATTTGCCCTTTTCGCCCCAGCGGAAACCGGCGGAGCCGTTCGGCGCCACCAGGTCGCCGGTTTCGCTGAAGGCGACGGTTTTCCATTCCGGGTTGTTGGTTTCGCCCAGCCCGTCGGCGAGATCGGCGGCGCGCAGCAGGCGGCCGGAAGTGTAGTAGCCCGCCTCGTTCTCCTCCAGCAGCACCAGCATCGGCATATCGGTATAGCGTCGCGCGTAGCTGAGGAAGTAGTCGCTGGGATTGGTAAGATGAAACTCTTTCAGAATAACGTGGCCCATCGCCATCGCCAGCGCGCTGTCGGTGCCCTGCTTCGGCGACAGCCACTGGTCGCACAGCTTGGCCACTTCCGAATAGTCGGGGCTGATGGCGATGGTTTTGGTGCCTTTATAGCGCACCTCGGTAAAGAAATGGGCGTCGGGGGTGCGCGTCTGCGGCACGTTGGAGCCCCAGGCGATGATATAGCTGGAGTTGTACCAGTCGGCGGACTCCGGTACGTCGGTCTGTTCGCCCCAGGTCATCGGCGACGCGGGCGGCAAATCGCAGTACCAGTCGTAAAAACTCAGGCTGGTGGCGCCGATCAACGACAGATAGCGCGTGCCGGCAGCGTAAGAGATCATCGACATCGCCGGGATCGGCGAAAAGCCCGCCACGCGATCCGGCCCGCACGTTTTAATTGTCCAGATGTTGGCGGCCGCGATCAGGGTGTTTAGCTCGCGCCAGTCGGAGCGGATAAAACCGCCGTGGCCGCGCGCCTCTTTATAGCTGCGGCTTTTTACCGGGTCAGTGACGATCGAGCCCCAGGCGTCGACCGGATCGCTGTGCTGCGCCAGCGCCTCGCGCCACAGTTCTACCAGACGTTTGCGCACCAGCGGGTACTTCAGACGGTTGGCGCTGTAGATATACCAGGAGTAGCTGGCGCCGCGCGGACAGCCGCGCGGTTCATGATTGGGCAGGTCGGGACGGGTGCGCGGATAGTCGGTCTGCTGCGTCTCCCAGGTGACAAGGCCGTTTTTAACGTAAATCTTCCAGCTGCATGAACCGGTACAGTTAACGCCGTGCGTCGAACGCACAATCTTATCGAACTGCCAACGCTGACGATAGCTGTCCTCCCAATCGCGGTTGCTGTTCATCAGCTGACCGTGACCGTCGGAGAACGTGTCGCTTTTTTGCCTAAAATAACGAAACTTGTCCACTAGCTTGCTCATTACCTGCTCCTTGCAGAGGGGGCACCCCTGCGGTTACATGGTTCATTGCATAGCCTGAAAAACAGGCAGAAAGGGAACATCGCTGTGATTAGTTTTTAGAGGTGCGCGACCGTAAACCAGCCAGGTCACCAGAATGCAAACGATATAAAACACCAGGAACACCTTCATCGCGCCGACCGGCGAGCCGGTCATCGCCAGCGAGGTGCCGAACGCTTTTGGAATAAAGAAGCCGCCGATAGCACCGATGGCGGAGATAAAGCCGAGCGCCGCCGCGGTTTCCGTCACCGCGATATGCTGCGCCTGCGCTTCCGTACCGCCCGCGGCCAGCACGCGTTTGCGCGTCAGGGTGCGAAAAATGACCGCGATCATCTGAAAGGTCGAGCCGCTGCCAAGACCGGCGGTTAAAAACAGCCCCATAAACACGGCGAAAAAGGCGATGAAGTTGCCCGTACCGTGGCCTGGCAGTGTGGAGAACAGCAGCAGCGTAAACAGCGCCATCAGGATGAAGTTGATCAGCGTAACGCGGATGCCGCCGAGCTTATCGGAGACGATGCCGCCCACCGAGCGCGCCAGCGCGCCGAGAAAGGGTCCGAAAAAGGCGAGCCGCAGAATATCAACGGAAGGAAACTGCGTTTTCGCCAACATGGCGAAGCCGGCGGAAAAGCCGATAAAGGAGCCGAAGGTCGCCAGATAGAGCAGGCTCAGCAGCCACATATGGCCGCGCTTCAACACCACAAGCTGTTCGCGCAGCGACGCCTGCGCGCCCGCCAGCGTATCCATGCAGAACCAGGCGGTCGCACCCGCTATCGCCAACAGCGGCACCCAAATCCAGGCGGCGTTCGCCAGCCACAGCGCGCCGCCGTCCGCCTGGTCGACGCCATGCACGCCGAGAAAGGCGAACAGCGGCAGCGTAATCACTACCGGCGTTACCAGCTGCATCACGCTGACGCCGAGATTGCCCAGCCCGCCGTTAATGCCCAGCGCGCTGCCCTGCCGCGCCTTGGGGAAAAAGAAGCTGATATTGCCCATGCTGGAGGCGAAGTTCGCGCCGGCGAAGCCGCACAGCAGGGAGATAATGATAAACACGCTATAGGGCGTGGCGGTGTTCTGCACGGCGAAACCGAGCCAGACGCAGGGAATAATCAGGATGGCGGTGCTGATCACCGTCCATTGCCGTCCGCCGACCAGCGGCACGGCGAAAGAATACGGCACGCGCAGGATAGCGCCAGAAAGCGAAGGCAATGCAGTAAGAAGAAACAGCTGATCGGTGGTGAAATGAAAGCCGACTTTGTTGAGGTTTACCGCCACTGCGCTGAATAACATCCAGACGCAGAAGGCCAGCAGTAAGGCGAAAACCGAAACCCAGAGGTTACGTCGCGCGATCTTTTTTCCGGTCTGAGCCCAAAAACGTGGGTTTTCAGCGTCCCAGCCACGCAGAGAGGCGTGCGTGTTGCGTTGATCTAAAGCCATGTTCATATTCCCTGTCAAAATCAATGAAGGTGGAATGAAGCAAAGCGACAAATTCCCGTAAGCGTAGACGGGTTATTTAGAGGGATCAATAAACGCCAAGAAATAATAAAAAATGTTACAGTTAGATTGCGAAACAAAATAAATGCAGCAAAAACAGTCACTACCAGTAAAAAAGCAGCAATCACTTATTTACCTTGAGGGCAATTAACGGCAAAGACCGTTAAGTTTGGAGGGATAAAGGTCCGTTTTTGTGATCGCTGCCACGCGCCAGCGCATGTTCTCATGGCCATGCGCCATGACCACTTCGGTTTAACATCGCCGCGCCTCTTTCAGTATGCTTTTCCACTGGATAACTTACTGCGGCGCCGCCGCTTAACCTTAAGGTGCATTATGTCCTGTTTTCAGCCCGTCGCGCTTAACCATGCCAGCCGCCTGCTCAATCACGGCCCTACGGTCTTGATTACCAGCGCCGACGCCGCTTCCGGCCGTCGCAACGTGATGGCCGCCGCCTGGTCGACGCCGGTGGAATTTATCCCGGCGCGTATCGCTATCGTGGTGGATAAAGGCGCCTGGTCGCGCGACATCATCGAGCAAAACCAGGCGTTCGGCATCTGCATTCCCACGGCGGCGATCGCCGATCTTACCTGGGCGGTCGGCAGCGTCTCCGGGCGCGAAGAAGATAAATTCGCGCGCTACGGTATCGAAGCGCTGAGCGGCCCTGAGCTGGGCCTGCCGGTTATCGAACAGGGCTGCGCCGCCTGGCTGGAGTGCCGTCTGCTGCCGGAAACCGAGGCGCAGCAGCGGTACGATACGCTGTTCGGCGAGGTGGTCTCCGCCGCCGCCGATGCGCGCGTGTTTAGCGAAGGACGCTGGCTTTTTTCCCCGGAGTGCCCTGAAAGCCATACGCTGCATCACCTGGGCGCTGGCACCTTCGTCACCAGCGGCCCGCTGGTGCAGGCGAAACCGCTTGATGAGGTTGGCCAGCGCAGGCCAACCGCTTAGATTGCTCAGAAACGCCAGGCGGCGGAGAGGTTGCCGCTGACCGCATGATAACCGGCACCGCGCAGTTCGCTGTCAACGCCCGCGCCCAGCGTCAGTTTCGGATTCACCTGCCAGTTTACGCCCGCTTTAATGCCAAGCGCATCGCGCATTGCGGGCTGGTTTTTGCTGCTGAACGCCGCTTTGTTATAAGAAGCAAAATGAGCGTTTTGCGTTGCGGTGCCTGAAAGCAGTTCCCGATCCCAGCTGAGCTGTAGCGTTGTGCTAACGGCGCCGCCAGCGGCAAGAGGTTGCTGCCAGCTTGCGCCTGCACCAAGGCTGGAGCGCAGAGAGTCAAAACTGCTGGCATCCAGACGCAGGCGGCTGGCGTCGCTACCCGATTCGGTTACGTCCGGCCGATAAAACCTGGTGTAACTGAGCGAAGCGATCGGGCCGAACATCAGTCGATCGTTTAACGCGAAGCGATAGCCTCCGCCGGCAGTCAGCGCGCCACTCCAGCCCGTCCAGCGGGCGCGGTGACTGACGTTAAAATCGTCTGTGCCGATGCGGCGGGTCATGTCGCTCTCTTCCACGCCGATACGCCCGTTGCCGAACAGATAACTCCCCTTCTGCGCCCCGGCGTTATAGCGCGCCTGTACCCCTAAATCAAAAGAGGTGGTTGTTCCGCGTCCATTTTCCGGCGCGTTTACCGTCACCGACTGATGACCAACGGCGCCATGAAAGCCCCATAACCAGTCGCGATAGCGTTCGCTGCGTTTTTCGGCTCCGGCGACCGTGCCATAGCTGCTCAGCTGGTAGCCCAGCCGCGATCCGGCGCGCTGCTGCTGAAACCCGCCGCCGAATGGGTGAGCGAAGCCGTGCCAGCCGTCGTCCTGTGGCGCCTGTGCCGCAAAAGACGTGTTAATCCGCTGCGCAATCTGCCGCTCGCGGTAGAGCGAGCCAGCAAAGGACGCGCTGTAGGCGGCGGGAGAGAGTTGATGCAGCGTGCTATCGATCTCTTTACCGTCCGGCGAGGAGAAGTCCAGCGCGCGGTAAAGCGGCTGGATATCCGAGCCTACCGCCGTTACGATGCGGTCCAACGCGCGTCCCACCTGCTGTGCATTGCCGTCACTGCCATAACGGCTGTAGGCGTCGGCGGCGCGGCGCATGGTCAACTGCCAGCGTCCCGCTTCGACCGGCTGGGCTGTCAATGTCAACGTCGGTGAATCAAGCAGCCCGGCAACCTCGCTAAATTCGCCGCTGTACGATGCGGCGTTGAACAGCGTCTGCGAATCAAGCTGCCAGTCGGATGCATACCAGTCGCGCTGAGGGACAAATGACAGCTTTCCGGCCAGTTCGGCGTCGCCGTTAACCGTAAGCGTGTCATGCCCGCCGCGCGCGTTAAACTCCAGCTGTAATTCTCCACTCTCGCCCTGCTGATAATCGCCGTTAATGGTTACCGTTCCCAACGAATTGCCCGGCGTCAGCAATCCATTATTAACGAAGCTCCCCTGAGCGTTGAGGGTGTAATCACCGTTGCCTGCGAGCGTGGCGCCCGGCGCAATAGCCAGACTGTAGATTTCGTGACTGCCGTTCAGGGAGGTCACGCCGCCCTCAAGCTGTAGCGCAAGGTTGTTGATGCCGGTGATATTCCCCCGGTAGCCCAGGCGAAAAGCGGGATCGGCCTGTTCTGTCGCGCGCCCCTGATCATCAGCCAGCCGGCCGAAAGTCAGCTGCGTAAGCCGCTGTTGGCCATCTTCAGCTTGCTCTGCGTAATCGGAATAAATATTTCCCGCCAGCGTTGCACCGCGTAACAAATTAATCTGGTTCACCAACGCATTCTGCGAAATATAAATTGCTGCGCCTTTTCCTATTACGCGCCCGCTAATATCAACGTTATTAACCAGTGCGCCGCTTAGCTCAGGTAATACATCATCATAATAACCTTCTACATAATGAATCCAGGAACCGCAATATTCTTTTTCGTCGCCCAGCAGATTATTGCCGAAATCGAAATTAAGCGCGATACCATAATCTCCGTTAGCCTGTATATCGCCGCGCTGAATAAGGTTATGATCTTTTCCATAGGCAAATATAATGCCGCGACCATTCAGCCCGTCAGCATAAATACGTGTGCCCGGCTCAATAATCAGGGTGTTATTTTGTCCGTCGACGCGAATACCGGCGCCGCCATCGCCTTTGGTTAACAGATCCGCCTGCTGGGAGATGCGGTTATTACTGCCATAAACATGCAGTCCCATCCCCAACAGCGCCGTATTATATTGGCCAGGCAAGTAGGCGTCGCCCTGCGCATTGCGCTGGAAATAACCGTGACGGTTAACCAGCGTTTGTCCGTCACCGTAGACGGAAAAGCCGAAAAAATTACGCCGATCAATGTGATAGCCCAGGTCCTGGAGGATTGCCAACTCCGCTTCCATGAAGGTGGTGTAATTGCGGTAGTCCTGGTGGCTCATCAGGCTGTTTTTCAGTTCGCTATGACTCATGTAGTTATCGTCAAGGGTGCCATCATCACTCAGCATTCTTACCGGAACACCGGGCAGCGCGCCCGCCAGCACCTCCTTAACATGCTCGCCGGCGAAGTAGCCTTTATCCTTGCGCACGTCAAAACCCTGCGCATCCGGGGAGTTATCGCAATCATCGCACAGAACAATCTGGCCGGGATGCGCGGGATTACCGTTATCGTCGCGCAGATGAGCATCCCACTGCGTCAGTGGAAAATCAGCGTCGAATCCCGGTGTGCCTTCGCCATTTTGATCGGAGATCAGCCCGCCAATGCCCAGTCCATGCGCCAGTTCATGCAGCGCAACACTGTTCAGGTCAGCGTTGCCGGTGCGCGGTATCTGTGCGGGCAAATAGTTTTCGTTATCGAAATCCAGCTTTCCAAGCGCAAACTGCCCATGCGAGCCAAAGGTTAATTCACCCGGTTTCTCGCCTTGCAGCGCCATCGCCAGCATGTTAATCAGTGAGCCGTCTTTAGCTACGGGTTCACTGTTGCCTACGGCATTTTCCTCGTCAAAAGTGCCGACGTTAATAATCGCGGGAAGCGCCCCCGGCTGGGGTGTAATCACCTGCGCCCAGTAGCGTAATGCCTGTAAGATTTTATCTTTTTGCTGTTGATCCAGGCTCCAGGTTGAGGTCAATGGCTGTGATTGTTCAGTTTCCCCCGACATAAAGGGACCATCCCCTGGTTCGAAAAAACGTACCTGAAAAACCGGATTATTTTGTGCGCCATAAACGATGTTATTTTCCATGGCGTAAAGTGGCTGGGTTAAATATAAGGCGGCCAGCATAGTGGCAATGGCTGTTTTTTGCATAAGTATCATCCCTGTGGGCGAAGAGAGTGAAAGGCTCCGCCCGTTATCCGTTATATAAATATTACTTTTAATTTATGTTAAAGGACGGGCGCGCTTGTTTGCTTTTTGGCGCTCCCGCATGTGCTAATAAATAACATTCAACCTAAATGCTTTATCAATAAAACAACATTAATAACGTCAGCGCCCAGGCTAACCTGAAAAAAGTGGGTATGGCCAGCGTCATTTCTCAACGCATAATAAACAAATATATCGCCCACAAAAAAAGCGCCCGCAGGCGCCTTAATAATAACCATCAGTATTTACTTCAGGCGGAACGCAACCACGCTGTCGCCCTGTTTGGTGCCCAGCGAGCCGTGGCCGCCAGCGGCGATCACCACGTACTGTTTACCGTCGTTGCCCAGCCAGGTAGACGGCGTCGCCTGCGCGCCCGCATCCAGCTCGGTCTGCCACAGCAGTTTGCCGGTGCTGATGTCATAGGCGCGGAAGAAGTTATCCGCCGTCGCGCCGTGGAATACCAGGTCGCCCGCGGTGGTCAGCGGACCGCCGTGCGCCACCATGCCCATCGGGAAGCCGATCGGGAAGCGGCCCGGCAGGAAGCTGGTGTTCAGGTTTTTCGTGGTGCCGACGCGACGCAGCCATTCGGTTTTGCCGCTTTTCAGATCCACGCCCACCATGCGTCCCCACGGCGGCGCAATGCACGGAATACCCAGGCTGGAGGCCAGCTGCTGAATATGAATCGCATAGTCGCCGTGGAAGTTTTCGTTCCAGTAAGGCTGGCCATCCTGCGTGAACATACGTTTGGTGGCGGTTTCCGGCGTACGCTTGATCAGGGTGTATTTATAGGCCAGGCGCACCGGCGAAGCGATCAGGATCTGACGCTCCGGGTCTATAGCCACTGAACCCCAGTTAAACACGCCGATATTGCCAGGGAAGACAATCGAACCCTGCTCGGTCGATGGCGTCCAGGGGTTGCCGTCGTAGCGCAGCGATTTGAAATCCATGCGGCACGCCATCTGATCGAACGGCGTAATGCCCCACATCGATTTCTCGGTCAGCGGCTCTGGCAGGAAGTTCAGGCTGGAAACTGGCTGAGTAGCGGCAAATTTCTCGCCCGCGACGCCGTCGGTGGAGACCGGCACCTGTTTAATCGGGTAAACCGGCTGACCGGTCAGGCGATTCAGCACAAACAGGTTGCCGGTTTTGGTCGGCAGCACGACAACCGGCTGGCGGTTGCCCTGATAGTCGATATCCAGCAGCGAAGGCTGCGACGGGTTATCGCGATCCCACAGGTCGTGGTTGGAGCTCTGGAAACGCCATTTAAAGGCGCCGGTTTGCAGATCGAGCGCCACCAGCGCATCACGGAACTTCTCGGTATTGCTGTTGGCGTCGCGCTCGATGCCCAGCTCATCCGGCGAGGCGTTGCCAAACGGCACATAGACCAGACCGTTTTTCACATCGGCGCTCAGGGTGCCCCAGGCGACCGGCGTGTCATAGGGATAGTTCTGGCCTGCGGCGATCGGCTGGGTCTGCGTCGGGTTGGCCGGATCGAAGTTCCAGACCAGACGGCCGCTCAGCACGTCATAGGCGCGGATCACACCTGACGGGTTGCCCTTGTCGAAGCCGTTATCCATGACAGAACCGCCGACGATCACCAGGTTGCCCGCCACCAGCGGCGCGGCGGTCTGCATCAGCGCATGGGGACGAATTTCGCCCATGTTGGCGCGCAGATCGACAATGCCGTCGTTGCCGAAATCGGCGCAGCGTTTGCCGGTATCGGCGTCGAGCGCCACCAGTTTGGCGTCAGTGGTGGCGTTGAAGATGCGCTTGCGGCAGAGAGCCGGGGCCGCCGTCGCCTGCGCCTGCTGCGCTTCGCTCGGCGCATAGTAGCTGACGCCGCGGCAGGTCTGATGCTGCTGCAAATAGGAACGATCTTTCTCCGGGACATATTTCCACTTCAGCGCGCCGGTTTCCGGCACCAGCGCATGAATTTCGTTATGCGGCGTACAGAAGTAGAGTGTGTTGTTGACCTTCAGCGGCGTGGCTTCAAAGGTATATTCGCTGGCGTCGTCGCTCTGACGCAGGTCTCCGGTGTGGTAGGTCCAGGCGACCTCCAGATCCTTGACGTTCTGCTTGTTGATCTGGTTTAGCGCCGAGAAACGCAGACCGTTGCTGGTACCGCCGTAGGCCGCCCAGTCATTGTGCGCGACGGCGGCGTCGGCAGGCTGACGGGCGTTGGTGATGGTTCCTTCCTGCGGCAACGGATCGTAGAACATCATGCCGATCACCAGCGCCACGATAATAATCAGCGTGGAGCCCAGAAACGGATGGAATTTGCGGCCGGTCAGCGGGCGCACCACCCACGGCATCGCCAGCCAGACGCCAATCAGGCCGAGAATGTCGCCGCGCGGAATCCACTGCCATTTATCAAAGCCCACTTCATAGATCATCCAGAACAGCGTGACCCACAGCAGCACGGCGCACGCCGTTAAGGCAATTTTCTTGTTCATCATCAGCGTGACGGCAATCACCAACAGACCTGCCGCCATGATCGCGTAGAACGGGCTCCCCCCAAGCAACAGCAGCTTGCCGCCCATATAAAGCATTGCCGCACCGATCAGGGCGATAACAATGCCGGTAATCTTATTAACCATGTTCCCCTCGTAATAATTTACAAAAATAGAGAATTAATTAAAAAACATTACATCAAATCAACACGATTTTAACTTTGCGTCCTCTTTATTAAAATTAAACAAAATCTTATCTGTTAAGAATTAATGATGTTTTAAACAGCTATTTCACACTACGTTGAAATTTTTACGCGGTGCTGAGCCCGTAAAAAAAACGTCAGCAATGAAAATAGTCATTTTTGTTTTATAAGGGGGATAAAAATTCCCACGTTTTGCTAAAGCAGCGCCTGCAATAAAGAATTTTATTTATTTTCTGTGGGAATCGCGCGCTGAAAAGCGGTGGAATACTCGTCTTTTAGCGCGCAAATGTTGAGGAAAAATAATTGATGGCGGTTTTGGTAACGTTTACACTTGGCGTTTTTCCGTACTCGCCCGTGCCATTTTGCCAAGCAGCTGAACAAATGTTTCCTGTTCATCCGCTGTCAGACGACTAAGAAACGCCCTGTCCACCTCATTTGCCAGCGGCATCGCCTGTTTCAGTTGCACTTCACCTTCCGCCGTCAGGTAGACGAAACGACGACGCTTATCTTCCGGCGCATGTTCGCGTCGGATAACACCGCGCTTCTCCAGCCGCGAAAGCATCTCCGCCAGCGTCGCCTTGGTGCTGACGGCGGCGTCCATCAGCTCAACCTGCTCAATGCCCGGCTTATCCGCCACCGCGCGCAGCACCGAATATTGCGGCTTGGTCAAATCGGGCAATAGCTGCTGCCAGCAGGCGGTATGCTCCTGAAACAGCTGCCGCATCAGATGAAACGCTTCTCGGTCCAGCACCGGGTGCATAGGCGAATATCCCTTATTGATCAACAGAGTCAAAGTATAAGCCGGATAGCAATTGGATTGAATAATAGTTTGATTTCACAATTATTTGCCGCCCTGCTTTACGCCTGACGCTCCGCTTTCTACATCGCGCGCGGCAGGCATTTTGTTCTTGCACGAACTTTTTTACGTTTTCCTCCTTGCGAACGACATAACGACGTCCTAAGGTAAATGCATTCGTTCGCACACGAACAAATTAAAGGGGGAATGATGAGACTGATTGTCGGGATGACCGGCGCAACCGGCGCGCCGTTAGGCGTGGCGCTGCTGCAAGCGCTACAGGCGATGCCGGAGGTGGAAACGCATCTGGTGATGTCGAAATGGGCGAAAACCACCATTGAGCTGGAAACGCCGTGGAGCGCGCACGATGTCGCCGCGATGGCTGACGTCTGCCATAGCCCTGGCGATCAGGCGGCCACCATCTCATCCGGTTCGTTCAAAACCGACGGCATGGTGATTATCCCCTGCAGTATGAAAACACTGGCAGGCATCCGCGCTGGCTACGCCGACGGGCTGGTGGGCCGCGCCGCTGACGTGGTGCTGAAAGAGCAGCGCAAGCTGGTGCTGGTGCCGCGCGAAACGCCGCTCAGCACTATTCATCTGGAAAATATGCTGGCGCTGTCGCGTCTCGGCGTCGCCATGGTGCCGCCGATGCCCGCCTGGTACAACCACCCCGCTACCGTTGCAGACATTACCCATCATATCGTGGCGCGCGTGCTGGATCAGTTCGGCCTCTCTTATCCGCAGGCCCGGCGCTGGCAGGGGCTGACGCACGCCCGGCAACAGGACAACGAGTAACCTACCTTTCAGGAGAACCTTATGGCATACGATGATTTGCGCTCCTTTTTACAGGCGCTGGATGAACAGGGACAGCTGCTGAAAATCAGCGAGCAGGTGCAGGCCGAGCCCGATTTGGCGGCGGCGGCCAACGCCACCGGACGCATCGGCGAAGGCGCGCCCGCGCTCTGGTTCGACAATATCGCCGGCTTTACCGATGCGCGCGTGGCGTTGAATACGCTGGGATCGTGGCAGAACCACGCCATCGCGCTCGGCCTGCCCGCCAGTACGACGACGCGCGCGCAGATAGATGAGTTCATTCGCCGCTGGGACAATTTCCCGGTCGCCCCGGTGCGGCGCGACAGCGCGCCCTGGCAGGAGAACAGCGCGCAGGGCGATGAAATCAACCTGTTCGATATTCTGCCGCTGTTCCGCCTGAACGACGGCGATGGCGGCTTCTATCTCGATAAGGCCTGCGTGGTGTCGCGCGACCCGCTGGACCCGGATAATTTTGGCAAGCAGAACGTCGGCATCTACCGCATGGAGGTAAAAGGCAAACGCAAGCTCGGCCTGCAACCGGTGCCGATGCACGATATCGCCCTGCACCTGCATAAGGCAGAGGAGCGCGGCGAGGATCTGCCGGTGGCCATTACGCTCGGCAATGACCCGATTATCACCCTGATGGGCGCCACGCCGCTGAAATATGACCAGTCGGAATATGAGATGGCGGGCGCGCTGCGTGAAGCCCCCTATCCCATCGCTACCGCGCCGCTGACCGGCTTTGACGTGCCGTGGGGCTCGGAAGTGATCCTCGAAGGGGTAATCGAAGGCCGCAAGCGCGAAATCGAAGGCCCCTTCGGCGAATTTACCGGCCACTACTCCGGCGGACGCAATATGACGGTGGTACGCATCGATCGCGTCAGCTGGCGCAGCAAGCCGATCTTTGAATCGCTCTATCTGGGCATGCCCTGGACCGAAATCGACTACCTGATCGGTCCGGCGACCTGCGTGCCGCTTTATCAGCAGCTGAAGGCGGAGTTCCCGGAGGTACAGGCGGTCAACGCCATGTACACTCACGGCCTGCTGGCGATCATCTCCACCAAAAAACGCTACGGCGGCTTCGCCCGCGCGGTTGGTCTGCGCGCCATGACCACGCCGCACGGTCTCGGTTACGTGAAAATGGTGATTATGGTGGATGAGGATGTCGACCCGTTCAACCTGCCGCAGGTGATGTGGGCGCTGTCGTCGAAGGTGAACCCGGCGGGCGATCTGGTGCAGTTGCCGAATATGTCAGTGCTGGAGCTGGACCCCGGTTCGTCGCCAGCGGGCATCACCGACAAGCTGATTATCGACGCCACCACTCCTGTCGCACCGGATAATCGCGGCCACTACAGCCAGCCGGTGAAAGATCTGCCGGAAACCGGCGCCTGGGTAGAAAAACTCAATGCGCTGCTCGCCAACCGTAACTAAAAGGAGAATCCCATGATCTGTCCCCGCTGTGGCGACCAACATATCGAACTGATGGCGACCTCGCCGGTAGAGGGCGTCTGGACGGTGCATCAGTGCCAGCGCTGTCTCTATACCTGGCGCTCTACCGAGCCGCTGCGTCGCATCGGCCGCGAACACTATCCGCAGGCGTTTCGCATGACGCAGCAGGATATCGATAATGCGCCGGAAGTGCCCGCCATTCCGCCGCTTTTAGCGGACGACGCGCGCTAGGCTGCGCCATCAGGGCGCCCTCTCGCCAGGGCGCCTGCCCAACTCCGGTGCAGTCTGCGCCGCTTTACGTCCGTTAACCCCGCCTCCGCGCCGCTTTTCGATAGCTGGCATCCGCTTTGCTTAATGCAACTGACGATGTTCTTCAGGAGAAAAGCTATGCGCACAACCGCTGCGGCCAGCCGCTACCGTTTTAAAATCTTCGCCCTGCTCTTTTTTATCGCGCTGATCAACTATATCGATCGCGGCGCACTCTCCTTCGCCGCCAGCGCCATCGCGCAAGAATACCGCTTTACCCAGGTGCAGCTCGGCGCGGTACTGGGTTATTTCGGCTTCGGCTATCTGTTCGGATCGCTGTGCGGCGGCTTTCTCGCCGATCGCTTCGGCACCAGAAAGGTCTGGCTGATGGCGGGCGTGCTCTGGTCTGTGCTGGAGATCCTCACCGCCTGGGCAGGCGACCTGGGGCTGGCATTGTTCGGCGGCTCGGCGATTATGGGCTTCGCCGCGCTGCGCGTGATGTTCGGCTTTGCCGAAGGCCCGGCCTACGCCCTGATGAATAAGGCGATCGCCCACTGGGCGCCGGACAACGAACGCGGCATGGCGCTGGGTATCGGCCTGCTCAGCACCCAGGTCGGCTCGCTACTGACCGCGCCGGTGGCGGTGACGCTGCTGCTGCTGACCAATGACTGGCGGATGATGTTTATTCTACTTGGCGCGTTGTCGCTGCTGGCTATGGTGCTGTTCGCTCGCGCTTTCAGCGATACGCCGGCGGATCAGCCGCGCGTCAATGCGGCGGAGCGCGCGCTGATCCGCGACGGTCAGCAGGCACAGCCAATCCAGGACACGCCGCTGCCCTGGTGGCGCTTTTTCACCAGCCGTACGCTGGTGTGCAATGCGCTGGGCTACTTCTCTTTTCTCTATATCACCTTTACCCTGGTCACCTGGGCGCCGAAGTATCTGATGGATAACTTTCATTTCGATCTGCATGCGCTCGGCTACGTGGCGATGATCCCCTGGAGCGGCGCCTGCATTACCGTGTTGCTGGGCGGCCGTATCGCCGATCTGCTGCTACGGCGCTTCGCCAGTCTGCGCCTGGCGCGCAACCTGTTTGCCGCGGTGACGCTACTGCTGGCCGGCAGTTGTTTTCTGGCGATCCCGTGGATGCCCTCGGCAAGCGCTATTATCGCGCTGATGACGCTGGGCAATGCGCTGAACGCGCTGGTCAATAACGTCTACTGGTCGGTGGTGATTGATGTGACGCCGCGCGCCAGCGTCGGCGCCTACAGCGGCATTACGCTGGCGATCGCTAACCTGGCGTCGATTATCTCGCCGATGCTGAGCGGCTGGCTGGCGCAGCATTACGGCTATAACGCCATGTTTACCGCCACGGCGCTGATCGCCTTCGCCAGTATGCTGGCGATGACGCTGTTGCAACCGGAGAAAAAGCTGGCCGCCTCGCGCGTCGCCACGCAGCTGACGGCCGCCTGACGCGCGTTGGTAAAATAAAAAGGCGCCTTCCGACGCATGCGCGGAAGCGCCTTCTTAACAGGGCGCGATAAAAAAAGATTATTTTTGCTGGCTCAGATAGTCGGTCAAAAAATGCTGGGCGTTGCCATATTTTGAAAGCAGATCGCTGTAGCTAATACGATAAGGATGCGGCTCATTCGGCAAATAGAGTTCGCCAATGTTCGTTCCATCCATGCTTAATACGACAAACCTGTTACCGTTAAGCGTTACGGTATATTTCTTTTTTTTGTTCTCCCTTACCACATCCATTATTTGAATCTTACGATTCCAGGGGTGATCGATATTTACCAACTGCACCAGCGCTTTATTTTCTTCGCGCGGACCGTAGCGCAATATCCAGACTTCCGTGCCCTCTTCGCCCTGCCAGGCTTTGACCTGCTCTGCAATTTCAGGCCGTTGTTGCTTGCCATGCGCGGGGCGGCTATCCGGCGAGGCGATACCGGATTGTAAAGGGAGAAAGGTAAGGGAAGCTAAAATAAGGGCGGTCGTTAATTTTTTCACTGAACAGTTCCTTCTTTATTTTCAGGCAGCGGAAATAATAATCCATATTTATTTCCCGTCAATGTTCATCGTTCTAAAATAAGCGACAAAATCAAAAACAAAAGCGTGAAAGCAAATATATTTCCAGACAAGACTTGTAGATTTTAACAGAGTTTAATTATTTATTAGTAGATTCATTTATAAATGACCGGCCAGAGAAATGGCCGGTCATTTTATTATATAATTTCCTGGGGTTAAAACGCTTCCCAGCTATCCATCTGCGCCGTCGCCTGTACCGGTTTGTTGCGCGGCGCTGGCGCTGTCGGCTTCACGCTGGCTGGCCGCGCGGATACGGCGCCCGCATCGATGCGGAAGGTGGCGACCGTCTGGTTGAGATGCTGCGCCTGTTCCTGCAACAGGCTGGCGGCAGAAGAGGACTCTTCCACCAGCGAGGCGTTCTGCTGCGTCACCCGATCCAGCTCGGTCACCGCCACGCCAACCTGCCCAATACCCCGGCTCTGCTCGTCGGAAGCGGAAGAGATCTCATCCATGATGTCACGTACCTGTTTTACGCCAACGACAATGGCTTCCATCGACGCTTCCGCCGCCGCCGCCAGTTTGGTGCCCTGTTCAACGCGTGAGGAGGACTCCTCAATCAATCCTTTGATATCTTTCGCCGCGACGGCGCTGCGCTGCGCCAGGTTGCGCACTTCACCCGCCACTACCGCAAAGCCGCGTCCGTTTTCACCGGCGCGAGCCGCTTCCACCGCCGCATTCAGCGCCAGAATATTGGTCTGAAAGGCGATGCTTTCGATGACGCTGGTGATCTCGGCGATTTTCTTCGCGCTCTCTTCCATGCCAAAAATGGTTTTGATCACGCCATCCACAATGTCGCCGCCCTGCTCAGCGGTATCGGCGGCGCTGACCGCCAGCTTCGACGCCTGCAGCGCGTTATCGGCGTTCTGTTTTACCGTGGCGGTGAGCTGCTCCATGCTGGCCGCCGTCTGCTCCAGCGACGCGGCCTGTTCTTCGGTGCGCGCAGAGAGATCGGCGTTGCCGGCGGCGATTTCGCTGACGCCGGTCAGAATAGTGTCGGAACCGCTGCGCACGTTACGGACGGTATTCACTAGCGCCAGCTGCATGCGCGCCAGGCCGTTATGCAGCCGCCCCATTTCGTTACGCGCCTGCGGATTTTCTTTCACCGGATGCGTCAGGTCGCCATGTTCGATGGCGTCGATATGGTTCAGCGCCGCCGCCAGCGGACGCAGCAGCACCTGTTGTAGCACGCGCCAGCAGAGCGCAACGCAGAGCAACACCAGCACCATAACCGCCGCCATCAGCATTTTCATCTGGCTGAATGCGTGCTGGCTCTGCGCCGACGCCTGACGGGTGAGCGTGTTTACCGCTTCGCGCCAGCGATCGTAATCCGCCATCATCTCCTTCTGCTTCGGCGCAGCGTTAATGGCGAACATCCCTTCCAGACTGTGGGTGTCGGCGGTGTTCATCAGCTGCTGCAACAGCGTGGAGAACGCCTTATAGCTGGCGTCCAGCCGCAGGGTCAGCGCCGGGTCAAGCCCATGAAGCGGCGCGCCGGATTGATAAATCTGATACCAGCGCTCCGCCTCCTGCAGCTGCTGGCGGCCATGGGCGATCATGCCCGGCAGCTTCGCGCTGTTCGGGCCTTCCTGCTGGAGCCAGATCACGATGCGGTTAGCGTCGGCCCGCACGTCGTTCAGCGCATACCAGGCGTTGGTCAGCGCGGTGACTTTGTCATTGGCCGCCGAGGCGGTGGAAAAATTATCTTTGTCATTGCTGAGTGAATGAAGAAACAATCCACCTGAGGCGAGCTGTAACAAGCCAAATAGTGCGATGCAGCCAATCAGAAAGGTGGACGTTTTAATGCGGCTAAAAAAGGACATAGCTCCCTCAAAAAAAGTGATAAGCATCACATTTATCGGCAGCTTTACCGGTAACATTAGTTTATCTGCTTATTAAATATCCAGGCAAATTAACGATAATCAATGGATTGCACTTCTTTACCTGAATAATCCTACCGTTAACGCGCAAAATCAGTTAAAAAACGCTAAGCGTTCTCTTTGTCGTCGCGCTGAGCGCGGCATGCAGGATAAGGCGCAGAGTTAACCCGTCATCAGGCTGGATTGTCAGACAGGGATAGACGTATGATGATGCCGGTCAAACGGGCTGCGCGCCCTGCCGCCGCCGCGAGACGCAACCGCCTCTCGCAGCGACAAAGATTGACAATGAATCTTTGCGTAAGGCCGAAAACGATCTATGCCGTAACAAGACCTTGTTGACTTGTTAGGTTTTACTTATTGATTCAATAATGGATACGCATTAGATCTTAATCACAAATTTCGGTAACTTTCACGCTAACCTAATATGGAGGAGTAACTGATGTCTATCATTAACACCAAAATCAAACCGTTCAAAAACAGCGCGTTCAAAAACGGTGAGTTCATTGAAGTGACTGAGAAAGATGTCGAAGGGAAATGGAGTGTTTTCTTCTTCTACCCGGCTGACTTTACTTTCGTTTGCCCGACCGAGCTGGGCGACGTTGCTGACCATTACGCAGAATTTCAGAAAATGGGCGTGGACATCTACTCCGTTTCTACCGATACCCACTTTACTCACAAAGCGTGGCACAGCAGCTCTGAAACCATCGCTAAAATCCAGTACGCAATGATCGGCGACCCGACTGGCGCACTGACCCGTAACTTCGACATCATGCGCGAAGATCAGGGTCTGGCTGACCGTGGTACCTTCATCGTTGACCCGGAAGGCATCATCCAGGCTGTTGAAATCACCGCTGAAGGCATTGGCCGCGACGCATCTGACCTGCTGCGCAAAGTGAAAGCGGCTCAGTACGTTGCAAGCCATCCGGGTGAAGTTTGCCCGGCGAAATGGAAAGAAGGCGAAGCGACGCTGGCTCCTTCTCTCGACCTGGTTGGCAAAATCTAAGTTAACCGAAAGCTGTTCGATCTTTTCATCGGGTGCTGCGGCACCCGATTTTTTGCCTGGAGACCCTCATGCTCGACACCACGATGAAAAACCAACTCAAGGCCTATCTTGAGAAATTAACGAAGCCTGTTGAGTTAATCGCCACCCTGGACGACGGCGCTAAATCCGCTGAAATCAGAGAACTGCTGGGCGAAATCGCCGAACTCTCTGACAAGGTGTCGTTCCGCGAAGACAACGCGCTGCCGGTGCGTAAACCGTCATTTCTGATCACCAACCCAGGCAACACGACCGGCCCGCGTTTCGCCGGTTCGCCGCTGGGTCACGAATTTACCTCGCTGGTGCTGGCGCTGTTGCAGACCGGCGGTCATCCGTCTAAAGAGACGCAGGCGCTACTGGAGCAGATCCGCCAGCTGGACGACGACCTGCATTTCGAAACTTACTACTCGCTCTCCTGCCATAACTGCCCGGACGTGGTGCAGGCGCTGAACCTGATGGCGATCCTGAACCCGCGCATCAGCCACACGGCGATCGACGGCGGCGTCTTCCAGAGCGAAATCCAGGACCGCAACGTCATGGGCGTGCCGGCGGTATTCCTGAACGGCAAAGAGTTCGGCCAGGGGCGCATGAGCCTGGCGGAAATCGTCAGCAAAGTTGACGTCAATGCCGACAAACGCGCCGCGGATGAGCTGAACAAGCGCGACGCCTACGACGTGCTGATCGTCGGCAGCGGCCCTGCGGGCGCGGCGGCAGCAATCTACTCCGCGCGTAAAGGCATCCGCACCGCCCTGCTGGGCGAGCGCTTCGGCGGTCAGGTGCTGGATACCGTCGATATCGAAAACTATATCTCCGTGCCGAAAACCGAAGGCGCGAAGCTGGCCGGCGCGCTGAAAGCGCACGTCAGCGAATACGCTATCGACGTCATCGACAGCCAGAGCGCCAGCAAACTGGTGCCGGCGAAAGTAGAAGGCGGCCTGCACGCTATCGAAACCGCCTCCGGCGCGGTGCTGAAATCTCGCAGCATCATCGTGGCGACCGGCGCGCGCTGGCGCAACATGAACGTACCGGGCGAAGAACAGTATCGCACCCGCGGCGTGACCTACTGCCCGCACTGCGACGGCCCGCTTTATAAAGGCAAACGCGTGGCGGTGATCGGCGGCGGCAACTCCGGTGTGGAAGCCGCGATCGACCTGGCCGGCATCGTTGAGCATGTCACCCTGCTGGAGTTCGCGCCGACCATGAAAGCGGACGCGGTGCTCCAGGAAAAAGCGCGCAGTCTGGAAAACGTGGATATCATCCTCAACGCGCAGACGCTGGAAGTGAAAGGCGACGGCAGCAAAGTTACCAGCCTGGAATATAAAGATCGCGTTAACGAGACGGTGCATCAGATCGACGTGGCGGGCATTTTCGTGCAGATTGGCCTGCTGCCGAACACCACCTGGCTGGACGGCGCGATTGAGCGCAACCAGATGGGCGAAATCCTGATCGACGCCAAGTGCGAAACCAACGTCAAAGGCGTGTTCGCCGCCGGCGACTGCACCACGGTGCCGTACAAGCAGATCATCATCGCCAGCGGCGAAGGCGCGAAAGCCTCGCTCAGCGCGTTTGACTATCTGATCCGTACGCAGCCGGTAGGCTAAGACATTACCACGTAAAAGCGGCGCCCCTGGGCGCCGCTTTTTTTTGCCTGCGTTTAGCGCCGCTACCGCTGGTCGAGAAAGCGCTGCGGATGGTCGGCGGCGATGGCGCGCACGCCGTCATAGCGGCCAAACAGCCGGTAGCGGTTGCGGGCGATAAGATCGTAACAGCGGTTGCTGAGCGCCGAAGGCAGAAAGCGCAGCGCCGCCAGCAGGCGCCACGGCCAGGGCAATCCGCCCATCACGCGAAAAATGGCGTCGGCGCGCAGGTAAACCTGACCGTGGGCAATCAGCACGATGGTGCTGATCTTATCCTCCGGCAGTCCCGCCCAGCGCAGCAGCGTCTTGCCCTGCTCGCTCTGCACCGCCGCCAGCCTCACGGTGCGATAGCGGTCATAGCGCAGCAGAAAGTTGACCCAGCCGTTGCAGAGCTTGCAGGTGCCGTCATACAGCACGACCTGCTCCTCCGGCCGGATCAGCGGCGGCGTGTCGCTGTTAGTCATTGCGGATGCCGGTATCTTCATCGCTCACCGGCACCGGATCTTCCTCTTCGGTGCCGCTGCCCAGTTCGTGCAGGCTAATCTGTCGGACCGGGGCCTGCCCGATTTGGTCGCGCCAGCGATCGCTGTGGTCCGGCAGGCTGGTGAACTGGCCGTCGAGAAACAGGAAATCGAGCTGGTCGCCCAGCGCCTGCAACATCTCTTCCGGCGACGAGAAGTTTTCGCCATGCAGATCGCTGCCGTCAATCTGATACCCGATCAGCCCATCGTGCACCTCAGCCTGACCCAGCTCGATGATATGGCCGTCAATGTTCTGCGCCAGTATGGTGCCGTCGCAATAGAAAAGGTTATAGGGCATTAAATCCTGGTTACGGTTATCGGGCATAACTCCTCCTGTTTGGCTTTCAGGTGGATAAGTATAGCCGGGCTACGCCAGCCCGTTTTCTTCGCGCTGCGCCAGCTGCGTCATCATGGCGATAAACGCCTCTTCCGACACGCCGTAGAGCGAATGCTTCATGCCGAGGCGAAATTCCTCATGCAGTAGCTGATAGAGCGCGCGCAGATCGTCGAGACTGCGACGCTCCGGCTGCGCGCCGTAGCGACTGAAGCGGCGGTTCTCCAGCGCCAGCTGCCCGCCGTCCGGCAGATAACGCGCCGCCAGCAGATGGTGGCGGAAGTGAGAATGAGGCCAGGTTGAGACGAAATGGTTCGCCATCAGGTAATCAGAAGGAAACTGCGTCACCAGGTCAAAGCGGTAGAGCGGCTGCCATTCGCCGCCGCGTCGCTGGCAGAGCAACCACTCCTCGCCCAGCGATTGCAATTGATACTCGCCATGCGGCGTCTGCTGCGCGCGGTCGGCCAGCAGGCGTATCGGCGCGCTCAGCGTCGGACCGCCGAAGCCCGCGTCGGCGATCCAGAATTCTTCATCCAGCTGCACCAGCAACAGCATATGGGTGCGCGGCGGCACCGAGGGCGGCTGCGCGATGACCACGCGCGCCGCCAGACCACGGGCGTCGAAGCCCATCGCCAGTAACGCCTGTAACAGCAGCGAGTTATGCTCATAGCAATAGCCGCCGCGCCGGGCGACGACCAGCTTTTCCTGGATCGCTTCGGTTTCGATATGAATCGGGCGATCAAGCAGCACATCGAGATTTTCAAACGGAATCGTGCAGACGTGCGCATGGTGGATCTGCTGAAGCGCAACAAGCGAGGGACGGGTCGCGCCGCTGTAACCGATGCGCGCCAGATAAGCATGAAGATCAAACGACATAATTTCATCCTGGTGAAAATGATGCTTTTCTTATAGCTGATATCTGGCGCGCCGGTTGTTCTGCAATGCGCTGGGGCATCCATTCATTTTATTTGACCAAACGCACGCTGTTTTTCAATAACTGCCGCGCGCGCCAGCAGTTAATCACCAGTTCGTCATCATCGGCGCTGTCAGCCAGCCCCGATAATCGGCTGCAAAGCGCATCATAGCTTAATGGCCTTCTCTCCCGCGCCAGCGCAACGACTGCCTTGCCGACCAGCGCTAAAAACTCTTCATCCTGTTCGACTTCATCGGATAACAATGCCAATTTTTTCGCCCTCCTGTAAAAAAACATCCTTTAAATATGTACGCTCAAAAAATTTGGGGATTGCTGTAATCGATTTCTGAGACTTATCTCACGTCAGCCGACGGAACGGCAGCGCGGCGGCTGGGCAAAGCGGACGGGAAAAACTATACCTGGAAGACGAGCTAACCCCCCGTTTTCCAACTGAAATGAGGTAACGATGAAACTGACCCGCTGCGCCGCACTGTTAATGATGCTGAGTTGTCCTACGCTGGCGGCTGAAAGCCCGCCTTCCGTCGACGCATTGCCGCTGTCGCCGCCGCAGACGATGCCGGTTAGCGCCTGGCAAACGCGGGTAAATGAGGACCGCAGCATCACCTGGCGGCTTTACGCCCCGCAGGCCCGCAAAGTTTCCGTCGTCACCGGCGCCACGCCGGAGAGCTATGTTTCTCATTCGATGGAAAAAGCGGGCAACGGCATCTGGTCATGGCGCAGCGCGCCGCTGGCGCCCGACCTCTATGAATATTTTTACAACGTCGACGGCCTGCGCATTGCCGATCCCTCCAGCGCGACCCCCAAACCGCAGCGCCAGGTGAACACCAGCCTGATTCTGGTGCCGGGCTCGCTGCTGGACGTGCGTCAGGTGCCGCATGGCGAGCTGCACGCCCTGTCCTACCATTCGCGCGCGCTTAACCGCGAGCGGCAGCTTTACGTCTGGACGCCGCCGGGCATGGAAAACAGCAAGGCGCCGCTGCCGGTAGTCTATTTCTGGCACGGTTTTGGCGACAGCGGGCTTTCCGCCGTAACCCAGGGACGCATTCCGCAAATCATGGATAACTTGTTGGCGGAGAAAAAGATCGTGCCGATGCTGGTGGTGATGCCCGATACCGAAACCGATGCGGCGGGCCTGGTGCCAGAAGATTTTATTCCGGCGCAACGGCGCAAGGATTTCTATCCGCGCAACGCCGATGCAGCGGATCGCGAACTGATGCAGGATATTATTCCGCTGATTTTACAGCGCTACCACGTGCGTGAGGATGCGGAAGGCCGCGCGCTGGCGGGCCTGTCGCAGGGCGGCTATCAGGCGCTGGTCAGCGGCATGAACCATCTGCAACAGTTCGGCTGGCTGGCGAGCTTCAGCGGCGTCACTACCGAAACGGTGCCGAATCAGGCGGTCAGCGCGCAGCTGGCGCAGCCGCAGGCGGTAAACCGCCAGCTAAAGAATTTCACCCTCGCGGTGGGAGAACGGGATAAAGTGACCGGCGCCGATATCGCCGGACTGAAACGGCAGCTGGAACAACAGGGCATCCATTTCGACTACGATCCTTATCCGCAGCTGGGCCATGAAATGGCGGTTTGGCGTCCGGCGTGGATTAAGTTTGTGCAGAAGCTGTTCCGTTAACCGACGCCGGCAGACGTTTTATCAGGGTCAGGCAGTTTTCGCCTGCCGTCTGCCGGTAGCTGACATTGTCGACGCAGTCATAGATCAGGCGCAGGCCGCGTCCGCTCTCTGAGAGCAGCGTCAGCGCCGCCTCGGCGTCGCTCTGCTCTTCCGTCAGCGTTTCCGGCGCGGTGGCGGCGGTGAGCAGCGCGGCGGAGATCGGCTTACCGCTGTCGCGCAGCGTAGCAATCGCCCGTTCCCTTGTCGGTTTAAGTGACGTTGGCACTTTACGAGTGCGTCTTTCGATAGTTGTGATGAAGATTATCAGTCGCCGTGTTACACAACGCGGCAAAAGCCCGTTTTTCCTGAGTGTTTAAGTGACAGCGTCACTATAAGATCTGATCGTATTGCTGTTGCCAACGGCCCAGGCTGGGCTGCTTTCATCGTGACGCCGATAACGAGCGTCGGCGGTCAGGACCGCCTTCAGGCAGAAAATCAGATGACTCTGCGCCCAGCCGCGACGCCGTAAGCATATATATCAACTATGCTTAAGCGACGAAGTCAGCAAGCAATAGTGTAAAAAGGAGCGGTAATGAACAAGCGACTGGCGGTACTCCTGTTAATGGCAAGCTGCGGCGTGGCGCAGGCAGCCCCGGAGGTAAGCAACGAAGCGGAATCCTATATCGTGGGGCTGTGCGCCATGACCAGCGAGCAGAAAGCGACGGATCAATCGCAGGATCAATATGTACAGAAGCTGAAGGATATGGCGAAGCGTGGCAACTCCCCGTATGCCATGGATAAGCCGGAGTTTAATGAGGATGAAGCGGAAAAAGTCGCCGCCGCCTATATGAAACTGCCTGAGGCGGTAAAAGAGAAAAATCGCCACGATGCGGACGCCTGCAAAAAAGCGACGATGGCGCAGTACCAAAAAGCGGAGTAAGGATAACGGACCACGAAAAGCGGGCTGCGGCCCGTTTTTTATGGGCGAAGCTGAGTCCGCGTCAACGGCAAACAGCCTGTTCGGCGTCAACGGCAAACAGGCGGCGCAGCGCGCGCCGCCGAAGAATGGCTGTTCTCTGGCGCTACTCTTTGCCGGTCAGGAAACGGCAGATCACCGAAAGGTCCTGCTCGCCGTAACCCGCCTCAACCGCCTGCTGCCACAGCTGCGCAATATGCTGCATGCCCGGCATTGATTGATCTTCGGCGGCGTCCAGCGCCAGCTGCGCGTCCTTCAGCGCCCAGGTCAGCTGCATCTGCGGCGTAAAGTCGCCCTCTTTGATGGTGTCGAGCTTCACTTTGGCATAGGGCGCCGCCAGCGGCCCGCCTTCGAGCACCGACCAGAGATCATCGGTAGTGAAGCCAAACTGCCGCGCCAGGCTGGCGCTTTCCGCCAGGCCCTGCATCATGGCGATCAGCCAGGCGTTGACCACCAGTTTCATGCGCGATCCAGCACCCGCCTCGCCCAACCAGCGCGCGCCCTTGCTGATAGCGGCGAAAACCGGCTCGAGCTTCTCCGCCCGCTGCCGGTCACCGCTGGCCAGCACCAGAATTTGCGCGTTTTCCGCCGGCGCTTTGGTGCCCGATACCGGCGCATCGATATAGACCACGTCCGGGCGCTGCTGCGCCAGATAAGCGATCAGCCGATCGGTCGCCTCTACGCCGATGGTGCCCATCTGACAGAACACCGCGTTCTGCCGCAGCGACGACGCAATTTGTTGCAACACGCTTTCGGTCGTCGGGCCGTCAGAGAGCATCGCCAGCACCACGTCCGCGTCGGCGACCGCCTGCTGCGGTGCATCGTGCAGCGTCATGCCGTTCGCCGCCAGATCTTCGCCGCGCGCGCGGGTGCGGTTCCAGCCCGCCACCGGGAAATCTTTTTTTACCAGATTTGCGGCAAAGGCGTGTCCCATCGCACCGAGTCCCAGAACTGCTACAGAGGGATGCTGATTCATCTCGAAATCCTTCTTCATATTAAAAGGTCAGTTAATCCTGGCGCATTTTGTCACAGCGTAAATCCCCGTCGCCCCGATTGCTATCAATTCAGGCAAAAGCAATGACATATCGCCTGGCCCTGAGCGCCGACGCGCACGCCTGGCACAGCTTATGCGGTGCTAAATCAACTTTATGTGATGATGTTTTGCAAAATATGACAGACGTGCCAGGCTTACGCGCAGATGTTACGGATGGTTCATTATTATTTCCGCAGGACGCTATTGATGAAAATGATCCCTGTTGCTCAGCGGCCGGTTCGCCTTCGCACTGCGCCGGCCCTGCTTGTGTTGTGCTGCGCCAGCGCCTGGTCCGCCAGCGATGAGTCGACTATGGTCGTCAGCGCCGCGCCCGGCGGCCTCTCCGAACTGGATACGCCCGCCGCCGTCAGCGTAGCGTATGGCGACGATATTCGTCAGGCTGCGCCGCGCGTTAATCTGTCGGAAAATCTCTCCGGCCTGCCCGGTTTGCAGATCCAGAATCGGCAAAACTACGCGCAGGATTTACAGATCTCCATTCGCGGCTTCGGCTCGCGCTCTACCTACGGCGTGCGCGGCATGCGCATCTGGCTCGATGGCATTCCGGCCACCATGCCGGACGGCCAGGGGCAGACGTCCAATATCGATCTGAACTCTGTCGATCGGGTGGAAGTGCTGCGTGGGCCGTTTTCCGCGCTCTACGGCAACGCCTCCGGCGGCGTGATCAATATCGAGACCCAGAAAGGCGCACAGCCCGCCAGCGTCGAGGCAAGCAGCTATTACGGCAGTTTCGGCAGCTGGCGCTATGGGCTAAAGGCGCAGGGCGCCACCGGCGACGGCGATCAGGCGGGCGACGTCGACTATACGGTTTCCGCCACCCGCTTCAGTACACATGGCTATCGCGACCGCAGCAGCGCGCACAAAAACCTCGGTAACGCGCGGCTCGGCGTACGTATCGATGATGTCAGCACCCTGACGCTGCTGTTTAATAGCGTCGATATTAAAGCGCAGGACCCCGGCGGCTTAACCCGCGCTGAATGGCGAGATAATCCGCGCCAGTCGCCGCGTGCGGATCAATATGATACGCGTAAAACCGTGAAGCAAACGCAGGCGGGCCTGCGCTACCAGCGCCAGATGAGTGAAAACGACGACCTCAGTCTGATGGCCTGGGCAGGCGAACGTGAAACCACGCAGTATCAGTCGATTCCCCGCGCGCCGCAGCTCAGGCCGAGCCACGCCGGTGGCGTGATTGAACTGACGCGTCACTATCAGGGCGTCGACGCGCGCTGGACGCATCGCGGCGCGCTGGGATCGCTGCCGGTGACGCTGACTGGCGGCCTCGATTATGAAACCATGAGCGAACGTCGCAAAGGCTATGAAAACTTCGTGCTGAACAACGGCGCGCCGCAGTTTGGTGAAAAAGGCAACCTGCGCCGTAACGAGCGCAACCTGATGTGGAACCTCGATCCCTACCTGCAAACCTCGTGGCAGCTGACCTCCGCCCTGACGCTGGATGCGGGCGTGCGTTTCAGCACGGTGAATTTTGACGACAATGACTTTTATGTCCGCCCCGGCAACGGCGACGACAGCGGCGAAGCGCGCTATCACCGCTGGTTGCCCGCAGCCTCGCTGAAATATGCGCTGACCGATAGCTGGAATATCTACGCCTCCGCCGGACGCGGCTTTGAAACGCCGACCATCAACGAGCTTTCTTATCGCGCGGACGATCAGGGCGGGCTGAATAACCGGCTCCAGCCTTCGACCAGTGATACGCTGGAGATCGGCAGTAAAACCCGCATCGGCAACGGCCTGCTCAGCGCCGCGCTGTTCCAGACCGACACCAAAAATGAAATCGTGGTCGACAGCTCAAGCGGCGGGCGCAGCAGCTATAAAAACGCCGGACAGACACGCCGCCGCGGGCTGGAGCTGGCGCTCGATCAACAGTTTGCTGACGACTGGCGGCTGCGTATGGCCTGGACGCTGCTCAACGCGACCTACCGCGACAGCGTCTGCGGCGATCCGACATGCAGTTCTGAAAAACAGGTGCCGCGCGGCAACCGGCTGCCGGGCATCGCGCGCAATATGGCGTCGGCGGCGCTGGAGTATGCGCCGGAAACGGGCTGGTACGGCGGCGCGGAGCTGCGCTATATGAGTCAGATCCAGACCAACGACCGTAACAGCGAGCAGGCGCCCGCCTATGCCGTCACCGCGCTGAACGGCGGCTATAAGTTCCGTTCCGGCGGCTGGGTGCTGGATCTCTTTGGCCGCGTCGATAACCTGTTCGACCGCAGCTATGTCGGCTCGGTGATCGTTAATGAAGGCAATGGTCGCTACTTTGAACCGGCGCCGGGCCGCAACTACGGCGTGGGCGCTTCGCTGAGCTGGGAATTTCAGTAACGCATCGTCCGGCCGGACAATCCGGCCTGACGGTTTCACCGTTTTGTCCGGCTTTTACGGACGTGGATAGTGGATCAGATCGTGGATCAGCGTCCGCCCGTCACTGCGATTGCGGTAGGCGTGCGGCGCATCGGCGTTGAAACGCAACACCTCGCCCTGCCGCAGCAGATGCCAAACGCCTGCGATCTGCACCTCGCCGTCGATCACCACCACATGCTCGATCACGCCCGACGCGTGAGGCGCGGACTCGCTGAACGCGCCTGCGGCGAACTCAATCGCCAGCAGATCGAACCCCAGTTCTGCATCGAAATCGACCAGCGGCGTCACTTTCATCTGTGCGTTCTGCTGCTGAAACGGCGGCCGCTGCGCTGCGCCGCTGTTGACGTCTGCGGGCGTGATAAAGCGTGAGAACGGCACCGCGAAGCCGGTGGCGATTTTCCATAAGGTCGCCACCGTCGGGCTTGATTCGCCGCGTTCGATCTGTCCCAGCATCGCCTTGCTGACGCCGCTTCGCTCCGCCGCCTGCGTCAGACTCCAGCGCCGCTCGGCGCGCAGCGCCTTCAGCGTCTGCGCCAGGTGTTGCGCTAAAGCTTCCATCTTCTCTCCCGTGGCCTGCTTGTGCGTTATAACGCACAGTGGTATGTTGAGCGCTATAACGCACAGGGAGCAAGCATACTATGGCATTGGCGCAGCGTGAACAGCCGTTTAGCTTTACCCTTATCATCGCCGGTTTTGTGGCGACGCTGGTCGGCTATGCCAGCTCGGCGGCGATCGTTTTTCAGGCCGCTGAAGCCGCAGGCGCGACGCCGCAGCAGATCGGCGGCTGGCTGACCGCGCTGGGCCTGGCGATGGGCATCAGCTCGCTTGGCCTGTCGATATGGTATCGTCAGCCGATTCTGACCGCCTGGTCGACGCCCGGCGCCGCGATGCTGGCGACCAGCCTGCACGGCGTCACGCTGTCGCAGACCATCGGCATCTTTCTGTTTACCAACGCGCTGATTGTGCTGTGCGGCGTCACCGGCCTGTTCGCCCGCCTGATGAAACTGGTGCCGCAGGCGATTACCGCCGCAATGCTGGCGGGCATCCTGCTGCGCTTCGGCCTGGAGGCGTTCGCCGCTTTGCAGGTCGATCTGGCGCTGTGCGGCACGATGTGCGTAAGCTGGCTACTGGCGCGCTGCCTGCTGCCGCGCTACGCCATTATTATTACGCTGCTGGCGGGCCTGATGTTGGCGCTGGCGCGCGGCGATCTACATATCGCCCAGCCGCTGATGACGCTGCGCTGGCCGGAGGCCGTGATGCCGGGCTTTTCGCTGGCTTCGCTGTTGGGCGTCGGGCTGCCCTATTTTCTGGTGACCATGGCGTCGCAAAACGCGCCTGGCATTGCGACATTACAGGCGCACGGCTATCAGCCGCCCGTCTCGTCGTTAATCAGCTGGACGGGCCTTATCGCCCTGCTGCTGTCGCCGTTCGGCGGCTTTTCCGTCTGCATCGCCGCCATTACCGCCGCTATTTGCATGAGCGACGAGGCGCATCCCGATAAAAATCGGCGCTGGATCGCCTCGGCCATTGCCGGTCTGTTTTATCTGTTGGCCGGGCTTTCAGGCGGTGCGGTCGCGCTGCTGCTCACCGCGCTGCCGCCGACGCTGATTCATACGCTGGCGGGTCTGGCGCTGTTGGGCACGCTGACCGGCAGCATTCAGCGCGCGCTTGAGCAGGAAAATAGCCGCGATGCGGCGATGATAACTTTTTTAATCACCGCTTCCGGCATTACGCTGGCCGGTATTGGCGCCGCCTTTTGGGGATTATTTGCGGGCGCGGTCGCCTGGCGCCTGTTAAGCCTGCGGCGGCGGGATTAGGCGCCAGCTTTGCTCTCCCGATTATTTTACTTTGCTCGCTATTTGATGTGCGCTTATTACATTGTCGCGAAAAATGGTATCACCGCGCCACTCATCAGACCTCATTCCAGCGCTCCTGAAAAGCGCCCCGGTTCCAGGCGGCAGGATTAATTATCCGGCTTCGCTAATAAGAACAAGAAGTTAATTACGAAGGTTTCAGGCAGGCGAAAAATAGGGTTGTACAAGACCGCTGTCTCTTGTCCAGGTATAGCGTTTTCACTTGCTCAGATATGCGATCGTTTATTGGCGGCGCTTTTTTATACTGACTGAAAGATGTCTATTTTACCTTGTGAATAATGAAAGATAATAATTAAAATCTAATTATAAAGAGGTAGGCTGAGAAATTAATTTTCTACGTATGAAATAAAACACTCCGGCTTAATTAAATAAATCAGGCCGGAGTGAAAAGGCGTTAAAAAATGGAATTGAAATTAATATTTATTCGGCGGGTTTACGGCCTCCGCCGTGGCTGTTCTGACCGCCCTTGCGCCCCGCTTCAGACGCCTTCTGCGGATTGTTTTTGAAGTTGCCGCCACTACGCTGGCCGCCCTTCTTACCTGCTTCAGATGCACGCTGCCGATCGTTTGCGAAATTACCTGCACCACCACGATATTGCGTCATAACAATTCCTCTTTTTTTAACATTCAAGTCGTCAACTTACTCCACACAGGAGATAAGCAAGCGGAACAACGTTATTAAATGTAGAAGCTGACCAACGAAGTGCAACTATTTTTATTGCGTTCAACCATCGTCCAAAAAGGTATAAGCAGTGACGCCACAGTTGTTTTAATTAACTAATTGCCTGAAAAAAACATAATACCCAGACCATTTAAGATTATTCCTAAAAGAATGAAAATTAAGATGCAAGCCCGTTTTTTTTCGTTAATCTCATTCGGGCTTGAACCGATACTCGGTAACTTCTAACAAGGGTGGATCATGTCGATAAAATGGTTCCGCTCAGACAGCGTGTGTCGCCAGAGAAAATTCATCCCCTTTATTATGGGGAACGTGGTTTTTCTTCTGCTGGAGGATGGCGGCACGTTGGTACGCTCGCGGCTGTGGCTCAAACGATACGCGCGCTTTTTTACCGAAGCCGATGCGCCCTAATGCCTTACAGACGGCCCGTTGCGGCTGGCTTGCGCGTTGCCATATGAATATCAATCAAATACGCGCTCTTTTCTGACGTTTGATTTGCCTCATGCACGGATAAAATCAACCGAATCGCCGATACCACACGATTTTCTGCCTCTGGCAGCGTCAAATAAGGGCCCTCACAGGTGGCAAAAACATTCTTACGCAGCGGAAACCTGGATGCCGTACTCGCTTTAGGTGAAAACGGCCAGCCAGTTTACCTTTCTGCGCTTCAGCTCCGCGAAACGCTACGCCTGCGCAAGCAGCAAAAACTCGCCGACTGCCTGGCAATTCCGCAGGCCAATGAGCGCGGCGACCGAATTGACTGGTACGCCCCCTTCTCTGGTCGGGTAAAATCCTGGAACGCCGCCAGCGAAAGCGAACGCCAGCAGGCGCTGAGCCAGCTGGAGAATCATCAACAAACGCTGACGGCGATCAGCCAGCGCGCGCTCAACGCCGATAAACCGGCGCTGAAACTGTTCGGTGCGCTGCTCAGTAAAGCCTTTCAGTTTCCCGATCGTCAATATGTCTATCTGGTGGATGGCCGTCCCGTCATCACCTTCTGGGGCTTCGTCGAGCTGGATAAGCGTTCACGCAGCGACGCGCTCGCGTGCCTGCGCGCCACCTTACAGCCGGAGCCGATTGACGATGAGCCGCTGATTGCCGCCCCGATGCCGAAAGTCGCCCCTACGCCTCAGCCTGAGCCGGTTATCACGCCGCCTGAACCTGCGCCCGCCGCGCCGCGCGCCTCCGCGCCCGTCAGCGCTTATCAGGCGATAACCGAACTCAGCGACGATGAGCGCGAAAGCGAAGACGCGCCGGTGGACACCGCGCCGCCTGCCGCGCCCGCGAAGCGCTCGCGTCGCCTGCTGTGGGTCGTTCCGCCGCTGGTGCTGGCGGTTGCCGCCGCGCTGGCGGTGAACTTCTGGCCGCATCTGGCTAAGCACGTGCCCATCGCCGCGCCGGAAAGCGTGCCAGAAGCGGAAATTAAGCCGCACGTCATTATTCCGGTGGCGACCCAGGCGAAATCACTGGCGCTGCGCGATACGCTGCCGCTGCGCAACGCCACCGTAGTGACGCCAGCGCCGCCTGAAACGCCGCCGCCCGCCCCCGCACCCGCGCCTGCGCCCGCCGCGCCGGTAGAGAAAGACGCGCTGGTGATGCCGCCGCCCGCTGTGCGCAACGGTTCGACGCGTTTTCTTGACGGCACCTGGCGCGTTACGTTGCAGCTCAATAATATGCGCGGTTTCAAAGCGCCCACCCTGCGCTATCAGTTCCGCGACGGCAAAGGCACCGCCACCATTGTTCAGGGCGACGGCACGCGCTGTAAGGCGGAGACCACCGCTGGCCTGATGAGCTCAGGCAACCTGGTTATCAACAGTCGTTATACCGCCCGCTGCGTTAACGGCACCCGTTACAAAATGCCGCAACTGGTATGTAAACAGGGAGATGGCGCCGCCGTGTGTGAAGCGCAATTTGGCAATGATGTCACTTACCCGATGTCGATCAAGCGTGAGAGTAAATAAGAATGCTGGCGCCCATCACTGATTTTAAACAGAAAATTACCCTGATTGCCGAAAGCGGCATCCAGTTTCTTGATTTCGCTATCTGCCTGAACGACAGCCAGCCTCGCAACTTCGTGCGCCAGACGGCCAACGGCCCGCTGCTGCGCGTGATGCCGGACGCCGCCAGCGGCCGCTTTCTGCTGCCGCAGGAGAACGGCGCGGCGCCCGAAGTGGTGAAGCCGGAGTGCTCCACCACGCTGGCGCAGTCGCTCGAGCTGCTGGCGGGCCTCTGGCTGCCGCTGCCGATCCTGCGCTGCGCCCCGCCGCGTCAGTTTATCGGCGGCCCGGAAAACTGGGCGCGCCTGCAGGTCGTGGCGCTGGATAAGCCTGACGCGGAAGGCAATACGCACCGCGTAATTCTGGCATTCGATACGCAAACCTGTACCGACGAGAGCGATGAGGCGCATTTAATGCTGACGCCTGACGACGCCAACAACGGCGTCGGCTTCGCGCTGGCCTGGCATAACTATGAGCTGGGCGAATTCCTCGATCTCACCTGGGTTGACGGCTGGCTGCGCGAAGTCTTTACCCAGCGCGCCGCCGAGCAGGAAGCACGTCACGCCCACGAAATCAAAATGGCGCTGCGCGAGTTTGAATATCAGGCGCACTATCTCAACCTGCTGGAGCTGCTGGGCACCCAGCTGGCGCTGACCGATATTCGCGTGCTGACCGCTACCCTGCAAGAGCCGGTAGTGAATGTCGATCTGATCCTCGACGTCGGCAACTCCCATACCTGCGGCATTCTGGTGGAAGATCACCCTGACGAAGTCAACGGCCTGAAGCAGACCTATGAGTTACAGCTGCGTGACCTTACTCAGCCGCACCACATCTACAATGAGATGTTCGACAGCCGCGTCGAGTTCGCCGAAGCAAGCTTTGGTAAAAAGAACTTTTCCGTCGAAAGCGGCCGTGACGACGCCTTCGTCTGGCCGTCTCTGACGCGCGTAGGGCGCGAAGCGAGCCGGATGGCGTTGCAGCGCGCCGGCACTGAAGGCGCCACCGGCATCTCCAGCCCGCGCCGCTACTTGTGGGACGAGGCGCGCTACGCCGCCGGCTGGCGCTTTAACCGCGCCGACCGCGTCGAGCCGCAGGCGATCGCCGAACCCCTGATGACCCTGATTAACGATGAGGGCGAACCGCTGTGGCAAGTCGAGGAAGATGAGCGCCTGCCGGTTTTCTCCGCCCACTACAGCCGCAGCTCGCTGATGACCTTCATGCTCAGCGAACTGCTGGCGCAGGCGATGATGCAGATGAACAGCGCCGCCCAGCGGCAGAAAATGCCGCACAGCTACGCGCCGCGTCAGCTGCGTCATATAATTCTTACCCTGCCTTCGGCGATGCCGAAACCGGAGCGGGAGATTTTCCGCCGCCGCATGCAGGACGCCATCGCGCTGGTGTGGAAAGCGATGGGCTGGCATCCGGCCGACGCCGGTTTCGAGCGTGACAGCGACAAAGCGCTGAGCGCCCGTCCGGTGCCCGACGTGCAGATGGAGTGGGATGAAGCGACCTGTGGCCAGATGGTTTATCTGTTCAACGAAACTCAGGTGAATTTCGCCGGACGCGCCGAAGCTTTCTTCGCCAGCATGGCGCGCCCCGACCGCTTGCGCGACGCCAACGAACCGGCGGGCAAAACGCTGCGCATCGCCTCGATCGATATCGGCGGCGGCACCACCGACCTGGCGATCACCCACTATGCGCTGGACGACGGCCAGGGTAACAACGTGAAAATCAATCCGCGCCTGCTGTTCCGCGAAGGCTTCAAGGTGGCGGGCGACGACATTCTGCTGGATGTGATTCAGCTCTACGTGCTGCCGGCGCTGAACGCTGCGCTGAAACAGGCGGGCCTGGCGAATCCCGACAGCCTGCTGGACAAGCTGTTCGGCTACGACGGTCGCATGGACGGCTTCTCCACGCTGCGCCAGCAGGCGACGCTCCAGCTGTTTATTCCGCTGGCGCAGGCGGTGCTGGAGCGCTATGAAAACTACGATCCGCTCGACGTCAGCGCGGAGATCGAAGCGCTTTACGGCGAACTGCTGACGCAGCGTCCCGGCGCGGCGGTGCTGGACTACATCAACGGCGAGGTGCAGCGTGCGCTCGGCGGCCAGCAGAGCTTCGATATTTTGCAGGTGCCGATGGTGGTCAGCCTGAGCCAGCTGCACGGCGAATTCCTCTCGCACCGTATGGCGATCGTGCCGGCGCTGCGTTCGATGGCGGAAGTGGTGTCGCTCTACAGCTGCGACGTGCTGCTGCTGACCGGCCGCCCGTCGCGCTTCCCCGGCGTGCAGGCGCTGTTCCGTCATCTGCAACCGCTGCCGGGCAGCCGTATTCTGTCGCTGGAGGGCTACCACACCAGCGACTGGTATCCGTTTAATAAAATGGGCCGCATCGATAACCCGAAATCGACCGCCGCCGTTGGGGCGATGCTCTGCCTGCTGGCGCTCGATTTACGGCTGTCGAGCTTCTGGTTCAAGGCGGGCGATTTCCAGCCCTACTCGACGATCCGCTATCTCGGCATGCTGGACGACAACCATGCGCTGACCGGCGATAACGTCTGCTACAGCGAAATCGATCTGGACGATCCGAACTGGACGCCGGACCGTAAAAGCAGTTTCCAGATCCGCGGCAACGTTTGTCTCGGCTTCCGGCAGCTGGATAACGACCGCTGGCTGGCGTCGCCGCTCTACAGCCTGACCATCAACGACGCGCAGCTGGCGCGCAAGATCGCGGGCGACAGCGTGCTGCGCGTGAAGCTGGCGGTAGAGCAAGGCGCACAGTCCGGCTCGCCGGAGCGCTTTGTGCTGGCCGACGCGCGTCTCGATGATGGTACGCGCGTGCCGTTATCGCAGCTTAGCCTTAAACTGAATACATTGTCCGCGAGCGGCAATGCCAATGCCCAATACTGGATTGACAGCGGGAGCGTATTTAAGAAATGAAAGCCGTTACGCTGAATCAGCAGGCCTCGCCCTTCAGCCAGCAGGTTGAGGAAATGAACAGCGGCATCGATCGGGCGTTAGCCTGGATCGATAGCCAGCGCACGCACTCATCGCGTCTCGATATGGAAGCGGATGGCCTGAAACTTTCTTTGCGTCGCGGTAAATATCAGCTGCGCCAGATGCAGCGCGCGCAGCCCGGCGAAAGCACCATCGGCTTTTACGGCCTTTCGCAGGCGGGGAAAGCGTCGCTGTTGCAGGCGCTGGTCGGCGATGCACAGGGCCGCCTGACCACGCAGCTGGCGGGCAAAGCGATCGACTACCTCACCCATATCAATCCCGGCAATCAGGATTACGGCATGGCGACCCGCTTCAGTCATGTACGCGACGTGGAAGACGCCGTCAGGCCGCTTTCGCTGACGCTGCTGAGCGAAGCGGAAATGACGCGTATGGTGCTGATGGCCTTTCTGCAACAGCCGAAAGGCGACAGCGAGGCGAAAATTCTGGAGGCGCGGCTGGAGCATTTGCAGCGCCTGCGCCAGCCGCAGCCGGTCAGCGGCTTCGCCAGCGATGAGCTGGTGGCGCTGTGGGACTTCAGCCGTCGCCAGGACAGCGGGCGCATGGCGCTGCTGAACCGTCATTTTTGGCCGCAGGCGTGCGAACTCGCCCCCTGGCTGAGCGTGGACGACCGCGCCCAGCTGTTTGCGCTGCTGTGGAATGATGATGAGACGCTGACCGCGCTCTGGCGTCAGCTGGCGCATACGCTGCACGCGCTGCATCATGCGCCGCGTGTTCAGGCGCCGCTCTCGCTGTTGGTGGATGAATCGTTGCTGCCCGCAGAGCTGCTGTTCAGCAACGCGGCGGCCACGCTGAACGGCGCGCAGGAGCGCCTGGTGGAAGTGGCGCCCTGCGTCGCCGATCGCGCCGTGCGCCCGGTGGCGCTCTCGCTGGCGGAATTGCAGCTGCTGACGCTGGAGGTGCTGATCCCGCTGTCGACGCCGCCGCGCCAGGCGCTGTTCGACCTGGTCGAAGCGGTGGATATTCCCGGCTACGGCGCCGCGCTGGATGAAGACGCGCGCTATGAACAGGCGCAGGCGGCGAGCCGTCATCCGCTGGCGGCGCGCCTGATGCGTGCCCGTCGCGCGCTGTTTCTGGAGTTTTACGGCGAGCGCCAGGGGCTGGATCGCCTGCTGGTCTGCACCGCCGCCAGCGAACGTCAGGACGCCAGTCTGGTGGGCCGCATGCTGACCCAGTGGCTGAAAACCATGCAGCGCGGCGACGGCGATAAACTGAAAGCGCAGAAACCGGTGTTGATCTGGGCGGTCACCCGCTTCGATGGCCGCTATCTGCAGAAAGTGAATATCGATGAAGCGGTGCAGCGACGGACCGGCGTTGCTGGCAGCGACTGGGGATCTATGCTGGCGCAGGATGCAGGCGGCATCGAACGTATGGCCGTGTGGCTGCAGGCGGAGGTGAGACAGCAGGATCGCCTGACGCGTCTGAAAGAGGGTTTACAGCGCCTGCGTCTGGAGCTGGGCGATCGCCTGCTGGCCAACTGGGCGCAGCCGATGAACGATGTACAGCAAAAGCAGCAGATCGCCGACAACCTGCTGAAGGCGCTGCAAACCCGCACCGGTCTGCATGGCGAGCTGCTGGAGCGGCTACAGCCTTCGCGCGAGCAGCTGCGCGCCATCTATCTGCTGCCGCAACAGCAGCAGCTGGCCGCCGCTGGCGCGCAGCACGCGCCCGCCGCGCCGAATCTGCCCAGCAGCCATTTCGGCATCGGTTTCGAATTCGATCTGTTCAGCAGCCAGCCTGCCCCGACGCTGGCCAGCGACGCTGAAGAAGCGGCGCCCGACAGCGACAGCCTGTTCGCCCATAACGTACAGCGCTACTGGATACATCATCTGCGCAGCCTGCCAGATAACGACGGCCTGCTCTCGCTACTCGGCGTCAGCAAAAGCACGTTGCAGATGCTGGTCGAGGAACTGATCACCGCCAGCTTCCGTCTGGATGTCGCTGGCAGCCTGCTGCGCACGTTGACCGAACATGAAGCGGCGAACGCGCCGCGCGAAGGGAAAGTAGACAGGCAGGTGTCGCGCGCGCTGACGGTGCTGGGTGATTTCGTCGCCTGGCTCGGCTTTCTGAAGCGCGACGCAGCGGAACGTCCCGACAGCCGCGTCAACCGCGGCCATAAGATTTTCGCGCAGCCGCAGACGCCCGCTGTCAGCTTCGGCGCGTCGCAGCGTTTGACGCGCCTTTCCGCCGCGCCAGCCAATACCACCGCGTTTTATATTTATGACTGGCTGGTTGGGCTGAACACCCTGATCGTGGAAAACAACGGCTATGCGGGCGGCAGCGATATCGACGACGACGCGCGCCAGCCTTTGCAGCAGGCGCTGAAATTGATTCAGTCCTGTTGATTCAGTCCTGATGTTACCGCGCCCGGCGGCAAGGCGGGCGCTGACCTGTTCAGCCGGGCGGCTTACGCGCCCGGCCTCGCTTCATTCCTCGCCATCTTTTCAGCAATAATGCAGCGCAAGCTCGCCCTGCAACGCCCGCTGCGCCTCTTCCAGCAGAGCAAAAATCGCTGCCAGCTCGCCGCACCGGTCGGGCGCAGGCGCATGGCACAGCACGATGCGCGCGGGCAACGCCATTTCGCCGGTCAGCGCGTCCCACAGCGCGTCAAGGTTGGCGCCGAAATGGGCGCCCACACCGCTCTGTTCCGCAAAGCAGCGGTAAAATTCGGCACGGCTGGCTATCGTTGAAAAATCAAAGCGCATCTCCAGCACAGGCTACTCCAGACGTTGAAACGTGCGGTAATGATCGGTAGTCAAATAAATAAGCCCGTCGCTGGAATAAAGCAGCCGATCGCTGCGGCGGCGGCCGCAGCGGTAGTTAACGTCCGCCTCATACCAGCTGCGTCCGGCGCGCGCAGGCAACCCGCCTTCGCGATTTGAAAAGCGATCGCCGCCGATGGCGCGGCCCGGCAGCATCTGGCAGAGGTTGCCCTTTGACGGCTCCCAGCCCTGACGGCGCGCCTGCGCTTTGGTCAGATAGTAGTCCGGCAGCCGCTGATGCTGACGCAGATAGTCTGCGACCTGCCGATCGTCGGTCAGTGCGCTGATATCGTTTTTCGCCACCGCCGCAGGCGTGGCGGCCTGATGCGCGTTAAAGTGGGGACGCAGGCCGATAAAGGCGGCGGCCAGTACGAAAATCAGGCCGACCCAGAGTTTTTTAGACATAGTTTTCAACAGCTAAATAACGAGACGGTCACTATAGCAGCCTCATGGTCAGACCGAAACGTCCGGCGCGTCGTCGCACTCCCGTTTCACAATAAGCTGTGGATGCCAGCCCGGCGGCAGCGGTTCAGGACGGCGGATCTGCACTTCGCTCAGGCTTAATGCCGTGACGCCGCAGGCGTAAAAGCCCGGCATGCCGCCGGGCCAGGGCTCCACGCCCCAGGGACGCTGGGTGGCGGGATTGATGGCGTACGCATTGTCTAATCCCATGCCGCCCGGATTAGCCTGATTACAGGGCGGACGAATGTCATACCAGCCCTGCTCCGGGTGGACGCAGTTAAGCTGATCGATCAGCAGATGGCTGAAGCTGATATGGTGCAGCGCGCCGGGAATTTCGCAGTGCAGATTGATCGCGCCCTGCATGGTGCCGGTCAGATGGCTGAACGCCACCCAGGCGATTTCGCCGGGCGCGACGTCAGGATGGCGCGGACGCACGGAGATAAATACCGGATCGGCCTTTCCCCAGTGCACCGGCGGTCCATAAATGCAGTTAAAGGTGATGTGGCTGAAGGCGAGCCGCCGGAAGTGGCCGCCGTCGCGGCTCAGCAGGCCGATGCCGCGGTTGGAGTCAAGGATAGTGCAGCCGGTTACGACCACGTCTTCAATATCATCATGGGTTTCCGTGCCGATCTTCAGCGCGCAGCTATTGGAGCGCAGAATGGTGCCGGTCACGGTGATATGTGTCGCCGGACCGCGCAGCGGCGCGGGCTTGTACGTGGTTTTGATGCAGATACCGTCATCGGCGGCGCTGAAATAGCTGTCGCTGATATGTACGTAACGGCAGCTGTCGATATCCAGCGCGTCGGTATTGGCCATGGTGAGATCGTTATCGATGCACAAACGGCTGATGCGCACCTGCTCGCAGCTCACCAGATGCACCGTCCACATCGGCGCCTGCTCGATGGTAAAATCCTGCAATGTGATCTGACGACACGCTTCCAGCACCAGTATGCGCGGCCGCTCCGGCAGCGGCAGCCGGTAACCCTGATTGTCCGCCTCGGCGGCGAACCAGGCGGCGGCGTTGCCGTCGATGCGCCCTTTTCCTTCAATGGTGATGTTTTTTTTGTGGCTGGCGTAAAGCAGCACGCGCGATGAACATTCCGCCTGGCTTTGCGCTTGATGGGTGTAATCTTCCGGTCGACTACTGGCGATCAGCGTGGCGCCTGCGGCAAGGTGCAGCGTCAGGTTAGCCGGGAGCGCCAGCGAACCGATCAGATAAGGTCCGGGAGGGATATAAAGCATGCCGCCGCCGCGTGAGGCAACATCGTCGAGCGCACGTTGAAAACAGAGAGTATCGGGGGTTTCGCCATCCGCAGCGGGATGATAGTCGTCCAGGGAGATAAGCATTCAGTACGTCCCAGAAGAAAACGGTGCCGTTATCCCAACACAGCTTTTATTGAAACGCTATTTCAAAAAGGTGATGCCGTAAAGAAATGTGAAATATTTCACAACGCGGGCCGGGAAGACCGGCCCTGGCGCTTACTCAGCTTTGTAATGATTTGCTGTGCTGCTGAACAACGCTGCGGCGCCATGCGCCCGGCGCTTTGCCGAACTGTCGTTTAAAGCTGCGGTTAAACGACTGCTGCGAATCGAAACCCAGCGAAATAGCGACGTTCAGGATAGGTTCGTTGCTGGTCGTCAGGCGATCCGCTGATTTTTTCAGCTTCTGCGAACGAATGTACTCGCCCAGCGGGTAGCCGGTATGCTCTTTAAACATTCGCTGCAGATGCCATTTCGAATAGCCGGCGCGTTCGGATACCGTATCGAGATCCAGCCTGCCTTCGATATTGTTGTCAATCCAGTCGATTAAATCGTGAATAAAGGCGTCACTTCTCATATTTCTCTCCCGTCGCCAGGGCTAATGGTATCAGTATCAGTTGCAGTTACACTTTAACGGTGACTGAATTTACCGGAAATTGCAAATTATATTGATACATTAAATGCAGCCAGGTCGTCCGCTGAGTGTTAAAGCCCTCTTTCCTCATCAGTTAACTCTTTGTCAGTAAAGAAATAAATATTTGCACCTCAGGAATAAAGAGATTCTGCCGATACCATTGATAGGTATGAGTTGGCGGAGTACAGGTATGTGGTTTGTTGTGTCTGAAGTGGAAAAAATTACCCGCAAATCGCGCGGACAACTGGAAAATGCAATGCGTTCTGGGCTGCTGGCGTGGCGCGTTTCGGAACGGGGCCAGGTTGAGATCGAACTCAACAGCGTGCTGAAGACGTTTGTTGGCGAACAGGCTGGCGCGGCGACCAGCGACGAGGTCAACCGCCGCCTGGAGCAGCAATGGAAATGGCTATGGCATCCGCGCGTGGCGCGCTAACTGTCCCGTTCCGCTGCCGCAGGTTTTGCTAACTCTTAGTCTCGTCTGACGTTAGCATTCAGAAACTCGCGGATGGCGGGAATAATCTCCTGTGCGTGCGTCTCTAACGCAAAGTGGCCAGTATCGTAAAAACGAATATCGGCATCAGGAATATCCCGCTTCCATGCATGAGCGCCAGCGGGAAGAAAACAGGGATTGTTTTTATCCCAGACGGCCAGCAGCGGCGACTCTCGCCTTTTTCCTGCTTAGCCTTGGCACAGTGCCGATGTGTTTATTGAATATACTTTTTAGTATGTTGTAACTAATATCACCATATCATTCGAACCGTACCTGCCTTCTTTGCGGGCCACAGAAAACAGGCGCCGTCCGCAATAAAAAAGCCGCATTTAGCGGCTCTTTTTACAGATGATTTCCGGTTCAGGCTCAGGCACCGCCTCGCAGCCGCTGGTATCTTTTTTCTTAAGCTCCTCCAGCGCATCGGCGACGGTGCGCTTTGCCAGCACCTTCAGCGAGGCCTCTTCCGCCTCTTCCGCTATCGCCTTGAAATACCAACAGGCATTGGCGCTCACCACGCAGCGCGCCGGCACTTCCGGTCGCGACGCCCAGATTTTCTTATCTTCGATCACCGAAACATAAATATCGCGCAGCGTAATCTGATCGGCGGGACGTCCAAGATGGATAGAGCCAGTACGGCCAAGAGTGGAAACAATGATGCCGTCGCGTGTGAGCGGCACCATCAGCTTACGAATAAAGCTGGGGTTCGCTTCCAGACCATACGCCAGTATGGCGCTGGTGGAGCGTTTACCCGACTGCTCCGCCATCGCTACGCTTAATACCATCTGCAAAGCTGTCGGGAAGCGGTAATCTAACATTTCATCATCCTGAGTTGCGGCGAATATTGTTCTTTTTGGCGCCACGGCTGTGAAGAATCAATGCGAAATAATATAACAAACACTGTTGCTTTTTTGAAGAAGAGTGCCCGTGCAACGCACATAATCACAATTCAGCACGCCTTCAGTTAACGAAAACTGTCGCCAGGCGAGATTTTTCGCCAGCCAGAGACAGACGGCTTTCCTGCCCTGACGCTGCGGTTTCACACTGACGGTTCCGCCTCTTTGCGCGGCAGCTGCGCCTTCAATAGCAGCGTCAGCACCACGTTGATCAGCGCCAGCGCGCACAACACCAGCAACGTGATCTGCGCGCCAAAAGCATGAAAAACCCAGCCGCCCATCAGCGGCGTCAATGCCTGGCCAATCAGCGCCGGACGCGCCATACGTCCGGTGATCAGCGCGTAATCCTCCGCGTTGACCAGCACCAGCGGCAGCGTACCACGCACAATCGCGCGCAGGCCATTGCCCGCGCCGTAGATCAGCATACTGACGATCGCCAAATAAGGAAACAGCGTGAGCATCACCAGACCCAGCGCGACCAAACCAACGGAAAACAGCGCCGTCCAGATGGGATGACCGCGCTTAAAGGCGATATCCACTACGCGCGACGCAACCTGGCATGGCCCCAGCACCGCGCTGACGGCCAGCGCGCCAGCTAGCGTGTAACCCTGCGCCTGCAGTAGCGCGATCAGTTGTACCGAGATAGCGGTCATAATCACCGACGCGAGGGTGAAAATGGCGCACAGCAGCCAGAACAGACGTCCCGGCAGCGCGCTTTCGCCCTTTGGCGCGCGGCGATCGACCGGTGCTTTTTTGCCGCCGCCGGCCGGCAGAGCGAACAGATAAGCCGGGAAAACGCAGCACAGCAGCAGCGCGGCATAGGCGAAACAGGCGTGACGCCAGCCCAGCCACTCAATCAAAAAGGCGCAAAACGGCCAGACCAGCGTAGTGCAGAAGCCGGAGATCAGTGTAATGCTGGTAATGGCGCGGCGCGCGGCTCCGCCGTACAGCATGCCGAGCGTGGCGAACAGCGCATCGTACAACCCCATCGCCATCCCGACGCCAATAAGCGCCCACGCCAGCAAAAACAGCCACAGCGCATGGCTCAGCCCGATCAGGGTCAGCCCCGCCGCAATGACCGCGCCGCTGGCAGCCAGCATGGCGCGGCCGCCGGTGCGGGCGATAATACGTCCGCTTAACGGCGCCAGCAGCCCGGAGATGAGGATCGCCAGCGACAGCGCGCCGTAAATCCACTGCTGCGACCAGCCGGTCTCATGGCTGACCGGCGCGGCCAGCACCGCCATAATATAAAAAGAGCCGCCCCAGGTGACGATTTGCACCGCGCCCAGCGCGACTGTCCCGGCAAGGCCGGGCAAGGCGATTTTCTGTTGCAATCCTTTGTTCTCGCTTAGTCAGAAGAGGTGATGTGCTGTAACGCGCGGGCGCTGGCCTCATCGTCCGGAATATAGACCATCAGTCGATCGCCGTTGCGCGGCGCAGACCACCAGTTATTCTGCCGCAGCGCCAGCCTGCCGACCTGCGGGTGCTGGAAATATTTGACGCGGTTTTCGATGCTGCGCAGCTCGTAGCTCTGCCAGGTGTCACGAAATTCAGAGGAATGGGTCAACAATCGCTCCAGAAAGCCTTCCCAGACCGGATCGCCCAGATGTTCGCCCATCTGCGCGCGGAACATCGCCACCATTTGCGGCATCACATCGTGCCAGTCCGCCACGGCGCTGCGCCAGCCGGGATGGTTAAACGCCAGCCACATGCAGTTGCGCTCCTCTTCCGGCAGCGTTTCCACATCCACATTCATCAGACGCGCCCAGGCCTGGTTGTGGCCCATAATATCGAAACGCTGATTTTGCACTACCGCCGGCAATGGATTCAGACTGTCCAGCATAATCCGCGTGTGCGCCGAGAGACGTTCGCACGCTTTTGCCGCGCTGCCTGCGCTCCAGACCTGTCCCGCGAGGCGAAAAAGGTGCTGCGTTTCTGCCTCGTTACACTGTAACGCAGCCGCGATCGCCGTCAGCGTTTTGGCTGAGGCTTTGATTTCTCTTCCCTGCTCTAGCCAGGTATACCAGGTCACGCCGACATCGGCCAGCTGCGCCACCTCCTCGCGTCTTAGCCCCGGCGTACGGCGGTGGCGCATACGTGGCAGCCCAAGCCGCACCGGATCAAGGCTCTCGCGTCGGCTACGTAAAAATTCGCCCAGCAGACGATGGTTCGATTTTTCCTGGATTTCATTACGGGTCGCGTTGGTCATTTCGTCCTCTTTCTGCACAGGCAGGTAGCGCTGGTACCATGATAATCAAGAACTGGTACCCGTTTAATGAATCGCTGATGCTATGCCTCACCTGTGACAAAAACAAGAGAAGCATGATGAATACAACAACGTTAGGACGGGCCGGACTTATCGTGTTGCTGGCCGGGCAGTTGCTGCCGATGATCGATTTTTCCATTGTTAACGTTGCCCTCGACGCCATGTCCGCCAGTCTGCGGGCGTCGGCCATCGAGCTGGCGCTGATTGTGGCGATCTACGGCATCGCGTTCGCCGTCTGCCTGGCGATGGGCAGTCGGCTGGGCGACAATTTTGGCCGCCGTAAAATATTTATTACCGGCGTGTGGCTGTTTGCCGTCGCTTCGCTGCTGTGCGGCGTGGCGACCGATGTGAAAACGCTTTTGCTGGCGCGGGCGTTACAGGGCGCAGGCGCGGCGCTGGTGGTGCCGCAGATCCTCGCTACGCTGCACGTCACCCTTCATGGACGCGCTCATGCCCGCGCGATCGGGCTTTACGGCGGTATTGGCGGGCTGGCTTTCATTATCGGTCAGGTGATGGGCGGCTTTTTGATTGGCGCGAACGTGGCGGGTTACGGCTGGCGCAGCGTTTTCCTTATCAACCTGCCGGTTTGCCTGGCGATTCTGCTGACGGCGCGACGCTTTATTCCTGAAACCCGCAATCCTGAGCCGCTGCCGTTAGATATCGCCGGCACGCTACTGCTGGCGGGCGCGACGGGCAGCCTGATGGTCGCGCTGGCGCTGGGGCCGGTGCTGCACTGGACGTGGCCATGCCTGCTGCTGCTGGCGCTGTTTCCACTGCTATTACTCCAGCTGTGGCGTACCGAAGTCGCGCTGGAAAAACGCGGCGGCGCCCCGCTGTTGCCGCCGCTACTGCTACGGTTGCCCAGCATGCGTTTCGGCATCAGCCTGGCGGTGCTGTTCTGCAGCTGCTGGAGCGGCTTTATGTTCGCCGTCGCGCTGACGTTGCAGTCGGGCGCTGGCATGAGCGCCTTTTCTTCCGGCAACGCCTTTATCGCGCTCGGCGCCGCCTATTTCCTGGTCTCGATTAGCTCGACCCGCATTGTGGAGCATCTGGGTAAGCGCGCCACCCTGCTGCTGGGTTGTGCGATTCAGATGAGCGGTCTGCTGCTGCTGATGGCGACCTTTTACTACGGCTGGGCAACGATCGGCGTACTTATCCTGATGCCCGCCACGCTGGTGATCGGCGGCGGGCAGGCGCTGATCGTCAGTACCTTTTATCGTATCGGCATGGCCGACGTGCCGCGCGACTACGCAGGCGCGGGCAGCGCTACGCTGTCGACGGTGCAGCAGGCGGTCTTTGGCATGGGGCCGATGGTGCTGGGATCGGTATTTACGCAGATGCTGCTGCAGGGCGACTATCGCCATGCGGTGCTGGCAACCCTGGCAGCAGAGTGGCTGCTGATGCTGGCGCTGGTGGCGCATACGCTCTGGTCGCGCCGTATCTTCGCCGTTCCGTGCCGGCAAACCACGGCGCCGCTGGAATAAAGATCGGGGCCGGGTTATTCCGGCCTTTTATTTCAGTTATTCACAGCGCGAGGAATAAATTGCTACTTACTCATAAATTCTGAATATCAAAACTATAATCATTCGAATAATTTGAAAATGTTTCTTCGTGTCGTTGATTTTATTTTATGGGACGCCAGGAGTGATTAGTTATCATTTTTGCTAACCGTCTCATCCTCACCAACCAGAATAAATTAAATCTTTGTTATTATTAAAATTATTATCATCAAAAAAGCTTTCTGCTTCTCTTTTTTTCGCTGAAAAATAACGGCTATTGGCATTTTGTAGAAATCCGCTATATTAAAATCATTATGTTGCAATTTATTTCACAGCAAAGGGGTTGAAGATGGCTAATTACTATTATGTTAATAAGAAAGCGGGGATGGCGCGTATTCATCTGGTACATACCGCCAACTGCTCTCGCTTGCCGCCATTAGAAAATCGTTTTTTTCTCGGCACATTTTACGCCCAGCTGGATGCAGTAAAGCAGGCGCGCAAATACTATCCGCAAGCTGAAATTTGCGAAAACTGCGGCCAACGCCCGATTAAGAAATCGACAAGAAAGATCGCACTGCCCTCTGCGCTCCAGTTCTCCTGTTAAAACCCGTTCTTAACACGCCAGCGCCGCGCCGTTAAGCCAGTGCGCGGCGCCTGAAAGCACGTGAATGAAGCTTATCTGTCCAGCTTTCTGAAGACGCGGCGCTGCTATGCGCCTGCAATGGACGATAATTTTTTTAACCTCCCTGTTTCGCTCTTGCTATAAATCGACCACAATAGACCACAAATGTGATGCACATCACTCTTTGGTGATAAATGCATCAATCCTGTTTACTGTTTTAGCGTCTGGCATTGATTTAATCCCATGCAAACACCTGTATCCCGCAAAACGGCCTGGCTACGCGTTGTCCTTCTGGCTGTGGCAGCTTTTATTTTTAACACCACTGAATTTGTGCCGGTGGGTCTGCTTTCTGATATCGCCGCCTCATTCTCAATGAAAACGCCGGAAGTCGGTGTAATGCTGACTATTTACGCCTGGGTGGTGGCGCTAATGTCGCTGCCGCTGATGCTGGCGACGCGCAATATGGAGCGTCGACTGCTGCTGACAGGCATTTTTATCATCTTTACCCTGAGCCATATTCTGTCGCTGATGGCGTGGAATTTTTGGGTGCTGGTGGCGTCACGCATCGGCATTGCGCTGGCGCATGCGGTATTCTGGTCCATCACCGCCTCGCTGGCGATCCGCGTCGCCCCCGCTGGTAAAAAAACCCAGGCGCTGAGTATGCTGGCGACCGGTACCGCGCTGGCAATGGTGTTAGGCGTGCCGATTGGCCGCATTATTGGTCAGTATCTGGGATGGCGCATCACCTTTGGCATGATTGGCGCTTCGGCGCTGGTGCTGATGCTGATGCTGATTAAGCTGCTGCCGAAGCTGCCCAGCGAGCATACCGGTTCGCTCAGCAGCGTGCCGATGCTGTTTAAGCGCCCGGCCCTGGTCAGCATGTATCTGCTGGTGACGCTGGTGGTGACGGCACACTACACCGACTACAGCTATATCGAGCCGTTTATGCAGATCATCGCTTCTCAGGGCGAGAACTTCACCACCTTCCTGCTGTTGATCTTCGGCTCTGCGGGCATTGTGGGCAGCATTATCTTTAGCGTGCTGGGCAATAAGTTTCCTTCCGCGCTGCTGCTGAGCGCTATCGGCTTGATTACGCTCTGTATGGGACTGCTGCTGTTCGCGGCGGTGCATCCGTTCGCGGTGTCGGTGCTGTGCATTATCTGGGGCATGGGCATGATGACCATCGGCCTGGCGATGCAGGTGCGCGTGCTGTCGCTGGCGCCGGACGCCACCGACGTGGCGATGTC
>OKNF01000039.1_pt1 | contig 47364 bp, 41 predicted proteins | sample 1613121 | NCBI WGS metagenome assembly OKNF01 (sample SAMN04436838, study PRJEB24849) | human gut metagenome | biome: human gut; feature: NICU; material: stool | host: Homo sapiens | place: USA: Saint Louis, MO | collected 2011-09-08
GGACGAACCCCAGCCGCCATACTTTTCCAGCAGCGCCGTCGGCAGCTCGTAATGCTCCAGACACAGCATCGGTTCGATATCGTTGGCGCGCATCTCATCCAGCAACGCGTCGTAATAGCGCGCGTAATCTTCATCCACCTCGGCGGTTTCATAATCCAGCAGGAAACGCGACCAGTTGATCGAGGTGCGATAATGCGTCAGCCCGCTGGCTTTCATCAGCGCCACATCCTCCCGGTAGCGGTTGATAAAATCGGTCGCTACTGCCGGGCCGTAGCCGTTATGCCACACCTGGCGATCCTGCTGATACCAGGCGTCGAGATAAGAATCCTGCCCCGTCTTCTTGCCGTGCCAGCCTTCGGTTTGCCAGGCAGAGGCCGCCGCGCCAAGGATAAAATCGGGCGGAATCGCGATGGTGACGTTGCTCATGACGGCTCCTTAAGGCTGGCCAGCTCCGGCTGCATCGCTTTCGCTTCGGCGGCCTCGGCGCGGCGCGCGGCGATTTTCACAAACGGCAGATAGATCAGCACCGACACCATGATGCAGACCAGCTGCGTCACCACCGCGCCCATCGAACCGGCGGTCGACAGCCAGGCGTTGATAATCGGCGGCGTAGTCCAGGGCACCATCACCACCGCCTTGCCGGCAAAGCCGGTGAGCGTGGCGAAATAGCCGATAGTGCCGGTCACCAGCGGCGTAATAATGAAAGGAATAGCAAGGATCGGATTAAGCATGATCGGCATGCCGAAGATTACCGGCTCGTTGATATTGAACAGCCCCGGCCCGAAAGAGAGCTTGGCGATTTCCCGCATCTCTTTACGTTTGGTCGCCAGCATCACCGCCGTCAACAGCCCGATGGTTAGTCCCGATCCGCCAATGCTCATATAGACATCCCAGAACGGCATGGTAATGATGTTCGGCACCTCTTTGCCCTGTTCGAAAGCATTCATATTCACCAGAATCGCTCCCAACAGCAGTGGCTCGCGGATCGGCTTGATCATCTGGTTACCGTGAATGCCGATCACCCAGAACAGCTGCGCTACGAACATCAGCAGCAGAATGCCCCACAGACTTTGCACCACCGATTCCAGCGGCTGCTGCACCACGCGATAAACCGCGTCGTAAAGGTACATTCCGCTCGCCTGATGGAACACAAAGCCGAAAGTGGCGATCGCGGATACGGTGATGATCGCCGGGATCAGCGCGGAAAACGAGGCGGAGACGTTCGGCGGCACGGTATCGGGCATTTTGATTTTCAGCCGCTCGACGTTCTCCAGCCGACAGTAGATCTCTACCGAAAGAATGGCGATAAACATGCCAAGAAACAGGCTTTTGGTGTCGGAAAACTGCTTCGCCAGCACGTCGGTCACCAGATGCATCTGCCCGTCGACCATCATTTGCAGCGTGGTCGGCGTCACCGAAATAAAGCAGATGATCGCCAGCAGGCCGGGAAACAACGTTTTAATGCCGTTGATGCGTCCCAGCTCAATGCCGATAAGAAAGACCGCGCCGATATTGAGGAAGCTTAGCGTGGCGTAGTTAATACTGGTGGTGATGGGCTTGAGATCGGCGAGGAAAGCGAGCGCGGGAAAACTGGCGAGGCCGTTTTTCGCATCCAACACCATATTGGAAATCAATACTGAAAAGGCGCCGACGATAATTACCGGCATCAGCGTAATGAAAGAGGCTTTAATCGCCATAATGTAACGGTAGCTGTTAAAGCGCGTGGCGAAGCTTCCCAGAGCGTCAATCAATCGATCCTGTAGAGACATAAGCAGATACCTCAGGGTAAGTGAGTATGCGTCCCGCTGTCGTAACCCTACCTTTCCCTGATATGGCATACCAAAATTAACTTAATGACGCTTTTTTTCTGTGAGCGTCAACGCAGTTCGCTTATTTGGTATTCCAATATGATGATTAACCCAAATCCGGTATACCAATAACAGAGGTGAGTATGGATTTTGAACAGACCGTCATGGAGTTGCTGATTAACGCAGGCGAAGCCCGCTCCCATGCGATGAGCGCGATCCAGCTGGCGCGCAAGCGTCAGTGGCAGGAAGCGGATGCGGCGCTGGCCGCTTCGGCGGAGGCGTCGAAGGCGGCGCATCATATCCAGACGCAGCTTATCGGCGCAGATGAAGGAGAAGGGAAACTGCGAGTGACGCTGATCCTGGTGCATGCCCAGGATCATCTGATGAACGCCATGCTGTGCCGGGATCTGGCGGAAGAGATCGTGTTGCTGCGCAAAGAGCTGCTGGCCTGACGTACAGCGAGGCGGCGCCATCGCTGAGTCAGGCAGGTAAAAGGTGCGGGATTTACTCTCAGACGCTCCGCGGCCGCGCTGGCCGCCGAGCGATATTGATGTTACATCTCCAGCGCCAACAGCTCCTGGATCGTCTGCTGACGACGAATTTCATGCGCCTCGCCGCCGTCGAACAGCACTTCCGGGATCAGCGGACGGCTGTTGTAGTTTGAGGACATCGAGGCGCCGTAGGCGCCGGTATCATGAAACACCAGATAGTCGCCCGGCGTCACGGCGGGAAGCTGACGGGTTTCCACCTTACCACCTTCCAGCTGGGTAAAGACGTCGCCCGATTCGCACAGCGGCCCCGCCACCACCGTTTCGCGCAGCTCGCGCGATGCGGCGTCCTTATCGGCGGCCAGCAGTGAAATATGGTGATAGCTGCCATACATAGCCGGACGCATCAAATCGCTAAAGCCTGCGTCCACCAGCGCAAAATGGCGGCTGCCCATGTTTTTTACCGCGCGCACCTGCGCCACCAGCACGCCCGCCTCCGCCGCTAAAAAGCGGCCCGGTTCGATCTCCAGCTTTACCGGATGGCCCAGATGCGCGGCGATGCGTTCGCGGGCGCGGTGCCAGAGGCTGTAATAGTGCTGCGTATCGATCGCTTCTTCGCCGTAGCGATAGGGAACAGAAAGCCCGCCGCCAGCGGAGATAGCCTGAATATCCTGATCCAGCGCGATCGCCTGGCTGACCATCGCCTCGCAGACCTGTTCCAGATGCGCGTAATCCACGCCCGATCCGATATGCATATGGATGCCCACCAGCGTCAGGCCATGCTGCTGAATCGCCTGGAGCGCCTGCGGCAGATCGTCATGCCAGATGCCGTGCTTGCTGTTCTCGCCGCCGGTGTTGGTTTTCTGGCTGTGGCCGTGGCCGAAGCCGGGGTTGACGCGTAGCCAGACCGGATGGCCCTTCGAGCGCGCGCCGAGCTGATGCAGCATATCCACCGAACCGGCGTTGACCGGAATACGCAGCTCCGCCACGCGCGCCAGCGTCGGTTCGTCCAGCAGATCGGCGGTGAAAACGATCTCGTCGCCGCCCGCCTTAAAGCCCGCGGCCAGCGCCCGCTCAATCTCGCCCAGCGATACCGAATCGACCTTTACGCCCGCCTCACGCATCAGCCGCAGAATATGAATATTGGAGCAGGCTTTCTGTGCGAAGCGCACCACGTCGAACTGCCGCAGCTGCGCGATGCGATCGCGGATAATGTCGGCATCGTAGGCCCAGAACGGCCCGGTGTAGCGTTGGGTCAGCGTTAACAGGTTAGCGGCATTCAGGGCGCTGTCGGAATTATTTAGCGGACGTGGCATCGGGATTCTCCTTAAACTTTCCCCCTATTACGCCATAGCGCCTTTTTGCTGAAAAATATCTGTTTCTGCGGAGGCTATGCAAATATGATATGGATTTTACAGGGAGGCGGCGATGGCGAACGTGACTCATCGACATATCGAAATCTTTCACGCGGTGATGACCAGCGGCAACCTGACCGCCGCCGCTGAGCTGCTGCATACCTCGCAGCCCACCGTCAGCCGCGAGCTGGCGCGCTTTGAGAAGGTCATTGGCCTGCGCCTGTTCGAGCGGGTGCGCGGACGGCTGCATCCCACCGTACAGGGGCTGCGGCTGTTTGAAGAGGTGCAACGCTCCTGGTACGGTCTCGACCGCATTATCAGCGCGGCGGAGGGGCTGCGGCAGTTTCGCCAGGGCGAGCTTTCCATCGCCTGCCTGCCGGTTTTCTCGCAGTCGCTGCTGCCGCCGCTCTGTCAGCCGTTTCTGCAACGCTATCCCGATCTCAGCCTGAATATTATTCCGCAGGAGTCGCCGCTGCTGGAAGAGTGGCTCTCCGCGCAGCGCCACGATCTGGGCCTGACCGAAACCCACGTCACGCCCGCCGGCACCGAGCGCATTGAACTGCTGACGTTAAACGAGGTTTGCGTACTGCCCGCACAGCATCCGCTGGCGGCGCGACGGGTGCTGACGCCGCAGGATTTCGCCGGGGAGAGCTACATCAGCCTTTCGCGTTCCGACAGCTATCGTCAGCTGCTCGACGCGCTGTTCCATGAACAGGGCGTACAGCGCAGGATGGTGATGGAAACGCATAGCGCGGCGTCAGTCTGCGCGATGGTGCGCGCGGGAGTGGGCCTTTCAGTGGTGAATCCGCTGACGGCGCTTGATTATGCCGCCAGCGGCGTGGTGATACGACGTTTCAGCGTCGAGGTGCCCTTTACCGTCAGCCTGATTCGACCGCTGCATCGTCCGGCTTCCGCGCTGGTGAACGCCTTCAGCCAGCATTTGCAGAAAGAGGCCGCGCAGTTTCGCATCAAGCTTAACGCCCAGCTTGATTAAAAGCGCGGATCGGGCTGTTGTCACCCTAACAGCAGCAGGCAGGATAAGTCATCGCCGCCGTTTATTTTATTAATGGCCTGATCAAGTTTATCCTTCATATGCAAAGTGTGATTGATATATTGATGATAATCCGCAATCAGCTGCATCACATCTTTTTGTTTGATCTCCTGATGCAGCGATTTTATCGAAAATGAAAGCTTCAGGAAAAAGTAATCCATCACGATACGGTAATAAATTCGCATTATTTGAGAGATATCCCTGCCGGGAAAACAGCTTGTATAAAGCTGGTAGTGTAAATAGTTGCGAAGCACATGCGGCTCCGCCAGGCATGAAGTGGCGCAAAGCTGCCGCCATTGCTGATTAATGCCTGTGAACTTCTCATTAACGTTGATAACTTCAGCATTTTCAGGCACGCCCAGATAGCTAAAAATAGAAGCGCCGACGTCCCGCAGCGCGCTGTTACGCACCGTGCCCTGTATATTGCCGCTAAAAATCGCCATAATGGCGCGTATCTTCAGCTGAAGCGCCTCTTTTTTGCCGCTGTTGTCCATTGTCAGTTGGCCTTCACGCAGCGCCACGACTAAACTTTCATAAAACGCTTCGATCTCAGAAAGCTGGCCAGCCACATCGAAATTGATACGCTGCAAATATAAAATAAACTGAGCTAACGCCAGCAAATTGGCCTCTATGTCATTGCTTTCCGCATTGATAAGGTAGCAAGCAAATAGATGAATAAGCTGATCTTTCTGGGCGAGCGTCTGGCCTGAAGAGGTGAAAGATTTGGCGGATGAAGCAATAAGGTTTATTTCTTCATGTTGTAACATACTGTCCCGATCGAACAGTACCAGTCGTGCAACTTCGGGGCAGGATAAAGTCATATTATGGCGTAACTGATCGCCCCATGCATCCTTTAAACGGGGATAAGTCGCACAAACGGTAGAAAGCGATTCGCCGCCCATTTTTTGATGTATTTTACAGAGCTTGTCTTCAGTAAAAAAGGGACATCTTTTATTTTCATCAAACTGAATAACGGAGTGTTTTCCCTTTCCCTGACGGGTTAACTTCAGTTTATTTCTGGCAATATCTCTTATTTCGCTATCGGATGAGTTGATATATTTGGTATATGTTCTTTTATCTATAAAAATATTCCATCCATAACAACAATCGTTTAAGCACTCCGCCCCCGTACATCTAAATTTCTTATAAAAGTTCGGGGTAATTACTTTACGGATTTTCATCGGGCATCGCTCATCGTTAAATCAGGTAAGGTAACATATTGTGATCGCAACCCTAACGGCTTATAAGCGAACACTTTAGCGCGTAATTAGCGTGACACATTCAGATAATCCTTCCCTCATTACCGGCGACGTCGGTAACGGTTCTGGCAGATCTTTATTAAGCCTCTGATTTGGGAAACATCGGGGTAAGTGAGCAGATGACGCGTATGGCGTGGCGCCGCAGCGGCAAGGAATGGGAATAAGGACGTTGCTGATTCGCTGGCGGCACAGTGATGCCGCCAGCGCTTTTGCACAGGGTTAAGCGCGCGCCGTCTGCGTCTGTCCGCCCGCGCGGCGGAAAGTCATCAGGCAGACAATCAGCCCCAGCACGGCCAGCACGGCGGCGGCCACCGGCACCGAGGTCAGGCCGTAACCGCCGTCGATTACCGCCCCGCCAACCCAGGCGCCCAGCGCATTGCCGACGTTAAACGCGGAAATGTTCAGGGTCGAGACCAGATTCGGCGCCTCTTTACCGTGGCGCACTACGTTGATTTGCAGGCCGGGGACGGTGGCGAAAGTGGCCATCGCCCACAGGAACAGGGTAATTTCCGCCAGCCAGAGGCCGTGGCTGGTCCAGCTAAAGGCGAGCGAAAACAGCGCGATCAGCGCAAAACTGAGAATCAGGCTGAACGACACTTTCCAGTCCGCCAGCTTGCCGCCGATGATATTGCCCACTGTCAGCCCTGCGCCGATCAGGAACAGCGTCCAGCTGACGCCGCGATTGCTGATGCCGGTGACCTGCAGCAGCAGCGGCGCGATATAGCTGAACAGCGCGAACATCGCCGCCGCGAAGCAGACAGTCATCAGCAGCGACAGCCAGAGCTTGCCGTTCGCCAGCGCGCTGATTTCGCTGGCGAGATGTACCGGCTTTTCATCTTTGTTGGTCGGCAGGCTGACGATCAGGGCGATAAACGCCAGCACGCCAATTACCGCCACGCCCCAGAAGGTAGCGCGCCAGCCGAACAGCTGGCCGAACCAGGTGCCGAGCGGCACGCCCAGCACGTTAGCCAGCGTCAGGCCAGTAAACATCAGCGCGACGGCGGAGGCCTGGCGGTTAGGCGCCACCAGGCTGGCAGCCACCACCGAACCGATGCCGAAGAACGCGCCGTGACAGAGCGCGGTCACAACGCGCGCCAGCATCAGCAGATTGTAGCTGTAGGCCAGGGCGCACAGCACGTTGCCGATAATAAAGATCGACATCAGTAGGATCAGCGTGCGTTTACGCGGCAGGCGCGCGGTCAGCAGCGCCATTACCGGCGCGCCGATCGCCACGCCCAGCGCATAGCCGCTGATCAGCCAGCCGGCGGAAGGAATAGAAACGCGCAGGTCGCCCGCCACCTCCGGCAGTAATCCCATAATAACGAACTCGGTGGTGCCGATTGCAAACGCACTCAGCGCCAGAGCCAGTAATGAAACAGGCATAACACTCTCCCAAAAAAACGATGATTGCAGACTCCAGGCAGGCCGCTGTCAGGCAGCGGTTCAGACGACGCGTTGTGGTGATGCCTTGAATGTTTTGCGTCGCGGCGGCTATTAAAACACAGTGTTATCACAACAAACACCCTGGCTACGACAAGGGAATATTGCGTCTGGCGCAACAATCCACCGCGATCTCTCGCTGCGCCATCGGGATTTCTTTCAGGAGGATAAACAGAGCGGCAAAACGCTGTATAACAATGTCGCGCCTAATATCCCTTACGTACATTTTGAACGCTGGCTACAGGCGGACATTAAATCCTGACGCGTACTTTTACTTGCGCTGCGCATCCGGCAGGCCGTCATGGGTGCCGAGCGGCTGCGCCGGCGGCTCGATCCAGCGGTCGGCGCGCGTGGCGGCGTAGTCGGGATTCAGCGGATAGTAGATGCGATTTTCCTTTTTGTTCGCCTCGCCCACCACCAGCAATTTGACCTCTTCTTCGCTGTTGTTAATAAAGGTGTGGCAGATGCCGGTGCCCGCCGAAAACGCCACCGCGTCGCCCGGCGTCAGCGCATGCAGCTCGCCGTTGAGCCAGAGATGGGGCTGCCCTTCCAGCACATAGACAAACTCCTCTTCGGCGCTTTCGGCGTGCGGATAAGAGAGGCGGCGGCCTGGCAGCAGGCGCTCGTGATGAATGCCGATGCGCGTCAGCCCCAGCGCGCGGCCCAACGGCGCGCCGATGCCCATGCGCTCATCGCTGCCGCGATAGTGGGCCTTATCGGGTTCCTCCAGCGTTTGCCAGCGGCCGATGCATTGCGGACGTGAAGATGAAGACATAGCTTTACTCCTGATGAAGCCAGATTTTTAGCCTGGCAAAGGCGCAAGCGTATCTCAAGGCGGAAATGAAAAAGGACGCCGAAGCGTCCTTTTTACTCTGTCGTCAGCGTTATTTGCCGGACGGACGCAGCGCCGGGAACAGGATCACGTCGCGGATGGTGTGGCTGTTGGTGAACAGCATTACCATGCGGTCGATACCGATGCCCAGACCTGCGGTCGGCGGCAGGCCGTGCTCCAGCGCGGTGACGTAGTCTTCATCGAAGAACATCGCTTCGTCGTCGCCCGCGTCTTTCGCTTCCACCTGCTGACGGAAGCGATCGGCCTGATCTTCCGCATCGTTCAACTCGGAGAAACCGTTGCCGATTTCGCGGCCGCCGATAAAGAATTCAAAGCGGTCGGTGATTTCCGGGTTGGTGTCGTTGCGGCGCGCCAGCGGAGAAACTTCTGCCGGATATTCGGTGATAAAGGTCGGCTGGATAAGATGGCTTTCCGCGGTCTCTTCAAAAATCTCAGTGACAACGCGACCCAGGCCCCAGCTTTTCTCTACTTTGATGCCCAGCGAGCGCGCAATGGCGACCGCTTTATCGAAATCATCCAGATCGGCCAGGTTAGTTTCCGGGCGGTATTTCTGAATCGCTTCTTTCATCGTCAGCTTAGCGAACGGCTTGCCGAAGTCGAACACCTGGTCGCCGTAAGGCACTTCGGTGGTGCCCAGCACCTGCTGCGCCAGGGTGCGGAACAGGCTTTCGGTCAGCTCGATCAGATCTTTATAATCCGCGTAGGCCATATAGAGTTCCATCATGGTGAACTCAGGGTTATGGCGCGGCGAGATGCCTTCGTTACGGAAGTTGCGGTTGATTTCGAATACGCGATCGAAACCGCCCACCACCAGACGTTTCAGATAGAGTTCCGGCGCGATGCGCAGGTACATATCAATGTCGAGCGCGTTGTGATGGGTGATGAACGGACGCGCGGAGGCGCCGCCTGGGATCACCTGCATCATCGGCGTTTCCACTTCCATAAAGTCGCGGCTCACCATGAACTGGCGGATGCCGGCCATGATCTGGGAGCGAATGCGGAAGGTTTTGCGCGACTCTTCGTTGGCGATCAGATCGAGGTAGCGCTGACGATAGCGCGTTTCCTGATCGGCCAGGCCGTGAAATTTATCCGGCAGCGGACGCAGCGCTTTGGTCAGCAGGCGCAGTTCGGTGCAATGGATAGAGAGTTCGCCGGTTTTGGTTTTGAACAGTTTGCCGCGCGCGCCGAGAATGTCGCCCAGGTCCCACTTTTTAAACTGTTCGTTGTAAACGCCTTCCGCCAGGTCGTCGCGCGCCACGTAAAGCTGGATGCGGCCGCCGACGTCCTGCAGCGTTACAAACGACGCCTTGCCCATAATGCGGCGCGTCATCATACGACCCGCCACGCTGACTTCGATATTCAGCGCTTCCAGCTCTTCGTTGCTTTTCTCGTCATACTGCGCGTGCAGCTGTTCGGAGATGCCGTCGCGGCGGAAATCGTTCGGGAACGCCACGCCATGTTCACGCAGCGCGCTGAGCTTTTCACGACGCGCTTTCAGTTCGTTATTAAGTTCAAGCGCGGCATCAGCGCCCTGCGGTTGTTGTTCAGACATGTCGGTTCCTTATAGCCCTGCTTTCAAACTTGCTTCAATGAAGCGATCCAGATCGCCGTCCAGCACCGCCTGCGTGTTGCGCGTTTCCACGCCGGTGCGCAGATCTTTAATGCGTGAATCATCCAGCACGTAAGAACGGATCTGGCTGCCCCAGCCGATATCAGATTTGTTGTCTTCCAGCGCCTGTTTCTCAGCATTTTTCTTTTGCATTTCCAGTTCATAAAGCTTGGCTTTCATCTGCTTCATGGCCTGGTCTTTGTTTTTATGCTGGGAACGGTCGTTCTGACACTGGGTGACGGTACCGGTCGGAATGTGGGTAATACGCACGGCCGATTCGGTACGGTTAACGTGCTGACCGCCTGCACCGGATGCGCGGTAGACGTCGATGCGCAGGTCCGCCGGGTTGATTTCGATGTCGATGTCGTCATCCACTTCCGGGTAAACGAAGGCGGAGCTGAACGAGGTGTGGCGACGACCGCCGGAGTCGAACGGGCTTTTACGCACCAGACGATGCACGCCGGTTTCGGTACGCAGCCAGCCGAAGGCGTAGTCGCCGGAGATGCGGATAGTCGCGGATTTGATGCCCGCCACTTCGCCGTCGGAGACTTCGATGACTTCGGTTTTAAAGCCTTTATCTTCCGCCCAGCGCAGATACATGCGCAGCAGCATGCTGGCCCAGTCCTGCGCTTCGGTGCCGCCCGATCCTGCCTGCAGATCGATGTAGCAGTCGGCGCTGTCATATTCGCCGGAGAACATGCGGCGGAATTCCAGCTCGCCCAGTTTTTTCTCCAGGCCATCCAGCTCGGCGACGGCTTCGTTGAAGGTTTCTTCATCTTCCGCTTCAACGGCCAGGTCCAGCAGGCCGGTGACATCTTCAAGGCCCTGGCTCATCTGGTCGAGGGTTTCGACTACGGCTTCCAGCGCGGATCGCTCTTTGCCCAGCGCCTGAGCGCGTTCAGGTTCGTTCCAGACGTCCGGCTGTTCCAGCTCGGCGTTTACTTCTTCGAGGCGTTCTTTCTTGGCATCGTAGTCAAAGATACCCCCTAAGAACGTCGCTGCGCTCAGTGAGGTCCTGAATACGGTTTTTGACCGGATTAATTTCAAACATGGCTTTCGAATCTTTTAGGAAGTGTCTATGGATATGACCGGGCAGTTTACCCGAAAAGGCGAGGAGATTGTAGTTTTGTCCGGCGGTTTGTGCAGGTGCAGCGGGCGCGGGGTTTAAGGGGCTGGATTCGGACGGCGGGCGCGGGGTTTAAGGAGCAGGATTCGGACAGCGGGTGCGGTGATTAAGGGGGCAGGATTCGGACGGCGGGCGCGGGGTTTAAGGAGGCAGGATTCGGACGGCGGGCGCGGTGATTAAGTCGCTCACTTTCGGTCAGCGACGGGCAGGCCGCTACGTAAAATCGTCGTCAATCCATCCCTGGAGACTCCGCCGCGTCATCCCTGACGCGGAGGCTTTACTTCGCGGCCTGCCCGCCGCCTCCCTGACATCGTGCAAATAGTTCGCCGTCCTGACATCGTGCAAATACTTCGCCTCCCTGACATCGTGCAAATAGTTCACCGTCCTGACATCGTGCAAATACTTCACCGTCCAGTTATCGTGCAAAGGCTTTACCAAACAAAAGCCGATAAAATTTTAAAAGGTCAGGTTACGCAAGCGCGATATCAGAGGAGTAAGAGGGACAGGACGAGAGGCGGGCCTCCCGCGCCAGGGAAGGCGCGGGCGGAGGCCCCAGGGATGGGTGCATGCCGTCCCGCCGAGCGGCCTGTCCCTCTTGCGACCGGCACGGATTGCTTTTAACCAACCGACACAGCCCGGTTTTAACCAACCGGCACGGATTGTTTTTAACCAATCGGCACTGCCCGGTTTTAACCAACCGACACCGCCCTGCCCTATAGCGGCCAGATATGTTCGATCAACAACTGCACGCTACGATTGCCGCGGAACTCATTCACATCCAGCTTATAGGCCAGCTCAACGTGACGCACGCTGGCGTCCGGCCAAAGACGCGTATCAATATTAAACGCGATGCCGTCCAGCAACGGCCCGCCGCCTAACGGCTCCACCATCACCTTCAGATGACGCTCGCCCACCAGACGCTGTTGCAACAGCTTAAATTTGCCGTCGAACACTGGCTCCGGAAAAGCCTGTCCCCACGGCCCCGCATCGCGCAGCATTTCCGCCACCGGCAGCGTCAGATCCGGCGCCGACAGCTCGCCGTCTGACCAGATAACGCCCTGCAATGCGTCCGCATCCAGCCACTCGCCCACCAGGGCGCTAAACAGCGTGCTGAACTGCTCGAACTTCGCCTCTTCAAGCGACAGACCTGCCGCCATCGCATGGCCGCCGAACTTCAGGATCAACCCCGGATTCAACGTATCCAGACGTTCAAGCGCATCGCGCAGATGCAATCCCGCTACCGAACGGCCTGAACCTTTCAGCGTGCCGTCGCCCGCAGGGGCGAAAGCGATTACCGGACGGTGAAAGCGCTCCTTCAGCCGGGATGCCAGAATACCTACCACGCCCTGATGCCACTCAGGATGATAAAACGCCAGACCCAGCGGCAGCGTATCGCTGCTGCGCTCCAGCTGATTACAGAGCGCCAACGCTTCCGCCTGCATCCCCTGCTCAATCTCTTTGCGCGTCTGGTTCAGCGCATCCAGCTCGCTGGCCAACATCCGCGCCTGCGCCAGATCCTCCGTCAGCAGCAGCGCCACGCCTACTGACATATCATCCAGACGACCGGCGGCATTAAGACGCGGGCCAAGCGCGAAACCTAAATCGCTGGCGGCCAGCTGGCGCGCATCGCGATTCGCCACTTCCAGCAGCGCGCGAATGCCGGGACGGCACTTGCCTGCGCGGATGCGGCTCATTCCCTGCCAGACCAGAATGCGGTTATTGGCGTCCAGCGGCACCACGTCCGCCACCGTGCCGAGCGCCACCAGATCGAGCAGCTCCGCCAGATTTGGGATTGCCAGGCCGTTATCGAACCAGCCCTGCTCGCGCAGATGCGCCCGCAGCGCCAGCATCAGATAAAACGCGACGCCGACGCCCGCCAGCGCGCGGGAAGGAAAAGTACTGTCATCAAGATTAGGGTTAACGATCGCTTCCGCTTCAGGCAGCGTTTCACCTGGCAGATGGTGATCGGTCACCAGCACAGGGATGCCTTTCTGGTGCGCGCACAGCACGCCCGCGTGGGAAGAAATGCCGTTATCCACCGTCAGGATTAGCTCTGCGCCGCGCGCCGCCGCCTGCTCCACCACTTCGGGACTCAGGCCATAGCCATCATCGAAGCGGTTAGGCACCAGATACTGTACGTGCTGACCGCCCATGCTGCGTAACGCCAGTACGGTCAACGCGGTGCTGGTGGCGCCGTCGGCATCGAAATCGCCGACGATCATAATCTGTTTTTGATCGCGCAGCGCCTGATGCAGCAGCTCAACCGCCTGCTGCATGCCGCTCAACCCCTGCCAGGGATGAAGGAATTTCGCGCCGCGCTCCAGCTCGCGCGCGTCGCCTATACCGCGCTGGGCGTAAAGGCGACGCAGCAACGGATGAAAATCCGTCGGCAAAGCTGTATCGGGCGCCGCCTCACGGCGGCGAAGTTGCATCGGTTTATTCACTGCTGATTAGCTACCGCTCTTTTGTTTATCAAGAAACTGCTTCATCTCCTGCGGCCCCTGATAACCTGGAATCATCATGCCATTCTCCATCAGGATGGCAGGCGTGCCCTGAATGCCGAACAGAATGCCCAGCTGATACTGCTTTTGAAGATCGATTTTGCAATCGATGGGAGAAACTTCGTCGCCTTTCATTGCCGCGTCGAACGCTTTATTACGATCCGCCGCGCACCAGATGGACTTCATTTTCTTCGCCACCTGCCCATTCATTCCTTCGCGCGGGAAAGCCAGATAGCGCACGGTGATGCCCAGCGCATTGTAGTCGGCCATCTCCTGATGCAGCTTGCGACAATAACCGCAGGTGATATCAGTGAAAACGGTAATCATATGCTGCTCTTTCGGCGCCTTATAGACGATCATCTCTTTGCTTAAGGCATCGACTTTTTTCTGCAGCTGTTGATTGGTGACGTTCACCGGATGCGCGCCGCTGACATCATATAGCGGCCCCTGAATAAAGTGCTTTCCATCTTCGGTGACATAGAGCACGCCGCTTTCAGAGAGCACGGTTTTCATGCCCGGCAACGGCGAAGGCTGGATCTCGACCTGTTGCAGTCCCAGCTTGCGCAAAGATTGCTGAATCGCGGCGTCATCCGCCTGGGCTACGCCAGCAACAGAAGCAGCCAGCAAAGCGGCGATGGCAAAAGTTTTTTTCATCCTGTTCCCTTATTACTCCGCCGCCTCAGGCGCGCGGATGATGCTGTTGATGTAACTGACGCAGACGCTCGGTGGCGACATGCGTATAAATTTGCGTCGTGGAGAGATCGCTGTGCCCCAGCAGCATTTGTACGACACGTAAATCCGCGCCGTGGTTCAACAGATGCGTGGCAAAGGCGTGCCGCAGCACGTGCGGCGACAGCTTCTCGCTGTCGATGCCGGCCAGCGTGGCGTAATGTTTGATGCGGTGCCAGAAGGTTTGGCGGGTCATCTGCTGCGCGCGGTTGCTGGGAAACAGCACGTCAATCGCCCGGCCGTTCAGCAGCCACGGACGACCATATTCCATATACTGTTCCAGCCAGTGTATCGCCTCTTCGCCCAGCGGCACCAGTCGCTCTTTGTTGCCTTTGCCGATCACACGCACCACGCCCTGGCGCAGACTGACATCGCTTATCGTCAGCCCCACCAGCTCTGAAACGCGCAGTCCGGTGGCGTAGAGCAGCTCCAGCATCGCTTTATCTCGCAGCTCAATCGGCTGATCGACGCTGGGCGCCTGTAGCAGCCGCTCCACCTGCGCTTCCGACAGATCCTTCGGCAGACGCTGCGGCAGTTTGGGCGACGAGAGCAGCGCGCTTGGATCGTCATCGCGCAGCTTTTCGCGATAGAGATACTGGAACAGCCGCCGCGTCGCGCTTAACAGGCGCGCCGAGCTGGTGGCTTTATAACCGCCCTCGATGCGCTCGGCAAGAAAAGCCTGTAAATCGGCCGCGTCTGCCTGGAGCAGAGAACGTTGGTGATGCGCCAGCCAGCCGGTCAGCGACAGCAGATCCTGTCGATAGGAGGTCAGGGTGTTTTGCGCCAGATTACGCTCTATCCACAGCGCATCGAGAAACTGTTCAATAAGATCGTTATCCTGCATCTTTTTCCCTCGCGCAAAGCCGTGAATTTCACCGCATTATGCCTGAAAGCGGCGCCCTTCTGATACAATTGCGCCCATCTGATGATATGAATGAGTAGATGTTCCGTATGAAAATTGGCCTTTTTTACGGTTCCAGCACCTGTTACACCGAGATGGCCGCCGAGAAAATTCGTGATTTTATCGGCGAGGAGCTGGTCACGCTGCACAACCTGAAGGATGACGCTCCAGCGCTGATGGAGCAGTACGATATGCTGATCCTCGGCATCCCGACCTGGGATTTCGGCGAATTGCAGGAAGACTGGGAGGCGGTCTGGCAGGAGATCCCGACGCTGAAGCTGCGCGGCAAAGTGGTGGCGCTCTACGGCATGGGCGATCAGCTCGGCTATGGCGAGTGGTTTCTCGATGCGCTGGGAATGCTGCATGAGCTGCTCGCGCCGATGGGCGTTCAGTTCGTCGGCTACTGGCCGATTGAAGGCTACGAGTTTACCAGCCCGAAACCGCTTACCGCCGACGGCACGCAATTTGTCGGCCTGGCGCTGGATGATGTGAATCAGTTTGAAGAGAGCGATGAGCGCATCGCCCAATGGTGCGAGCAGATCCTTACGGAAACCGCCGCGCTGCTATAGCAACCGCTGCGCGGGCCTTGCCTGACTTCACTGCCGCACGTGGCGTTTAGCCGGGCTCATATCCCTTAAACAGGCGACGCAGCGCGCGCCAGTTCGCTTCCGGCATGCTGTCCCGCATCAGCCACAATGACAGGCGTGTCCCCTGCGGCGTGCGCAGCGTAAGCAGTATGCCAAACGGCAGAATAAACGGCGGCCGCATCACCTGATAATCCCGCTGTCGCCAGCGCCAGATGCGGCTTTCCTCCGCCGTTAAGCGGCCGCTGAAGCGACGTTGTAGATGCAGACGTCGCCACAGTTCGCCGAGCATTAGCAGCAGCAGCACCATCATCAACGGCGCCAGCGACGGCGGCCAGGGCAACAACAGCAATCCGAAGACGAGCGGGCTATAGAGCAGGCAGGTTATCTGCTGCGCCCGCGCCGACGGGGAGAGATCAGATTGCCACCGCACCACGTTCCGGGCCACGCTGCTGGTTGCGCGTCTGAATTAGCTGCACCATACGTTTCAGCTCGGCATCGGCCGGCTCGCCGTGGTTCATCAGCCAGTTAAACAGATCGGGATCGTCGCTTTTCAGCAGACGAATAAACAGCGCCTTATCTTCATCGCTCAGCGAATCATATTCATATTTAAAGAAAGGCATAATGGCGATATCCAGCTCCAGCATGCCGCGGCGGCAGGCCCAGTGAATACGGGATTTATCGTTGATATCCATGTGTTCCGTCATCGGTTGGCTCAAACATGCAGGCTAGTGTAGCGCTTTTTTTCGGGCCTGTTGAAGGCAAATTCTCCCCCTGCGGGCCACAGCGCAAAGTGGCAATGCGGATTGCGAGGTTATCACGCGATTTGTGCGTCCGCTTCAGGAAACAGGTTGCAAAGCCATACTGCTCTTTTAATATGAGGTCACTATTCCTTATCCACTGACTTTTTCAGGACTCCCTATGCCTGACTTTACGTTTCCACCGCGCCAGCCCGTTGCTTCCTCCCGACTGCCGCTGACGCTGATTTCGCTGGAGGATTGGGCGCTGGTTTCCGTGCAGGGCGCGGATAGCACCACCTATCTGCAAGGCCAGGTGACGCTGGACGTCGCTGCGCTGGCTGCCGAGCAGCATTTACCCTGCGCGCACTGCGATGCGAAAGGGAAAATGTGGAGCAACCTGCGACTGTTCCATCGCGGCGAAGGCTACGCCTATCTGGTGCGCCGCAGCGTGCGCGATATGCAGATCACCGAGCTGAAGAAATACGCCGTTTTTTCTAAGGTGACGATCGCCGCCGACGAACAGCCGGTTCTGCTGGGCGTGGCGGGCTTTCAGGCCAGAGCGGCGCTGACTCACCGTTTCGCCGCTCTGCCGGATGCGCAGACGCCGGTGGTGCAAGATGGCGATTCAACGCTGCTCTGGTTCGGCACGCCTGCCGAACGTTTCCTGCTGGTGACCACCGCGGAAAAAGCCGCCGAACTGAAAGAGGCGCTGGCGGGCGAGGCGCAGCTTAACGGCAGTCAGCAGTGGCTGGCGCTGGATATTGAAGCGGGCCTGCCGGTGCTGGATGAAAAAACCAGTGGCCAGCTGATCCCACAGGCGACCAACCTGCAGGCGCTGGATGCGATCAGCTTTAAGAAAGGCTGCTATACCGGTCAGGAGATGGTGGCGCGCGCCAAGTTCCGCGGCGCCAACAAGCGAGCGCTTTACTGGCTGGCGGGCAAAGCGGGACGTGTTCCGGAGGCGGGCGACGCGCTGGAGCTGAAGATGGGTGAAAACTGGCGACGCACCGGCACTATTCTGACGGCCGTACAGCTGGAGTCCGGCGATGTCTGGGTACAGGCGGTGCTGAATAACGATCTGGAGCCGGAAAGCGTACTACGCGTGCAGGGCGACGAGGGCGGCGAACTGGCTATTCAGCCGCTGCCCTACTCGCTGGCGGAATAACCGGTCTGAAAAATAAAAAGGCGGCCTTCAGGCCGCCTTTTTTAGGGCTTCAGTATATAAAGGTAGATCGCTAAAAAGTGGCAGATGCTGCCGCCCAGAACAAAGCCATGCCAGATGGCGTGGTTGTATGGAATACGCTTCGCCACATAAAAAATCACGCCCAGCGTGTAGATGATGCCACCCACCGCCAGCAGCCAGAGACCGCCCGGCGCCAGCTTGATCGCCAGCTGATAAATCACGATCAGCGAGAGCCAGCCCATCAACAGGTAAGTCACCACCGACAGCACCTTGAAACGGTGGATGAAGACCAGCTTAAAAATAATGCCCAGCAGCGCCAGACTCCAGATCACCACCATCAGACCATGCGCCAGCGGCGATTTCAGCCCCACCAGCAGAAACGGCGTATAGGTGCCGGCAATCAGTAAGTAGATCGCGCAGTGATCCAGCTTTTTCAGCCAGAATTTAGCGCGCGGGTTTGTAACAGCATGATAAAGCGTCGAGGCGAGAAACAGCAGAATCATGCTGCCGCCATACAGGCTGTAGCTGGTAATTGCCAGCGCGCCCGCATTAGCGTCGATGGCCTGGCTCAGCAGCAACACCAGCCCGACGATGCCAAAGATGCAGCCCAGGCCATGACTGATGCTGTTAGCGATCTCTTCCGCCAGCGAGTATCCCTCGGCTAATACATTTTTATTCGCCATATTCACCCCCTGAAATTGCGTAATGCCCTGTGCAAAAAAGGAAATCTTTATCGACAGGTTGCGCCGGTTTTTTACGCATTCAAAGACTAGCTGAGAATCATTTCAGTATACACCTGTAAGCTGAAAGAATTTTATGTCCGCCTGTAACGCTTACGCACGCATCGGCGAAAAAAACAAAATCTGGTAAGGTAGGCGCGGTAATGACTGACGCGGATACAGCATGTTTACTCACAGCATAATCTCAACGCTTAACGACACCGAGATGCAGGTTTATAACACCGTGATCAAAAGCGGTGACAAAGTGATGTATATGACCATCCGCGAGCTGGCGGACGCTGCCGGTGTCTCTACCACCTCGGTGCTGCGCTTCTGCCGCAAAATGCAGTGCGATGGTTATTCTGAATTTCGCATTCGCTTTAAATTATATCTGGAGCAGGAACAGCAGCGCCCGATTAATTATGGCGTGAATGAAATGGTCAGCTTCTTTAAAAGCATTAATAATGACGATTTCGAATATTTAATTAGCCAGGCGGTGGAGCATATTCTGGCGGCGCAGCGTATTATTTTTATCGGCGCGGGCACTTCCGGCACGTTAGGAAAATATGGTGCACGCTTTTTCTCTAACGTAGGTAAATTCAGTAATTACATCGACGACCCTTATTATCCGGTCAGCAATGATATGTATAAAGACGCAGTGGCGATTATCCTTTCCATTTCCGGCGAAACCGAAGAAATCCTGCGGCTTGCCAGCCAGTTCAGCCTGCATCGATGCAAAATCATTACTATTACCAATAGTGAAACCAGCTCGCTGGCGAAGCTGGCGGATTTTAATATCTCTTGCCATATGCCATTAATTCGCATGAACGGCGGCTTTGATATCACTACCCAAGTGCCGACGCTCTATATTATCGAAAGTATTGGTCGTAAACTCGCCAGCCGCCTGAGCGAATAAAACAAGCTGTTTTTTACAGGTAACAAATTACATTTGTCACGTTTCGTTATAACGTGACATTCCCCTGCGCTTTGCTACACTCCAAACAACCTTTATCACCGGCGCGTTATTATTTCACGCTCTCTTACCGCGGCATCGCCTTTATTTTGTAGCGGCCGCTGCGTGATAATCCGCGGCCCGACCGCTTTTTTACTGCAACAGTAAGGAACGCTTTATGACCAGGCATCAGTTACCGAAAGATTTTTTGTGGGGCGGCGCCGTTGCCGCGCATCAGGTTGAAGGAGGATGGGATCAGGGCGGCAAAGGCATCAGCATCTGCGACGTGCTTTCCGGCGGATCGCACGGCGTCGATCGTGTTATGACCGACGGCGTTCAGCCCGGTTATAACTACCCTAACCATGAGGCGGTCGATTTTTATCATCGTTATAAAGATGATATCGCGCTGTTCGCCGAAATGGGTTTTAAATGCTTCCGCACCTCTATCGCCTGGACGCGTATTTTCCCTAACGGCGACGAACTGGAGCCGAACGAGGCAGGCTTACAGTATTATGACGATCTGTTCGACGAACTGTTAAAGCACGGCATCGAGCCGGTCATTACCCTTTCCCACTTTGAAATGCCGTGGCACCTGGTAAAACAGTACGGCGGCTGGCTGAACCGAAAAGTGGTCGACTTCTTTGTGCGTTTCAGCGAGGTGGTCCTGCGCCGCTATCAGCACAAAGTGAAATACTGGATGACCTTCAACGAGATCAACAACCAGCGTACCTGGAACTATCCGTTGTTCGGCTACTGCTGTTCCGGCGTGGTATTTACCGACCATGATAATCCTGAGCAGACCATGTATCAGGTAATGCACCATCAGTTTGTCGCCAGCGCGAAAGTGGTGGCGCTGGGACATCGCATCAATCCTGATTTCCAGATCGGCTGCATGATCGCCATGGTGCCCGTCTATCCTTTCTCGTGCCATCCAGACGATGTGATGTTCGCCCAGGAAGCGATGCACCGCCGCTATGTCTTTAGCGACGTGCAGATGCGCGGCTACTATCCCGCCTACGTGCTGCATGAGTGGGCGCGCAAAGGCTACCACATCGAGATGGAAGCGGGCGATGAAGAGACGCTGCGCAACGGCTGTTGCGACTACGTGGGCTTCAGCTACTACATGAGCAACGCGGTGCAGGCCAACGCCAAAGGCGAAGGCGACGCCATTACCGGCTTTGAAGGCAGCGTGCCGAATCCGCATGTGAAAGCTTCCGACTGGGGCTGGCAGATCGATCCGGTGGGCCTGCGTTACTCCCTGAACGCGTTATATGAGCGCTATCAGAAGCCGTTGTTTATTGTAGAAAACGGCTTTGGCGCGATTGATAAGCCGAATGCCGACGGCTTTATCGAAGATGATTACCGCATCGATTATCTGCGCGCGCACATCGAGCAGATGAAAAAAGCGGTGCTGGAGGATGGCGTCGACCTGATGGGCTACACGCCATGGGGCTGTATCGACTGCGTCTCTTTCACCACCGGTCAGTACAACAAGCGCTACGGCTTTATTCACGTCGATAAAAACGATGACGGCAGCGGCACTATGGCGCGCTCGAAGAAAAAAAGCTTCGCCTGGTATCAGCAGGTTATCGCCAGCAACGGCGAGCAGCTGTAAGATCAATAAAGGCCGGCGCTATCTCCGGCCTTTATGATTGCTATCCACCTTTATTATCCCTTCATTCATAACGCTGTTAAAATATTATTTTAAAATTCATCTTTAATTAATAACCTGACAACATTTAATGACCACAACAGCGAATTCATTTTACTGCGTAACAGATATTATTTCTCTTTCATACTGCTCGCTTGCCCATCGCCCCGCGTTCAAACGCTGGCTTGTAATACATATCACATTAAACGCTTTCCTGTTATGCCATACTCCCGGCGCTCTATATTTATCCCTTAAATGGCAGAAAGATGAAAACTAACAATATTTCTTTTTTAATCGCGTTCAGCGTCATAAACGCTTTTTCTTTTCACGCCAGCGCCGCCCTTACCGGCTCAGAAATTCTTAAGGTTAATAAAGGAGGAACAGTTAATAAAATTTACACAAGCAATCTGCCCACTCTCAAGGTAGCCACCTATAATATTGGCAAAAACGAAGCGGCAGATAACGTTAAAGATTTAACGCATTTAAGCCAGGCGATAGGTAAAATTAACGCTGATATCATAGCGGTAACGGAAATTGATAATCAGACACAGCGTAGCGGGAAAATTAACCAGCTGGCTGACATTGCACAGGCGAATCATCTGTTTTACGCCTTCGGCAAAGCCCTGGATTTCGATGGCGGGGAATATGGCGTTGGTTTATTGTCGAAATATAAAATAGATAAATCCCAGGTGATTAATTTGCCTTCCGGCGAAGCGGAGCAGCGTGTTGTTTTGATCTCGCAACTCGCTGTACCCGGCTTTGATTCGCCGGTTATCGTTATGACCACGCACCTGGACTGGCAGAAGAACCCCGAAGTGCGCCTTAACCAGGCGCGTTATCTGCTTGACCTGAGCATAGGCGATGCGCCTTCCAATTTCGCCAATATCGCTTCCGCAGTTAAAATTCTGGCGGGTGACTTTAACTCCACGGCAAACGAACAGCCGGTTAAAGAAATCAATTATTTCTGGAATCCGGTCGTTAAAAACGGCGTCGATCTTCGAACCTGGCCCGCTATCAATCCTGCTCTGGACCTTGACCATATTTTTACGTTTAAAGGGCAGAAGTGGAACGTTAAGGGACTTAATGTTCCTGATGAAAAAGAGGGGTTCAACTGGGCGGCCGCCAGCGATCATTTACCGCTGATTGCTGAACTGGAACTCCAGGAACAATAAAACGTTTTTCATAAAAAAAGGGTTTGCTGGCAAACCCTTCTTATTTTACGCCTTATGTAACAACCGGCTGCGCCTGATAGTGCAGGCGCAGCCCAACGCGATTACTGGTATTCGCTCATCGGCACGCAAGAGCAGAACAGGTTACGGTCGCCGAATACATCATCCAGACGCTTCACCGTCGGCCAATATTTGTTATCGCTGCCCGCCGGGAAGACCGCCAGCTCGCGGCTGTAAGGATGCGACCACTCGCCTACCAGCTCCTGCTGGGTGTGCGGCGCGTTGACCAACGGGTTATCCTCCAGCGGCCATTCGCCATCCGCCACACGATCGATCTCCATGCGGATCGCCAACATCGCGTCGATAAAGCGATCCAACTCCGCTTTTCCTTCCGACTCGGTCGGCTCTACCATTAGCGTGCCCGCCACCGGGAACGACATGGTCGGCGCGTGGAAACCGTAATCAATCAGGCGTTTGGCGATATCCAGCTCGCTGATGCCGGTCTGCTCTTTCAGCGGACGAATATCGAGAATACACTCGTGCGCCACGCGGCCATCACGTCCGGCATAAAGGATCGGATAAGCCGATTGCAGACGGCTGGCGATATAGTTCGCGTTAAGGATAGCGACGGCGCTGGCCTGCTTCAGCCCTTCCGCGCCCATCATGCGAATGTACATCCAGCTGATCGGCAGAATCGAGGCGCTGCCGAACGGCGCGGCGGAAACCGCACCCTGCTGCGTCAGCATGTCGTCAATCTGCACCACGCTGTGGCCCGGCACAAACGGCGCCAGGTGGGCCTTGACGCCGATCGGCCCCATGCCCGGACCGCCGCCGCCGTGCGGAATGCAGAAGGTTTTATGCAGGTTCAGGTGAGACACATCGGCGCCGATATAGCCCGGCGTGGTGATGCCGACCTGCGCGTTCATATTAGCGCCGTCGAGGTAAACCTGGCCGCCGTACTGATGAACGATCTGACAGACTTCGCGGATCGTCTCTTCATACACGCCGTGCGTAGAAGGATAGGTGACCATAATGCAGGAGAGCGCCTTGCCCGCCTGCTCCGCCTTCTGGCGCAAATCGTGCAGATCAATGTTGCCCTGCTTGTCGCAGGCCACCACCACTACCGACATGCCGGCCATCTGCGCCGACGCCGGGTTGGTGCCATGGGCGGAGCTGGGGATCAGACAGATATGGCGTTCGCCTTCGCCACGGCTTTCATGGTAGCGACGGATCGCCAGCAGACCGGCGTATTCGCCCTGCGCGCCGGAGTTAGGCTGCATGCAGAGCGCATCATAACCGGTGAGCTGCACCAGCCACTGCGACAGCTGGGCAATCATTTGCAGATAGCCTCCCGCCTGCTCGGCGGGACAGAACGGATGCAGTTCGGCGAATTCCGGCCAGGTAATCGGGATCATCTCAGCGGCGGCGTTAAGCTTCATGGTGCAGGAGCCGAGCGGGATCATCGCCTGATTAAGCGCTAAATCCTTTTTCTCCAGACTGTGCATGTAGCGCATCATCTCGGTTTCGCTGTGATAGCGGTTGAAAACCGGATGCGTCAGCAGCGGCTGTTGACGTTGCAGCGCCGTCGGAATTGAGCCGCTGTTGGCTGCGACTGCGTTATCCAGCGCCTCAATATCCAGGCCATGCTCGTCGCCGAGCAGGATCGCGAACAGTGTGGCGACATCTTCCCGCGTGGTAGTCTCATCCAGCGTAATGCCGACCGCATGATGGATATCGGTACGCAGGTTAACGCCGAAGCTGAGCGCGCGCGCCAGCACCGCCGCCTTATCGTTTACCTCAACGGTAAGGGTATCGAACCAGTGTTGATGGCGCAGCGTCAGGCCGCCCTGCTTCAGGCCAGCGGCCAGAATATCGGTCAGGCGATGGATGCGCCCGGCGATGCGCTTCAGTCCTTCCGGGCCATGGAATACGGCATAGAAACCGGCAATATTGGCCAGCAGCACCTGCGAGGTACAGATATTGGAGTTCGCTTTTTCACGACGAATATGTTGCTCGCGCGTCTGCATCGCCATGCGCAGCGCGGTATTGCCCGCGGCGTCGCGCGAGACGCCGATAATGCGCCCCGGCATTGAACGCTTGTATTCATCGCGCGCGGCGAAGAAGGCGGCGTGCGGCCCGCCATAACCCATCGGCACGCCGAAACGCTGGGCGGAACCGAAGACGATATCCGCGCCCTGCTTGCCCGGCGCCTCCAGCAGCACCAGCGCCATAAAATCGGCCGCCACGCTGACGACGACGTTGCGCGCCTTGAGATCGGCGATGAGTGCGCTGTAGTCATGCGCTTCGCCGGTGGTGCCGATCTGTTGCAGCAGCACGCCGAACAGCTCGTCATGATCGCGCGCGCGCTCCGCTTTATCGATAATCAGCTCAAAGCCGAAGGTCTCCGCGCGGGTTTTCACGACGTCCAGCGTCTGCGGATGAATATCCTCGGCGATAAAAAATTTGTTGGCGTTCTTCAGCTTGCTGACGCGTTTGGCCATCGCCATCGCTTCCGCCGCCGCCGTCGCTTCGTCCAGCAGCGACGCGGAGGCGATATCCAGCCCGGTCAGATCCAGCGTCAGCTGCTGGAAGTTCAGCAACGCCTCCAGCCGGCCCTGCGACACCTCCGGCTGATAAGGGGTGTAGGCGGTATACCAGCCCGGATTTTCCAGCAGGTTGCGCAGGATAACGGGCGGCGTCAGCACCGGCGTATAGCCCATGCCGATATAAGATTTGAAACGCTGGTTGCGGCTGGCGATCGCTTTCAGTTCCGCCAGCGCCTGATGTTCCGTCAGCGCATCGCCGACAGCGGGCGGCCCCGGCAGCTGAATGTCGGCCGGCACGATGCTGGTGATTAACGCATTGAGCGAGCTGGCGCCGATCGCCTGCAGCATGCTTTCCTGCTGCGCGGGAGACGGGCCGATGTGGCGTTCGATAAAGGCGCCAGTATGTTCAAGCTGGCTGAGTGTCTGAGTCATGAATCGTCAATCCTGAAGAGCTGGCTACGGCTGGTGATAACGAGTCGTCTGTCGCGGCCCGTAAAGAGAGCCGCCCGCGCCTGACTGCGCGCGGACGGCCCGCCTGAAGTTATTCGTCGATGGCGGCCTGGTAGCCTTCGGCGTTCAGCAGCTGTTCCAGTTCGGACTCATCGCTCGCCTTGATGCGGAACAGCCAGCCTGCGCCGTAAGGATCGCTGTTCACCAGTTCCGGCGACGCTTCCAGATCGGCGTTTACCGCGACGATTTCGCCGCTCAGCGGCGCGTAAATGTCAGAGGCGGCCTTGACCGATTCGGCGACGGCGCAGTCATCTCCGGCGGCGAAGCTGGCGCCCGCGTCCGGCAGATCGACAAAGACCATATCGCCCAACAGCTCCTGCGCATGTTCGGTAATGCCTACGGTGTAAGTGCCGTCCGCTTCCTTACGCACCCACTCATGACTTTCACGATATTTTAATTCGTTTGGCACATTGCTCATCGCCGCATTCTCCTGAAATAGTTACTGAGCGACCGGCTTACCGGCGCGGACAAAAATAGGTTTGGTGACTTTTACCGGCATTTCCCGGTTGCGAATTTGCACGATAGCGCGTTCGCCGATGCCTGCCGGCACGCGCGCCAGCGCGATGCTGTAGCCCAGCGTGGGCGAGAAGGAGCCGCTGGTGATAACGCCCTGGTGCAAGTTGCCCTGCGCGTCGGTGAACATCACCGGCAGTTCATTACGCAGCACGCCCTTCTCCGTCATGATCAGGCCCACCAGCTTGTCGGTACCTTTTTCACGCTGCAATTCCAGCGCCTCCCGGCCAATAAACTGGCGATCGGTCGGCTCCCAGCAGAGCGTCCAGCCCATATTCGCCGCCAGCGGCGAGACGCCTTCATCCATTTCCTGACCGTAAAGATTCATGCCCGCTTCGAGACGCAGCGTATCGCGCGCGCCCAGCCCGGCGGGCTTCACGCCAGCGGCCAGCAGGCGCTGCCACAGCCCGGCGGCCTGCGCGTTCGGCAACGCGATTTCATAGCCGCTTTCGCCGGTATAACCGGTGGTAGCGATAAACCAACCGTCCGCCTCGACGCCGAAAAAGGGCTTCATGCCGCTTACCGCCTGGCGCTGCGCGTCGCTGAAGACCGTTTGCGCTTTCTGCTGCGCCTGCGGTCCCTGAACGGCGATCAATGCCAGATCGTCGCGCTCTTGCAACGTGACGCCGAACGGCTGCGCATGCTCGCCGATCCACGCCAGATCTTTGTCGCGCGTAGCGGAGTTAACCACGAGGCGAAACCATTCTTCGGTCATAAAGTAAACAATCAAATCGTCAATCACGCCGCCCGATGCGTTGAGCATCGCGCTGTAGAGCGCCTTGCCCGGCTGCGTCAGACGCGCAACGTCGTTGGCCAGCAGGATGCGCAGAAATTCCCGGGTGCGCTCGCCGCGCAGATCGACAATGGTCATATGGGAGACATCAAACATGCCGGCATCCTGACGCACCGCATGATGTTCATCGAGCTGCGAGCCGTAGTGCAGCGGCATCATCCAGCCATGGAAATCGACCATGCGGGCGCCGCAGGCCTGATGCTGTTCATACAAAGGAGTCTGCTTCATAACATTCCTGTGCGTTAACGGGTTGGGTAGACGCTAAATGTGGCTAAAACGTCCGACGCAAACGTTCTCTTTGCCCTGACGTTACCACTGAACGCCGGTTTTAACCATAAGCTAAACAGGGGCGAAACGGTGTCGGCATCGTCCGATGTCTTTGGGATTGTGCAGAATTTTTGACTACAAAAATGCGTCATAAGGCACATAACAAACAACAGACGCGCAACAAAGCCGTTTAAAAACCAGACAGCGGATAAATAACGTGAAAATCGCCCGGCACAGAAAAGACTTACTCATGAGCAAAAGTAATGCGAAGCAGGGAGTGAAATTAGAATAATTCAAATGAGCGCGCGAAAAGCGTGCGCGCGCCTCAAAATGGTGCGAATCGCGTTGGAGCCTCGAATAACGTCGCGTCAGGGCGGGGCTGAGCACCCCAACGCCTTCAATACGCTTAGAGAAAAGATGCGTGAGGGCAACAGGCATGGCGCAAAAATGAAAAAGGACCTTTCGGCCCTTATTGAAGAGATGTCTCAGCGCAATGAGAAAGATATCAGCGCAGCCATTCCGGCAGATCGTGCAGCCCCATCGCCTGTTTCAGCAGGCGCGGCTTCACGCCAGGCAGGTTGTCCGCCAGCCGCAGGCCGACGTCGCGCAGCAGCTTTTTCGTCGGATTATTGCCGGCAAACAACTCACGAAAGCCCTGCATGCTTGCCAGCATCACGGCGGCGCTGTGCTTGCGCGTACGCTCATAGCGACGCAGATAGAGATGCTGACCGATATCTTTGCCCTGCTGATGCAGGCGGCGGATTTCGCCTGTCAGCTCGGCGGCGTCCATAAAGCCCAGGTTGACGCCCTGCCCCGCCAGCGGATGAATGGTATGCGCGGCGTCGCCGACCAGCGCCAGCCGGTGAGCGGCAAACTGGCGGGCATAGCGCGCCATCAACGGAAAGGTCTGGCGTTCGCTCTCTACCTTGCATAGCCCCAGACGCATATCAAACGCCACCGACAGCTGCTGGTTAAACAGCTCGGCGGGCATATCGCGTAGCCGCGTCGCTTCCTGCGGTGACAGCGACCAGACGATTGAACAGAGATGCGGATCGCTGAGCGGCAGAAACGCCAGGATGCCATCGCCGTGGAACACCTGACGCGCTACCGCCTGATGCGGCTGTTCGGTGCGAATATTGGCGACCAGCGCATGATGGTCGTAGTCCCAGAAGGTTAACGGGATATCGGCTTTGCTGCGCAACCACGAGTGGGCGCCGTCGGCGCCGATCAGCAGCCGGGCGCTCATCATGTTGCCGTCTTCCAGCGTAATAAAGGCTTCGTTATCGCCGAAGGCGACCTGTTGCAGCTGCGCCGGCGCCAGCAGCGTGATATCGCTCAGCTGCTGCGCGCGCTGCCAGAGCGCCTGGTGGATCGCCTGGTTTTCAATGATATGGCCAAGATGACTGACGCCCTGGGGCTGATCAAATTCAATACGGCCAAAGCTGTCGCGATCCCATACTTCCATACCGTGATAGCTGCTGGCGCGCAGCGCCAGAATCGCTGACCAGACGTCAAGATGCTGTAACAGACGCTCGCTGGCCGCGTTAATGGCGGAAACGCGCAGTCCGTGCGGTTCGTTGGGGTTAAACGCGTCCGGCGCCGCTTTCTCCAGCACCGCGATACGCAGCCCGCAGCCCTGTAAGCCGCAGGCGACCGCCAGGCCAACCATACCGCCGCCGGCGATCACCACATCATAAGTTTGCATTGAAATCCTCTTTTCAGCGCGTTACCCAGCCCAGCGTCCGCTCCGCCAGGCGGTTGCGCAGCCAGGGTAAATTATCCATTGTCATCAGGCCGAGATTACGCCCAACGACCAGCGGCAGGTAGCGGTTGGCGAACAGCCGCACCAGCCCATCCGTTATGCCGATCGTGGCGTCACGATCGGTTGCGCGTCGTTGTCCGTAGCGCTGCAGCACGGCGAAGCTGCCCGCATCCTGCCGCTCGCGATGCGCCGCCGCCAGCGTTTCCGCCAGCGACATAACATCGCGCATGCCGAGATTGAAGCCCTGTCCGGCGATCGGGTGCAGCGTCTGCGCCGCGTTGCCCACCAGCGCCAGCCGATGCGCGACCGTCTGGCTGGCCATTTGCAGCGCCAGCGGATAGCTGTGGCGCTGCCCCACATGGGTAAAACGCCCCAGCCGCCAGCCGAACGCCTGTTGCAGCTCCGCTAAAAAGGTCGCGTCGCTCCAGCCGTCGATGCGTGTTTTCGCTTCCGGCGGATGACACCAGACCAGCGAACTGCGGCCGTTCGACATAGGCAGCAGCGCCAGCGGCCCGTGTTGCGTGAAACGTTCAAACGCCCGCCCCTGATGGGCGATCTGCGTCGTCACGTTGGCGATAACCGCGATCTGCTGGTAATCCTCGCTGCGCCACTGAATGCCGCAGGCGGCGGCGATATGCGAACGGGAACCATCCGCCGCCACCAGCAGCTGTCCATCCAGCTTTTCGCCGCTCGCCAGCGTGACGCTGACGCCATCCTGCCGCCGCTCAACCCGGCTGACCGTTTCCGGGCAGCGCAGCGTCACGCCCGGCGCTTTGCGTAGCAGCTGATAGAGCCGGTTGCCCACCTCATGCAGCTCAACCACATTGCCCAGCGCCGCGACGCCATAATCGGCGGCGTCGATATTCACAAAACCGGCGTGCCCGCGATCGCTAACGTGCACATGGGTAATCGGCGTGGCGCAGCTCGCCAGCGCAGGCCAGAGGTTAAGGCCCGCCAGCTGCTGGCAGGTGCCTTCCGCCAGCGCGATCGCCCGTCCGTCATAGCCTGGATGCGCGCGGTCTCCCGGCGCGACCGCCTCAATAACCGTTACCGGCAGTGCGCCCTGAGTAAGATGAGAGATCGCCAGCGCCAGGGTTGCGCCCGTCATGCCGCCGCCGGCAACGATCACGCTCATGCCTGTTGCGCTGCCGCCATCAGCGCTTCGATAGCGTCAGCGTCTTTCACTACGCTATCGGTAAGATTTTCATTGCCCTGTTCAGTAATCAGGATGTCATCCTCAATGCGCACGCCGATGCCGCGATATTCCGGCGGCACGTCGGCGTCCGGCGCGATATAGAGTCCCGGCTCGACGGTTAACACCATGCCCGGCTCCAGGATACGACCGCGATCCGGCGTGCCGTAGTTACCGACGTCATGCACATCCAGCCCCAGCCAGTGACTCAGCCCGTGCATAAAAAATTGCCGGTGCGCATTTTCCGCGATCAGCTGCTCGACGTCGCCCTGCATCACGCCAAGTTCGACCAGCCCGCTCACCATGACGCGCACGACCTCTTCGTTCACCTGACGGATGCTGACGCCGGGACGAAACAGCGCAAGCGCCTTGTAGAGCGAGGCCAGCACGATGTCGTAAATCGCGCGCTGCGGCGCGCTGAATTTGCCATTCACCGGAAAAGTGCGGGTAATATCGCCTGCGTAACCGTGGAATTCGCAGCCCGCATCGATCAGCACCAGATCGCCATCGCGCAATTCGCTTTCGTTTTCGGTGTAATGCAGAATGCAGGCGTTGTCGCCGCCGCCGACAATGGTGTTGTAGGAAGGGTGCTGCGCGCCATGGCGGGTAAACTCGTGGTGAATTTCCCCGGCGAGCTGATATTCAAACATGCCGGGCCGACAGGTCTGCATCGCCCGTGTATGGGCCATAGCGCTGATTTTCCCGGCGCGACGCAAAATATCCTGTTCTTCGGGATCTTTGAACAGCCGCATTTCATGCACCCAGGGACGCCAGTCGGTCAGCGTGTCCGGCGCCGTCAGGTTCTGCCGGAAGCCGCGACGCAGCTTGTCCAGCGCGCTAAACAGGATGCGATCGGCAAATTCATATTCGCCCTGCGCATGATAGACCACATCAAGGCCGTTCAGCAGCTGATGTAGCTGTTCATCCAGCGCATCCCACGGCAGCGCGCGATCGACGCCCAGCTTCTCCGGCGCCGCCTCCTGTCCCAGACGACGGCCGAACCAGATTTCCGCCTGTTTATCGCGCACGCGGTTAAACAGCACGCTGTGATTATGCGTGTCGTCGCTTTTAATCAGCACCAGCAGCGCTTCAGGCTCGTTAAAGCCGGTGAAGTACCAGAAATCGCTGTTCTGACGGTAAGGGTATTCACTGTCCGCACTGCGCGTGACCTCCGGCGCGGCGAAAATCAGCGCCGCGCTGCCCGGTGCCATACTCGCCAGCAGCCTCTGGCGGCGCTGCAAAAAAGTATCCAGCGTAATCATCCGTATCTTCTCCCTGAGTGAGGCCGTCGCGCGGCGATAGCAAAACGATCAGTGTAGCGTCGGTTTTTTCATCTCCGGCGCGGTCGGCATCTCCGGCGGGTTGAATGTCTCGTGGCACAGCAAGGCCGCCACGCGCACATACTCAATCACTTCTTCCAGCGACTGCGCCAGCTCTTCGCGATCGTCTTCTTCTTCATCATAGCCAAGCTGAGCGATGGTGCGCAGATCGTCGATGGCTTCGCCAGCTTCGCCTTTTACCTTATCCAGTTTAGGCTGCGTTACGCCCAGCCCCAACAGGAAGTGGTTCACCCAGCCGGCCAGCGCGTCAGCACGCTCAAAGACGCTGCTCTCTTCTTCATCGGGCAGCATCAGCTGGAACAGAAAGCCTTCTTCTTCCAGCGTGTCCTGAATATGGCCGTGCAGCGCCTGCAGCGGCTGGGACAGCGACTGAGAGAACGCCAGTCCTTCGTTGGTCAGATCGTGAACCAGCGTTTTCCAGCTGTGATCTTTATTGCCACCGCAGACAATGCCGCTGATCAGGCCATGCATTTCAGCCGGTGTCATTCCCACGCCCTGTTGGCTAAGAGCGGACGCCAGCGCCTGATAGCCCGGCTGTGTGTTATCTGTAGACATACGCATTCATCATCGTTGGCGGATTAAGTTCGTGATATGCTACCACCAGGTGCCTTGGGGTTTCCAGAAAGGGCTTGTTTCTTCACACAAGGGTCGATATAGTGGCGCCCCTTCTGAGCCGGAGCAGGTTCAGAGCGATGCGGGCGCAGTAATCAGTCAGGAAGGTGGCATGTCTGCACAACCGGTAGATATTCAGATTTTTGGACGTTCATTGCGCGTGAATTGTCCGCCTGAACAGCAAGATGCGCTGAATGCGGCGGCGGAAGATCTTAATCAGCGGTTGCAAGATCTGAAAGTTCGCACTAGAGTCACAAATACAGAGCAACTGGTGTTCATCGCGGCGTTGAACATTTGCCATGAGCTGGCGCAGGAAAAGGTGAAAACCCGAGACTACGCTGCTAACATGGAACAACGCATTCGCATGTTGCAACAGACCATTGAACAAGCGCTGCTTGAGCAGGGTCGTATAACTGAACGCCAGGGTGCGAAGTTCGAATAATACTTTGCGGCCAACTGTGATACAGTGGCGGTGAGGTCAAATTTCTCTGAGATGTTTGCAAGTGGGCCAGTCCCCTGAGCCGATATTTCAAACAAACAGAATGTGACGCTCCGTAACCTGTGAGCATGCCCGGTCCGTCCGGGAAGCCTAATGGTTGCGACGGCATGTTCACCTTGAACCAAGGGTTCAAGGGTTACAGCCTACGGCGGCATCTCGGAGATTCCCTTCTTTATCCCTTTCGTTGTTGCTTTTCCCGGCGCGTTGCCGACGGGTTGAAAGTACTTGCCTCTGCTGTGTATAGTCGCAACACACCCGCAGGCGCAGGAAAATCCCATGTCTCACTCTCAGCTCGATCGCCAGGTTATCCGTACTCACGTCCGTCATTTGCGGCGCGGGCTGAGCGCTGAACAGCAAACCCTGGCGGCGGACAGCGTTGCCGAACATGCGCTAAACGTGGCGCCGGTGGATCAGGCGCAGCATATCGCCCTGTTTCTCTCCGTTGACGGCGAACTTAATACCCGCCCGCTTATCGCCCGGCTCTGGCAGCATCATAAGCAGGTTTATCTGCCCGTTCTGCACCCCTTTTCGCCCGGCAATTTGTTGTTTATCCGTTACACGCCGGAAACCGTGCTGACGCAGAACCGTCTGAGAATTCCCGAACCCCCGCTTGATATACAGAACCTGATTCCGCTCGATCGACTGGATGTAATGTTCGTGCCGCTGGTGGCGTTCGATCGCCAGGGACAACGGCTCGGCATGGGCGGCGGCTTTTACGATCGCACCTTGCAGAACTGGCGTCGGCATCGGTTTCTGCCGATAGGGCTGGCGCATGACTGCCAGCAGGTTGAGAAGCTGCCGTGCGCCGACTGGGATGTGCCGTTACCGGCGATTCTGACCCCTTCGCATTTCTGGCAGTGGGAAAAGTAAAACGCCGCCCTGAGACAGGACGGCGTGGAAACAACAACCAGAGCGCTTATCTCAATCAGTAAAGCAGGCGCGCGCGCATGGTGCCGGGGATCGCCTTCATCGACGCCAGCGCTTTATGCGCCGCATCCTGCTCCGCGTCGATATCGATCACCACATAGCCCATCGCCGGCGTGGTTTGCAGATACTGCGCGGCGATGTTGATGCCCTGCTCCGCGAAAATCTGGTTGATCGCCGTCAGCACGCCTGGGCGGTTTTCATGGATATGCAGCAGGCGGCTGACATGCTCGCCGTGCATCGGCAGGGAGACTTCCGGGAAGTTAACGGCGGAGAGCGTAGAGCCGTTGTCCGAATATTTCGCCAGCTTGCCCGCCACTTCAATGCCGATATTCTCCTGCGCTTCCTGCGTCGATCCGCCAATATGCGGCGTCAGAATAACGTTATCAAACTCGCACAGCGGAGAGCTGAACGGATCGCTGTTGGTAGCCGGTTCTTCCGGGAATACGTCAATCGCCGCGCCCGCCAGATGTTTGCTGGCCAGCACGCCGCACAGCGCCGGAATATCCACGACCGTGCCGCGCGAGGCGTTGATCAGCAGCGAACCGGGCTTCATCAGCGCCAGCTCCTCGGCGCCCATCATATTCTGGGTCGACGGCGTTTCCGGCACATGTAGACTGACCACGTCGCTCATATTGAGCAGGTCGGAAAGGTGCGTCACCTGCGTGGCGTTGCCCAGCGGCAGCTTGTTTTCAATATCGTAGAAGAAGACATGCATGCCCAGACTTTCCGCCAACACGCCCAGCTGCATGCCGATATGGCCATAGCCGATGATGCCGAGTTTTTTGCCGCGCGCTTCATACGAACCCGCCGCCTGTTTGTTCCAGATGCCGCGGTGTGCTTTGGCGTTAGCTTCCGGAACGCCGCGCATCAGCAGCAGCAGTTCGCCAATCACCAGCTCCGCCACCGAGCGGGTATTGGAGAAAGGCGCGTTAAATACCGGCACGCCGCGCTTCGCCGCCGCATTCAGGTCCACCTGATTGGTGCCGATGCAGAAGCAGCCCACGGCCACCAGCTTCTCCGCCGCGGCGAAGATCTCTTCAGTCAGCTGAGTACGGGATCGAATGCCAATAAAGTGCGCATCGCGGATGGACGCTTTCAGCGCGTCACTGTCGAGCGCACCTTTGTGATATTCAATATTGGTGTAACCTGCCGCGCGCAGATTATCCAGCGCGCTCTGGTGGACGCCTTCCACCAGCAGAAACTTAATTTTGTCTTTCTCCAGTGATACTTTTGCCATTTCCCGACCCTATTTTGCAGACTTCAGATGGGGCTGTGATAAGCCAGCCTTCTGCCAAAATATCAAAATTTACGCGCGCGGCAATACAAACGATTGCCTGCCGCTCAGCATGGCTGGGGGGCGAGAACAACAGATACGGCAGATTATGATGGCAACGACGGCGCAGGCAGGATGATAATGCTGCGCGTTACCGTTATGTGACATAAGTCACCAAATTACGCCAGCCAGAGAAAAGATGTTTTTCGACAAGAAATAACTGGCGCCTTGACGCGCCAGCAAGATCATTTGGTGATAGTTTTAACGCCGTCCGGGCCGCCAATCAACGCCACATCCGCACCGCGCGCGGCGAACAGGCCCACGGTCACCACGCCGGGCAGCGCGTTAATGGTGCGCTCCAGCTCAGTGGGATTGACGATGCTGAGATTATGCACGTCGAGAATAATGTTGCCGTTGTCGGTCACCACGTTCTGACGATACTCAGGCAGGCCGCCCAGCTTCACCAACTCGCGCGCCACATAAGAACGCGCCATCGGGATCACTTCGACCGGCAGCGGGAAGCGGCCCAGCACATCCACCTGTTTCGAGGCGTCGGCGATGCAGATAAACTTCTCCGCCACCGCCGCAACGATCTTCTCGCGCGTCAGCGCCGCGCCGCCGCCTTTGATCATCTGCATCTGCGGATTGATTTCATCCGCGCCGTCAACGTAGATCGCCAGCGAGTCCACTTCATTGAGATCGAATACCTGAATGCCGAGGCTCTTTAACTTCAGCGTGGAAGCTTCGGAGCTGGAGACCGCGCCATCAATCTGATGTTTGATCGAGCCGAGCGCGTCAATAAAGTGGGCGGCGGTGGACCCCGTGCCTACGCCGACGATGGTGCCCGGCGTGACATAGTCCAGCGCGGCCCAGCCTACTGCTTTTTTAAGTTCATCCTGCGTCATGGTATGTTTAAAACCTGTGCTAATGGTGTGCGCGTAGTATAAAACAAGCGCGGATTAAAGTGCGCGTTCGCCGCGCGGCGATTTGCCGCTTTGTAAGACAGCCCACAGATTGATGACCGCGCATAAGGTGCAAAGCGTGAATTTTATGGCATAGTGCCTTACCCATACCTGAAGGAGAGCCACAATAACAATGAAAAGACCCGATTATCGAACGCTTCAGGCTTTGGATGCTGTGATCCGCGAACGCGGCTTCGAACGCGCGGCGCAAAAATTATGTATTACCCAGTCAGCGGTGTCGCAACGCATTAAGCAGCTGGAAAATATGTTCGGCCAGCCGCTGCTGGTGCGCACCGTTCCGCCGCGTCCGACCGAGCAGGGACAGAAGCTGCTGGCGCTGCTGCATCAGGTCGAACTACTGGAGGATGAGTGGTTGGGCGATGAAAACGGCGGCACCACCCCGCTGCTGCTGTCGCTGGCGGTGAACGCCGACAGTCTGGCGACCTGGCTGCTGCCCGCGCTAAAGGATGTGCTGACCGATTCGCCGGTGCGCCTTAATTTGCAGGTTGAAGATGAAACCCGTACTCAGGAACGGCTGCGTCGCGGCGAAGTCGTGGGCGCGGTAAGTATCCAGCCGCAGCCGCTGCCCAGCTGTCTGGTCGATCGACTTGGCGCGCTCGACTATCTGTTTGTCGGCTCGCGCGAGTTCGCCGCGCGCTATTTTCCCAACGGCGTCACCCGCTCCGCGCTGCTGAAAGCGCCGGCGGTGGCGTTCGACCATCTGGATGATATGCATCAGGCGTTTTTGCAACAGAATTTCGATCTGTCGCCGGGCAGCGTTCCCTGCCATATCGTTAACTCGTCCGAGGCGTTTGTGCAGCTGGCGCGCCAGGGCTCGACCTGCTGTATGATCCCGCATTTGCAGATTGAAAGGGAGCTGGCCAGCGGCGAGCTGATCGATCTGACGCCGGGCCTCTATCAGCGCCGTATGCTTTACTGGCACCGCTTCGCGCCGGAAAGCCGCCTGATGCGCAAGGTAACCGACGCGCTGCTGGCGCACGGCCATCGCGTGCTGCGTCAGGAAGATGAGACGGTTCCCGGCTGAGGAACAACGATGTAAAAAAGGCGACCTGGCGTCGCCTTTTCGCTTTATGGATTGCGTTGCAGCTCAAACACCACATCCACCTGATCGTCAAAATGAATGCTCTGCTGCTCATAGGTCTGCGCGGCGGAGGCCATCGGCGCCGCGTCGGCTGCTTTATACATGCGCGCTATCGGCATCGGCTGATAGTTGGCGACATGGTAGCGCACGCTGTATACCGGCCCCAGCTTGGCGTTAAAGCCCTGCGCCAGCGCCGCCGCCTGCTGCGTGGCGTTTTCAATCGCTGCCTGACGCGCTTTCGCTTTGTAATCGTCCGGGTTCGCCACGCCCAACTCTACGGAGCGGATTTCATTCAGTCCCGACTTCAGCGCGCCATCCAGCAGGTCGTTCAGCTTATCCAGCTGGCGTAACGTCACCTGCACCTGACGCACCGCGCGGTAGCCCTTCAGCACCGACTTGCCTTCTTTGGTGTAGTCATACTCCGGCTGAGTGCGCAGATTGGCCGCATCGATATCTTTCTTCTCGATACCGTTTTTATTCAGAAAATCGAAATACTGGGCAACGCGATCGTCAGCCTGTTTTTTCGCTTCGGCGGCATCCTTTGAAGAGACGTTGACTTCGATAGCCAGCGTAGCAATATCGGGACGCGCGTCGACGCTGGCCTGTCCGGATGTCACGATATGCGGTCCGCCAGGCAGCTCATCGGCATGCGCCGCCAACGATCCGGCGCCTAATCCCATCATGGCAGCCAGTGCCAGTGCTTTCAGTTTCACGAACGGTCCTCCTTGAAGACAAAACAAATTAACGGGGCGCTATGCCGCGCCGCTGTGACGATGACGCAAGCCTGCCACAAGCACGCGGACGATGACATGCGTGTTCCTCTGAGTTTTTATTCTGGCAAAAGTTTCTTTTTTTGCCGCCCCGCCCCGTTTAATTATTCTGCCGCTCAGTGGAAACCGGCCAGCCCCTGCATCGCCAGCCGGAAAGCGATAACCCACATCACCAGGCCGACGAACAGATTGATGACGCGCTGCGCCCGGACGGTGCTGAGACGCGGCGAGAGCCAGGCCGCCAGCAGCGCCAGGCTAAAGAACCAGAGACAGGAAGCGCTGACGGTGCCGAGCGCGAACCAGCGTCGCGCTTCGGCGGGCAGCTGCCCGCCCAGGCTGCCCAGCACCACAAAGGTATCCAGATAAACATGCGGGTTCAGCCAGGTGACCGCCGCCAGCGTGGCGATAATCCGCCAGCGGCTCTGCTGCTTTATCTGGTCGCTGGCCAGGCTGATATTGGCGCTGAAGGCGGTGCGCAGCGCGCCCCAACCGTACCAGAGCAGAAACGCCACGCCGCCCCAGGTGACCAGATTAAGCAGCAGCGGCGACTGATTCAGCAGCGCGCTGCCGCCGAAGACGCCGGCGCAGATCAGAATAATATCGCTAAGCGAACAGAGCGCCGCGGTCATCACATGATACTGGCGACGAATCCCCTGATTCAGTACAAACGCATTCTGCGGTCCCAGCGGCAGGATCAGCGCGACGCCTAACGCAACGCCCTGAAGATAGACGGATAACATACATTTTCTCCCTGATAAGCATGGCGAAGGAGTGTATAGCGACGGATCGGCGGGGGGAAATGGAAAGAACTAATCGGGTATCAGCAGGGCTAATAGAAACGGGCGGGAAAGTTCCCGCCCGGTCAGCTTATTGCGCCTTCGCCGTTTCGGCCTCGGCAGTTTTTACCTGGTGCAGATGCACATCCATCTGCGGATAAGGAATGCCGATGCCGTGCGCATCCAGCGTGCGCTTGAAGTTTTTCATCAGATCCCAGTAGACATCCTGCAGATCGCCGCTGTTGCTCCAGCAGCGCACCACAAAGTTAAGCGACGAGGCGGCCAGTTCGTTCAGGCCGATCTGTACGCCGCGATCCTGCAACACGCGCGGATCGGCGTCTACGACTTCACGCAGCAGAGCGATCACCTGATCCACGTCGGCATCATACGCCACGCCGATAACGAACTCGTTGCGGCGCACCGGCTCACGCGAGAAGTTAACGATGTTGCCAGCAATAATCTTACCGTTAGGCACCACGACGATTTTGCCGTCACCGGTGCGCAGCGTGGTGGAGAAGATCTGCACATGGAGTACGGTGCCCATGACGCCGCCGAGATCGACGAACTCGCCGGTGCGGAACGGACGGAAAGTCACCAGCAGCACCCCAGCAGCCAGGTTAGAGAGCGATCCCTGTAATGCAAGACCAACGGCCAGACCGGCGGCGCCCAGTACGGCGATCACCGACGCCGTTTGCACCCCAACGCGCCCCAACGCCGCGATCAGCGTAAAGGCGATAACGCCGTAGCGCACCAGCGCCGACAAGAAATCCGCCACGGTAGCGTCAATATGCCGCGCCAGCAGCAGACGGTTCACGCCGTTAGAAATAATGCGGGCGATGAGCATCCCGACAATAATGATGGCAATGGCGGCGACAATATTGACCGCATAGCTCAGCAGCAACGCCTGGTTATGCACCAGCCAACCGCCCGCGCTGTTAATACTGTTGACCACGTTTAAATCTTCCATTTATCCACCCTGTTGTGGTTCCCAAAAAAGTAACGACAACCGTCAGCGGGAACTGACGAACCATTCACAAAGGGTAAACAATATATTTCCTGTTCGCCAAGTAACTGACGAAAAACGTTACATTTTTGACACAATAAACGTAAAAAAGGCCCCGCAGGGCCTTTTATAAGCAACTCGCCGATTACAGCGTGTTAATGTTGTTCAGCTCTTTGAACGCCTGTTCTAAGCGCACAACCATAGAGGACTGTGCGGCACGCAGCCAAACGCGCGGATCGTAGAACTTCTTGTTCGGCTTATCTTCGCCTTCCGGGTTGCCCAGCTGAGCCTGCAAATAGCCTTCGTTCTTTTTGTAGTACTGCAGAATACCGTCCCAGGTCGCCCATTGGGTGTCGGTATCGATATTCATTTTGACCACGCCGTAGTCGATAGACTCTTTGATCTCCTCCGCAGAAGAACCAGAACCGCCGTGGAATACAAAGTTCAGCGCGTTGTGCGGCAGGTTGTGTTTCTGGCAAACATATTCCTGAGAGTTTTTCAGGATTTTCGGCGTCAGCACTACGTTGCCCGGCTTGTAAACGCCATGAACGTTGCCGAAGGAAGCGGCGATGGTGAAACGATGGCTCACTTCACTCAGCTTGGTGTAGGCGTAGTCTACATCTTCCGGCTGGGTGTAAAGCGCGGAGCTGTCGAGATGGGAGTTGTCCACGCCATCTTCTTCACCGCCGGTCACGCCCAGTTCGATCTCCAGGGTCATATCCATCTTCGCCATGCGCGCCAGATATTTGCTGCAGATTTCGATGTTTTCTTCCAGAGATTCTTCAGACAGGTCGATCATGTGAGAAGAGAACAGCGGTTTGCCGGTCTGGGCGAAGTGTTTTTCACCCGCGTCCAGCAGGCCGTCGATCCACGGCAGCAGTTTCTTGGCGCAGTGGTCGGTGTGCAGGATAACCGGCACGCCATATTTTTCAGCCATCAGGTGAACATGGTGCGCGCCAGCGATAGCGCCGGCGATAGCGGCAGCCTGCGGCTCGTCAGATTTAAAACCTTTGCCGGCGATGAACGCGGCGCCGCCGTTAGAGAACTGAACGATAACCGGCGCTTTTACCTTAGCGGCAGCTTCCAGTACGGCGTTGATAGAGTCGGTGCCCACGCAGTTTACAGCGGGCAGAGCGAATTTGTTCTCTTTCGCTACCTGGAACACTTTCTGTACGTCATCACCGGTGACAACGCCTGGTTTTACGAAATCAAAAATTTTAGACATCTGTTTTGTCCTGTTTCGTCGGCCGTGTTACGGATTCACGCCCATGTCATAAGCTGGGCAATACGTTCTGGCAGGGCCTGCGCCCTGCCCCAAAAGTTACTGTTTCGCGCGCTCTTCCAGCATCGCGACCGCTGGCAGTTTTTTGCCTTCCACGAACTCAAGGAACGCGCCGCCGCCGGTAGAGATATAGGAAATTTTATCTTCGATGCCGAACAGGTCGATGGCTGCCAGCGTATCGCCGCCGCCTGCAACGGAGAAGGCTTCGCTGTCGGCGATCGCGTTAGCGATGATTTCGGTGCCTTTACGGAAGTTCGGGAATTCGAACACGCCTACCGGGCCGTTCCACAGGATGGTTTTCGCCTCTTTCAGCACTTTCGCCATCGCCTGCGCCGTTTCATCGCCGAAGTCCATAATCTCTTCGTTGTCGGCGACTTCGTTAACTTTTTTCACGGTCGCGGTCGCAGTTTCAGAGAATTCCGTGCCTACGCGGGAGTCGGTCGGCACCGGAATGCCGAACTGATCGCGCAGGCCTTTCGCCGCTTCAACGAAGTCCGGCTCATACAGAGATTTGCCGACTTTGTTGTCGATCGCCACGAAAGTATTGGCGATGCCGCCGCCGACGATCACGGTGTCGGCGATTTTTACCAGCGAGTTCAGCACGTCGAATTTGGTGGAGACTTTAGAACCGCCCACCACCGCAACCAGCGGACGAGCCGGGTTGTTCATGACTTTGCCCAGCGCTTCCAGCTCGGCGGAAAGCAGCGGACCGGCACAGGCGATCGGCGCGAATTTGCCGACGCCGTGCGTGGAAGCCTGCGCGCGGTGCGCGGTGCCGAACGCGTCCATAACGAACACGTCGCACAGCGCCGCATATTTTTTAGAGAGGGTTTCGTCGTCTTTCTTCTCGCCTTTGTTGAAACGCACGTTCTCCAGCACGACCAGCTCGCCAGCGCCCACTTCCACGCCGTCCAGGTAGTCTTTCGCCAGCGTCACGTTGGTGCCGCTCAGCTTCTCTTTCAGGTAATTAACCACCGGCAGCAGCGAAAACTCTTCGTTGTATTCGCCTTCGGTCGGACGACCCAGGTGCGATGTCACCATCACTTTCGCGCCCTGCTTCAGGGCGGCTTCGATGGTCGGCAGAGAAGCGCGGATACGCGCGTCTGACGTCACTTTCCCTTCTTTAACCGGTACGTTGAGATCGGCACGGATCAGAACGCGTTTACCAGCAAGATCCAGATCGGTCATCTTAATTACAGACATGGTGAACCCTCTCGTTGATTCTCATAAGTTTTGTCAGACGCATCCGCGTCTTACCTGAAACCGCTTGCGGCCATCGCTAAGGTGGTGTCGAGCATCCGGTTAGCGAAGCCCCATTCATTGTCACACCAGACTAATGTCTTAACCAGGTGGTGACCGCTGACCCGCGTTTGCGTGCCGTCCACTATGGCACTGTGCGGATCGTGATTAAAATCGATCGAGACTAACGGTATTTCCGTATAGTCAACTATACCACTAAAAGCCCCCGCTGAGGCATTTTGCAGCACCGCGTTCACCTCGCTGGCCGTGACCGCCGCCCGCACGCTGACGCTCAGATCCATCGCGGTGACGTTGATCGTCGGCACGCGCACGGCGATCGCTTCGAAGCGATCGTGGAACTGCGGCAGGATACGGCCAATCCCCGCGGCCAGCCGCGTATCCACGGGAATGATCGACTGGCTGGCGGCGCGCGTGCGGCGCAGATCGCTGTGATAAGCGTCGATCACCTGCTGATCGTGCATCGCGGAATGGATAGTGGTAATCGCGCCGGATTCAATGCCGAAAGCGTCATCCAGCAACTTAATTATTGGAATGATGCAGTTAGTGGTGCAGGAAGCGTTGGAGACAATGCGGTCAGTTTGTTTAAGAGCCTGTTCGTTAACGCCGAACACTACCGTAGCGTCGAGATCGCCGCCGCCGGGATGGGAAAACAGCACTTTCTTCGCGCCCGCCTGCAGATGGGCTTCGCCATCGGCGCGGCTGCCCCAAATGCCGGTGCAGTCCAGCACGACGTCGACGTTCAGTTCGCGCCACGGCAGATCGGCGATCCGCGCCTGATGCAGCAGACGAATGGTATCGTCGCCGACCCATAGCAGATCGCGCTCCTGACGCACCTCCCAGGCGAAACGGCCATGGCTGGTGTCATATTTCAACAGATGCGCCATCCCGGCGGATTCCGCCAGTTCATTGATGGCGACCACGCTGATTTCCGCCCGGCGTCCGGTTTCATACAGCGCGCGCAATACGCTGCGTCCAATGCGACCAAAGCCGTTAATCGCTACGCGAAGGGTCATAGTATTCCTGCGTCAGAACCTGAAAAAAACGTGCCGATAGCCTGAGCCAGCCGCTACGATTTGTACAGGGAAAAATCCACTGGCGTCAACCGCCATGCACGGGGGAAACCGCGCTAACTGAAACGCTTCAGCGAGAATATTCGTTACCAGGAATAATTAAAATGACAGCGATCAACCCTTAAAACAAACTTCTGACGCAGATCACAATTTTGAATAAAAATTGCAGAGAGAAGCGCCGTTTCTTCTCTGCCTCATAGTATGGTGACGCTTCACTATGCTTTTTTTTTCATCAAACGCATCGCGTCGGGTACTTTTTGCTGCGCAACCGCCTCATCTGCCGCTGAAAGCGAGGCGCTCCATATAAGACGCTTTGTTGCGGGAAATGATTCCTGACGCAAAAAAACGCCGATGGCTGCGTAATATATTTAGGTTCTGTAAAAGGACATTATGAACTACAACCTGCTTTGGGGCGTCTGGATAATCTGGGCGCTGGCTCTGCTGGTCTATTGTCTTGAATGGGAAAGCCGTTGGGGCTTATTAAATCGTCTGTTAAAAATAGCGCCGACGTTAATAATATCTTTCATAATTTTATCTTTACTTCGCTATCTGAAATCTGACAAAGGACTGACTATGTTTAAACGTAAAGAGAATTCGCCTGCCGATAATTACTCTTCGCTGAAGCAGGAAACGATTATCCCGCCGCAGCCTCTGCAAGAGAATATTGAAAAAGTCTCCTCCGCAATTGTCGTGGATAAAGAAGCCACGATTATTCCCGCCAGCTGCCATATTACCGGTGAAGTAAAAGCGTCTGGCGATATGAAAATTAACGGCACGATTGACGGTACCATCAACGCGGAGAAAACCGTCTACGTGCTTAGTCAAGGCAATGTGGACGGCGAGATCTATGCGGCGAAAGTGGTTGTGGATGGCAAGGTTAAAGGCGTCTGCTCCAGCGCGATAGTGGAGATCAACGCCAGCGGCTTTATGGACGGCACCATTGAAAGCGACGATCTTTCTATCAATAAAAGCGGGCGCTTTTACGGTATATCGAAACCGCTGGCTGTAATGAAATCGCCAGTGGAAAGTAAACCTGTCGTCAAAGAGAGCAGCGGCGAAAAGCTAACGGTTATTCAGCAGGTGTTAGATAATATGCAGGAAAATCGCTGATCGCGCTTAGGGTGAATTAACGATGTATCGTCGATATAAAAATCCCGTTAAGCATTAAGTAAATCTTTTTCATTAAGCTGCAACAGAAACAATATTATTTACACCTTTAAACTAGCCAATTCATTAATCGCAGGGTAAAAGAATGCATTAATGCAGTCAGTTAAATCTCCAACCACCAGGGAATTAGCGGTAGCGCTTATTTACTCCGCTAAAAAAGTAGCCGCAGGACAGTAATTGAAATTTAATTAATGCGGTATTATCGCGTCAAAAATAATGGCGCAGGGTTTAAGCTGCGCCATTTGAAAAGCGGGTTCGACCGTCCACCGGTCGAACCTCTTTTTTACAGAATTGCTTTGGCTTTCGCCACGACATTATCCACGGTGAAGCCAAACAGCTCGAACAGCTTCTCCGCCGGCGCCGATTCGCCGAAGCTGGTCATACCGATAATCGCGCCGTTCAGGCCGGTATATTTGTACCAGTAGTCGGCAATGCCCGCTTCGATAGCGACGCGCGCGCTGACCGCTTTCGGCAGCACCGATTCACGGTAGGCTTCGTCCTGCTTGTCGAACGCGTCGGTAGACGGCATGGAAACCACGCGCACCCGATAGCCTTCGGAAGTTAGACGATCCCAGGCGGCGACCGCCAGTTCCACTTCAGAACCGGTAGCGATCAGGATCAGCTGCGGCTGACCTTCGCACGCTTTCAGTACGTAGGCGCCGCGCGCGATGTTTGCCAGTTGCTCAGCGTCACGCGGCTGCTGCGCCAGGTTCTGACGGGAGAAAATCAACGCGGTCGGGCCATCTTTACGCTCAATGGCGTATTTCCACGCCACGGCGGATTCCACCTGGTCGCATGGACGCCATGTGCTCATGTTCGGCGTTACGCGCAGGCTCGCCAGCTGCTCAACCGGCTGGTGCGTCGGGCCATCTTCACCCAGGCCGATAGAGTCGTGAGTATAAACCATCACCTGACGGATCTTCATCAGCGCCGCCATACGCGCCGCGTTGCGCGCATATTCCACGAACATCAGGAAGGTCGCGGTATAAGGCAGGAAGCCGCCGTGCAGCGCGATGCCGTTGGCGATGGCGGTCATGCCGAATTCACGCACGCCGTAGTGGATATAGTTGCCCGCCGCATCCTGGTTGATGCCTTTCGAGCCGGACCACATAGTCAGGTTGCTCGGCGCCAGGTCGGCAGAGCCGCCCAGGTATTCCGGCAGCAGCTTGCCAAAGGCTTCGATGGCGTTCTGCGAGGCTTTACGGCTGGCGATTTTCGCCGGGTTCGCCTGCAACTGTTCAATGAATTTCTGCGACGCTTCCTGCCAGTTGGCCGGCAGTTCGTTGCTCATGCGACGGGTGAATTCGGCCGCCAGCGCCGGGTAAGCTTCCGCGTAAGCGTTGAATTTTTCCTGCCAGGCCGCCTCTTTGACGCGACCCGCTTCTTTCGCATCCCACTCGGCGTAGATTTCCTGCGGGATAACGAACGGCGCGTGTTCCCAGCCCAGCTGCTTGCGGGTCAGCGCGATTTCGTCATCGCCCAGCGGCGCGCCGTGGGAGTCATGGGTGCCCGCTTTGTTTGGCGAACCGAAGCCGATAACAGTTTTGCACATCAGCAGAGACGGTTTGTCGCTGACCGCTTTCGCTTCTTCGATCGCTTTTTTAATCGATTCCGCATCGTGGCCATCGACGCCGCGCACCACATGCCAACCGTACGCTTCGAAACGGGCGCCGGTGTCGTCGCTGAACCACTCTTCTACGTGTCCGTCGATGGAGATGCCGTTGTCATCGTAAAACGCCACCAGCTTGCCCAGCTTCAGCGTGCCCGCCAGCGAGCAGACCTCGTGGGAGATGCCTTCCATCATGCAGCCGTCGCCCATAAAGACATACGTATGGTGATCGACAATCTCATGACCTGGACGGTTGAACTGCGCGGCCATAGTGCGCTCCGCAATCGCCATGCCGACCGCGTTGGCGATGCCCTGGCCCAGCGGACCGGTGGTGGTTTCCACGCCAGCGGTGTAGCCGAACTCCGGATGACCTGGCGTTTTAGAGTGCAGCTGACGGAAATTCTGTAACTCGCTCATCGGCAGATCGTAGCCGGTGAGGTGCAGCAGGCTGTAAATCAGCATCGAGCCGTGGCCGTTGGAAAGGACGAAGCGATCGCGATCTGCCCACAGCGGGTTGGTCGGATTGTGGTTCATATAGTCGCGCCACAGCACTTCGGCAATATCAGCCATACCCATCGGGGCGCCCGGATGGCCAGATTTCGCTTTCTGCACAGCGTCCATACTTAAAGCGCGAATAGCGTTGGCAAGCTCTTTACGAGAAGACATGTTTTACTCCAGGTCGGATTATTGTGCTTCGCCTTCCTTAACCTATTGTAATTAATGAGTTATCAGGCAAAGTCAAAGAAAAGTCGCCAAACAATGTACATGAAAAGCGGGGTGAAAGTACATGGCGCGGGCTGCAAAATATCAGGGACAATTTGCGCTTTAAGCGTTGTCTGCTGGGCTTTATTTCTCAGAACCGTTATAAAAAAGTCTTCCTGAATAAAACCGCCCTGCGCATTTTATTCAGAACGCTGTTTTTTTTATTAGCTTGTTACTGTTAAGGGATGAGAAAGGAATGAAAATCCGTGCTTGTGTGGTGGCGATCTCTCTCGCCACGTTACTTTCTGGTTGTCAGAATCTTGATAGCTCCGCATTAATGCAGTCCGGCGCGCAGGCTTTTCAGGCCGTCACCTTAAGCAACGATCAGGTGAAGGCGCTCAGCGAACAATCCTGCCAGCAGATGGACAGCGAAGCGCAAATCGCGCAGCCCGGCAGCGAATACCAGAAACGCCTGGATAAAATCGCCGCCGCACTGGGCAACAACATCAACGGCACGCCAGCCAACTATAAGGTTTACATTACCAAAGACGTCAACGCCTGGGCGATGGCCAACGGCTGCATCCGCGTTTACAGCGGCCTGATGGATATGATGAGCGATAACGAAGTGGAAGCGGTGCTGGGCCATGAGATGGGCCACGTCGCGCTGGGCCACTCCCGTAAGGCGATGCAGGTTGCTTATGCCACGACCGCCGCGCGCACCGCCGCCGCGTCGATGGGCGGCATCGCCGCCAGCCTGTCGCAGTCGCAGTTGGGCGAACTGGGACAGAAACTGGTGAGCGCGCAGTTCTCCCAGACACAGGAGTCGCAGGCGGATGATTACTCCTACGATCTGCTGAGAAAACGCGGCATCAACCCGAACGGCCTGGTCACCAGCTTTGAAAAACTGGCGAAGCTGGAAGGCACGCATCAGAGCTCGATGTTTGACGATCACCCGGCTTCGGAAGCGCGTGCGCAGCATATCCGCGAACGCATGGCCGCCGACGGCCTCAAATAAGCCCATCGGGAGGCGATATTCCTCCTTTTTTCTGCCAACGGCCTTAAAAAAGGGGAGGCTTCCCGCCTCCCCAGTCAGCGTGCTGATAAACTCAAAAAGCGGGCGTCATAGACCAGAGAGCAAAGCGTCCCGCGCCATGAACGGCGCGGGCCGATCTGGCAGGGATGCCGTTTTTCGCGTCTTTGCGAGCGGGCCATGTCACCCGCGACACCGCTTTGCTAATCATCTGACGGGGACCAATAGCCCGCAAGCAAATCAATAGAGCGTTTTCTGCGGCGGCCCGGCAAAGCGCAG
>OKNF01000042.1_pt1 | contig 44969 bp, 42 predicted proteins | sample 1613121 | NCBI WGS metagenome assembly OKNF01 (sample SAMN04436838, study PRJEB24849) | human gut metagenome | biome: human gut; feature: NICU; material: stool | host: Homo sapiens | place: USA: Saint Louis, MO | collected 2011-09-08
TGCCGACCAGAAGCCGTTGTGCCGTGTCAGTGGAGGCGCATTATAGGGAGTTATTGCGGGCTGACAAGTACTAATTGCAAAAAAATGTCCGGGCGTTTCTTTTTTGGCCAATGAACCCTGAAAATCCGCTTTTCTGCCGTTTTATTCGCCTGCCCGGTGCGTTTTATAGCCCGCTTTTAGCAAAGTGGCGTGCTTTAGCTGATGCTATCCTCTATTTTTCTGCCGAATTTTCTTATGGCTGCGGTAACTATAAAGAAGAAGGATGCTTGATGATCAAATCTGCGCGCAGTATGGCCGGTCTCCCCTGGATTGCTGCGATGGCTTTTTTTATGCAGTCTCTCGACGCAACGATATTAAACACCGCCCTTCCCGCTATCGCTGACAGCCTGCAACGCTCTCCGCTGGCGATGCAGTCCGCGGTTATCAGCTATACCCTGACGGTGGCGATGCTGATTCCGGTCAGCGGCTGGCTGGCTGACCGCTACGGCACGCGCAAAATCTTTATCATCGCCGTTTCTCTGTTTACCTTAGGCTCTTTAGCCTGCGCCCTGTCCGGCTCGTTAATGGTATTGGTGATCTCGCGTATTGTTCAGGGCGTTGGCGGCGCCATGATGATGCCGGTCGCGCGTCTGGCGCTATTGCGCGCCTATCCACGTAGCGAACTGCTGCCGGTATTAAACTTCGTGACGCTGCCGGGACTGGTGGGGCCGGTGGTCGGTCCGATGCTTGGCGGCGTTCTTGTTACTTACGCCACATGGCACTGGATATTCCTGATCAACATCCCTATCGGCATTCTTGGCATTGTCTATGCGCGCAAATATATGCCGGACTTCACCACGCCGCGTCGCCGCTTCGATTTGACGGGCTTCGTCCTGTTTGGGTTTGGTCTGGTGCTGCTTTCCAGCGGCATTGAGCTGTTTGGGGAGAGGATCGTCTCAAGCGCCATTGCCGCCGCCGTCTTGCTGGGCGGACTATTGCTCCTGCTGCTCTATATTGCGCATGCGCGCCGACACCCCTCGCCGCTGATCGGCCTGCCAATGTTTAAAACTCGCACCTTTTCGATTGGCATCCTGGGAAATATCGCATCGCGACTCGGCACCGGCTGCGTGCCTTTTCTGATGCCACTGATGTTGCAGGTCGGGTTTGGTTATTCGGCGATTATCGCTGGCTGCATGATGGCACCGACTGCGATTGGCTCAATGCTGGCGAAATCCACCGTCACCAGCGTGCTGCGTAGGCTGGGCTACCGCACTACGCTGGTTGCCATCACCGTGATTATCGGCCTGTTTATCGCCAGCTTCGCTATGCAATCTCCGGGAATGAATATCGCCGTTCTGCTGCTGCCGCTGTTTTTGCTGGGCATGGCGATGTCGACGCAGTTCACCGCGATGAACACCATCACACTGGCCGATCTTACTGATGAGAACGCCAGCAGCGGCAACAGTATGCTGGCGGTCACGCAGCAGCTGTCGATTAGTTTTGGCGTGGCAGTCAGCGCCGCCGTGCTGCGCTTTTACGAAACCGTCGGCGGTACGACGGTGGAACAGTTCCACTCCACCTTCCTGACGATGGGCGTGGTAACCGTTCTGTCAGCGCTGGTCTTTATGCTGCTGAAGCCAGGCGACGGTCGCCATTTGATCAGCGACCGTGAAAAACGTCGTAAGAAGGCTTAACGCACCACGGATTGACGTTCAATCAGCTCTGGCGTCAGCACCAGCCTTTGCTGGCTGGCGCCGGGCGTTTTCAGGCGATGAATTAAGGTATCGATCGCCAGCTCGCCCAATTCATCCTTCGGCTGATGGATAGTCGTCAGCGGCGGCGTCATATAACGCGCCAGTTCAATATCGTCATAGCCCATGATCGCCATATCTTCCGGGATGCGCAGCCCGGCCTGATAAAGCGCATGGTAAGCGCCGACGGCCATCGCGTCATTGCTGGTAAATACCGCCTGCGGCCGCGTTTTGCACGCCAGCAGCGCGTTCATGCCGTTATAGCCGCCCTGAAATTCAAAATCGCCGTTGACGATATATTCCGGCGGCAACGAAAGCCCCGCCGCCGCCATCGCTTTTTTAAATCCTTCCAGGCGCAAACGCGCCGGCGTTTTATCCAGCGGCCCGGCAATGCAGGCGATGCGCCGGTAGCCGCGATCGATGAGATAGCCGGCGGCCAGTTCGCCGCCTAATAACGAATTGTCCTGAATAATGTCGCTGTCACCTTCAAACGGTGCCCAGTCCATCATTACGGAGGGAATGCCGGGATAACGCGTCAGGATGTCGGCAGAGGGGAGATGGCTTTCAGTACACATGATCAACAGACCATCCACGCGCTTTTGCAGTAGCGTTTCCAGGCTGCGGTTCATACGATCCTCGTCGCCTTCCGTATTGCACAATACCAGGCTATAGCCGCGCTCGTAACAGCTGTTTTCCACGCCGCGCACCACTTCGGCGTAGAAGGGGTTGCTGCTGGCGGTAAGCAGCATGCCGATAGTATGGGTCTGGTTAATCTTCAGGCTGCGCGCCAGCGCAGAAGGCGCATAGTTAAGTTCGCGGATCGCCGCTTCGATTTTCTCGCGTATCGCTTCGCTGACAAAACGGTTGTTGTTGATAACGTGCGAAACGGTCGAGGTTGAGACGCCCGCCAGACGGGCGACATCTTTCATAGTGGCCAATCCGCTTACCCCTGCTGCTGTAAGAAGCGGTCAATCTCTTCCCGCCAGGGCACCGACGGCTGCGCGCCGGAGCGCGTCACGGCAATTGCGGCGGCGGCATGGGCGAAACGCACCGCCTCCGGCATCGCCTGCTGTTCCAGCAACGCGGTAATTAACGCGCCGTTGAAGGTGTCGCCCGCCGCGATAGTATCCACCGCCTGCACGCGAAAGCCAGGAATGCGCTGCCCCTTGCCGTTTTCGCTCAGCCAGACGCCGCGGCTGCCCAGAGTAATCAGTACCTGCGCGATGCCTTTCTCATGCAGTGCCGCCGACGCTCTTGCCGCATCCTCATCGCTTTTTACCGCAATGCCGGTCAGCACTTCCGCTTCGGTTTCATTGGGCGTGATCATATCCACCAGCGCCAGCAGCTCATCAGAGAGCGGCGCGGCGGGGGCGGGATTGAGGATAACGCGAGTCTGATGCTGTCGGGCGATTTTCGCCGCAGTCAGCACGCTCTCCAGCGGCGACTCCAGCTGCATCAGCAGCGCGGAGGCCTCAGCGATCACCTGTTGATGCTGCGTCACTAAATCAGGGGTTAACGCCGCATTGGCGCCGGCATGAATGCCGATGGTGTTCTCGCCCTCGCCGTTGACGAAAATGAGTGCCACGCCGGTGGTTGCGCCGTCAATAACGGAAACGGGCGTGGTATCGATACGGTCGGCGGCCAGCTGCTGGCGGATGCGCTCGCCGATATCGTCCGCGCCGACGCAGGCGATAAAGGCGATATGCGCGCCGCTGCGTCCTGCGGCGACCGCCTGGTTCGCCCCTTTACCGCCGAAAGCGACCTGATACTGCTTCCCGATCACCGTTTCGCCGGGGCGAGGGAACTGCGTCAGATTTAAAATATGATCGGCATTGATGCTGCCAAGTACAGCGAGTTTAGCGGATTGCGTCATTCGGGGTTCATCCAGAAAAGTGCGCCACCTGACGGTGGCGCGTTGCCCTGCTTTTCTTTGTTATTTGGTGACCAGCTTCAGATCCACCGGATTGATAGCCTGTACTTTCTCGCCTTTTAACGCTTTATCCGCGATCTGTACGCCTACCTGACCAATTTTTTCCGGCATCTGTGCAACGGTCGCGGCCAGTTTGCCGCCTTCAACAGCTTTAACCCCATCAGCGGTGCCGTCGAAGCCCACTACAACCACATCAGATTTACCGGCAGTTTGCAATGCTCGTAACGCACCTAACGCCATTTCATCGTTTTGCGCGAACACCGCCTGCACGTCAGGATGTGCGGTCAGCAGGTTTTGCATTACGTTCAACCCTTTGGTGCGGTCGAAATCGGCAGGCTGGCTGGCCAGAATCTGGAATTTATGCGCATCGGCGGCCTGCTTGAAGCCTTCGCCGCGCTCACGCGCCGCAGAGGTGCCGGCAATGCCCTGCAGTTCGATGATTTTGGCGCTTTCGCCAACTTTCTTGGCGATAAAGTCGCCAGCCATTTTGCCGCCGAAACGGTTATCTGACGCGACGTGGCTGATGACCTTGCCCTGTGACGCCACGCGGTCCAGCGTGATCACCGGAATGTTGGCCTGGTTCGCCATTTTAACCGCATTGCCTACCGCATCTGAGTCGGTCGGGTTGATCAGCAACAGCTTGGTGCCGCGAACGGTCAGATCCTGCACGTTGGCCAGCTCTTTCGCCGGGTTGTTCTGCGAATCCAGCACCACCAGGTTGTAACCCAGCTTATCTGCCTCTTTCTGCGCACCTTCTTTCAGCGACACAAAGAACGGGTTATTCAGGGTAGAAACCACCAGCGCGATAGTATCTTTCGCCAGCGCGTTGGCGCTGAGAGTGGCGCCGAGCAATACCGCCAGTGCAGTCAGTTTGTTCATCTTCATCTTTATATCCTTTGAGGTAAGCGTTATTTACTGCTTTTGTTATCCACCAGGACCGCCAGCAAAATCACCACCGCTTTGACGATCATCTGATAGTAGGAAGAGACGCCCAACAGGTTCAGGCCGTTATTCAGAAAGCCGAGGATCAGCGCACCGATCAGCGTACCCATGATGCGGCCCTTACCGCCCGCCAGGCTGGTGCCGCCCAGCACCACCGCCGCAATGGCGTCCAGCTCATAACCGGTACCGGCGGTCGGCTGCGCTGACGAGAGACGCGCCACTTCAATGGTGCCCGCCAGCGCCGCCAGCATGCCGCTCAGCGCGTAGACGATGATTTTGACTCGGCTGACATTAATGCCCGACAGACGGGTTGCCGCCTCGTTGCCGCCCAGCGCGTAGATATAACGACCGAGGCGGGTATGATGCAGCATGTACCAGGCCGCCAGGAACACTCCCGCCATCAGCCATACCGGCGTTGGAATCCCCAGCGGGCGGCCGATGCCGAACCAGCCAAAGAGATCGGCATTCTCGTTAAAGCCGGTGTTGACCGGGCTGCCGTCGGTATAGACCATGGTGACGCCGCGCAGCAGCAGCATCATCACCAGCGTGGCGATAAACGCCTGCACCTTGCCTTTCGCGACGATGGTGCCGGTAACGGCGCCGATAAACGCGCCTAATCCCAGCGCGGCGGCCACGGCCAGCAGCGCATTCACCTCAAGGCCGACAATCGAGGCCGCCACCGCGCCGGTCAGCGCCAACAGCGACCCCACTGACAGGTCGATGCCGGCGGTGAGGATAACCAGCGTCATGCCGACCGCCATAATGGCGTTCACCGAGGTCTGTTGCAGGATATTGAACAGGTTATTGACGGTAAAAAAGTTCGGACTCTGGCTGGCCACCACCGCAATCAGCACAATCAGGGCAATCAGCGATTTCTGCTCCATCAGCCAGGCTTTGCTGAACCAGCGGCGACGGGCTGGTAAGGTTTGCGTACTCATAGATGTGCTAACTCCTCGGTGCGTTGCTTGCCTACAGCGGCGGCCATCAGGACTTCCTGCGTGGCCTGTTCAATGGAAAACTCGCCGCTCAGGCGGCCTTCATGCATCACCAGAATGCGATCGCTCATTCCCAGCACTTCGGGCATCTCCGACGAGACGAGAATGATGCTCAGACCTTCATCCTTAAACTGGTTGATCAGCTGATAAATCTCTTTCTTGGCGCCGACATCCACGCCGCGCGTCGGCTCATCCAGAATCAATACGTTCGGGCGCGTCATCAGTCCGCGCGCGATGGCGACTTTTTGCTGATTGCCCCCGGAGAGCAAGCCAATGGTTTGATCCATGCCGGGCGTTTTAATGTTAAAGAGCCGGATAAAATCGCTGACCGCCAGCTGCTCGGCGCTGTGCTTCAGCCCGCCGCCCGCGCGGCTGAAATAGCGCAGCGCGGTCAGCGACATGTTTTCTTTTACCGTCATTCCCAGCACCAGGCCGTCACGCTTGCGATCCTCGGAGATATAGACGATGCCGTTAGCCAGCCCGTCCTGCGGCGTGCGGATAGTAATGTCGCGGCCATTAAGCGTGACGCGTCCCGCGCTGCGCGGCTGCGCGCCGTACAGCACCTTCATCAGTTCGGTGCGTCCGGCGCCCATCAGTCCCGCCACACCAAGTATTTCGCCTTTACGCAGCGTAAAGCTGACGTTGTCGATGCCCGGTCCGCTGAGGTTTTCCACCTTTAGCCGCACTTCGCCCGGCGCTTTGTCCAATCGCGGATACTGATCTTCCAGCTTACGGCCCACCATCATCTCGATCAGCGAAGCTTCAGTTAGCGTATCGACGCTGCGTTCAGCAATAAACTGTCCGTCGCGGAATACCGTCACGTCATCACAAATTTCAAAGATTTCTTTCATGCGATGAGAGATATAAACGATGCCGCAGCCCTGCGCTTTCAGTTCATTGATCACGCGAAACAGGGAGACCGTTTCGGTATCAGTCAGCGCATCGGTCGGCTCGTCCATCACGATGACTTTCGATTCAAAGCTGAGCACCTTGGCGATCTCCACCATCTGCTGATCGCCAATCGAAAGATCGCCGACCAGCCTGTGGCTGTTGAAACGCAGATTCAGCCTTTTCAGCAGCGCGTCCGCTTCGGCGTACATTTTTTTCCAGTCAATACGCCCAAGACGGCTGACAAATTCACGTCCCAGAAAGATATTTTCGGCGATAGAGAGTTGCGGAATCAGGTTCAGTTCCTGATGGATAATGCCGATCCCTGCTTCCTGCGACGCTTTCGGGCCGCTGAAGTGGGTCTCTTCGCCCAGCCACTGCAACGAACCGGCGTCGCGGCTGTAGATACCCGTCAATACCTTCATCATGGTGGATTTGCCCGCGCCGTTTTCCCCCACCAGCGCCATCACCCGGCCAGGGTAAACAGAGAGTGAAGCGCCGTTAAGCGCCTTCACGCCGGGGAATGATTTCTCAATGCCTTTCAGTTGCAATAACGGTTGCATGGCAGCCTCAGAAGGTCACGCCGGCGGTCAGGATAATATTCGCGTACGGGGTGCATTCCCCGCTGCGCACTACCGCCTGGCTCCGTTGCGTTAAGGTTTTGAAATGTTCGTGCGGGACATACTCAATGTTGATGACGTTGCCCTGCTGGCGCTGTAGCGACTCCAGCAGCGCCAGCAGTTCGCGGTGCAGACCAGCGTTATGCTCGCGGATCTCTTCGGCGATGACCGCGCTTTCTACCTGCATCTCATGCGTGACCGCCTGCGCCACCTGTAAAAAAGTGGGAATGCCGTGCGTAACGGCTAGATCGATGCGCTGCGGCCCTGGCGGAATCGGCAAACCGGCGTCGCCGATAGTCAGGCTGTCGGTATGGCCCAGGCGGGCGACGACGGCGGAAATGTCAGCGTTAAGTAGGGGGCTTTTTTTCATTATACGCTCCTGAGCGAAACGTTTCGCTGAACGGGAGTGTCAGAAAAAGTGGCGAATAAGACAACAGGAAGGTAACGAAATTGTGATCGCTATCGAAACGTTTCGCTGACCGGCGAAAAAATTTGATTTAGGCAACGAAGCGGGCCTGATAAGGCCCGCAGAAAGGGGATTAGCTAAAGACCATGCCGCCGTCGATTAACAGCGCCTGACCGGTCATATAATCAGAATCGGGGCCCGCCAGGAAGGCGACGCAGGCGGCGACATCTTCCGGCTCGGAGAGGCGTCCCAGCGTAATGCGTTTAGCGAACTCCGCGGTGCCGTATCCCGGCGGCTGGCCCGCTGCGGCGGAAACCTGGCGGTCGATCTCGTCCCACATCGGCGTTTTGACAATGCCTGGGCAGTAAGCATTAACGGTAATGCCCAGCGGCGCCAGATCGCGCGCGGCGGTCTGCGTCAGGCCGCGTACGGCGAACTTGCTGGAGCTGTAAATCGCCAGCTCCGGGTTGCCGACGTGGCCCGCCTGAGACGAAGCGTTGATGATTTTGCCGCCGCGTCCCTGCGCTTTGAACGCTTTCACCGCAGCCTGAATACCCCAGATCACGCCTTTGACGTTGATGTTATAAACCTTATCAACGATTTCCGGCGTAATCTCTTCGATAAGCGTAGTCGGCGCGATGCCCGCGTTATTGACGATAACGTCGAAGCCGCCGAGCTGCTGCTGCGTCTGTTCTACCACCGCAAATACCCGATCGCGATCGGAGACGTCCGCCTGTAGCGCAACCGCTTTGCCGCCCTGACGAGTGATCTCATCGGCAACCTGACGCGCCGTTTCCGCGTTGTAATCGACGACCGACACGGCGAATCCATCTTTCGCCAGCCGCAGCGCGATAGCTCTACCAATGCCCTGACCGGAACCGGTCACCAGTGCCACTTTGCTTTCCATAACTGCTCCTTGCTGAGTTGATAAAGGGAATTACAGGATCTGGCTCAGGTGCAGCTGCCCCATCAGTTTCGGGTTGTCGGCATAATCCACCGGCACCGCCACCACAGCCGGTCCCTGAACGTCCATCGCCTTACGCAGGATAGGTTCCAGCTGATCGGCGCTTTCCACCGCGAAACCGGCTGCGCCGAAGGCTTCCGCATAGGCTTTGAAATCGATCGGGCCGAACTTCACGCCGGACACGCGCTGATATTTCTGTTCTTCCTGAATCGCCACCATGTTGTAGGCGTTGTCGACCCAGATAATGTGCAGCACATTGGCACCCAGACGCACCGCTGTTTCCAGCTCCATGCTCGACTGCATAAAGCCGCCGTCGCCCGATACCGACACCACTTTGCGGCTCGGATCCACCAGCCAGGCGCCGATTGCCCAGGGCAGCGCCACGCCCATGGTTTGCTGACCGTTGGAGATCATGATTTGACGCGCACGGAAGCTGTAGAGATAGCGGGCGATCCAGATATGGAAACTGCCCATATCCACCGTCAGGGTAACGTCTTTATTAATGATGTCCTGCATGGCGCGCACGATGCGCAGCGGATGCAGGGCGAACTGATTCAGCTGATGGCCGCGCATCGCCAGCAGTTCACGCTGCTGTTGGCGATCCTTGAGGATTTCAGCCGACTCCGCGCTGAGGTGCAGCGGCGCTTCAATCCGCGCGGCGAGTTTATCCAGCGTTGAGGCGATATCGCCGATCAGCTCCGCGTCCGGCTGGTAACAGTTGTCGGTTTCCGCAGGCAGCACGTCGATATGCACCAGTTCGGCATGACCGCTGTTCCATTTCGCCGGTTCATATTCCACTGGGCTGTAGCCGATAGTGATAATCAAATCCGCCTGACGCAGCAGCCGATCGCCCGCCTGGTTATTAAACAGTCCGACACGGCCCGCAAAGCGCGAGAAGTGAGACTGGGAGACGGCGCCGGCCGCCTGATAGGTACTGGTCACCGGAATATGGCTGCGCTCCAGCAGACGATGCAATGCGGTGGCGTTATGCGGCTGGCTGGCCATCAGGCCCAGCAGGATAATGGGGTTTTTCGCTTTCGCGATTTTGTCGGCGACGGCGTTGATCGCGCCTTCCGGCGCGGAACCGAGCAGCAGCTCGCCTGCGGGCGTCAACACGTTGCCGCGCACCGGACCGTCGACAATATCCTGCGGCAGACTGACGAAAGCGCCGCCGGGACGGCCCAGCTCCGCATAGCGGAACGCATTGGCTATGATTTCGCCCAGCGCATCGGGCGCGCCCACTTCCACCGCATATTTGGTGATCGGGCGGAACATACCGACGGTATCCATGCTCTGATGGACCAACTTGGCGCTGTCCGCGCGTTTCACCGCGCCGCCCAGCGCCACAACCGGGTCGCCTTCCGAGGTAGCGGTCGCCATGCCGGTGATCAGGTTGGAGCAGCCGGGACCGGAGGTCACCAGCGCCACGCCCGCCTTGCCGGTCAGACGTCCTACCGCCGCCGCCATAAACGCCGCGTTCGCTTCATGGCGAACCGGAATGGTCTGGATAGAAGAGTCCACCAGCGAATCGAAAACTTTATCTACTTTAGCGCCGGGAATGCCGAACACCTGCTTCACGCCCTGCGCCTCCAGCTGGGCAACAATCAAATCGGCGCCGTGCGCCCATTCTTTTTGCATATCGCTTTTCATTGTTTCTCCTGTGGCGAGGATTAGCTTTCAACGGCGCGGATGGCACTGTCGAGATCGTCAGGGTTGAGATTGGCCTGCAAAAAATCGGGGTCCTCAGGCAGATCGACCACCAGCTTGCTGATGGCGCCAAAGGTCAGTACGCCGCTCTCCAGGCTATAATTCAGTACGTGGCCGCCGCCCTGACGATCGTCAGTAATGAAATGTTCGTGATAGCCGGCGACATTAATGCCCTGCATATACTGCGGCGTGCGGAAGCCAATCAGCACGCCATCGCGCTGGTCGAAATGGAAGGTCGGCTGCTGTTCCACCGCTTCCATCATCGGCTTATAAGGTCGGTGCTGACAGGGCACGGTGCGCGTTGCAACCTGAGAGAAACGCCCATCGATGCGCAGGGCGCAAAACTGGTTATCAGATGAAATCTGCTGATTAATGATCTCATGTACCGCGTCGCGATCGGCCGGACCGTCGAAGTGATGGTGATATTGCGGCTGGAAAAAGGTCATCACCGCGAACGGCGTGCGTTGATCCGGGCGGGCGGCGTTGGCGCTGCCGTCGGCGCGCAGCTGGTAAACCTGACTGTTAAAGGCGATCAGCTCGCCATCAAGACGGTTAAAGGTGCCCAGGCCGAAGTCGCCTTTTTTCAGCAGGTCGGCGATGGTGCGCGAGCCTTCATAGACGCCGCTCAGCAGCGCGCTCATCAATGAGGTCTGATAGATTACACTTTCTGGCTGTTCTTTGCGGATAGCGCTCAGGGTATCGGCCAACAGTTTCTCGCATAAACAATCAGTTACAGAATGAGGCATTATTCCCTCCCTTACAGAAAAGGTTAATATTCATTAACTGTAATGTTGACTCGATTCAGTTCGGGAATCCAATATAGAAAGCCCTTCACTTTGAGACGTTTTAGATATGGAACTACGGTATCTGCGTTATTTCGTCGCCGTCGCGCAGACGCGCAACTTTACGCGCGCCGCTGAAATGCTGGGGATCTCCCAGCCGCCGTTGAGCCAGCAGATATTGCGTCTGGAACGCGAGATCGGCACGCCGCTGCTCAGACGTCTGACGCGCGGCGTGGAGTTGACGGAAGCGGGCGAGGCGTTTTATCAGGATGCCTGCCAAATCCTCGATCTGACCGGTCATGCGCTGGAGAAGGCGAAAGGGATCGCGCGCGGCGTCACCGGTAAGCTGTCGCTGGGCTTCGCCAGCTCGGTCGCCTTTCATCAGGATATTTTTCGTTTGCTGCACGCTTTCCAGCAGCAGTTTCCATCGGTAACGCTGCTGCCGCGCGAGGCAAGCATGTCGACGCTGATGCAGGATTTACAGGAAGGATTGCTGGATGCGGCCTTTGTGCGCTTGCCTTGTGAAACCAGCAAGTCGTTTCATTTGAAACTGATCGCCAGCGAAGCGATGCGCATCGTGCTGCCCGCGTCGCATCCTCTGAGCGAACAGGAAGAGATAAGGCTGACGCAACTGAGCGATACGCCGATGGTGATGTTTCCGCGCGAGGTGGCGCCCAGCCTGTATGAATCGATCATCAGCGCCTGCGTGCGGGCGGGCTTTCAGCCGCAGACCGGCCCGCAGGCGCCGCAGATCTCCTCGGCTATCGGCATGGTCGCCGCCGGGTTCGGCTTCGCGCTGGTGCCGGAATCGCTCAGCTGCGTCGCGATGCCGGGCATTCGCTTTCTGCCCTGCCCGGAAGCGTCGCTGACCACCGACGTGGCGCTGGCCTGGCGACGCTGGGACCGTTCGCCTACGCTACAGCATCTTTTAGAGACGCTGGCGCAGCAGTTGAACGCGCAGGATCACTGAATCTTACGCACCTGTTTGACTTCCAGCTGAGCGTCATTGAAGGCCTTATCAATCTCACCCTGTAACTCGACTTTATCTTTAGGGGAGACGCTCTGGCCTTGCCAGGTTTTATCATCAATCTCGACGGAGAGCGTGCCCGTTTCATCGCGGAACAGATAATCATCATCGCTGAGGCGTTTCTCAATCGTGCCGCGTACGGTGACCCAGCTGTCATCTTTCATCTCTTTCGCTTCTTTTACCGTCACCACATTCTGCGGCCCTTTGAAGCCGCCTTTCTGCGCCTGGGTCTGCGGCGAGTTAGGATCGACAAAGCCACCGCTCTGCGCCGCTAATGCCGGCATTGTGAACAGAGCAAGAATCGCAACCATTGCAGCATGCTTTTTCATCATAATTTCCCTCTTTTGGTGAATGACGTGGGTGGACGTTTTTAAGTACAGCACAGGGTTCTTAACAGGATCTTAAGGCGGGTCGTTTTTTTCTCGCTTTGCTGGCGGGCGTTACTATTTGCCGTTGCATTCTGTACAAGCGGCGCTTAAGTCTCGTATAACGGCGGCAGTGACCTAATCAGGGAGGAAACCCATGCGCATTCTGTTAATTGAGGACGACAGGTTAATCGGCGACGGCATTCGGGCGGGGCTGGGCAAGCTGGGGTTCAGCGTGGACTGGCTGACGGATGGGCGACAGGGAATGCAGGCGCTGAGCGCGGCGACCTACGATGCCGTGGTGCTCGATCTCAGCCTGCCGCAGTTAGACGGGCTGGATATTCTGCGCGCCTGGCGCAGCCGGGGCGAAGATATTCCGGTGCTGATCTTAACCGCTCGCGATGCGGTGGCGCAGCGGGTGGACGGCCTGCAACAGGGCGCAGATGATTATCTCTGCAAACCTTTTGCGCTCAGCGAGGTCGCCGCGCGCCTTCAGGCGCTGATCCGCCGCCGTCATGGGCAACTGCAACCCACGCTGAGTCACGGTTCGTTGATGCTCGATCCCGCAGCGCGCGCGGTGACGCTGAACGGCGCGCCAGTTGAGCTGAAGCCGCGCGAGCTGGCGCTGCTGGAGCTTTTTATGCTGAATGCGGGCCGCGTGCTGACCCGGGCGCAGCTGGAAGAGAAACTCTACAGCTGGGAGCAGGATGTTTCCAGCAACGCTGTTGAAGTGCATATTCATCATCTGCGGAAAAAACTGGGCAATGCTGCTATTCGCACGGTGCACGGTGTGGGTTATACGCTGGGAGAAACCGCATGAGTCAGCTCAGCCTGCGCGCCCGTCTGACCGTCGGCTTCTTACTGCTTACGGCGATCTGCTGGGGCATCGCCAGCGTCAGCGCCTGGTTACAAACGCGCCACAAAATCAATCAGCTGTTCGATACGCAGCAGCTGCTGTTCGCCCGGCATCTGGCTTCCCTCACGCCAGCGCAATTAACCCAGTCGACGGCAATGCCGGAAGCAAAAAAAATCCTGCCTCATCACCGAGGCGCGCTGGAGGACGATGCGCTGGCTTTTGCCATTTATACCCGCGACGGCAGGCGACTGGTGGACGATGGCGACAACGGCAAAAAATTTCTGTTTGAACCGCGCTGGCGTGGCTTTCGTGACGGCAAACTGCGCGACGATGACGATCCGTGGCGCATAGTCTGGCTGAATACGCCTGACGGCCGTTATGTGGTGGCGGTCGGGCAGGAATGGGAATACCGTGATGAAATGACCACCGACGTGGTGCAAAGCGTGCTGCTGCCATGGCTGTTTGCGCTGCCGGTAATGGTTGTGCTGCTGCTCTGGCTGCTCCAGCGCGAGCTGACGCCGCTCAGGCAGATCGCCCGGCAGCTGCAACAGCGTTCTCCCGATAACGCCGACGCGCTTAACGCGACCCGGCTGCCCTCGGAAGTGCGTCCGATAGTGGACGCGCTTAACGGCCTGTTCGCCCGTATCCATGCCATGCTGCAGCGCGAACGGCGTTTCACCTCCGACGCGGCGCACGAGCTGCGCAGCCCGTTGGCGGCGTTGAAGGTGCAGAGCGAGGTAGTGCAACTGGCCCATGACGACGCCGGAATGCGTCAACACGCGCTGACTAACCTGGACGCCAGCATCAACCGCGCCACCCGGCTGGTGGATCAGCTGCTTACCCTCTCTCGACTGGATGCGCAGCGGGCGCTGGCGGAAAGCGAAACGGTGGATATAGAGGCGCTGCTGCGTCAGGCGATTGTCGAACAGGATAAGACGGCGCAGCAGGCTGGCATTACACTGCGGCTGGAGAACCAGGCTGGTGAAGCGCAGGCGTGTCAGGGACATCCGTTGCTGCTTTCTCTGCTGCTGCGCAATTTGCTGGACAATGCGATTCGCTATGGTCGCGCAGGCGGCACCGTGACGTTGATCCTACGTCGGCGTCAGTTTGAGGTATACGATGACGGGCCTGGCGTGGAGCAAGAGGCGCTGGCGCGCATCGGCGAACGATTTTACCGACCGCCCGGACAGGAAAAATCAGGCAGTGGACTCGGTCTTTCCATTGTGCAGCATATCGCCACCTTGCACGGCATGCGTATGCAGATGGCGAACCGACCGCAGGGCGGCTTTAGCGTCACCTTCGATCTGCCATAAAAAAGAGCAGCCTTAGCTGCTCTCTGCTTTAAATCTCGACCTGAGTGCCCAGCTCGATAACCCGGTTAGGCGGGATTTCAAACTGGTCGGGCGCGCGCAGGGCGTTGCGTTGCAGCGCGAGGAACAGCTTACCGCGCAAATGCAAATACCAGGGACGTTTGCCGATGATCAGCGATTCGTGCGACATAAAGAACGACGTTTCCGTCATGCGGCAGTTCAGCCCTTCAAGACCGCAACGGTGGAAAATCTCCTCCATATTCGGCGTTTCGCGCCAGCCGTAGCTGCCCACCACGCGCCAGAAGGTTGGCGAAAGCTGTTCAATGGTGACGCGTCGGACGTTATGCACGTAAGGCGCGTCTTCGGTGCGCAGCGTCAGCAGCACCACGCGCTCATGCAGCACCTTGTTATGTTTCAGGTTATGCAGCAGCGCAAACGGAATCACGTTCAGCGCGCGCGACATATAAACGGCGGTGCCCGGCACGCGCACCGGCGGCGATTTTTCCAGCGAGGCGATCATCGCGTCCAGCGAGTTGCCGTGTTCATGCATACGGCGCAGCAGGCGGAAACGCTCGCTTTTCCAGGTCGTCATGATGATAAACATCGTCATACCCAGACAGAGCGGCAGCCAGCCGCCGGAGAAGATCTTAATCAGGTTGGCCGAGAACAGCGGAATATCGAAGCAGAGCAGCGCCACCAGGATCAGCGCCACCAGCAGTCGGTTCCAGTGCCAGTTCTTTATCGCCACGGTACAGACCAGAATAGACGTCAGGATCATGGTGCCGGTCACGGCGATGCCATAGGCCGCCGCCAGGTTGCTGGAATGCTCGAAGCTGATAATTACAATCAGCACCGCATAGTAGAGCAGCCAGTTAATTACCGGGATATAGATCTGGCCAGACTCTTCTTCCGAGGTATGGATAATGCGCATCGGCGGCAGATAGCCCAGGCGCACCGCCTGACGGGTCAGCGAAAAGACGCCGGAAATCACCGCCTGAGAAGCGATAACCGTCGCCAGCGTGGCGAGGATCAGCATCGGGATTAGCGCCCAATCCGGCGCCAGCAGAAAGAAGGGGTTTTTAATCGCTTCAGGATGCTTCAGCAGCAGCGCACCCTGACCAAAGTAGTTCAGCACCAGCGAAGGGATCACCACGCTGAACCAGGCGAGGCGAATCGGCGTTTTACCGAAATGGCCCATATCGGCGTAGAGCGCCTCCACCCCGGTAATCGCCAGCACCACCGAGCCGAGCGCGAAGAACGAAACCTGTTTGTATTCCAGGAAGAAATGCATCGCCCACGCGGGATTCAGCGCCTGCAACACGTCCGGGTTATGAATAATGCTGCGCGCGCCGAGCACCGCCAGCACGAGAAACCACAGCAGCATCACCGGCGCGAACAGCTTGCCCACCATGCCGGTGCCATGTTTCTGAATGATAAACAGCAACGTCAGTACGGCGATCGACAGCGGCACGATATACGGATCGAGCGACGGCGCGGCAATTTCCAGACCTTCTATCGCGGACATCACCGAAATGGCTGGGGTAATCACCACCTCCCCGTAAAAAAAGCTGCCGCCGATCAGCCCCATAATCACCAGCACGGCGGTGGCTTTGCCGCCGGTATTGCGTCCCGCCAGCGACATCAGCGTCAGGATGCCGCCTTCTCCGGCGTTATCGGCGCGCATCACATAGCTGATGTATTTCAGGGAAACCACCACGATCAACAGCCAGAAGATCAATGATAAGAAGCCGAACACGGCGTCGCGCTCAACGCCAAAACCAAACTGCCCGGACAAACATTCGCGCAAGGTATAAAGCGGGCTGGTGCCAATATCCCCGTAAACCACACCTATTGCCGCCAGGGTGACTGCGGCGAGCGGCTGCTTCTTGTCAGAACTCATAATGTCATCTTTTCCAGGAGCGCTGCGACGTATCGGCGCACGGCTCAGACCATCAAAAAGCGCACAGTATGCCTAATTTTAAGCAAAAACCCACCCCTGGACGGCAGCGGTTTTCGACAATAATTGGCAATAGAAGCGTCGCTTCACCCTTTCACGATAAAAAAGCTGACGGCTATCAATGCTTTCAAGCATGATAGCCAGTAGTGTTTGCGCCCGCTAATCGGGTAAAGCGTGTGCAGTAGTAACAGGATAATTGACTGATTATGGCTCAACCACATTTACTGGCTGAAAGAATTTCACGCCTCAGCAACGCGTTAGAAAAAGGCCTGTACGAGCGTCATCATGCCATACGCCTTTGTCTGCTGGCAGCGCTCAGCGGGGAAAGCGTCTTTTTACTGGGCCCGCCTGGCATCGCCAAGAGCCTGATCGCGCGTCGCCTGAAATATGCCTTTCAGCATGCGCGCGCGTTTGAATATCTGATGACCCGCTTTTCCACGCCGGAAGAGGTGTTTGGCCCTCTTTCGATTCAGGCGCTGAAAGATGAAGGCCGCTACCAGCGGCTAACTAAAGGTTACCTGCCCGATGCGGAAATCGTCTTTCTGGATGAGATCTGGAAAGCGGGACCGGCCATTCTGAATACCCTGCTGACCGCAATTAACGAACGGCGCTTCCGCAATGGCGACAGTGAAGAACGCATCCCGATGCGCCTGCTGGTGACCGCCTCTAACGAGCTGCCGGAAGCGGACAGCGGACTGGAAGCGTTATATGACCGCATGCTGATCCGCCTGTGGCTGGACAACGTGCATGAAAAGCATAACTTCCGCAATATGCTTATCCACCAGCAGGATGAAAACGCCAATCCGGTCGACAGCTCGCTGTGCATCACCGATGAAGAGTACCAGCAGTGGCAGACCAGCATCAGCCAGGTCGCGCTGCCGGAACCGGTGTTTGAGCTGATCTACCAACTGCGTCAGCGTCTGGAAGCGCTGCCGGACGCGCCCTACATCTCCGATCGCCGCTGGAAAAAAGCGATTCATCTGTTGCAGGCGTGCGCTTTTTATAGTGGCCGTGAGGCGATCGCGCCGGTGGATCTGATTCTGCTGAAAGATTGTCTGTGGCACGATATGGCGTCGATGACGCTGCTGGAACGGGAGATCGAAAGCCTGATTACCGAGCAGGCGTGGCAGCAGCAGCCGATGCTGATCGCATTGCAGCATATCAAAGCGCGTCATCTTGCCCTGTCGCAACAGCAGAGCCTCGACCGCGCCGTCAGGCTGGAAAAGCACGGCGGCATGTTCAGCCGTAAGCCGCATTATGAACTGCCCGATTCGCTCAGCGCCGAACAGCTGACGCTGATGCTGCAAAAGCCGCTGACGCTGCATGATATGCAGGTGACCCACGTCGTTATCGCGCGCGACACGCTGCAACACTGGCTGCTGAAAGGGGGAGAAGCGCGCGGCAAACTGAACGGTATCGGTTTTGCCCAGACGCTGGATCTGCAAATAGACGCCAACGACTGCCTGACGCTGCGCGACGTTAGTTTACAGTCATCGCGGCTGGCGCTGCCTGGCGAAATCCATCACGAAGCGCTGCCAGCGGAGATCGCCGAAGCGCTGGACGAGCTGGAGGCTCAGCTGCGGGCGCAACGCGCCCTTTTTGCTCAGCATCAACGCTGCCTGTTTATCAGCGACGACTGGCTGGCGCGCATCGAAAACAGCCTACAGGAAGTAGCTGAACAGCTGAAGAAAGCCAGGCAATGATCTCGCTGGAGACAATCAGCACCCTGCTGTCGATCAGCCAGAGTCAGCTGATCGAGGATCTGGCGATCGCCCTGCTCGCCTCGCCACAGCTGGTGCTGTTTTTTGAAAAATTCCCCGGTATGAAGAAGGCGCTGCTGCGCGATATGCCGCGCTGGAAAACTGAAATCGGCGAAAGTCTAAAAACCACCTCGGTGCCGGAAGCGCTGAAACAGGAGTTCCGGCTGTTTCAGCAACATCAGATGCTCGGCCTGACAGCCTTTACGCAGGCGCTGCCAGCGTTGCTGACGCAGCTGGAGAAGCTCTCCTCCCCTTTCGCCGAGCAGGCGCGCATCCTGGCGGGCCACTGTGATGGCCAGCCGCTCAGTCCGGCGCAGCATACGCTATTTCTTCAGCGCTGGCGGCTCAGCCTGACGCTGCAAACCATGACGCTGAACGAACATTTACTGGAGGAGCAGCGGGAAAACCTGCTGGCCGTTTTACAACAGCGCATGGCGCTAAGCGGCCAGCTGGCGCCGGTCCTGTCGGAAAACGACGAGTCCTCCGCCGGACGGCTGTGGGATATGAGCGCGGCGCCGCTACAGCGCGGCGATTACCAGCTGATTGTGGAATATGGCGAGTTTCTGGCCGCGCAGCCGGAGTTGATGAAGCTGGCGCAGCAGCTTGGCCGCAGTCGTGAAGCAAAGTCGGCGCCAGCGGAAGAGGCCCCGCCGGAGGCGTTTCACCAGCTTATCCGCCAGCCGGACAGCGTGCCGGAAGAGGTAAGCGGTCTGCATCAGAGCGAAGATGTGTTGCGCCTTTTACCGGCGGAGCTGGCGACGCTCGGCATCAGCGAACTGGAAGTGGATTTTTACCGCCGTCTGGTAGAAAAGCGCCTGCTTACCTATCGCTTACAGGGAGACGCCTGGCGCGACAAAATCGTGCAGCGGCCGGTAAGCCATCAGCAGCAGCAGGCCTGCCCGCAAGGCCCCTTTATTGTCTGCGTCGATACCTCAGGATCGATGGGCGGCTTTAACGAACGCTGCGCCAAAGCGTTCTGTCTGGCGCTGCTGAAGGTCGCGCTGGCGGAGAAGCGCCGCTGTTACATTATGCTGTTCGCTCACGAGGTGATCGGCTATGAGCTGACGGCCGAAGACGGGATCGCGCAGGCGATCCGTTTTCTCAGCCAGCGGTTCCGGGGCGGCACCGATCTGGCCGCCTGCCTGGAGGCGGTGCTGCTGCGGTTGCAGGATTCCGCATGGCGCGATGCGGATGCGGTGATCGTTTCCGACTTTATCGCCCAGCGACTGCCGGAAAGCATGATCAAAAGCGTTCAACAGCATCAGCACCAGCTACAGCAACGTTTCCATGCCGTCGCTATGTCCGCGCACGGCAAGCCAGGCATCCTGCGCATCTTCAATCATATCTGGCGTTTCGATACCGGCCTGAAGCAACGTCTGCTGCGCCGCTGGAAGCGCTGATCTCCTGCCGTTCCGGGCAGGCGACAGCTTTGCCTTTGCAATCCCTTCCGGCAACGGTAGGATGCCAGTATTCCGCCGGATGCGTTTCTCCCGGCCGGTCATCCCTTCTTCTTTATACTTAGCCAAGTGGAGCGAAACGTGGCAGAAACGCTGCAACTCGATAATCTGGATCGCGGTATCCTTAATGCGCTGCTGAATAACGCACGCACCGCCTACGCTGAACTGGCCAAGCAATTCAACGTCAGCCCCGGCACAATCCATGTGCGGGTGGAGAAAATGCGCCAGGCGGGCATTATTAAAGGCACGCGCGTGGAGATCGATCCGCGTCAGCTGGGCTACGACGTCTGCTGCTTTATCGGCATCATTTTAAAAAGCGCGCGCGACTACCCGGCGGCGCTGGCGAAGCTGGAAGCGCTGGACGAAGTGGTGGAAGCCTGGTATACCACGGGCCACTACAGCATCTTTATTAAAGTGATGTGCCGCTCTATCGATGCGTTGCAGCAGGTGCTTATCAACAAGATCCAGACCATCGACGAAATCCAGTCCACCGAAACGCTGATCTCCCTGCAAAACCCGATCATGCGTACGATCAAGCCCTGATCTGTGCATAATCTTATCCCTGACGTGGCGCCGCGCGGCAAAGGCGGATCCACGTTATTTCCCCCTGTTCATCTTCTGGTTTTCCACAGGTAGATCCCAGCCTAATCACAGCGTACAATGCACGCTCTTGAAGACAGCGCGTTGCAGGATCGCATCATGGCAGATATCACCCTTATTAGCGGCAGCACTCTCGGCAGTGCCGAATATGTAGCAGAACATCTGGCCGACAAGCTGGAAGAAGCGGGCTTATCAACCGAGACGCTGCATGGTCCGACGCTGGATGAACTTTCGTTACAGGGCGTCTGGCTGGTGGTCAGCTCCACGCATGGCGCAGGCGAGCTGCCGGATAACCTTCAGCCTCTTTATGAAGAACTTGCGCAGCAGCGGCCCGATCTTTCCGACCTGCGCTTTGGCGCAATCGGCATCGGCAACCGGGAATACGATCTTTTTTGTGGCGCGATTAAGCAGTTCGACCAGCTACTGACAGCCCTCGGCGCGAAGCGCATCGGCGAAAGACTGGAAATCGACGTGCTGGAACATGAAATCCCGGAAGATCCGGCGGAAGCCTGGCTGGAAAACTGGCGTCCTTTACTGTAGATCGCCCGATCGAGGCTGGGATCACCGCGCTTTTTTCCGTTGATCCCCAGCAGATTTCACTCTTTTTTATCCCTGGATCAACCGCAATCCTGTGGATAACCGTAGTGGAAAGGGTCTGATAACCGGTAGTTATCCCAAGAATAACCCTTGATGCTTTTTTCATCTGTGTATAAGTCGCCATTTCGATCCCAGCTTATACGGATCAGGATCACCGATCATTCACAGCAAACGATCCTCAATAAACTCCTGATCTGTTGAAGAAACCCGGCCTTATCCACAGAAAAGCACGATCCTAATAAGAGATCTAACAAAGAGATCCTTTAAAGAATAAAGATCTTACTTTTAACTACCCGACGATCCCGGCGCTTTCGTCATGCCATGAATTTGAGTAGAATCCACGCCCCAGGGCAACGATCCCTGATCGAACACTAACGAGGTATCTCCCCATGTTTTATCCCGATCCTTTTGACGTCATCGTCATCGGCGGCGGACATGCAGGCACTGAAGCCGCAATGGCCGCCGCCCGCATGGGTCAACAAACGCTGCTGTTAACCCATAACATCGATACGCTGGGACAAATGTCCTGTAATCCGGCGATCGGCGGCATCGGAAAGGGACATCTGGTGAAAGAAGTGGATGCGATGGGCGGCCTGATGGCCAGTGCGATCGATCGCGCCGGCATCCAGTTTAGGATACTAAACGCAAGCAAAGGTCCGGCTGTTCGCGCCACGCGCGCTCAGGCTGACCGTGTGCTTTATCGTCAGGCGATCCGCACCGCGCTGGAAAACCAGCCGAACCTGATGATCTTCCAGCAGGCGGTCGAGGATCTGATCGTCGAAAACGATCGCGTCGTCGGCGCCGTAACGCAGATGGGCCTGAAATTCCGCGCCCGCGCCGTGGTGCTGACGGTCGGCACTTTCCTCGACGGCAAGATTCATATCGGCCTGGATAACTACAGCGGCGGCCGCGCAGGCGATCCGCCTTCTATCCCGTTGGCGCGCCGTCTGCGGGAATTGCCGCTGCGCGTCAGCCGTCTGAAAACCGGCACGCCGCCGCGCATCGACGCCCGCACCATCGATTTCAGCGTGCTGGCGCCGCAGTATGGCGACGACCCGATGCCGGTTTTCTCGTTTATGGGCGACGCGTCGCAGCATCCGCAACAGGTGCCCTGCTACATCACCCATACCAATGAGCAGACGCATGAGGTGATCCGCAATAACCTCGATCGCAGTCCGATGTACGCAGGCGTGATCGAAGGGATCGGTCCGCGCTACTGCCCATCGATCGAAGATAAAGTGATGCGCTTCGCCGATCGCAACGCGCACCAGATCTTCCTTGAGCCTGAAGGCCTGACCAGTAACGAAATTTACCCGAACGGCATTTCCACCAGCCTGCCGTTTGACGTGCAGATGCAGATTGTGCGCTCGATGAAAGGCATGGAAAATGCGAAAATCGTCCGTCCGGGCTACGCCATTGAGTATGACTTCTTCGATCCGCGCGATTTGAAACCGACGCTGGAGAGTAAGTTTATTCAGGGGCTGTTCTTTGCCGGTCAGATCAACGGCACCACCGGCTATGAAGAGGCGGCGGCGCAGGGGATGCTGGCGGGTCTGAACGCCGGACGCCTTTCAGCGGAGAAAGAGACCTGGGCGCCGCGTCGCGATCAGGCTTACCTCGGCGTACTGGTGGACGACCTTTGCACGCTGGGCACCAAAGAGCCCTACCGCATGTTTACCTCGCGTGCCGAATATCGTCTGATGCTGCGCGAAGACAACGCCGATCTGCGTCTGACGGAAACGGCCCGCGAACTGGGTCTGGTCGACGATGCACGCTGGGCGCGCTTTAATCAGAAACTGGAAAGCATTGAGCTGGAGCGTCAGCGCCTGCGCGATATGCACGTTCATCCGAAATCGGCGGATATCGACGTGGTTAACGCCGCGCTGAATACGCCGCTGACCAAAGAGGCGAGCGGAGAAGATCTGCTGCGTCGTCCTGAGATGACCTACGCGCGTCTGATGTCGCTGAAAGGCTTCGGCCCGGCACTGGCCGACGAGCAGGCCGCCGAGCAGGTTGAAATTCAGGTTAAATATGAAGGCTACATTGCGCGTCAGCAGGAAGAGATCGATCGCCAGCAGCGCAATGAAAATACCCTGCTGCCGGTGGATCTTGACTATCGCAACGTTAACGGCCTGTCGAATGAAGTGATCGCCAAGCTTAACGATCATAAACCAACGTCGATCGGCCAGGCGTCGCGTATTTCAGGCATTACGCCTGCCGCTATCTCTATTTTGCTGATTTACCTCAAAAAACAGGGTTTACTGCGTAAAAGCGCCTGATGATAAGGCGGAAATCCGCCCTGTGCCCGCTGCCGGACATGCTTCACGTTCGGTAGCGGGCAGCGCTGAACCTCTTTTCTGCACCGGACGCTGTTTCGCCTTTAGCTACTGGAATATGCCGTGATTAATAAACTCTCTCAGCTGCTCAGCGCAGCCAACATTTCTCTGTCCGATCAGCAAAAGCAACAGCTGGTTGGCTACGTTGAGCTGCTGCATAAGTGGAATAAAGCCTATAATCTCACCTCCGTGCGCGATCCGCAGGAAATGCTGGTGCGCCATATTCTCGACAGCATTGTGGTGAACCCTTATCTGAAAGGGGAGCGCTTTATCGATGTGGGCACCGGTCCGGGTCTGCCGGGCATTCCGCTGGCGATTGTGCGCCCGGAAGCGCATTTCACGTTGCTGGACAGCCTGGGCAAGCGCGTGCGCTTTCTGCGTCAGGTGCAATTCGCGCTGGGTTTAAACAACGTTGAACCCGTGCAGAGCCGCGTAGAGGCGTTTAACGGCGAGCCGCCGTTTGACGGCGTCATTAGCCGCGCCTTCGCCTCGCTGAACGATATGGTGAGCTGGTGTCATCATTTACCAGCGAAAGAAGGACGTTTCTATGCGCTGAAAGGACAGCGTCCTGATGATGAAATCGCCGCATTGCCGCCACAGTTTCGCGTAACCGACGTGATAGCCTTACGCGTTCCGGAGCTGGAAGGGGAACGTCATTTGGTGACGATTCAGACAGTTTGACCTTACCCCCTATGCGGTTATCCTTTTTTGCCACATTTTATCGCGAGTGGGGCGGTTAAAAGTTAGCCGAACGAAACAGTTTTTATCGGTCTCGTTTGTGACAAATATTGTTGCCTGGGGGTTAAAAGTGCGCGATGAAATTATCTGAAACCTTTCGCAATATTTAACCTGGATTTTACAATGATTTATCAGTCCAGTTACTTTAGCGAAGAGCTAAGGGGTGGCGAATAGTCACTTAAGAAAATATATCCGTGTTATCACTCTACGGAAGCAACGATAATTCGATGATTTAAATTTTACCGGGGATGTCAAACCCTCTGTTTTATTGCTCACTACGCCGAAATAGCGCGTTGTTTTTATTAATTCTATGAATTTTATGTAATTTATTAATATTTTTAGCGATTTATTTAAGATTATTCCTGCGCGATATATCAGCAGGATATTAACGAATTGTGATCTATCGCACGCTTTATGAGCACAAAGTTGACGGAATTGTTGTATCAGGCTTCCGGTTACCTTCGTCAACGAGTTTTAAAAAATAGGGCTGTCGAAAGAAATTTAAATAATTGTTCACCTTTTCGCTACTTATCGATTGAAATCGCAGGTGCGGCCCGTATAATTTGCTCGTTTTTTGCTGCTTGACTCAAAAGAGCAAAGGCAGTTTTATACGACACGCGACATACCTCGATCGGGGCAGGAGAGTTTCAGCGTCATGTCAGTGTCTCTTTACAGTGTGAAATTAGCCCGGACCGTGCTGCTGTGGCAGCTGGCGACTTTGCTCGTTATCGGCGTGCTCTGTTTTGCCCTTAAAGATATCAGCTGGGGCGCATCTGCCATCGCAGGTGGACTGGCAGCCTGGCTGCCAAACGTGTTGTTCGTGATTTTGGCCTGGCGCCTGGGCGCGCAAGCACCTGCTAAAGGGCGTATTGCCTGGAGCTTCGCGCTCGGCGAAGCGCTGAAAGTGTTTGTCACCATTGTTTTGCTCATTCTGGCGCTGGGCGTGCTTGATGCGGGGTTCGTGCCGGTCGGGCTGACCTGGTTATCGGTGCTGGTGGTTCAGATTGTGGCACCGGCTGTAATTAACAACAAAGGGTAAGAGGCATCATGGCTGCAGGAGAAATCTCTACTCCGCAAGATTACATAGGTCACCACCTGAACAACCTTCAGTTGGACCTGCGTACTTTCGAGCTGGTGAATCCGCACGACGCTCCGGCGACGTTTTGGGTATTAAATATTGATTCCATGTTTTTCTCCGTGGTGCTGGGTCTGATTTTCCTGGTGCTGTTCCGTAAAGTGGCCAACAGCGTCACCAGCGGCGTTCCGGGGAAATTACAGGCAGCTATTGAGCTGGTGGTCGGCTTCGTTGACGGAAACGTCCGCGATATGTACCACGGTAAAAGCAAACTTATCGCCCCGCTGGCGCTGACCATTTTCGTCTGGGTCTTCCTGATGAACTTTATGGATCTGCTGCCAATCGATTTTCTGCCATATATCGGTGAGCATGTCTTTGGTCTGCCTGCGCTGCGCGTTGTGCCGTCCGCTGACGTTAACGTTACGCTCTCCATGGCGCTGGGCGTCTTTATTTTGATTCTGTTCTACAGCTTCAAAATGAAAGGTGTTGGTGGTTTCGCTAAAGAGCTTACCCTGCAACCCTTTAATCATCCGCTGTTCATTCCTATCAACCTGATTCTGGAAGGCGTGAGCCTGCTGTCCAAACCGGTTTCTCTCGGTCTGCGACTGTTCGGCAACATGTATGCGGGTGAACTGATCTTTATCCTGATTGCGGGTCTGTTGCCGTGGTGGTCACAGTGGGTTCTGAGTGTGCCTTGGGCCATTTTCCACATCTTGATCATTTCGCTGCAGGCTTTCATTTTCATGGTCTTGACGATTGTCTATCTGTCGATGGCATCCGAAGAACATTGATTTTTTATTCACACTACTGCGTTTTAACTGAAACAAACTGGAGACTGTCATGGAAAACCTGAATATGGATCTGCTGTACATGGCTGCCGCTGTGATGATGGGCCTGGCGGCAATCGGTGCTGCGATCGGTATCGGCATCCTCGGAGGTAAATTCCTGGAAGGCGCCGCGCGTCAACCGGATCTGATCCCTCTGCTGCGTACGCAGTTCTTTGTTGTTATGGGTCTGGTGGATGCTATCCCGATGATCGCTGTAGGTCTGGGTCTGTACGTGATGTTTGCCGTCGCAGGTTAAGCGACAAGGCCAAACAAGAGTTCATCGGCCTGACGTGGTAAACGTCAGACGATGAGCGGATTCTGCGGGTTGTCTTCGATAACGGCAGAGTAAGTTAACTTAACGAGAGGCATTGTGCTGTGAACCTTAACGCAACAATCCTCGGCCAGGCCATCGCGTTCGTCCTGTTTGTCCTGTTCTGCATGAAGTACGTATGGCCGCCGATTATGGCTGCCATCGAAAAGCGCCAGAAAGAAGTCGCTGAAGGCCTTGCTTCTGCAGAACGCGCCAAAAAAGATTTGGATCTCGCACAGGCAACTGCGACCGACCAGCTGAAAAAAGCGAAAGAAGAAGCTCAGGTCATCATCGAGCAGGCGAACAAACGCCGCGCTCAGATCCTGGACGAAGTGAAAGCTGAAGCTGAGCAGGAACGTAACAAGATCGTGGCACAGGCGCAGGCGGAAATTGAAGCCGAGCGTAAACGTGCGCGTGAAGAGTTGCGTAAGCAAGTCGCGATGCTGGCTGTGGCCGGCGCCGAGAAAATCATCGAACGTTCCGTGGATGAAGCTGCTAACAGCGACATCGTAGATAAACTGGTCGCTGAACTGTAAGGAGGGAGGGGCTGATGTCTGAACTGATTACTGTAGCTCGCCCCTACGCCAAAGCAGCTTTTGACTTTGCCGTTGAGCATCAAAGCATCGACCGTTGGCAGCAAATGCTGGCGTTCGCTGCAGAAGTCGCTCGCAACGAACAGATGGCCGAATTGGTTTCCGGCGCGTTGGCGCCGGAAACCTTATCTGCCTCGTTCATCGCAGTCTGTGGTGACCAACTCGACGAAGCAGGTCAGAACCTTATCAAGGTTATGGCGGAAAACGGACGTTTGTCCGCGCTGCCGGCAGTACTGGAGCAATACATTCAACTGCGTGACGCCTGGGAGGCAACCGCTGAAGTTGATGTCATCTCTGCCAGTGCGCTGAGCGACGAGCAGCTGACGAAAATCAGCGCCGCAATGGAAAAGCGTCTGTCACGCAAAGTTAAGCTGAATTGCAAAATCGATAAGTCTGTAATGGCAGGCGTTATCATCCAGGCGGGTGATATGGTCATTGATGGTAGCGTACGCGGCCGTCTTGAACGTCTCGCAGACGTCTTGCAGTCTTAAGGGGACTGGAGCATATGCAACTGAATTCCACCGAAATCAGCGAACTGATCAAGCAGCGCATTGCTCAGTTCAATGTCGTGAGCGAAGCTCACAATGAAGGTACTATCGTTTCCGTCAGCGACGGCATCATCCGCGTACACGGCCTGGCCGATGTGATGCAGGGTGAGATGATCGCGCTGCCGGGCAACCGCTACGCTATCGCCCTGAACCTGGAGCGCGACTCCGTAGGTGCGGTGGTGATGGGTCCGTATGCTGACCTCGCCGAAGGCATGAAAGTGAAATGCACCGGCCGTATCCTGGAAGTTCCGGTTGGCCGCGGCCTGCTGGGCCGCGTAGTGAACACCCTGGGTGAAGCTATCGACGGTAAAGGTCCGGTTGAGCATGACGGTTTCTCTCCGGTTGAAGTTATCGCGCCGGGCGTTATCGATCGTCAATCCGTTGATGAGCCGGTTCAGACGGGCTACAAATCTGTCGATGCGATGATTCCAATCGGTCGCGGCCAGCGTGAGCTGATCATCGGCGACCGTCAGACCGGTAAAACCGCTCTGGCTATCGACGCCATCATCAACCAGCGCGACTCCGGCATCAAATGCGTATACGTCGCTATCGGCCAGAAAGCGTCTACCATCGCTAACGTGGTGCGCAAGCTGGAAGAGCATGGCGCGCTGGCGAACACCATCGTCGTGGTGGCGTCCGCTTCTGAATCCGCTGCGCTGCAATACCTGGCGCCGTACGCCGGCTGCGCGATGGGCGAATACTTCCGCGACCGCGGCGAAGACGCGCTGATCGTATACGATGACCTGTCCAAACAGGCCGTTGCTTACCGTCAGATTTCTCTGCTGCTGCGCCGTCCGCCGGGCCGTGAAGCGTTTCCTGGCGACGTGTTCTATCTCCACTCTCGCCTGCTGGAGCGCGCCTCCCGCGTAAACGCTGAATATGTTGAAGCGTTTACCAAAGGTGAAGTGAAAGGTAAAACCGGCTCACTGACCGCCCTGCCGATCATCGAAACGCAGGCGGGTGACGTTTCCGCGTTCGTTCCGACCAACGTAATCTCGATTACCGATGGTCAGATCTTCCTGGAATCTAACCTGTTCAACTCCGGCATCCGTCCGGCCGTTAACCCGGGTATCTCCGTATCCCGTGTTGGTGGCGCCGCACAGACCAAGATCGTGAAAAAACTGTCCGGCGGCATCCGTACTGCGCTGGCGCAGTATCGTGAACTGGCTGCGTTCTCTCAGTTCGCTTCCGACCTGGACGACGCGACCCGCAAGCAGCTGAGCCACGGTCAGAAAGTGACTGAGCTGCTGAAGCAGAAACAGTATGCGCCGATGTCCGTCGCCCAACAGGGTCTGGTGCTGTTCGCTGCCGAACGTGGTTACCTGAACGACGTCGAGCTGGCGAAAATCGGTAGCTTCGAAGCTGCGCTGCTGGCGTATGCCGATCGCGAACACGCTGAGCTGATGCAGGAAATCAACCAAACTGGTAACTACAACAACGAAATCGAAGAGAAGCTGAAAGGCCTCCTCGAAACGTTTAAAGCAACCCAGTCCTGGTAATGTCTGGCGGCTTGTCTGAAAAGGCAGGCCGCAAGGCTTTGAGGAGAAGCTAATGGCCGGCGCAAAAGAGATACGTAACAAGATTGGAAGCGTAAAAAATACGCAGAAAATCACTAAAGCGATGGAAATGGTCGCCGCCTCCAAAATGCGTAAAACGCAGGAACGCATGGCGGCCAGCCGTCCGTATGCAGATACCATGCGCAAAGTGATTGGTCACATTGCGCTGGGTAATCTGGAATACAAGCACCCTTACCTGGAAGAGCGCGACGTTAAGCGCGTCGGCTATTTGGTCGTTTCTACCGACCGCGGGCTTTGTGGTGGTTTGAACATTAACCTGTTCAAAAAATTGCTGGCAGAGATGAAAACCTGGTCCGACAAAGGCGTTCAGAGCGATCTGGCGATTATCGGTTCCAAGGGGCTGGCTTTCTTCGGTTCTGTAGGCGGCAACGTCGTGGCGCAGGTTACCGGCATGGGAGATAACCCTTCCCTGTCCGAACTGATCGGCCCGGTGAAGGTCATGCTGCAGGCGTATGACGAAGGTCGTCTCGACAAGCTGTATGTGGTCAGCAACAAATTTAACAACACCATGTCCCAGACTCCAACTATCACCCAACTGCTGCCGTTACCGCCAGCGGAAGGGGAAGAAGAGTTGAAGAGAAAAACCTGGGATTACCTGTACGAACCTGATCCGAAATCGCTGCTGGACACCCTGCTGCGTCGTTATGTCGAATCTCAGGTTTATCAGGGTGTTGTGGAAAACCTGGCCAGCGAACAGGCCGCGCGTATGGTGGCGATGAAAGCGGCGACCGACAACGGCGGCAACCTGATCAAAGAGCTGCAGTTGGTTTACAACAAGGCTCGTCAGGCCAGCATCACCCAGGAACTTACCGAGATCGTCTCGGGGGCCTCCGCGGTTTAACCAGGTATACCCTGTCATTGTCGCGGCAGCCTGAGGCTAATCGCCGCCAGCAGCGCCGCTAAGCGTTACGCGCTTAGACAATGACGATGGGTAGAAACGAATTAGGTAGAGGATTCAAGATGGCAACTGGAAAGATTGTCCAGATCATCGGCGCCGTAGTTGACGTCGAGTTCCCTCAGGACGCTGTACCGCAGGTGTACAACGCCCTTGAGGTTAAAAATGGTGATGCGCGTCTGGTGCTGGAAGTGCAGCAGCAGCTGGGCGGCGGCGTAGTACGTACCATCGCAATGGGTACGTCTGACGGCCTGAAGCGTGGCCTGGAAGTGACCGACCTTAAAAAGCCGATTCAGGTGCCGGTAGGTAAAGCTACCCTGGGCCGTATCATGAACGTGCTGGGTGAGCCGATCGACATGAAAGGCGAGCTGAAAGAAGAAGACGGCAGCGCAGTAGAGATCGCCTCTATTCACCGCGCGGCGCCTTCTTACGAAGATCAGTCCAACTCCCAGGAACTGCTGGAAACCGGCATCAAGGTTATCGACCTGATGTGTCCGTTCGCCAAGGGCGGTAAAGTCGGTCTGTTCGGCGGCGCGGGCGTTGGTAAAACCGTAAACATGATGGAGCTGATCCGTAACATCGCGGCTGAGCACTCAGGTTACTCGGTATTCGCCGGTGTGGGCGAGCGTACTCGTGAGGGTAACGACTTCTACCACGAAATGACCGACTCCAACGTAATCGACAAAGTTGCGCTGGTCTACGGCCAGATGAACGAGCCGCCGGGCAACCGTCTGCGCGTGGCGCTGACCGGCCTGACCATGGCGGAAAAATTCCGTGATGAAGGCCGCGACGTACTGCTGTTCATCGATAACATCTACCGTTACACCCTGGCCGGTACCGAAGTCTCCGCGCTGCTGGGTCGTATGCCGTCCGCAGTAGGCTATCAGCCGACGCTGGCGGAAGAGATGGGCGTGCTGCAGGAGCGTATTACCTCCACCAAGACCGGTTCAATCACCTCCGTACAGGCCGTATACGTCCCTGCGGATGACTTGACTGACCCGTCTCCGGCGACCACCTTCGCCCACCTCGACTCAACCGTTACGCTGAGCCGTCAGATCGCGTCTCTGGGTATCTACCCGGCCGTTGACCCGCTGGACTCCACCAGCCGTCAGCTGGACCCGCTGGTTGTTGGTCAGGAGCACTACGACACCGCGCGTGGCGTGCAGTCTATTCTGCAGCGTTACCAGGAACTGAAAGACATCATCGCCATCCTGGGTATGGACGAACTGTCTGAAGACGACAAACTGCTGGTGGCGCGTGCCCGTAAGATTCAGCGCTTCCTGTCTCAGCCGTTCTTCGTGGCAGAAGTATTCACCGGTTCTCCGGGCAAATACGTTCCGCTGAAAGACACCATCCGTGGCTTTAAAGGCATTATGGAAGGTGAATTCGACCACCTGCCAGAGCAGGCCTTCTACATGGTTGGCGCCATCGAAGAAGCCGTGGAAAAAGCGAAGAAACTGTAATTATTTCCCCTGAGTCCCTCAGGCTGCGGCGCCTTCATTCCGGATCGTCTGTTTTAACCGGCGATTCGGGAAAGCGGGACAGCTGGCGACCTGAAGGATAAGGGGGCGGTTTTCCGGGAGGTTAACTATGGCTATGACTTATCACCTGGATGTTGTCAGCGCGGAACAGCAAATGTTCAGCGGCCTGGTGCAGAAAATTCAGGTGTCCGGCAGCGAAGGCGAGCTGGGGATTTTCCCTGGCCACACGCCGCTGCTGACCGCCATTAAGCCTGGTATGGTGCGTATCGTTAAACAGCACGGCGAAGAAGAGTTTATTTATCTCTCTGGCGGCGTGCTGGAAGTTCAGCCGGGTTCGGTTACCGTTCTGGCTGATACGGCGATTCGCGGTACCGACCTTGATGAAGCGCGCGCGCTGGAAGCGAAACGCAAAGCGGAAGAGCATATCAACAAAGCCCATGGAGATGTGGACTATGCTCAGGCTTCAGCCGAACTGGCGAAAGCCATCGCGAAGCTGCGCGTCATCGAACTGACCAAGAAAGCGATGTAATCAGGCTTAACAGCAGTTCATCATGCCAGCCCTAACGGGCTGGCATTTTTTATCTCCTCCGCCCTCTCCCCTTCTTGCTGCACAGCTAAAATTAAGCCGTTGAAAAGCGCCTTTTTTTGTTGGATTTATCGCCAGACTCAATGCATTCTTTGCGACAACGATTCACCGAAAGCCGGTTAATTTTGTTATGAGAAAAATGTAGTAATCTCGCAGCGAAACCGTTTAACTTTCAACTGTAAAAATTTAATCAGGATAGCCATGTCTAATAGCGCAATGAGCGTGGTGATCCTTGCCGCCGGCAAGGGAACCCGCATGTATTCCGATCTTCCTAAAGTCCTGCACGCTCTGGCAGGAAAGCCTATGGTTCAACACGTTATTGATGCGGCGAAGGGGCTTGGCGCGCGCGCAATCAACCTCGTTTACGGCCACGGCGGCGAGCTGCTGAAGGCAGCGCTGCGCGACGATGCGCTGAACTGGGTCTTACAGGCTGAACAGTTAGGGACAGGACATGCGATGCAGCAGGCTGCGCCCTTCTTTGCCGATGATGAAGATATCCTGATGCTGTACGGCGACGTGCCGCTCATCACCGTGGACACGCTGGCGCGGCTGCGTACGGCGAAGCCGCAGGGCGGCATCGGCCTGCTGACGGTCACGCTGGACAATCCCACCGGCTACGGCCGCATCGTGCGTGAAAATGGCCTGGTAACCGGCATCGTCGAGCAGAAAGACGCTTCGCCGCAACAGCTGGCGATTCAGGAGATTAACACCGGCATCCTGGTGGCCAACGGCGGCGATCTGAAACGCTGGCTGAGCCAGCTGAACAACAACAATGCGCAGGGCGAATATTACATTACCGATATCATCGCGCTTGCCTGGGCGGAAGGCCGTCGCATCGAAACCGTACAGCCGACGCGCATTAGCGAAACCGAAGGCGTGAATAACCGCCTGCAACTGGCGACGCTTGAGCGTATTTATCAGGCCGAGCAGGCGGAGAAGCTTCTGCTGGCGGGCGTTATGTTGCGCGATCCGGCCCGTTTCGATCTGCGCGGCGAGTTGCAGCATGGCCGCGACGTCGAAATCGACAGCAACGTTATCCTTGAAGGTCGCGTCACGCTGGGCAGTAACGTGAAGATCGGCGCGGGCTGCGTAATTAAAAACAGCTTTATCGGCGACGGTTGCGAAATCAGCCCCTACAGCGTGATTGAAGATGCCGAACTGGCCGCAGACTGCACCGTCGGCCCCTTTGCGCGTTTACGTCCGGGCAGCCAGCTTGGCGAAGCGGCGCACGTCGGCAATTTCGTGGAAATGAAAAAGGCGATGCTGGGCAAAGGCTCGAAAGCGGGTCATCTCAGCTATCTGGGCGACGCGGAGATCGGCTCCGGGGTCAATATCGGCGCCGGCACCATTACCTGCAACTATGACGGCGCCAATAAATCGAAAACGATTATCGGCGATGACGTCTTTGTTGGCTCCGATACGCAGCTGGTGGCGCCGGTCACGGTCGCCAGCGGCGCCACCATTGCCGCCGGCACCACCATCATGAAAGATGTGACCGCTGGCGAGCTGGTTTATAACCGTAAAGAACAGATTCAGAAGCCGGGCTGGCAACGCCCGGTAAAGAAAAAATAAAAAAACGCTAAATCATTCAGGTTGCATGAAGGCAGCAATGCTGTGCATTGCCGGACGCTTACTCAGGTAAGCGTCCGGCGTGAGCGAGCAAAGCCAACGCACAGGCAGCCTGAAGTATGAGGCGTATATAACCCCGCTCTCTACAAGGCTCAGGGGAACCGACAACGTCGGATCATCAGGTCAGATGACAACGCAAATGGCGCATGAGCGCCATGAGTCAGGAATAAAACTATGTGTGGAATTGTTGGCGCGGTAGCGCAACGTGATATCGCGGAGATACTGCTGGAAGGTTTGCGCCGTCTGGAGTATCGCGGCTATGACTCCGCCGGCCTGGCGGTGGTGGATCGACAAGGGCACGTTACTCGCCTGCGTCGCGTAGGCAAGGTGCAAAAGCTGGCTGAAGCTGCGGAGCAGCATCCGCTGATCGGCGGCACCGGTATCGCTCATACCCGTTGGGCCACTCACGGCGAGCCTTCCGAAGCGAATGCGCACCCGCATATCTCTGAACATATTGTCATCGTACATAACGGCATCATTGAAAACCATGAGCCGCTGCGTGAGCTGATGATCGAGCGGGGTTACCGCTTCGCGTCCGAAACCGATACGGAAGTGGTCGCGCATCTGGTGCACTGGGAGCAGAAACAGGGCGGCAGCCTGCGTGAAGTGGTCCAGCGCGTGATCCCTCAGCTGCGCGGCGCTTACGGCATGGTGATTATGGACAGCCGCGATCCGTCGCTGCTGGTGGCTGCGCGTTCAGGCAGCCCGCTGGTGATCGGCTGCGGCGTCGGCGAAAACTTTATCGCCTCCGATCAGCTGGCGCTGTTGCCGGTGACCCGTCGCTTTATCTACCTGGAAGAAGGCGATATCGCTGAGGTCACGCGTCGTGAGATCACTATCGTCGACCGCGCAGGCGTCGCGGTGAAACGCAACGAGATCGAATCTAACGTGCAGTATGACGCAGGTGACAAAGGCGTTTACCGTCACTATATGCAGAAAGAGATCTACGAGCAGCCCAACGCGATCAAAAACACCCTGAGCGGACGCTTCAGCCACGGCGAGGTCGATCTCTCCGAGCTGGGTGCGGGCGCGAACGACCTGCTGAGTCGGGTTGAACATATCCAGATTATCGCCTGCGGCACCTCCTATAATTCCGGCATGGTGGCGCGTTACTGGTTTGAGTCGCTGGCGAACGTGCCGTGCGACGTCGAGATCGCCTCTGAATTTCGCTACCGCAAATCGGCGGTGCGTAAAAATAGCCTGTTGATTACTCTGTCGCAGTCCGGTGAAACCGCTGATACGCTGGCGGCGCTGCGCCTGTCGAAAGAGCTGGGCTATCTGGGCTCGCTGGCCATCTGCAACGTGGCGGGTTCGTCGCTGGTGCGTGAATCCGATCTGGCGCTCATGACTAAGGCTGGCACGGAAATCGGCGTGGCTTCGACCAAAGCTTTCACCACCCAGCTCACCGTACTGCTGATGCTGGTGGCGAAAATTGGTCGTCTGAAAGGTGCGGACGCGCAGGTTGAACAGGATATCGTTCACGCGCTGCAGGCGTTGCCGAGCCGTATCGAGCAGATGCTGGCGCAGGATAAGATGATTGAAGCGCTGGCGGAAGATTTCTCCGACAAGCATCATGCGCTGTTCCTGGGCCGTGGCGATCAGTATCCGATCGCGATGGAAGGCGCGCTGAAGCTGAAAGAGATCTCTTACATTCATGCGGAGGCCTACGCGGCGGGCGAGCTGAAGCACGGCCCGCTGGCGCTGATCGATGCCGATATGCCGGTCATCGTCGTGGCGCCGAACAACGAGCTGCTGGAAAAACTGAAGTCCAACATCGAAGAGGTGCGCGCGCGCGGTGGTCTGCTGTATGTGTTCGCCGATAGCGATGCGGGCTTTGCCGACAGCGAAGGCATGAAGATTATTTCTTTGCCGCATGTGGAAGAGGTTATCGCACCCATCTTCTACACTGTGCCGCTACAGCTGCTCTCTTACCACGTCGCGCTGATTAAAGGCACCGACGTGGACCAGCCGCGCAACCTGGCGAAATCGGTAACGGTAGAGTAACCGCAAACGGTAAGGTTGCAGCACAACGCGTTAATCCCATCAGCAACGGGATTAACGCGTTATTTTTATTTATCTTTCCGTTTAACGTCTCTGTTTCTCTTTTAAGATCGTTGATTTACTGGGTTTTCATCGATAATTCGGAAGTCATTTCACTTTGCTGTTTTCAAGCCGTTCTGTTTTTCGCTTTATCTCTTTTAAGTGCTGGCCTGAAAAAGCACTTTTTCCTGTTTCTGTTTGGTTCGGTGTTTTGTACAGGGTTGCGAAGGGGTGATCGTTGTCATTACCGGTAGTCTCGTAAACTACGCTATCTTCCGCCTGTAACGAAGCAGCCGTGTTCAGCAGTAGGCCGCAGGCGATAATCTTAAATGCGCTTTTCATCCCTCTTTTTCCCTAAGAAAACTTAAAAGCGGGTGCTGTCATATAACTGTCATATTTCTTACATCCCGCTGTCACCAAACTGTCCTATTTTCCCTCCAGCAGCAATACTCATTCTTACTAAAACGGCATATAACCTGACTTTTACTCCCCCGGAGGGAATATGACACTGATGCGTAGCACCGTAGCCAAACTTGTTGCCGCCACCCTTTCCCTGAGCGCGGTTTCTGCATTCGCAGCCACCGATCTGACAGGCGCTGGTGGTACCTTCCCGGCTCCGGTTTATGCCAAGTGGGCAGCAGATTATCAGCAAGCGACCGGCAGTAAAATCAACTACCAGGGGATTGGTTCTTCCGGCGGCGTGAAGCAAATCATTGCGAAAACGGTTGATTTTGGTGCGTCCGATGCGCCCATGAAAGATGAAGATCTGCAGAAAAACGGCCTGTTCCAGTTCCCGACCGTGATTGGCGGCGTGGTGCTGGCGGTAAACCTGCCTGGCGTGCAATCCGGTCAGCTGACACTGGACGGACAGACCGTTGGCGATATCTACCTGGGCAAAATCAAAAAGTGGAATGACCCGGCGATCGCCAAACTGAACCCTGGACTGAAGCTACCGGAAACCAATATCGCGGTCATGCGTCGCGCTGACGGTTCAGGCACCTCATTCGTCTTTACCAGCTACCTCTCTAAAGTGAATCAGGAGTGGAGCGAGAAAGTCGGCAAAGGCAATACCGTAAACTGGCCGACCGGTCTGGGCGGTAAAGGCAACGACGGCATCGCCGCCTTCGTTCAGCGTCTGCCTGGCTCCATCGGCTATGTAGAATACGCCTACGCCAAGCAGAACAAGCTGAGCTACACCAAACTGATCGATGCCGATGGTCAGCCGGTCTCTCCGACGGAGGAAACCTTTAGCAATGCGGCGAAAGGCGCTGACTGGAGCAAATCCTACGCGCAGGATCTGACCAATCAGAAAGGAAAAGACGCGTGGCCGATCACCACTACCACCTTCATCCTGATGTACAAGAACCAGACCAACGCGGAAAAAGGTGCTGAAGTGCTGAAATTCTTCGACTGGGCTTATAAAGACGGCGATAAGACGGCGACCAGCCTGGATTATGCAACGCTGCCGGATGAGGTTGTTGAGCAGATCCGCTCTGACTGGAAAGCGCAGATTAAAGACAGCTCCGGTAAGGCGCTGTACCAGTAATGATTTAACGGTGTACGCACCGTTGCAGGGGCCGGCTGAACCGGCCCGCAGTATCCGGGCGGCTGAATGCCGCCCCTGTGAATTTCTTCTGTCGAGACTTTTATGGCTGAATCCAGGCCGACATTTAAGGCCCCAGGAAAACAAGGTGACATTATTTTTGGCGCGCTGGTCAAACTGGCTGCGCTGATCGTGCTTTTGTTGCTTGGCGGCATCATTATCTCCCTGCTCTTCTCCTCCTGGCCCAGCATTGAGAAATTCGGTTTCTCTTTCCTGTGGAATAAAGAGTGGGATGCCCCGAATGAAAACTTTGGCGCGCTGGTGCCCATCTACGGCACCGTCGTGACCTCCCTGATCGCACTGCTGATCGCCGTACCGGTCAGCTTCGGCATCGCGCTGTTCCTGACCGAGCTGGCGCCAGGCTGGCTGCGCCGCCCGCTGGGCGTGGCGATCGAACTGTTGGCGGCGATTCCCAGCATCGTGTACGGCATGTGGGGACTGTTTGTCTTCGCGCCTTTGTTCGCTGAATATTTTCAGACGCCGGTGGGCAACGTGCTCTCCAGCATTCCTTTCGTCGGCGCCCTGTTTGAAGGCCCGGCGTTTGGCATCGGCATCCTCGCGGCGGGCGTGATTCTGGCGATCATGATCATTCCCTATATCGCTTCGGTAATGCGCGACGTGTTCGAGCAGACGCCGGTGATGATGAAAGAGTCTGCTTACGGCATCGGCTGCACCACATGGGAAGTCATCTGGCGCATCGTGCTGCCCTTCACCAAGAACGGCGTGATCGGCGGCGTGATGCTCGGTCTGGGACGCGCGCTAGGCGAAACCATGGCGGTGACCTTTATTATCGGTAACACCTACCAGCTCGACAGCGTATCGCTCTATATGCCGGGCAACAGTATCACCTCCGCGCTGGCGAATGAGTTTGCCGAGGCGGAATCAGGCGTGCATGTCGCCGCGCTGATGGAGCTGGGGCTGATCCTGTTTGTCATCACCTTTATCGTGCTGGCGATTTCCAAGCTGATGATTTTACGACTGGCGAAAAGTGAAGGGGCGCGCTCATGACCACACTCGATCTGCATGCCCGCGCCGAGTTGCAGGCGTCACGCCGCAAAATGCAGGCGCGTCGCAGCATCCGTAACAAAATTGCCCTGACGCTGTCGATGCTGACGATGGCGTTCGGCCTGTTCTGGCTGGTGTGGATTCTGTTCACCACCATTACGCGTGGTGTCGACGGCTTTTCGCTGGCGCTGTTTACTGAAATGACGCCGCCGCCGAATACCGCTGGCGGCGGGCTGGCTAACGCCATCGCCGGCAGCGGCCTGCTGATCCTCTGGGCGACGCTGTTCGGCACCCCGCTGGGCATTATGGCTGGGATCTACCTGGCGGAGTATGGCCGCAAATCCTGGCTGGCCGAAGTGATCCGTTTTATTAACGATATCCTGCTGTCGGCGCCGTCCATTGTCGTCGGGCTGTTCGTTTACACCCTGGTCGTCGCGCAGATGCAGCACTTTTCCGGCTGGGCGGGCGTGATCGCGCTGGCGCTGCTGCAGGTGCCCATCGTGATTCGCACCACGGAAAATATGCTAAAGCTGGTGCCGGACAGCCTACGTGAAGCAGCCTACGCGCTGGGTACGCCGAAATGGAAAATGATCTCCGCCATTACGCTGAAAGCGTCGGTATCCGGGATTATCACCGGCGTCCTGCTGGCCATCGCGCGTATCGCCGGCGAGACCGCCCCGCTGCTGTTTACTTCGCTGTCGAACCAGTTCTGGAGCACCGACATGATGCAGCCGCTGGCCAACCTGCCGGTCACCATCTTTAAGTTCGCCATGAGCCCTTTCGCCGAATGGCAAAGTCTGGCCTGGGCTGGCGTTCTGTTAATCACGCTGTGCGTCCTGTTGCTGAACATTCTGGCGCGTGTGATTTTTGCCAAATCGAAACATTAATTCACCGTGACGCGACAGCGGCGCGGCGTTAAGAGAAAGAGAAAACTATGGTTAATCAGTCATCCGGCAAAATTCAGGTTCGCGATCTGAACTTTTACTACGGTAAATTCCATGCGCTGAAAAACATCAATCTGGATATCGCCAAAAACCAGGTCACCGCCTTTATCGGACCGTCCGGCTGCGGTAAATCTACCCTGCTGCGCACCTTCAATAAGATGTTCTCGCTTTACCCGGAGCAGCGCGCCGAGGGTGAGATTCTGCTGGATGGCGAAAATATTCTTACCGAGTCGCAGGATATCGCGCTGCTGCGCGCCCGCGTCGGCATGGTGTTTCAGAAGCCGACGCCGTTCCCGATGTCGATTTACGACAATATAGCCTTCGGTGTACGCCTGTTTGAAAAGCTTCCGCGCGCGGAGATGGATGAGCGCGTACAGTGGGCGCTGAGTAAAGCGGCGCTGTGGAATGAAACCAAAGACAAGCTGCATCAGAGCGGTTACAGTCTCTCCGGCGGCCAGCAGCAGCGACTCTGCATCGCGCGCGGTATCGCCATTCGCCCGGAAGTACTGCTGCTGGACGAGCCCTGCTCAGCGCTGGACCCGATCTCTAGCGGTCGTATCGAAGAGCTTATCACCGAGCTGAAGCAGGATTACACCGTGGTGATCGTGACGCACAATATGCAGCAGGCGGCGCGCTGTTCCGACCATACCGCCTTTATGTATCTGGGCGAGCTGATCGAGTTCAGCGACACTGACACCCTGTTTACGAAGCCGCATCAGAAGCAGACTGAAGACTACATTACTGGCCGTTATGGTTAACTGGAGACCTGTATGGATAATTTAAACCTGAACAAACATATCTCCGGCCAGTTTAACGCTGAGCTTGAACATATCCGCACCCAGGTGATGATCATGGGCGGGCTGGTGGAGCAGCAGCTCACCGACGCCATCACTGCGATGCATAATCAGGATGGCGAGCGGGCGTTGCGCGTGATCGATGGCGATCAGAAGGTCAACATGATGGAAGTGGAGATCGATGAAGCCTGCGTGCGCATTATTGCCAAGCGGCAGCCGACCGCCAGCGATCTGCGCCTGGTCATGGCGATCATCAAAACCATTTCCGAGCTGGAGCGCATCGGCGATGTAGCGGAGAAGATCAGCCGTACGGCGCTGGAGAAGTTTGGTCAACAGCATCAGCCGCTGCTGGTCAGCCTGGAATCGCTGGGCCACCATACTATTCAGATGCTGCATGACGTGCTGGACGCCTTCGCGCGCATGGATTTAAGCGCGGCGATTGAGATTTACCGCGAAGATAAAAAGGTCGACCAGGAGTATGAGGGCATCGTGCGCCAGCTGATGACCTATATGATGGAAGATCCGCGTACTATTCCCAGCGTGCTGACCGCGCTGTTCTGCGCGCGCGCCATCGAGCGTATCGGCGATCGCTGTCAGAATATCTGCGAGATTATTTTCTATTTCGTCAAAGGTCAGGATTTCCGCCACGTTGGCGGCGACCGGCTGGACAAGCTGTTGGCGGGCGACGACAACGGCAGCAGCCCGGCCTGATTTCCCATCAAGCGGCTCATCCTCAACCGCGCGCCTTTAACCGCGCGGTTGAGCTTTCCCTTCTCTTCCGACCAATAATCCCCTTAACGCGTCAGCGACCAACCGCGCTCGCGCCACAGCGCGGGCAGCTGCGCCAGATCGTCGAAAGGCGTCACCAGCGGATGATCGATAGGCCGATTATGGGCGTCGGCGCAGTAGTAAAATACCGGGATGCCCGCCGCGATGCCAGCGTTGGCGCCCGCTTCGGAGTCATCGATCAACGCGCAGCGCTCAATTGGCACCTGCATCTGCTGCGCCGCGTGAAACATCAGCTGCGGGTCCGGCTTCCAGTGGCCGATATCGTAGCCGCTGTACAACCGATCATCAAAAAAGGAGAGCATATCGGTCAGCCCCAACGAATGCTGCATCTTCGGCACGGTGCCGTTGGAGACCACGCACATCGGCACGCAGATCCGTTCCAGTAGCGCTCTTGCGCCCGGAATAGGTTGCAGATGCGCATTAAAAAGATGCGCCACCTGTTGACGATATTCCCGCTCAATCTCCTCTACCGGCGCATTCAGCGGATGCTGGCGACGGACATCAGCGATAATGTCGTAGAGCTTGACGCCCTTATACTTTTCAAACATCTCCTGTAGCGACAGTTCAGCGCCGTAGCGGGCGAAGGTATCGACATAGGCCTGGGTACAAAGGCGTTCGCTGTCCACCAGCGTCCCGTCGCAGTCAAAAAACAGACATTCAATGCTCATTTATACGTCATCCTTAATGATATTACTTGCTCCACTTTAACCGACTGCGCGCAGAATGCGACCCGTTCAGCGGTGATTTAAGGCAAACCGCAACCGTTTGCGAAAAATCAGTGTACTGTTGAGCCAAAATCGCTAGCATACGCTGCGACCTCTTTTCCCGTTCGGATGTAACACATGACTAAACAAGGCTTATTACAGCGGCTGTTCCGACTTGAGGAACATGGCACGACGGTGCGAACCGAAGTGATTGCCGGTTTTACCACTTTCCTGACGATGGTTTACATCGTCTTTGTAAACCCGCAGATCCTCGGCGCCGCCGGCATGAATACGCAGGCCGTTTTCGTGACGACCTGCCTGATCGCCGCGCTGGGCAGCATTCTGATGGGGGTTATCGCCAACCTGCCGGTAGCACTGGCGCCGGCGATGGGGCTGAATGCCTTTTTCGCTTTCGTCGTGGTGGGCGCGATGGGCTATTCATGGCAGGTCGGCATGGGGGCCATTTTCTGGGGCGCGACGGGCCTGCTGCTGCTGACGCTGTTCCGCGTGCGCTACTGGATGATCGCCAATATCCCGCTTAGCCTGCGTACCGGCATCACCGCCGGGATCGGGTTGTTTATCGCGCTGATGGGGCTGAAAAACGCCGGTATTATCGTGGGCAATGAGGCCACGCTGGTGACGGTGGGCGATTTGACGTCGCATAGCGTACTGCTGGGGGCGCTGGGCTTCTTTATTATCGCGGTGCTGGCTTCACGCAACGTCCATGCGGCCGTGCTGATCTCAATTGTGGTGACCACGCTGGCCGGTCTGATGCTGGGCGATGTGAAATACAGCGGCATCTTCTCCGCGCCGCCTTCTGTCGGCTCCGTTATCGGGCAGGTCGATCTGGGCGGCGCGTTAAATATCAGCATGGCGGGCGTAATTTTCTCTTTTATGCTGGTTAACCTGTTCGACTCCTCCGGCACACTGATCGGCGTGACAGATAAAGCGGGCCTGGCGGATAAAGACGGCAAATTCCCGCGTATGAAGCAGGCGTTGCTGGTTGACAGCGTCAGCTCTGTGGCTGGCGCCGCTATCGGCACCTCGTCGGTGACCGCTTACATCGAAAGCTCTTCCGGCGTTTCCGTCGGCGGACGCACCGGTTTGATGGCAGTGGTGACCGGCATTCTGTTCCTGCTGGTGATGTTCCTGTCGCCGCTGGCATCAATGGTGCCCGGCTACGCCGCGGCGGGCGCGCTGATTTATGTTGGCGTGCTGATGACTTCCAGCCTGGCGCGCGTGAAATGGGACGATCTCACCGAGGCGGTGCCAGCGTTCGTGACGGCGGCGATGATGCCGTTTAGCTTCTCAATTACCGAAGGCATTGCCCTGGGCTTTATCGCTTACTGCGTAATGAAGGCGGGTACGGGACGCTGGCGTGAAATCAGTCCCTGCGTAGTCGTAGTGGCGCTGCTGTTCGTACTGAAAATCGCTTTTATCGATTCCCACTGATCTCCATACGGCTGCAGCCCTGGCGCTGCAGCTGCCTTTCCAGCGGCATGCTGGTCAGCCGTAGCATTTGCTGCTCCATATTCGTTTTATTCAACTCAATATCTCGCAGCGCGTTCCAGTTATGGGCGTCGTCGATTTCCCACAGGCGCAGACGGCTGGTAGCGGGAGAAAGCGCGCATGACCAGATCAGCAGCGGTTCGACATCGCACACCGCCTGTACGTCGGGAAAAACTTGTGAGCGCAGGCGGCCTGAGGCGGGATGAAGTTGCAGAGAGCTGCCGCAATCGCTGTTTTCACCGGTTAATTTGAGGATACTCTGGCGCAGCGTCCAGATTTGCGTAATCGCTTCCAGCGGGTCCTGCTGCGCATTGATCCAGGCTTTTTCGCCCGAAGAAAGGTGTTGCAGATGGTGTTCTACTGTTTGACGGCTGTGCGTGCGCACCATTTCCATATCCAGCCCGGCGCGGCTCTGTTCTTCCGCCAGCAGCACGCCAATAACATTACCGGCATAGGCAATGCTGAAATCAGGCAGATCGGGATCGATAAAACAGGGACGGCCATTAACGGTGGTGGTTAACCCCGGCAGCTGCGGCATTCCATACACGCGCAGCATCAGTTCGGCCAGCAACATGCGCGCCGCCAGATAACGGCTTCGACGTTTTTCGCTGAGAAAGTGGGCTTTTTCTACAACTTCTGCAGGAATACGATGAACGTCCGCCCGATTTTGGGCAAGCGTCCAGCGTACAAAATGACTTGCCATCTGTCGCTCCGTGAAAATGGTCGGATAATCATCAATGCTATTGTAAGAATTTTCTGAAGCGTTTGCATCCGGCTTTATCCTTAGCCAGGCGCTTTTCAGAATAGGTTTAAATTTGCCTTTTTAAAAGCGTCCGGAGTGCAGCACCTGTTGAAATCGCTGTTCAGGCCAGGCTGCAGACATCTTTAAAAGAGAGGCGCGGTAGCCGCGGATAAAGCTTTTCGGGTACGCCATAGACCGGCTTAACCAGCACATTCACCTGTCAGGGCTATCGGCAAAAAAGCTGGTTAATCTGCTCAGTATCAAAACCGAACGTTGGGCTCGTGTCCAGCCACTGCGTGTGACCAGGAGCAGGTAGTCCGCCTGCAGGCTACCGTTGCGAAACGCGGTCTCGTTGGCTACGGCCGGACTGCTAACCCGCCGCGCGCATCTGCTCAGGGAAGCCGCAGCGGTAATGTGTCACAGAAACGGCTGTCTGAAACCATCACCACCGTAACCGTAACCGTAACCGTAACCGGCACCAGCACCAGCACCAGCACCAGCATGATTGTTTCCACATTGCCGCGGAAAGCGCTGGCAGCAGGGTTTCTTTTCTTTGCGCACTGGTGATAAAGATGAAGCGGTCGCTGGCATTTACCGCCTGCTTATCTGAGCATGGTGTAAAGCGCATCGAAAAGGATTTCCTGCGATAGCAGGTGGGCGGCGACAAGAAACTTTAAACCAAACGTTAATGATAGAATGAAAATAAAACACACACGGCGATCGTGTAGCCGGACATATATTTATGACAGCTTAAGATTGGTCTTTAATTATATTCAAGAATTGTCTTATAAACTCATTTTTCCCGACGTTACGGGGTAGATTAATCTGATGAAATCTGTTTTGTGAACGTCGTTAATAGTTTTAACATTAAGTTATTTTACCTCTTTAATGGGAAGGGGTGATAGCGGATTTTTAATATTTTTACAATGAAAAACAATGGGTTATTGTGTTTTGTAGCGGTAGTAAAATATCCTGCTTGATGAGTAATAATAATGGATTCTTTACTTTTATTCATTATTGACCTTAGCGGAAACATGGGTTGTTAATAAGGTAAGAAGCTATTAGAATCGCTCAGAAGTTATTTCTTAAGAAGAAAAGAATCATGATTTCGGCAATCGATGTTAGCGGTATTTAGCATCGTCCATAAGGAGCTGGTCTTAACGGCTGGGTAAAGGAGAAGGATATCTCAATATGTTGGACATTAACTTGACTATATCGGATAAATATCCTGCCATTCAGTATTTTCTTTACGATTATATCAGGGAGGAATTGGGTTGTAATATTATCTCCGATTTTTGGTGATGCTGCCAACTTACTGATTTAGTGTATGATGGTGTTTTTGAGGTGCTCC